>QQTW01000143.1_pt1 | contig 39775 bp, 36 predicted proteins | sample 1904831 | NCBI WGS metagenome assembly QQTW01 (sample SAMN09435610, study PRJNA476489) | Subsurface metagenome, whole genome shotgun sequencing project.
GTCAGGGAGTGGGAGTGCCCTAAGTGCAAAACCACTCACGACAGAGACATCAATGCCGCGCATAACATACTCGCCGCAGGGCTTGCGGTGATTGTCTGTGGAGCGAACATAAGACCTGATAGCCATGAGGTTAAAGGGCAGTTGCGAAAAACCCGTAAGGGAAAGAAGCAGAAACCTAAGTAAGCAATTCTTAGGAATCACTGTGGCTTTAGCCCAGTGAGGATGTCAACGTTCTTCCAAGCAACAAACCTATTCCACCGTCACAGACTTTGCCAAATTCCTTGGCTGATCCACATCCAAGCCCCGACGCGCTGCGATGTGATAAGCCAACAGTTGCAGAGGAATCACAGCCAGAATCGGAGAAAGCAACTCATCCGCCACTGGTACGGGAATCAAATCATCAAAAACCTCCGCTGCTTCTTCTTCGTGCATGGGAGTAACACCGATGAGGCGGGAATCACGCGCTTTGGCTTCCTGGGCGTTTGAAAGTACCTTTTCATAAACAGTTCCAGGCATAGCGATCGCTACTACGGGAACTTTAGCATCCAACAATGCGATCGGCCCGTGCTTCAACTCTCCGGCTGGATAACCTTCGGCGTGGATATAGCTGATTTCCTTGAGTTTCAGCGCCCCTTCCAAAGCGATCGGGAAATTAATTCCACGTCCGACGAAAATAAAGTCTTGCGTTTCGGTAAAATTATGAGTTAACTCTTGGATATAACGCTCTTGGCTTTCTAAAATCGATTCAATTTGCGCTGGCAACTGGCGCAATCCATCCAGAATTTTCTCGATTTGACTTGCTGAGATACTTTGACGACGATATCCTAAATCTATCGCCAAGCTGTAAAAAGCTAACAACTGAGCAATAAAAGTTTTCGTGGCAGCAACACCAATTTCAATTCCCGCATGAGTGTCAATAATTTGTGGCACCATCTGGGCGAGAGTGCTGTCGAGGCGATTGGTAATACCCAAAAGTCGTGCTTGGTACTTAGACGGCTTACCGCTACGGCGTTCTTTTTCCATTGTCAAAGCTGCCAGGGTATCGGCTGTTTCTCCTGATTGCGTCACGCCAATTGTCATTGTGTTGGCAGTTAGAGGCGGTGGCGCATAGCGAAACTCAGAAGCATAATGCACTGTAGTTTGAACTCCCGCTAGCTGTTCCAACAGGTATTTACCTACTAAGCTGGCGTGCCAACTGGTGCCACAAGCAACAATGTGAATTTGTTCTAAATCTGTATATAGTTGCTCTGATAAGTCAAGCTTAATTGGCGATGAGGACTCAGATGAATTCCAAGTCTGATTGACATATGCTTCTAAAAACGCTCTGACAACACCTGGTTGCTCGTAGATTTCCTTGAGCATGAAGTGCCGGAAACCTTGTTTTTCTACCATGACAGGATTCCAATTGAGGGTGCGGGGGTACTTTTTCAAGCGATCGCCAGCAAAATTGTACACTTCAACGCCCAACGGTGTCAGACGCGCCAATTCGCCATTTTCCAGCGTCAAGACTGCCCTAGTATGGGGAACAAGGGCGGGAGTATCAGAAGCGCAGAAGAATTCTCCTTGCCCAAAACCAATTGCCAGCGGAGCTTGTTGTCGCGCAATAATTAACTCGTCCGGGTAATCGGCAGAAATGACAGCGATCGCAAATGCTCCCTGTAGTTTATTCACTGCTTGCCTTACTGCATCTAAAAGGAGTGAGGCGTGAGGGGTAAGGGTTGAGCCGTTTTCTTTTAAAAACTGAGCGATCAGGTGCGGGATGACTTCGGTATCGGTATCAGAACGGAATTCATGCCCTAGTTGTTTCAATTCCTCGCGCAACTCGCGGTAGTTTTCAATAATCCCGTTTTGCACTACCGCTAATCGCTTGGCTGTATCCGTGTGGGGATGGGCATTATATTCTTCTGGCTTACCATGAGTCGCCCAACGAGTATGTCCGATCCCAATCCGGGCTGGATTTTCGCTTTGTTCTAACTTTTCCCGCAAGTTATGGAGTTTGCCCTTTGCCCGGATGCAATGAATTTCACCTTCTAATACAGTGGCAATCCCGGCGGAATCGTAGCCCCGGTACTCCAGTTTCTCTAACCCTGCTAGCAAAATACCTGTCGCTGCTTGAGTGCCGATATAGCCAACGATGCCGCACATATATTATTTCTCCTATTTACATTTTGTGGTCGAACCTATAATGGCTGATTGGAATGCATAAATAATTTCTCTACAGTTATGGCACAATGACGCTGCTTATGCACAAAAAAAGAGGGAGTTAGTTTCTCCCCCTGCCACTTGCAGCCCAATTGTAAAAAGCAGCTAAGAAAAGGCAATCGTTTAATGGTTGTTGCTGTTGAGATGAATTCAGAAGCCAAAAGAGAGAATAAATAATATCTTCTGACTCCTGACTCCTTAATTCTTCTTTGGTAAACTTCTCAGTAAGCTAGGCCCATACTGCGAGTGGTTTCAGCACCAAGATAAACCCGGACGCTTAAAAAGTCGGTAGGACAAGCAGTTTCACACCGCTTGCAACCTACACAATCTTCTGTGCGCGGAGATGAGGCAATTTGAGCAGCTTTGCAGCCATCCCAAGGAACCATCTCTAGAACGTCAGTTGGGCAAGCCCGGACGCACTGAGTGCAGCCAATGCAGGTATCGTAGATTTTGACTGTATGAGACATTGAATCAAGACTCCAAAGTCAGCGGAACAGTTTGGTATAGACTCATAATCAAGGCATAGTGTACCGTACAGCCTGAGTCCACTTCAGCAAAAGGCTACATAACTTTAAATTCTGTAATAACTAGGGGTTAGAGGTTAGAGGTTAGAGGTTAGAGGCTAGGGGCTAGTAAAAATTCCCTGAATGATGAATTATGAATGCTGAAGGATGAATAGTCGTTTTGATAATGCTGAATGCAGCAATTCTCTCTCGTGTCTTCTTTAAATAAGAGAATACTATCCACGATCGCTTGATACGCCGTGCAGCGACAAAGATTATCTTTGAGGGCTAGCAGTGACGAAAGTAGGTTTCTAGATTTGGCAAATCCATGACTCACCCAGCAACTAGGGTGGGCATTGCCCACCCTACATAGAATTTATACATAAATTTGGATTAAAATTAGCCTTTAGCTAAGTTTTGGGTTTTGATTCGGCAATGAATACAATAGTTCAATAGGACAGGTAAACTAGACCATTGCGATCGCAATTAGTTTGATACAATTGCTTCAGATCGAAGATGAGTTTCTGCTGTACTGCTTCATCTAGGGAAATAATCGAGAAACTTCTAGCAAGACCGATTAATCCAGCTAGATCCAATTCTTGTTTGTCAGGTATACCACTTAGGACATTGACAAAAGCGGACAAATATCGAAATCGCCATTGTTGTAATGCGCGTCTATATTTGACTAAATAAGAAGATAGTTGCATCAGATAATTTAGTCTATTTTCCTTCAAGTAAATTTGAGAATACTTATTAGGTTCTGCTGCTTGCATGAGGATGCGATTGTATTTAGCAGTGAATCGATCTGAGGTATCCCCGAAACTCCAGATTAAACCCAACCTTCCCGACGATTTGAGAATGCGGTGAAACTCTGACATAGTTGGTTCTGGAGCAAACCAATGAAAAGACTGAAAGCAGGTGACAAGATCGACGGATGCATCAGCTAAGTTAGTAGCTTCTGCGGTTGCATCTCGAAACTCTACCAAAGGATGGGGAAAAGCCACTTGTCGCATCGCCGCGTTTGGTTCTATAGCCAATACCTTAACTCCACGTTCAGCCAGCAGCCGCGAGGAAATTCCAGTTCCAGCACCAATATCCGCTGCTACAAGTTGCGATATTGAACCCATTCCCGCTAAAATTTTGTCAATTGCTGCGGCTGGGTAACTCGGTCGATACTTTACATAATCCGCTGCTCTGTCAGAAAATCGATTCAGCGAGTTCGTTGCATACGGTGACGTTGGATCTGAATAAGTTTCGCTCACAAATGTCTCCTTTGTTAAGGTTGCGCCTGGGCAAGGAATACACTAGTGCTATAGACCAAACTCACTTTTCCATGCCGATCGCAATTACTTTCATACAGTTGCTGTAACTCAGCCATCAGTCGTTCGTGTGTTGCTCCTTCTCGTGGTATATATGAAGTACTCATAGTGCGACCAATCAGTCCGGATAGATCCAGATTCTGTTTATAAGCAAATCTATATTGCTGGACGTTGGGAAAGAAGGGAGTTGTTAGGATTGGTTCTACTGCTATGCGTCGTTGCTCAGCTGGATGATTTTCTGAGGCTATTTGGACGAGTTGAGTGTATTTGGCTGTAAATTCGTCATAGCGATCGCGCTCATTCCACACTACAGCTAAACGTCCAGATGGTTTGAGGATGCGGTGAAATTCTAACAAAGTTGGCTGTGGGTTGAACCAATGGAAAGACTGGAAGCAAGCCACAATATCGACACAAGCGTTTGATAAGTTAGTATTTTCTGCTGTAGCGGCTTGAAACTCCACTAAAGCATGAGCTTGTGCTGCTTGTCTCATCGCCTCATTTGGTTCAATCGCCAATACCCGTATTCCACGTTCAGCCAGGAGTCGTGAGGAAATTCCGGTTCCAGCACCAATATCTGCTGCTACAAGTTGCGATATTGAACCCAATCCCTCGAAAATTTTGTCAATTGCTGCATCTGGATAACTCGGTCGATACTTGACATAATCCGCTGCGCGATCTGAAAATCGATTTAGCGGGTTCATGGCATACAACGGCGTTGCATCTAAATTAGACATAAATTTAGACAAGTTTTAAAATATATCGCTCTAAGAGCTAATTTATAAAGCCAGTATTATATTTGTCAGGCTATTTAAAGAAGTGTAACGTAATTTTTTTTACAGCGGCTACTATTACCGATTTTATTTACTATAGCGCTTTCTAGTTTAATTTTTCCTTGCTCGAATTACTAGGTAATGAGTGCGATCGCGCCCGCTTAATATTCATTCGGAGTATGATGTATTCACTTAGCATTAGGTATCATAATTAATGTTTTATTGTAGTGTCAATCGTCATTTTAAGTAGGGCGGGCTAATTTCAGCAGCTTAGTATTAGTGGTAGTGTAAGTAATTAACACAGCCTAAAACTAGAGTTATTTAAATAAGAATTTTAAGAAAATAGCTGTGTTTAATTCCTACTTTGTTAAAACTCTCGATTAATGACTTGGACGAAAAGGTTGTCCCAAGGAAGCTGTGCGCTCTGCTGAATACTTGTTGCGTCGCGTGAAATTAACACCAGTAACAAGATTGTAACTAGGTAGGGAAGACAAGATAAAAGATAAGGGGAGATATTCACTTTGATTGCTGGCAAAATCAATTGAATTGCACTGACACCACCAAGTAAATATGCACCGAACAGCAGGCGTTCTGGTTTCCAGGTGGCGAAGACAACTAGGGCGATCGCAATCCATCCCCTCCCAGATGTCATATTTTCCGCCCATAGTGGTGTATAGGCTAATGACAAATATGCCCCTGCTAAGCCAGCCAGCGCCCCACCAAACAATACTGCTAGATAGCGCATTCTCATAACTGGTAAACCTATTGCATCGGCTTAGTCTGGAGATTCGCCTATACTGCGTAATACTAATCCTGTCCTGGTTTGACGCAACCACCACCACACCAGAATTACCAAGACAACCGAGCCATAAACTAAAATATCTTGATTAAATAAAGCGTAAGCGTTCAGGGGGTGTAAAAAAAACGAAAAACACCCCCAAAAATCAACCAATAAAATTAGGCAGCTTTCAACAAGTCAGAATCATCAGAACAAGCAGTAGCTTCTGGAAGCAGAGAAGGAGTGACTGTAGCACCACGAGCAGCAACAACAGCCTGAGTCATAAACTCCAAAACATTACGGTTTTGGGACTTGAGTGTTGTGACCACAGTCAACATCCGAGCGACAAAATTACTACCCGCTTCAGTCTGAGAACCGAAACTAGTCCGTCGCCAGAGCACGGCGGGACGAATAGCTCTTTCAGCAGCATTATTGGTGGGTTCAACACCAACAGTTGTCACAAACAACCACATTGCAGATTCAACCTTTAAAAGTTGGCGACAAGTACGAACAGTTTTGGACAAGGGTGTTTTTTCCCGATAGCTAATCTCATGGTTGGCGGCTTTTTGTAATGAAGCTAGGATTTGCTCCCGAATATCTGTGACTAACTTCACAAAGTCGTCACGGGACAAAGTACCATCTCGGACTCGATGCCATAATTCAAATAATTTTTCTTGTTGTTTAACCAGAATTGTTCCTAATTCTGCCGAAACTCCAGTCCGTTCCGACATTTTGATAAATTCCCGTCTCAAATGCGCCCAACATAATTGCCGACGTTCCAGGTCTACCCAGTTGTAAGCCCCATGACGGTCGGAGTTTAAAATTCCACTGAAGTTTTCACCCAATAAATTCTTTGCTCCTTGAGTACAACGGGTGAGGGCTATCCCAAAAAATGTGACCAGAGGTGTGACTGCAACCCATAACCAAGCTTTTCGTTGTTCAGGATTAAAACCATCAATATTTCCTTGGTTAAAGCTGGTTTCATCGGCTCCGACAATGTTTGCGTTTTGAATATAAAGTTTGGCTTCATCTACACAGGTTGCCACGGCATTACTCGCTTCAAGCCGCAGTCTGTTGACAGTTCCCAATGATATTGAGATTCCAAACACCTCTTGCATGGCACTTTGTACCATTCTTTGACTATTACCGTACACTCCACTGAGTAATGCCACTAAAGCTACTACTCTGACTCCGTAACCACTTTGGTTCACCTCTTCAGGTAATTTCGCACGGGTCTTACTACCACATCCAGTACAGGTCAATTGATGTAGACGATGCTCGATGACTATCGGACTGATGGGTGGAATTTCTACTATCTGGTGACGATAGGGGTTTGTATCAACTCCAGTAAGGGTTGCTCCACAATTCGTACATTCTTCTGGATGATGGTCTATTATTTCACTACATTCAGTGATGGGGTATAAGTCTCGGCTATTTCCCTTATGACCTGGCTGACCTCCTCGCTTAAAACCGCTTTTTTTCTTCGGCAGCTTTTTTCCAAATCCCGGTGGGTCACTTGATGGTGGTGATGATGAGTTTTCTGATGTCCGATTAATTTTTTCTAATAATTGTTCTTGAACTGTCAGGACTTGGGTTAGTTTTTTTTCCTGTTGTTCTATTTGCTGCGCCATCTCCTCCACCAGTTTTTTGACGCTGGTTGGAGTTTTTCCCCAATCTTCTGGGGGTATCTGTTCTAAATGACTGACGCACTTAACTTCCATGTCATTTAATTTATCAGGTTTTGGATGGTATTTTTGACTATCTCTCTGCTACCCCCTGAACGGTTACAATAAAGCAGCACCAATTACGGGAATTGATTTGAAGATGGGAATACCTATCGGTTGTAGTCCGACGATTGTTTTACCATCGTAGCCTGTGCCGATAAATGCACTCAACTCGGTACCAAAAATAGTTAAAGCTAAACCTGTTGCTAGCTGATTGGCTGCTAAGCTAATTGCAAGAAGGGCATGGATGAGAGCGATCGCCATCCCTGCGACTATTGCAACTAATAACCCCAAAATAATATTACCTGTCACCTCTGCGGTGATAAAGCCAGACACAGCCCCTACTAACATCATCCCCTCAACCCCAAGATTTAACACGCCTGCCTTTTGGGATATCAATTCTCCCAATCCTGCCAAAATTAAGGGGGTTGCTGTCCGTAAAGTATCACTTAGTATCGATGTCAGGATTTCTATATTCATCGAGTGAGTGTTGAGTTAATCAGGTTCAGTTTAGCTATAAGCTTAGTTGCCGCCGACCAAACGCTCAAACTCCTTTTTAACAATCCCGTAACATTCGCAGGTGGCTGCTTCCAAGCCTTCCCGGTTAAGGATAGTCATTTTGCCGCGACTGTAGCCGACCAGCCCCGCCTTTTGCAGGATGGAGGCAACTATACTAACAGTAGGGCGGCGTACACCCAGCATTTGGGAGAGAAACTCTTGCGTGAGTGGAAAAGAGTCATGTTCCACTCTGTCTTGGGTCATCAATAGCCAGCGGCACATTCGCTCTTCTGCTGAGTGCAGGCGGTTGCAGGCTGCTGATTGGGCAATTAAGTTAAATAGCGCTTGCGTGTAGCGTTGCAGCAAATTGTGCAGCGGACTACCTGGGGGCACTTGGTTTTTAAACACATCCACCCTCATTCTCCAAGCATCACCAGGGATCTGCGCCATAGCCAAACCAGGAATTTTCTCGGCTCCCAGGAACACGGGCAAACCAACCATTCCTTCATTGCCGACTGTACCCACTTCGACGATTGCACCGTCTTCCATCAGGTTGAGCAGAGAGACTACGCCACTTTTGACGAAATAGACGTGCCGGATGGGTTCGTCAGGCTCGTACAGGAGTTGCTTGAGTTTCAGGGAGACGGCTTCCATGCTATCTACCAGACGTTTGTATTCCTCTGTGGGCAGGGTAGCCAAAAGCAGATTTTCAAGGTTAGGGGGGTTCTTAGACAAGGAAATTGGGAGCCTCTTTGAGTCAGTTTTAGATCATAAATAACAGACAAGATCGGTCAAAGGCTTCTCACAAAAGGCTTACTTGGTTGTAAAAAATTTATGTAACTTATCTGACGCATACAGTGAATAAGAGCTAATATGTATGTATGTCAGGTAAGTGACATAAGCGTTTTACTTTCTATACTGCCAAGGCTTTCCAATAGGCGATGGTTCGCCCTGGCGAAGCCAGGGCGAACCATCGAACGAGAAAAAACGTGAATAGTATACTAGATCACAAAATTTTGTCTCACTTTCCCAACGTTGCGTTTAATGTGGTGGCGATAGCGGCTTCTGCGGGTGGGATAAAAGCCATCAGCGAAGTTCTATCTGCCTTGCCTAAAGACTTTCCCGCAGCGATCACAATAGTGCAGCATATGCATCCTTATTCCCGCAGCTACATGGCTGAGATTCTCAGTACGCGCACGGCTTTGCGGGTTAAGCAGGCAGAGTCAGGGGAACTGTTGCGTCCGGGAACAGTATACATTGCCGCTCCTAACAAACACCTAATGGTCAAGCCAAACGGTACGCTGTTTCTCAGTGATGCAGCAAAAGTGAACTTTGTCCGCCCCTCAGCTAATGTGCTGTTCCAGTCGGTCGCTATCAGTTACAAAGCACGAGCGATCGCCATCGTTCTCACTGGTAAAGATACTGATGGCGTTCTGGGGGTGCTGGCAATTAAAAAGCATGGTGGTATAGCGATCTCCCAAGATGAAAACAGTTGCAAGTGTTTTGATATGCCAAAGGCTGCAATTGCAACTGGGAAAGTAGATTTGGTTCTTCCGCTTGAGGCGATCGCTACTACTCTAGTAAGCTTAGTTTCGACGGAAAAACCAGCATCACAAGATAGAGTGGTACCCTGCGGGTGTGCTTAACACACCCTCGGCCTAGATTGATAAATTCATTGTTATGAAGTTATGCGCACACTTTTTTCACGGTGGGAAGTTTGGTAACTTCATCCCACCAACTCCTGAGTTTAGGAGCTTGAGCGGTAATTGAATCAAACTCTGGAGTCTGCGAGAGGTAGGTGAAGACTGGAATCAGGTAGAAATCGGCAATGCTCGCTTCGCTGCCTAGCAGATACGGGCTACCAAGGGTTAGTGACTCGATTGCCTCTACCGCTGTTTGAGCAGGCGCGACAGCATTTTTCACCTGGTTTTCATCTGTTTCGCCACCCTGACTTGGCACAATTAGGCGCTGTATCACAATTGACAAGATTGCAGGTGGATAGAGATGGCTATCAATAATTGCCATAATTTGGCGCATCCGAGCGCTTTGCAGCGGCTCGGAGGGGCTGAATTTGTTACCTGCGAAGACAGTGTTCAGGTAGTCGGTAATGGCAGTGGTTTCATAAAGCAGTTCCCCATCAACTTCGAGTGTCGGTACTTTACCAAATGGATTCTTGGCTAGGTACTCTGCCGACTTGTTTTCACCGTTGAAAATATCGATCTCTTTGAGGTTATAGTCTGCACCAGCTGACTCTAGCAGCAACCGAACGGTACGGACATAAGTACTACGGGGAGTACCGTAAACTGTAGGCTTTGCCATTATTTCTAGATTCTCAATCAAAAATTAAATAGTAATAAGAATACCTGTCAACAACTTCTATCGCGGGGCTAGTTGTGACGCACCATATTTAATTGGGCTGCGTAAGTGCTGTGTGATTTATCATCAATTTTTTGGGAAGATAAAGCAGCATTATCTGCGATCGCACCTATTTTGACGCTTGGCAAAGGTTGAGAGATCGTAGACAATTAAAACTCTCTAACGGTTGATTTTTCCAATCTACCCGCCTATCATTACTATTCGTGACCACCTATAATTCATTGCTACATATTTAGTATTAGTAACTGTTGACATTTAACAATTAACTATTAACACTTGTCTTTTCCAAGCGCCAAAGCAATACAGGTTGAGAAATTTCCACTGGCTTTGCTTGATAATTTTGCTCTTGCTTTAATTTAAACAATAAAACTTTGAATTCATTTGCCAGCCCTTGCTTTGCTGTAGATATTGCGGCAGGATTATATATAAATATATTACTAAAGCCTTCTGGAATACTGGGGATATTGTTTCCATCGACTAACTGAAGTTTTACTTTAGCATCAAGTAAGTGACTGAAAGAAAATAAATAACTAACATTAGTATCGTAGCTGGGGTAGTTACTCACAACTACAAGCGGATTAGTGGCTTGATTGATAGTACGGGCAATTTTGTAGTCATTATAGTTTTTTAGCTTAGTCCAGGGAACTTCTGATTGAGAAAAAATAGCAGAGGAAATTACACCACCTGTAAATATTGCTAGCGTTACGACTAACCAAAATTTATGCTGCAAAATAGCAACATTTTTGCAGCTAATTTTAGTTGCAATCAAATGAGAAACAGCTAGCTGAATACTTAAGTAACAAGGAATCAAAAATCTAGCTTGAATCGATCTTTGTCCTCCAAAAGTTATATCTGGTACGAGCAGGGCTAGGGCTGTGACTCCAAATAAAGTTAGAATAAATAACCAAACTATTTTGGCTGTATGACGAAAAACAAAATAGAATGAGTAGCCGAGGAAAGTTATAATAACTGTTAATAAGAAAAGATCAAATTTAGTAGATTTAAAGAAAATACCTCCAATATTTTTAAGCCATAAGCTAGCCAATTGCAATAAGGGTATTGCAGTATTAGTCATCCAAGATGTTGAATCATTGACCCTTTTATGGCTATTAACTACAACCAAAAACCAAGGAATAAAAGCAATAAAACCTATAAATGTCGCCTTTAGATAAGCACTAACCATCTTACTGTGGGCGCTACTAATGACATAAATTCCATGTCCAATAGCAATAAATACAGAAAATAGAAATGTATAAAGTGAAATAGCTAAAGTCAGCGCATATATTCCCCAACTATGCACTGTTTTGAGCCGCATGGCACGTAACAGTGTAACGCTTGTTAGCAAAATTGTTACTGTCCACAAACTATACTCTCGTGCTTCTTGGGCAAATAGTACATGAAATGGTGAAACAGCAATTATTGCCATTGCTATCCATCCTGTTAGTGAAGACTTGAATAATTCAATGCATAACCAATAAGCACAAGGAAATACTAGCAAGCTAATTAGGGCGGGTAAACTTCTGATTGCTGCTACTGAATTACCAAACCACTGCATCCACAAATGTGTCATGAGATAATAAATTGGCGGATGCTGCGGATCTTCTACTGCTAAAGATTTTATGGTACCAAAAAAGCCCCTACCAGAATCGGGGCTTAAATAGCGATCGCGCAAATCTGCAACACTAATTACTTGTCCGTTAAAAGACTGCTGAACTACTTCGGGGATGGTGTAGCCACCTACTCGTAAAGAGGTGAAGCCTTCATCATACCAATAGACTTTGCGATCGAGGTTTACTAGTCGAAAAAATACACCTAGCACTAATAAAGTTACTAGTAAAATCCGCAGCCAGGTGAAATGATTATTTTTTAATATATATTTCCGCATCTGTATTTAGTGGTAGGTAAAATAATCGTAGCCCGGCATTGCCCACCCTACAAGAATGTTAATTTGGTAATAAAAGGCAATGCCCACTGTATTGAGTGGTAGGTGAAATAATCGTAGCCCGGCATTGCCCACCTGGTAACAAAAGTTTTTGGGTTACGAGCAATTTTATTACTTAATCTGTATGCGGTTGAAGATAAAAAATTCTGTGGCTAGGAGAAATAAAAATAGAATTCCTTGGAAAACACCAGCTAAGGCTAAAGGAAAAATTTGTTTGATTTGTAATAATTCGCAACCGACATATAGCAGTGCTAATAATAGACTGGATCAGATAATTCCTAGGGCATTTAAACGTCCAATGAAAGCGGCAACGATCGCTGCATAACCGTAACCAGGAGAAATTGTAGGGTGCTGCACCAATGCGATCGCACAAGCTAAACAGTTCATCTAAATCCTTAGAAATCACTAAGACAGCACATCCAGCATCACGCAGATCGATCAAAGCTTCGTGAATACTGGCTGTAGCATTCACTTCTAAGCCCCAACTGGGATCGGCTGCAATTAACAGGGTGCTAAATAGTTTTTTTGTTTCTTGGGGTGTCAAAACTGCCGTCGGTTCATCCAGAATCAGTAATTTGGTAGTCTGTCTCAGACAGCGAATAATTTCCACTCGCTGCCTTTCTCCAGCCGAAAGCGAGTGGATCGGGCGGTTGGGATCTACACTTAAGCCGTAGAGATCTGATAGTTGACGAATTTTGTTAGCCAGCCTTGCTAAGTTCCACTTTTCGTGCTTCGGTTGAGCAAGGGCAATGTTTTCTGTCACCGTCAGGGTTTCATACAAAGAAAAGTGTTGAAACACCATGTTGATACCAAGCAATCGCGCTTGAGCTGGGCTACTAATATTAACTTGCTGCCCTTCCCACTCTATTTGTCCCGCATCCGATCGCACCAGTCCATAAACGATCTTCATCAAGGTACTCTTGCCCGCTCCATTTTCCCCCAGCAAGGCTTGAATTTCTTGAGGCTTAATTGTCAAATTCACGCGATTATTCGCCAAACCGCCAGCATACGACTTGCTAATGTTAGTCAACTTCAAGCGGTCAAGCGGCATATTTCTTTACCACATTTTTGTTCAGTGCCATCTATAATCTGGTGTTGCAGACTTATATTCTTAACACCGCTCAAGACAGAAATTATTTCAAAATAGTTGCATCTGCGCGATCGGATAGTCAAACAAGATACCAAATCATTCAAGCGGCTCCATCGTGCATCCTCGCTCGTTGTCATACAGTAGTACGTAGCGAAGCAAACTACAAATTTTCATATACCATCTTTTTGTACGATTTCACACCGTAAAATTTAGGCTAAAAACATATATTACAAGAGGAAGAAAATCTTCACATTTTCTCAAACTCATTGCCGCCGAGACATCAGATATTCTAAAGAAGATGATTAATACAATCTAGCTAAAGGCGAAAACAAATCTAAGCGCCTCGTGCCGACGGAGCTTTAGCCAATAAATGGTAAAGACAAAAACTTATATTTCAATGCAAACAAGCGAACAGATCATTTCAGAAATCTCGGCACGTTTTGGCTATTTACCGTCCTTATTCGTTCCAGCCCAGGAGAAGCCCCAGCTACTGGAAAATCTCTGGCATCAGACATTGGCAGCTTATGTTAATAATCCTCTGCCAATTCTGTTCAAAGAAAAGCTGTTTGCTTATCTATCGCGCTACTGTTGCGTTTCTTACTGCATTGTCTGCCATAGTTGCGCTTTAGGGCAATTGGGGATGAGTGCAAAACAAATTTTGCAGCTGTTGGCTTCGCCTGCTCCCACTACAACAGCAGTTGAGGAAATCAACAGAGCGATCGCACTATCCGCTCCTCTAACTTCTTTTCCCGAACCAGGCTCCCCACTCGAAAAGGCTATCTTCTCCTGCTGCGTTTATATTTTCCTTAACCCACAAGATACTGTTTGCCGTGAACGACTGCACCAAGTTTTGGGGCAAAGTAACTACGATCGCTTAATTGCAATTCTTGCTTATATAAAAACTTGTCATCTTTGGGTAGAAGCCAATCCAGCACTTGCTTATCAAATCGATCCACCAGCTACAGCTGCTTTAGAGGCACTATTTACAGCAGAACCTCAATTAGTTGAATTCTTCCGCAACTACAACGAAGTAGTCAGACAAGAAAGCAGAAAGCAGGGGCCCCAGGAGGCTGAGGAGAAATTTAAATCCAAAATCCAAAATCTAAAATCTAAAATCTCCAGCGATCGCCTCAGAACTCAAGAGGAACTACAGCAGAACCAACAGCTATTTCAACAACTGACAGAAAACATCCGTCAAGTTTTTTGGATTGCTTCTCAGTGGCACAGCCAGATATTCTACATCAGCCCCGCTTATGAAGAAATTTGGGGGCGATCGCGCCAGCAACTGTATGAAAATCCTGCATCCTTTATAGATTTTATCCACCCAGACGATCTCGATCGCGTCATTGAGGCACGGCAGACGCAATTTAAAGCAGAGTTGGAAATAGAGTATCGCATCATCCGTCCTGACGGTCAAGAGCGTTGGATTCGCGATCGCGCTTTTCCTATTATTAATGCCTCTGGACAAATAGAGCGGAGCGTCGGTATAGCCGACGATATCACAGAGGGCAAGCAGTTGCAGCAGGAACTTTGCCAGAGCGAACAGCGGCTGAAAATGGCTTTAGAGGCTGCCCGCATGGGCAGATGGGAATGGAACATCTTGACCAACAAAATTACTTGGTCGGAAAACCTGGAACCGCTGTTTGGTTTAGAAAAAGGCAGTTTTGAAGGTACATACGAAGCTTTTATTCAATGCGTTCATCCCCAAGATCGCGAATTTGTTAGTCAGTCGGTAAGGCAAGCAGTTGAGTCAGGGGCAGAGTATGACATTGAATTTCGAGTAGTTTTTCCTGATGGTACTATCCGCTATTACGCCAGTAAAGGCCATGTCTTTCGCGATCCTGCTGGCAACCCAGTGCGGATGACAGGGGTAGACATAGACATTACCAAGGGCAAGCTGATAGAACAGCAGTTGCGTCTTTCAGAGTCAGTAGTAGTGAATGCCAAAGATGCAATTTTGATCGCTGAAGCTGAACCAATTGATGAGCCGGGACTACGAATTTTATACGCCAATGCAGCTTTTACCCGGATGACTGGCTATACCTGTGATGAGATATTGGGTAGAAGCCCCCGGTTCCTACAAGGAGCAAAAAGCGATGCCGCAGGCTTGGGCAAAGCCCAACGCGCCACATTAGACAAAGTTCGCGCGGCAATTCAAAACTGGGAATCGATCTGCTTTGAAATTATTAACTACCGCAAAGATGGTGCAGAATTTTGGGCAGAAATCAGCCTCGTCCCAGTAGCAGATGAAACTGGCGGCTACACTCATTGGATAGCAATTGGGCGAGACATCAGCGATCGCAAGCAGCAAGAAGGGGAATACCAGATGCTTTTGGCAGCCGAGCAAACGGCACGTTCAGCAGCTGAAGCAGCAAATCGCAGTAAAGATGAATTTTTGGCAATTGTCTCGCACGAGTTGCGATCGCCTTTGAATGCCATGTTGGGATGGGCGCGACTGCTGCGAACAAGGAAATTTGACGCAGCCAAAACGGATCAAGGTTTGGAAATCATTGAGCGCAACGCTCGGTTACAAACTCAGTTGATTGAAGACTTGCTAGATCTTTCACGCATGATTAGGGGCAAGTTGAATCTTAACCGAAGTCAAGTTAACCTCGTTTATGCGATCGAAGCAGCTATTGATGTCATCCGCACAAGCGCTCAAAGCAAAAATATTCAATTGAATTTCACCCAAGAAGACACAAGTCAGGAGGACAAAAGTCAAAAGTCGGAATCACCTTTCTTTGCACCCTCAGCCCCCTCAGCACCCCCGGCTTTCCAAGTCTTTGGCGATTTGGTTCGCTTGCAGCAAATTATCTGGAATCTGCTTTCTAATGCCATTAAGTTCACGCCAGAAGGTGGAAGGGTGGAAGTCCGGTTGTCAGCAAAAGCCGATCTGCCATCTGCGAGCTGCGATCTGGGAGATCCTAGCCTTGTGCCTCAAGCCTCTTACCCCTTGCCTCTTGCCTGTATTCAAGTTATCGACACTGGTATTGGCATTAGCCCAGAATTTTTGCCTTATGTGTTCGATCGCTTTCGCCAAGCTGATAGCACTATTAGCAGATCTCATACTGGGCTGGGATTAGGATTAGCGATCGTGCGAAGTCTGGTGGAGTTGCATCACGGTAGTATCGCTGTTGAAAGTCCTGGTATTGGGCAGGGTTCTACGTTTACTGTCAAAATCCCTCTAGTGGAAGCTGGGGAAACTGAGAGATCTGGGCAAGGTGAAGCAGAAAATTCAATCCAAAATCCAAAATATCCTCAAGTTGCTCCATTCACTGGTTTACAGATACTGGTAGTAGATGATGAAGCCGATGCCCGCGAGTTGATCGCTACAGTATTGGAAGAGTACGGAGCTAAAGTAACCGCAGTTGGATCTGCGGCTGAGGCTTTAGAAGCTGTAGAAAAATTGCAGCCATCTGTGTTAGTCAGCGACATTGGAATGCCTGGAGAAAATGGCTATTCGCTGATTCGCAAACTGAGGATTATTGAGGCAGAACGAGGCGGAAAAATTCCTGCTATAGCTCTAACAGCCTACGCTCGCAGTGAAGATCGAGCAGCAGCGATCGCCGCTGGGTTCCAAGTCCACTTACCAAAACCTTTTGAGCCAACTCAGTTGGCTGCCGTAGTGGCAAACGTCATCCAACAGCAGTAGCAATCAATTCGCGCTCGATTCAATTCATTCAATCTTAATTAATTAAAAAAAGATTATTTTTTTTAACAAAAAAGATTATTTATATTATTTTACTAGAAAATAGAGATAGCAATTTTAAAATTAATTTTTGGTTAAATAAATCCTAAAAAATTAGATTAACACAATTAAACAAGGCTTATTTATACTTTAAGTCCTTGAGAAATCTGAGTGATTAAACAACTCGAATCAACGCGATCGCAATTGAATTTTTTCCGCTGCTGAAATTTTAAACAAGGTTAAATAATTTAAAAAAATGTGTAAGGTAATGCTTTGATATACAAAATTGCTGTTCTCGATGATGATGAACTTTGGTGTCAAGTAGTTCAGCGCTTCTTCAGAAACACTTTTGAAGTTTTTATTCTTAGCAATGCCAGCTCTCTGATAGAAGAAATAGAAAAAGAACCAAAGCGCTACGATTTAATTATGGTCGATCTATCTCTTCCTCCACACCAATATAAAGAAATTGATGGGCGTAAATTGATTCAGCATCTGAGAAAAGTTTTATCATCACCGCCTTTGCTAGTATTAGTAACGGCATTTATTGGCAAAAATGAGTTAAACGCTGGTGAAATAGTTTGTGAAGAAGCTGATGCTTTTTTAGCAAAAGACGCTGGATTGGACGCAATTTCGCAGCGACTACAACACCTTCTAAATTATCAAAAAGATACAATTGCGGCTCAGATGAAATTTAACCAGCGGGTTCGTTGGTAATTGAATTAAACGAAGCTGACCGCAAATCTGCATTCACTAAGTTTGCAGGCTGTGATTGAAATTGCTAAAATTAGCTTTGCGGTAATTCGCTTTGCGTAATGGCCCTTTTAAATTCACCCCTTCCAGATTTATCGTATTGAGGAATGCTCGATATAGATCGGGTAGAATGTCCTGAGACTCTTGCCGCCACTGATTCCAACCCTGCGCTCCTTGTTTAATTTAAAGCAAGAGCAGTTTGTTTGTCATATAAATGCTAGATATAATTGGCTTAAATTAAATTTTTTCAAGTTACAGATTTATTAATCTTAGTTAAGGAAATGAGGCATAAAAACACAAACAAGAGTGCAGCAGCTAAGCTCACTCAAGATACTTTGCTTTGGAGGATGACTCATCGCATTCGTCAATCCTTGGAGCTACAAGAGATTCTAAATTGCACAGTACAAGAAGTGCGATCGTTTTTACACACAGATCGAGTCAAAATTTACAAATTTGAGCCTGATGGTACGGGACAAGTAATTGCCGAATCAATTGCTTCCGATCGCTTACCATCATTACTGGGGCTGCACTTTCCGGCTGGAGACATTCCCCACCATGCACGAGAGATGTTTGTTAAAGCTCGCATCCGTTCAATTGTAGACATACCGCAGCAGCAAATTACGCTCTCTCGCGTAGATTGTCCCAACACGACGGGAGATTTGACAGTTGAACAAGTACAAACAACAGCGATTACAGATATTCTCCAGCGTCCAGTCGATCCTTGTCATGTGGAATATCTCACTGCTATGGGAGTACAATCTTCCCTAGTGGTGCCAATTGTGCATCATCAGCACCTGTGGGGTTTACTAGTTTCCCATCACGCTCAAGCGAGAGCTTTTAAAAAGCAAGAGTTACAGATAGTTCAATTAATTGCCGATCAAGTAGCGATCGCGATTGCTCAATCTCATTTACTAACTCAAGCTAGAGAAAAAGCCCATCGGGAAGAACTGATTAACCAAATTTCTACCCTACTCCACTCTCCCTTCAAAATCGAAGAAATTCTGCAAATCGCTCTAGAAAGCATTGTTAAAAACGTCCAAGGTTCTGGAGGAAGATTGTATCTTACCTCTACTGGGGAAGAATCTGCACCTGAAATTTACACTTACAACAAGCAACCTGTTGTCTCTGGAAAAAAATCAAAAGTAATGCTGGAGGATTTCTCCTTCTGGCAACAGCTTATGAGCAGTGAAGGTAAAGAACAAGCAATTAGTTACAAAGCGATCGACGATCTTTACCAGGAAACACAATTAATAGATGTTGTAACTTTTTTTAAGCTTATCAATATCCGCAGCTTGTTAGTAATGCCACTGCAATATAACGGGCAATCTTTGGGTTGCCTTACCATATTTCGGGATGAGATAGATACTGACATTCTCTGGGCTGGTAGATTCGATCCAGACGAGCGTAACTCAAGAGTGAGAGACTCATTTACAGCTTGGCGAGAGTTGAAAAAGAATCAAGTCAGAAAATGGATGGCTCAAGAAGTTGAATTAGTGCAATCTTTAGCAAACCATCTGACAATGGCAGTAATGCAGAATCGGCTTTATCAATACGAACACCAGCAGCGTTTACTGTTAGAAATGCGTAATCAAGAACTGCATGATGCCCGTACTATGGCAGAGGAAGCTAATCGCCTCAAGTCAGATTTCCTTTCATCTACCAGTCATGAATTACGCACACCTTTAGCCTCTACACTCAACTATCTAAAACTGCTCAAAGAAGGCTTTTATGACAACGAGCAAGAGCTAAAGGAATACATTAATATTGCCTATGAATCAGCGGATAATCTCGTTGCCCTGATCAACGATGTCCTAGATCTCGCCAAAATTGAAGCAGGGCGGATGCTAGTAGATTGGCAAATAATTAAACTTAGTCCCTTACTAGAAGAACAGTGTCGTCTGTTTCGACTTGAGAGCGATCGCAAGGAAATTTATTTAGTAATTGAGTGCGAAGTTGATAATATCTACGCCGATAAAATCAAGCTCAGACAAATATTGACTAACTTGCTTTCTAATGCCTTTAAATTTACTCACAAAGGACAAGTCTGCGTCAAGGCAATTAAACGCTCTGACGCACCCTTAGTAGAAATTTCTGTGTCTGATACAGGAATTGGTATTGATATGAGCAAAAAAGATTTATTATTTGAACCGTTTGTACAGGCGGATGGTTCAATCAAACGTCGCTATGGTGGTACGGGTTTGGGTTTAACTATCTGCAAACGTTTAGTAGAACTAATGGGAGGCGAAATTTGGTTAGATGCTGGTTCTCAAGGCACAACCGTAAGCTTTACTGTTCCTTCCCAAGGGTAGTTTGCTGTAAATATAGCTTTCTCATGTAGGGTGGGCAATGCCCACCCTACGCTACGCTCGAAGTTCATAAATCAAGTAGATTTATATATTAAGTTTTATTAAAAACTTTTTATTTTTATAAGACTCTTTTTATATCTCAAGTCAGATTTTACTTTTATTTATTTTGTATCGCTGGAACGAAGGAAATAGCAATAGTAATTGTTAGCTTATTAAGTATTATGCACTAGATTTCATTTGATGTATTAGTGTGATTTTTTGCTTTCATGTTCAGCCTGAAAGTGAGATTTTGGAGGTAATTTGAATATATTACTTGTAGATGACGATCGCACTTTAGCTCATAGTACGGCTAAACTTATTCATCGTCTTGGAGGTCATAATGTTGATATAGCAGATGAGCCAGCAGAGATTTTCTGGCTATGTCAAGCTAAAGATGTAGATTTAGTAATTATGGATGTTAACTTGCCTGGAGCGCAGTGGCAAGGTCAAGCAGTTAGTGGCGCAGATATAGCTCGGATGTTAAAAAATCATCCGCACACTGCCAATATTCCTATAATCTTAGTGACAGCATATGCAATGTTAAATGAGCAGCAAGCCCTGCTAGAAACCTCGGAAGCAGATAAGTTTGTTGCCAAACCTATCACTGATTATGCTGGACTTCTAGAATTAATTCATCAACTTGGCAACTAAATTGCAGAAGTCAAGCTAAGTCGTAAGTCGTAAGTAGTATGTCAGGAGGATAGGAGAGCGCAGAGAGAGTGGGGAATGCTTTCTGATGCGGGGAAGATTAAAGAATCAAATATTTTTGACAGAAGTCTATTAATTAAATTTACTTAGCTAAGTCAGAAATTTTATTTAAGCAATTATTATCTCTATCTTTAGATAGATAGATTATTTTACAATATAGCTTAAATACCAAAGCGATACTTAATTTTTTTTTAACTTTTAGCGCCAAATCTCAAATTAGAGAGCAAAATTGATTTAAACAAAACATTGGCAGCATTTTATCTGCTCAAAAAGGATAAAAAATGTACAAAATTGGTGTGGTGGATGATAACGAACTTTATTGCTTAGCCCTCCAGCGTTTTTTAAGCCGTGATTTTGAAGTATCTATTTTTACCAAAGTATCTAATTTTTTACAGCAGACTTGCTCCTTTGATTTAGTGATTGTAGATTACTCTATTCCAGCCGCTAATTATGAAAAAGAAATAGATGGCTGTCAACTCATTTGCTATATAAAAGCAAGTTCACCCAATCCTCCCTTGCTGATATTAGCGACGGGATTTTTGAGCAAAAACGAACTAGGAATAGGTCAACAGATTTGTCCGGAAGCAGACAGTTATTTGGCTAAAGATGCTGGATTAGATGCAATTTCACAGCAAATTAAACAACTTTTAGCAACTCGCCAGGAAAGACATCCTGCCCAGACTTCTCTATCCACTATCCGTCCTAGCTCTTAGTTGCTTGAGGAATAGGTTTTTCAACTCCTTGTACTTACCAGTCCATTGCTTGTTGAGAGCGATCGCCCAATACTTGACCTATGGGTACTCTTATAATATTTAAAACATTCACCTTGCTTGCCAGCATACCATTTGGGGATTAGATCTATCTGCGTCAGAATTAGAATTGTTGCGCTGTCCACAGGCGACAAAGACAAACCCAGCCCCTGCTAAGCTGGCGTACTGCAAGAATTAACGACAATCCATAGAAATGATGAATGATCGAAGAAAGCAAAAATCTATCAAAATTCACAATTCCTCATTCATCATTCATCATTTAGAAAGCAGGTAATTCTGACATAATTGTGAATTGAATATGATTAATCGCTAAGTCCCCAATTGAGATATCTTCTTTACTCAGCGGTTCTCCTTTGCTTTTGACAGTTTCAAACGAAATTCCTTTACCAATCTCAATGTGATACCAAGCTAAACCCATAAAAAATCGTGTGGGATAGGGCCCTTGTTCTACTACATCATCCGGGTTTGATTCCATTGGCAACCACAGATCTAGTCCGGGGAAGTAGAATTCCAACCAGACGTGATTAAAATCAGGTTGTAGTGGCACTCGTTGATGTTCGGCATAGGGAGGACACTTATAGCGTCCAATGGTACGACAGGCGATACCATTGAGCCGTGTCAAGGCAAGTAAAACGCCTACATACTCGCCACAAGAACCAATACCTCTTTCTAGAACTACATCTGGCGTGTCAATGTGGGGTTTAATGCCATAGGACAACTGGTCGTAGACATAGTTGCGAATGTTGAACATTTTCCGCAGGAGATTAGTTTCTGTGCCGATCGCTTCTTTTGCGGCGCTGCGGACAACATTTGAGTCCATCGCTAATTTATCATCGTCAACTAAGTAACGCTGCTGAAATTCTGGTGAGAGAGTCGGCAGTTTTTCTGTGTCTTTTGGAGTGAAGCGATATTTAATTCCTCGGACTTCTAAAGTAGCTTTCCAACCAAACAAATGACGTTCGTTTGATTGGAGGCGATCGAATTTAAAGACGGCTACTCTTTGTCCGTCTTGCAGTTCTTCGGTAAAAGGTATGCCAATTGGTTCAACTTGTCGTACTCGTTGGCGATCGGTTTCGGCTGGTAGGGCGATACGCCATTCTACCTGTTCTAAGTCAACTTCATCCAACGGAGATAGTTCCTCTACGTAGGACATTTCAATTAGGTAGCCGTTGGATAAGGCGTAACGCTTATCTGGGTCGTAATGATAATGTAGGGGGTGAATGAACGTGCGATCGCGGTAGGTTAATTCGTTGGATGGATCTAGATTTGGGTTATCTCGAATATATGGTTCTTCACTGGCATAAGCTACATAAAGCGTCGCAGTCGATTCGGAGTTGGGTAAGAAAGTTAAACCAGTGGGGCATTCAAACGGAGTCAGAACGCTAAAATTAATTTCTCCGGTTGCTCGATCTAGACAATAAACCGTTTGTTCGGTGCGATCGCATACCCAAAGATTATCCTCCCAAACAGTGATATTTTCAACTCCTACTCCAGGTGCATAAAACTTAGTAATTTGACGACCGCTAGTACGGTCAAAAATGTATATATAACCAGCTTTTTGGCTGGTGACATAAACTGTTGATTGCCAAACGGCAACACCATTTGCGGCGTAGGGTAAAGTGACAAAAGGCTTGAGGCTATAATCCCCCAGTTGACAGCAGTAGACGGTGTTTTCTCGCGTACACCACAGGGTGTCTTCCCATAAGGCTATACCCGTAACGTCTTCAAACTCCGATACTTGATGGCAATTGAGAATCTTAGTGTTGTCACTGGAAGGGTCAATTTGGAGTAAATGCCCTTTGACTGTATCGATCGCTATCAGCTGATTTTTTAAGCCAGCCATCCCATATAAGGCAGCAGCGCCAATTGGCCGAATCGTTCGCGGGGAAAAAACCGATGCAGCGACTGTCATAAATCAACCTAACGGTGTTTTGGCAAAGTAAGGAGTAGTAGGAGCGCTCTTGACTAAATTGTCTGTCGATCGCCGTTTAGTAAAGATCGGCCTGCCGATAGAAAGGTGTAAAATGCATTAAGGCGCAACTATTGTTTGTAAATAAAATAAAATACTTTAACTGCGATCGTGCATCATACAAAGTGAAGATCGATATTTGGATAAATATTATCTGGATTTTGAGCAAGGGTCGAGTCAGGGTAGAACAAATTTCATTTTTCCATCCTGCTTGCCAGAGCTGATTAAATTTAATCCTAAACCGGATTAAGACAATTAAACTGTCACCTTGGTAACTAGAGGCAAGAGAAGGATGAAGTGTGAAGTAAAGTGTGAAGTATAAAGTGTGAAATAAAGATTTATCTTTTATCGTTCAGCATTCAGCCTTCAGCCTTCAGCCTTCAGCCTTTCCCTTACTCCCTACGGATAGCCCAAAGGTGATGACTAAATTATGATTATGTTCAAGAAGCATTTCCTTAAACGCTATCCATGTCTGCAAATTCTCTCACTAATCGAGCTGCTAGCTGGCACACTCTGGAAGTTGATAAGACAATACAAATATTAGACAGCGATCGCGGCACTGGCTTAAGTTCGCAACAAGTCGAACAGCGGTTACAGCAATACGGTCTGAACGAAATACAAGAAACTGGCGGGCGCAGCGCCTTAACTATCCTAATCGATCAGTTCAAAAACATCATGTTATTGATGCTGATCGCAGTGGCAATAGTTTCTGCGATTTTAGATATACGAGGTAACAATTTTCCCAAAGATGCGATCGCCATTAGTTTGATTGTCATCCTCAACGGTATCCTTGGCTACGTACAAGAAAGCCGTGCTGAAAAAGCTTTGGCAGCACTCAAGCGTCTATCTGCCCCGTTGGTAAGAGTGCTACGCGATGGTAGATTGGCTGAGGTTGAGGCAAAGCAACTCGTCCCTGGAGATGTGATGTTGCTAGAAGCTGGGGTGCAGCTGGCAGCAGACGGACGTTTAATTGAAGAATCTAACCTGCAAGTGCGCGAGTCAGCATTGACTGGTGAAGCCGCAGCAGCGGAGAAGCAGGCAGATCTCCAATTGCCAGAAGAAACATCCTTGGGCGATCGCATTAACATGGTCTTTCAAGGTACAGAAGTTGTCCAGGGACGAGCCAAAGTTCTGGTTACGGGTACTGCAATGCAAACGGAACTGGGCAAAATCGCTGCCATGATCCAGGGGGTGGAAAGCGAACCCACTCCCCTACAGCAGCGGATGTCTCAGTTGGGTAATGTATTGGTATCCGGTTCTTTGATCTTGGTAGCGCTGGTAGTAATTGGCGGCGTACTCCGTGCTGGTGTAGGCGCTTTTGAAGAACTGCTGGAAGTTTCCCTAAGTATGGCTGTGGCAGTAGTACCAGAAGGCTTACCCGCCGTGATCACTGTCACCTTGGCGCTGGGAACCCAACGAATGGTACGCCGTCATGCACTAATTCGTAAACTGCCAGCCGTCGAAACATTGGGTAGCGTCACCACTATTTGCTCAGATAAAACTGGTACGCTGACTCAAAACAAAATGGTGGTGCAGGCGATTGAAATCAGTAACAAATCGCTGCGAGTTACAGGCGAGGGTTATGCTCCAAGAGGAGAATTTCTGCTAAACGGTCAGAGAATTGAACCAGACGAGCATCTAGAAGTAGAAGCTTTGGCGATCGCTTGCGCGCTTTGTAACGATGCTACTTTGCAACAAGAAAAGGGCGATTGGAGAATTTTAGGCGATCCAACCGAGGGCGCACTATTGACTTTAGCGGCAAAAGCGGGTATTGAAAAAGACCAATGGTCAAGCCGTCTACCTCGTGTTTCCGAGTTTCCCTTCTCCTCAGAACGCAAGCGGATGAGTGTCCTCTGCCGAAAGGATGAAGCAGGAAAGATGAGCTATGATATGCAATCTTCAGCCTTCAACCATCATCCTTCAACCTTTTTAATGTTCACTAAGGGTTCGCCAGAGCTAGTTTTGGAGCGGTGCAATCGAATTCATACAGGCGATCGCGCCGTCCCTATTATCGATGCTCAGCGTCAGCAAATTCTGGCGCAAAACGACACTATGGCAGGTAATGGTTTGCGGGTGCTGGGATTTGCCTACAAACCCTTGGCAGAACTACCACCAGAAGGGTCACAAGAAACATCAGAGCGCGAATTAGTTTGGTTGGGACTGGTGGGAATGCTGGATGCACCCAGACCAGAGGTAAGAGATGCGGTAGCCCGTTGTAAGGACGCGGGAATTCGCCCAATTATGATTACTGGCGATCACCAGTTAACAGCAAGAGCGATCGCTACAGATTTGGGGATCGCCCAGCAAGGCGATCCAGTTCTGACTGGTCAAGAATTGGAACGCATGAGCCAACCCGATCTAGAGCGAGAAGTCGATCGCGTCAGCATCTATGCCAGGGTGTCGCCAGAACACAAACTCCGCATTGTCCAAGCACTACAACGCCGGGGTAAATTTGTCGCTATGACGGGAGATGGAGTAAATGACGCTCCAGCTCTCAAACAAGCTGACATTGGTATCGCAATGGGTATCACTGGTACTGATGTAAGTAAAGAAGCCAGTGACATGATTTTGTTAGATGACAACTTTGCCACAATCGTCGCTGCGACTGAAGAAGGCAGAGTCGTCTACACTAATATCCGCCGCTTTATCAAATACATTCTCGGTAGCAACATCGGTGAAGTATTAACAATTGCCGCTGCACCTATTTTGGGACTAGGCGGCGTTCCCCTGACTCCATTACAAATTCTTTGGATGAACTTGGTGACAGATGGTTTACCAGCTCTGGCCTTGGCTGTAGAACCCGCCGAACCCAACGTGATGAAGCGTCCGCCTTTCAATCCGCGCGAGAGTATTTTTGCCAGAGGGTTGGGATGGTACATGATCCGCATTGGCATTATTTTTGCCATTCTGTCGATCGCGCTGATGGTGTGGGCTTACTCTTACTCTCATGCAGTTTTTAGTTCCGTACTGAGTCCAGAACGCTGGAAGACAATGGTGTTTACTACTTTGTGTTTGGCGCAGATGGGTCATGCTTTAGCAATTCGCTCTAACACAAGGTTATTCATTCAGCTAAATCCATTCTCGAATCCCTACGTGCTGGGGGCTGTTGTTGTCACTACGATTTTGCAACTGTTACTAATTTATGTTCCGCCCCTACGAGCTTTCTTTGGCACTCATGTTTTGAGTCCATTTGAATTGGCAGTTTGCTTTGGCTTTAGTAGTTTGATGTTTGCGTGGATCGAATTGGAGAAGTTGTTTATTAACTGGCGACAGAGAGGGGCTAGGGAGAAATAAATGATGAATGATGAATGCTGAATTCATCATTCATAATTCATCATTCATCATTTGAATTATGTATCTAAAAACTCTACATTTAAGGTACTTTCGTAACTACCAAGAGCAGCGGGTTGATTTTATCGCGCCAAAAACAATTTTGGTTGGTAATAATGCTCAAGGAAAATCGAATTTATTGGAAGCAGTGGAATTACTGGCAACGTTGCGATCGCACCGGATGGCGCGCGATCGCGATTTGGTGCGGGAAGGAGAAGCGTTTGGACAGGTTAATGCTACTCTAGAGCGGCAAACTGGCATTATCGACCTCTCTCTCACACTGCGTCGCGGGGGTCGCCGTACTGTTGCGCTTAATAGCGAGTACCTACGGCGACAACTAGATTTTTTAGGTGTCCTCAATGCTGTGCAGTTTTCCAGTTTGGATTTAGAACTAGTGCGCGGCGGGCCAGAACAACGCCGCCACTGGATAGATACGCTGTTAATTCAGTTAGAACCTGTTTATGCTTATATATTGCAGCAATATAACCAGGTGTTGCGACAGCGGAATGCTTTTTTAAAGGCGAGAGGCGAAAGGCTTGAGGTTAGAGGATCTGATTCAGATTCAGAGTTAGCTGTGTGGAACGCTCAGCTGGCGGCTGTGGGTACGCGGGTGATTAGAAGGCGATCGCGTGGTATAGAAAGATTGGCTCCAATTGCTTCTGCGTGGCACGCCAGCATTAGCGATCGCACAGAAATATTGCAAGTAAAGTATGCACCGAATGTGCCTTTAACACAAGGTAGTCCAGAAGAAGTACAGCAGGCTTTTTTAGAAAAGATCGCCCAAAGAGTCATTGCCGAACAGCATCAAGGTACTACCTTGGTAGGCCCCCATCGAGATGAAATTGAATTGACAATCAACCAAACTCCAGCTCGTCAATATGGTTCTCAAGGACAACAGCGCACCTTGGTCTTAGCATTGAAGCTAGCAGAACTCAAACTGATTGAAGAAGTCATTGGCGAATCGCCATTATTACTACTAGATGATGTATTAGCTGAACTCGATCCTAACCGCCAAAATCAACTTTTAGAAGCAATTCAAGACCGCTTTCAAACCTTGATAACTACCACTCATTTAGGTGCTTTTGATTCCCAGTGGCTCAAAGCCTCCCAAATTCTCACCGTTCAAGCGGGACACATATCACCGTAGCCCGGTATTGCCCACCATCATCCTTACAAAGCCATGCTTTGGGGTTGTATTTGCAGGGCGGGCTGTTTTCGTGCAGAAGTTACGGGTTGATTTGACTTAAAATATATCTCAAGCGATCGTAGTCGTCTTTGAGCAGTACGCTGAGGGTACGTCCGGCTTGAACTAACCAGTTTCTTTCAGCTTTGCGTAATTGATAAACTTGCCTAATCGCAGCTGCTGTTAAGGCTTCTATGGGCGCACCTTTAACTTCTAGTAGAGTTCTCAAAAAATCTAGCTGTTCGCTGAAATAGATAATTTCTTCCGGTTGGCAACGGTAAACAGCTTGATGAATTTGGGGCGGACGTGGGGGAAGATATTGGTAAATCTGGCTTTGAGCGCGTAATGATGCTCTTTCTGGCTCATATCCTACAATAGCAGCCCGAAACTCGGTTTTGAGCATAGCAAAGATCTGCGGTTGTTGTTCTCGCAAGTCTTGCAAGGACAACCCTAAAGCCCTTGCCCGATGAATTGAGTCAATGGGCATGGTGGTTGCATAATATACCACAGCATAGATTTGATTTCCAGACTCTTCATCCCTTGACTTCACCCAACTACCAAAAGGTGGCATTACTGGGAAACTTAAGTCGTCTGGTTCCAGACACTGAGCTAAAAATTCCGTCGTAGCAGTTTCGATCACCTCAGCAATATAATCTGGGTGGCGATCGCCTGTGGCAAATTGTGGTAAAGGAAGACGCATATCTAAAGGCTGAAGGTTGAAGGCTGAAGGCTGAAAGCATAGCGTTGCCGCAGGCTAGGCTGTAGCTTGCGGTAGCATAGGGGTAGGCTGAAATTTAAATCTGCACACTTCATACTTCATACTTCATCCTTCATCTTCTTTATTTTGCTTTTTTGCGTCCAGCTGTAACTTCCACTTCGTCCAATTCTGATAGGTAAAATGTGATGATTTTATCCCAATTGCCGCCTTCAAATAATACGGCTGCTTTACCGTCAGTTATCCGTTGAACTAGTCCTTGATAGCCGTAAAATGTATCGTTGGGATTTTTCACTCGTACCGCTGTTCCAGGCAAAATCATAACTTTCTCTCTCGATTACTACTAATAAACTCAATTTTTACTAATAGCTTAAACCATTCTCTAGCACGCCAGTTGCTACAACGGGGGAAAGAGCGCAAGCTACTTGCTCCCCTAGCCCCTAGTCCCTAGCACTTAATAATTTTGCTTTTGGCGATAATTGGCTACTGATTGCACAATGCCGAGCGCAATGAAGTTAGTCAACAAAGCAGACTTACCATAACTGATCCAGGGTAAAGGAATACCCGTTACAGGTGCAAGTCCAATCGTCATGCTGATGTTCAGGATCACCTGAAACACAATCATAGAGAATACGCCACTGGCAAGTAAAGAGCCAAAATTATCTTTGGCGCTTTGGGCAATTAAAATTAAACGCAGGCAAATTAGCCAGAAGGCAAATAGCATTACTAGACAACCGACAAAACCCCATTCTTCACCCACAGCAGAGAAAATGAAGTCAGTGTGCTGTTCGGGAATAAAATTAAGCTGGGTTTGCGTGCCATGATGAAGCCCGCGTCCCCAAAGTTCGCCAGCACCGATGGCAATTCGAGATTGAATCAAATGGTATCCACCGCCAAGAGGATCTTTTTCTGGTTCGAGGAATAAAATTATGCGGTCTTTTTGATATTCTTTTAATATTCCCCAGAGGATGTGTCCTAACTCGCCTGCCAAAAAGTTGACAGCGATCGCTCCAATAGTTCCCAACCACTTCCAAGGTAAAGTTAGCCAGGCGATCGCAGCCATACCAGCTGTCCAAGCAAACCATGCTGGTAAATACAAGTTAAATAGAACTACGGCAATTAGCGGCGATACCAACAGTACTAACCAGCCAGGATTAGCATTACCCCAATAAAGCATTCCCAAAGTAATTGCGCCAAATACCAATGAAGTACCTAAATCTGGCTGTAAAAATACTAACGCCCAAGGGACGGCAGTGATTAATAATGCTCTTACCACATTGGGAATTTTTGCTGCTGTATGAGACTGTAATAGTGCCGCTAGAGTGATAATTACTCCAACTTTGGCGAATTCAGATGGTTGTACGGGAACGCCAGCAATGCTAATCCACCTCTGCGCGCCTTTAGCCGAGACACCAGCCGCCATCACAGCAATCAGAGACAAGCTAGTTATGCCATAGATCCACCAGTGCCACTTGAGCAAGTACTCATAGCGACAACGAGCAATAAACAGAGATAATACTAAGCCTATACCACCAAACAACCAATGTTGCAAGTAGTATTCATGAGATCCTCGGTATAATTGCGTACTCTGGATCGTCATACCCCCAAATACAGTTACACCAATACACAAGGCAAACAGAAACCAGTCTACTTGGTGCCAGGGAGCAAGCAAGGATTTCCAGGGACTTGGGATTGTTAAAGTTCGTGACATCTATAGGGATGGGAGAAGGTCGAAGGCTAAAGGATGAACGCGCTCGCGTTGCCTTTCCCCGTAGGGGTTGCCGTACGCGCAGCGTTGCCGAAGGCTAGGCTAGGCTGAAAAAGATAAAAGCTAAATTCTTACTTCATCCTTCATCCTTCACACTTCATACTTTTTTTAAGTTAATGCAGCAACAGAGACTTTTCCAGCGATCGCGTGGGCGACTTGTCGCAGTGCTTTAGCTGAAGCTGATTCTGGTTCGCCGACGACAACGGGAATGCCGCGATCGCCGCCTTGGCGTAAGGAAATTTCTAACGGTATGCATCCAAGTAACGGTACGCCGAGTTCTTTGGCGGTTTTTTCACCGCCGCCGGAACCAAAAATGTCATACTGCTTGTCTGGCATATCTGGGGGAATAAAGTAGCTCATATTTTCTACTATTCCCAAAACAGGCACCTGCATTTGCTGGAACATTCGCAAACCTTTACGAGAATCTAACAACGCCACATTTTGGGGAGTGGTGACAATTACTGCCCCTGCCATCGGTACAGCTTGAGTCAGCGTTAGTTGGGCATCTCCCGTACCTGGCGGCATATCCACAATCAAATAATCTAGTTCTCCCCACCGCACTTGATAGAGAAACTGGCGAATTATCCCGTTTAGCATTGGCCCCCGCCAGATCACGGGTTGATCTTTGTCAATCAAAAAGCCCATCGAAACAAGCTTCACGCCATGATTAAAAGCAGGTTCAAGTATTTCCCCTTTCTCGCCTTGCTGCACCGCAATCTGAGCTTTTTCCAATCCCAACATGGTGGGGGCGTTGGGGCCGTAAATATCCGCATCTAACAAACCAACTTTTGCACCTGATTCAGCAAGGGCAACGGCAATATTCACAGCAACGGTGCTTTTACCCACACCACCTTTGCCACTGGAAACCGCCAGAATATTTTTCACCCCAGAAATTCCCGTGCGATCGGGCAAGCCTTTCTGCTGTGGTGTTTCAGCCGTGACATCTACTACTACATCTGTCACGCCTGGTAACTGCTTCACGGCTTTCTGGCAGTCTTGGACAATGAATTCCCGTAATGGGCAAGCAGGGGTTGTCAGCACCAAGGTGAAACTGACCTTGCCGTCGTCGATTTTGACATTGCGAATCATGTTCAGTTCCACCAGACTCTTGCGCAGTTCTGGGTCTTGCACTGGACGCAGCACTTCTAACACGGAACTGGTATTAAGGTTGTCTGACATTGCACTCTTCACTTTAGGGGCTTACAACTAAGGCAATAGATCTCTCTAATTGCATCTTAACGGCCAGGAGACGAGTCAGGAGTGAGGGGAAGGATGAAGGATGAAGGATGAAGTGATTCTAACTTTTGCTTCTCACCTCAAGCCTCAAACCACTTAAAAATCAAAACAACTATCTTCAAGCGGTTTGGAGTTTCTTGATAAAGCAGTACTAGCTGCTTGTTCGGCTGCTTGCGCTAGTGCCTCTGCTACTCGCGCTGCATGAGGTCGAATCAGCGACCAAATCAGTGGTGACAACCAACCGTTCAATCTTACTGAGTAGGATACATAAGTACCACAGACTGTTGATTCAACCTGGTAAGTAATTCTTTCTTCCACGCCGGGAATTGCCATGATCCTTATAGTTAGCAACTCCCTTGGCAGTACGCGCTCTACAAAAATCCGGATTGGAATTGGCCCCAACCGCGTTACTGCCTGAAATATGAGTCCTGGCTTTGGTACTAATCCATAGGGAACGTTGGTTTTTGCTAGCAGTGGATGCCAGGAAACATCCGCCAAGTCTACTACTTTTTGCCAAAGCTCATCGACTGAAGCAGAACTAATCTGTTTGTAAGATCGCACTAGAGAACACCGAAAACGGCGGCGTTTGCGATATATAAATTTAGACAATCCTCCCCACATCTTCCTAATCCTCCTTGTGCCTGCCCTGCTTGCAGCCAATCTGGCTATGTCGGTGGTAAGTAAATATAGTTACTTAAGCTAATACTTCTAGAGTGCTTTTCTAGAATTTTGTATCCGCTCCAGATATATTCTCTTAAAAAGACTGATGGAAGGTGACGATTTGAGAGAAAATAAGTTCAGGCATTTCAATCTGAATTTTCTATCTACTAGACATTGCACCCTGAGTAGATTTGGACTGACGCAGCTACACTTAAGAAAACAATAAGTTTCGTAAAGAATAATTACATTGGGCGAAGAAGTAGAATTTCGACTTATACCTTTTAAAGGTTGACTAACTACTGCCACAGCCCAAAGACTTACACCTGATTATAAATCCTTTGCTTTTAAGAAAATAAAGTTGAGAAAATGACGATTTCAACTCCTCAGACAACCTCCTCCCAGCCAGTACCACCAACTGATGCCAAAGAAAGAGTAAGGCAGTTGATGCAACAGCTGCAAGATAAGATTTGTCAAGGTCTAGAACAACTAGATGGGATAGGCAAGTTTCAACAAGATGAGTGGGATAGAGTTGAAGGAGGTGGCGGGCGATCGCGCGTCATGCGTGAAGGGGCCGTATTTGAACAAGGTGGAGTCGGTTTCTCCGAAGTTTGGGGTTCCCATCTGCCGCCTTCAATCTTGAATCAACGTCCAGAAGCAGCTGGGCATAAATGGTTCGCCACAGGCACTTCAATGGTATTGCATCCCCGCAATCCCTATGTGCCAACCGTTCACCTCAATTATCGCTACTTTGAAGCAGGGCCAGTATGGTGGTTTGGTGGCGGTTTAGATCTAACTCCTTATTACCCCTTTGCTGAAGATGCATCTCACGTACATAAGACTTTAAAGTCTGCTTGTGATGCTCATCACCCAGAGTATTACCCAGTGTTCAAGCGGTGGTGCGACGAATACTTTTACTTGAAGCATCGCGAGGAAACGCGAGGTGTGGGTGGAATCTTCTTTGACTACCAAGATGGTCAAGGTCAACTGTATCGCGGCCCAAATCCAGAAGGTGCAGCTGCTGTTTACAGCCAACAAATTGGCGCAATAGCACCCCGGAGTTGGGAAGAAATGTTTGCCTTTGTTAGTGAGTGTGGAAATTCTTTCTTACCTGCTTATGTGCCAATTGTGGAACGGCGGCAGAATTTGGAGTATGGCGATCGCGAACGGAATTTTCAGCTATATCGTCGCGGAAGATACGTGGAATTTAACTTGGTTTATGACCGGGGGACAATCTTCGGACTCCAAACTAATGGTCGCACCGAATCAATTTTGATGTCCCTACCACCATTGGTACGCTGGGAATATGGCTATAAGCCAGAACCCAACACCCCAGAAGCCCAGTTGTATGAAACTTTCTTGAAGCCGCAAGATTGGGCGAATTGGAAGCCGTAGACAATAACGTAAGTCTAATTTCAACTAGGCGTTTGCTTCTAACTGACCTTAGCCCTGGATTAATTTTAATCCGGGGCTTTGATTTAAGTGAGTATTGACAGCGATTAAGTACAGATGTACTATATAAATTATATATATAATATATAGACAAACAGCTGAAGGAGGCAAAATGTCTTGAGCAAAAAAACTTTGATTTCAATCAACCTATCGGAGGCTGAGTTAAATCTACTAGCCGAACTCAGCGAAAAAAAAGAAATGAGTAAGTCTGCTGTGCTGCGGCAGGCTTTGAGAATAATGGGGCTGATTGAACAACGTATCAGTCAAGGAGAAAAGTTTTACCTTGAGTCAGGGGACAAAGAGAAGTCCGAAATTCTTCTTGTATAGCTTCCTCAATTAGCGAGAGATTATCTTGAAGGAAACACTAAAGCTTCTTCGTGTTCGCGACACAACGCCAGTTGATGCAGAATTAGTTAATTTATCTGTTAAACACCTGGCTGATTTTGATACGTTTTGGAAATCTAGACTTCAGGCTTCGGCTGAGGAGGATAGGCACTGGGACTGGGTAATTAAGTATCTAAAGCTCAAAACGCCAAACTACGAAAAATATGCATTGGAATGTGAAAGCATTACTCAAGGGTTAATGCTTTTAGAGCTTGACTGCCACCGTTGTCATTTAGATGCTGGTAAAAGTCTGGTTTACATAGATTACCTAGCTACAGCTCCTTGGAATCGCCCCTCTATTCAAAATCCACCAGATTATAAAGGTGTTGGGACTGCTCTTTTCACTTTGGCAGTAAAGCGTAGCTTTGACTTAGATTACAAAGGTAGGCTAGGCTTACACGCTTTACCATTAGCTGAAGCTTTTTACACAAAGTTAGGAATGGTTGATTTTGGATACGATTCTGATAAACAAAATTTAAAGTATTTTGAGCTATCTTCAGATAAAGCTCTAGAAATTATGGGTAGATGCCAATAATGGGAGATGAGGCAAAAATGAGCAGTAATTTAAATGATGATTGGTTGAAGTGGGCAGTTGAAATTGAAGATGAAGCAGGTTGTGATATTCAGGCAGGATTAAACTTAGGTCAGCATTCAGGAGAATACTTAGCTAAGAGCCAAGGCTATATTAACAATGAAAAACTAATCTCAGTTTTGCAGGAAAAGTTAGGAACTATTTTATCTCAAGAAGAACTTGAAGAAATTGTAGACGCTATGCAAGAAAATGTGCATAATCGGATCAGAGAAAAATTAAACTCTGTTGAAGTTGCCTGAGGAAGAATTTATGTCATCTGAGCCAAATTCAGAGCCTAACAATGTTACACCATTAAGTCAGGCACGTCTTAATCGTAAGTCAAGTAACTATCAAATTGAGACAACTGAAGACAGGCTCAGAGAAATTTTATCGGAAGTTATTGATGGTAAACTATTCAGGCTAGAAACTAGTATGAATCGAATGGTTAGCCAGTTTGAGGCAGTTCGTAATGGAGAGGCTGAAGACGCAGCTTTAAGAGTAACTACAGATTTAGAAGCAGCAGATATCGCCCTTAGCGGAATTAATCTTCCGAAAGAGCAATACTATTCTTATAGTTGTAGTCAAATAGCTGAAATATTATGTCTTGACAATCATAAAGTTATAAAAATAATCCAAGAACTTGGCTTACGAGGAGATCCTAAATACCACATACGTATATCTACAGGAAAAAAAAGCACAATAAATAAATGGTCTGCTGCAACTCTTCAGAAGCTCAAGGAACACTTGAATTCAAATCAGACCATTATGGATACATCTAATAGTTAAAGTAAATTGTAAAAATATTATTTTTTAAGTTTTTTAATAAATATTTATTAAAAACTTGACGCATTTGTCAAGCCGTGAACTGCAGTGATGTCTCACCGAGCGTTAACTTTTTAGGCATTTTTGAGCAAAGTTTTACCGCTTGCAAAAGCGATATGCACCTAAAATGGCCCCCCACAAAGCTCTACCCTCTGTGGGATCGATTCCCTTGTCGTAGCTCAAAAACTCCTCCCCAGTAGCTTCAAAACCAAGGGAAACTTGTATTGTGTTGCCATCATAGTTAAAACAGCATTTTTCCCCTGGTGGCGGGGCGGCAGTAAAATGGTAGCTGTTAGCACCAATTTGTTGCGTCTTCACTAAAAGCAAACAACCTGGTAGCAGTTCAAATCGCTCTGGGGTAAATGTCGTGAGTATGTCAGGATTTGCCCCAGCACCGCGAACAGCAGCGATATCTTTGGGTATATAGTACTGTACTTGTATAGGCGCATCTGCATCCTGGCGTTCTTGTAGCCGCATCAGCCGGGGGCGATAAGGTCGATCGAGATTGAGGATATTGGCTTGTTCGGCAAACAAAGTAATGCTGTCTTCTGTAAATAAGGGAACGGGACATTGCCAGAGGCGAAGGTGGACGTACCAAGCAGGCTCGGCAGTTGCCTGTTCCCGATTATCAAATTCACCAGCCATATATTCAGCTAGGGCTACAAGTGCAGGCGAGAAATTCATAGGATGAAGTGTGAAGTATAAAGGATGAAGTATGAAGTGTAAAGATTTAAATTTCAACCAACCCCCACGCTTAAGCAACCTTCATCCTTCAGCCTTCATCCTTCATCCTTGTTTTGTCTTGGCAAATGACCCATAGAAGCGAGACAATAAACATTACGTACTCCCGTCGTGTTTAATTGTGAATAACCTGCGTACTGTCTCCGATACCAAACGAAACTTCTACACCAATCATACTCGTCCGATTAACACAATCTATCGACGGGTAGTAGAAGAATTGATGGTAGAAATGCATTTGCTGTCAGTCAATGCTGATTTTCACTACGATCCAATTTATGCATTGGGTGTAGTTACTGCTTTCGAGCGGTTCATGCAAGGCTATCAGCCAGAACGGGATAAAGAATCAATTTTTAATGCCCTGTGTCAGGCGATAGAAGATAACCCGCAAAGATACCAGCAAGATGCAGAACGACTGCGAACCTTGGTGAAAAACTTATCAGCCAAGGAACTGCTTGATTGGGTGAGTGGGGCACATCAGCCCGGTGGCACTGATGACTTGCAAGCGCAAATAAGCGCGATCGCTCATAATCCTAGTTTTAAATACAGCCGTCTGTTTGCCATTGGTGTATTCACTCTGTTGGAACTAACAGACGCTGAACTAGTAAAAGATGAAAAGCAACGAGTAGAAGCACTCAAACAAATTGCCGCTATCTTACATATATCTGAAGACAAACTCAACAAAGATCTAGAGCTATACCGTTCTAACCTAGATAAAATCGAGCAAGCAATGATAACTATGGCAGATATGCTTCTAGCCGATCGCAAGAAACGGCAACAGCGTCTGCAAGCTCAAGCGGCTGGAGTTGCTGCAACAAATTCTAATGGGGATAACGATCCCGATCCCTCGCAGGATAAAGCATCTTCTGGTTCTTAGTGCTTTTACCTTAAATAAATTTTGGTTATTACAACAAAGGGTGGGCAATGCCCACCCTACTTATTTATTCGGATGTGAAATTAAAACGATGGCGTAACAAAACCGTAAATCAAACTGGTAACAATCGAAAGTGCCAATGCTCCAAGTATCGCGCTCAATGCTCCTTTTTGTAAGCGAAATCCTTGAACTAAAGACGCAGCAATTCCTAAAGCGATCGCGGAAACTAGAAAGGTGACAAATCCTGACAACAAACCGAATGTCAGGAAATTGGGGATGAAAAATACTGCTCTTAAAATCGGATTGACTACTGCTGCTACAATTCCCAATGCAGCTGCTGAAATATAGGCTTTGCCTGGGCTATCTATTTCAACTCCTATTGGTAGTTTGGTTATAAGTAATAAGCTGGAAGCACTTACCAGCCAAGCGATGAGAAGATCTACCAACATATCAAGACCCCTTAGCTGAAATTTTTTTATAACTCATTACTATGAGATTAACTAATATAATTTCAGCTATTCATCTACAAATTGGCAGAAAATCACCCTAATTTTGGGGAGAAGTATTAATACTTCCCGGAGAAACTGTAGGTTGGGGTGCGGGTGCAGTTGGGGAGGTAGGATTGCTCGGTTGATTCAAAGATTGCCCTGGTATAGAAGTATAAGGTGTGGTGGGAATAGTTGCGGGTGAAAGTGTCGAACCTGCTGGGCGATCGACATAACCTGCGATAGTTGCCAAAGCCACGCGATCGCCTCCTACTTGCCGCATCACATCCAACAACTGAACCACATCGTTATAACTAGATGTGCGGGAAGCGTTTAGAATTACTGTGCCTAAAGGATTTGCTTGGAAATAAGTACGTAAAGTATCAGACAAAGAATCCAACCCCACAGGATTTTTTTCAACAAAAACTTGCCCGGCTGAATCTAGCGTAACAATTAATCTTGACTGAAACCTCGTTGGTGCGCCAGTACTAGCCTTGGGTAGATCGACATTAATTGATTGTTGACGGGTGAATTGCAAAGCCGCTAATAAGAAAAACGTCAAAATACAGAAAATAACGTCAAGCAGCGGAATAATCTGAATTTGGACTTCTTCAATCGGTGAATGTAGGTTGATTTTCATTAGCAATAACAGTCGGGGAGAAAATCAGGAGCGCATTTTTTAATTTTTAACTAACTTATCCTACGCTTCAGGAGCTTTAGGATCTTCTCGCCTACTTTCTAAATAAGGCGGCATAGTGTAACCTTCATCGGTACGGCGCGGCTGATCCGGTGAATCAGGAGCAGATATATTCGGCTTACCCAAACGAGGGGGAAAGCTAAAGCGTTGAATTGTTCTTTGCTGCGGTACTTCTGGTGGCATTGGCGGGGCTGCTGGTGCTGCTTGCGGTGCTGGCATTGTATCTTGAATGTTGAGCCAATACTGGCGATAGAGTAACTCAAGATCGCTGCCCGCCTTACGAAAAACTTTGACCTGGTTAACGACAAAAGCTTGAAACAAGCGATAAAATACCAAACTGGTAATTGCCACGATCAATCCGGCTGCCGTAGCAATCAGCGCTTCCCCAATCCCTAATGTCACTCCAGCTGCTGAGGAACTTGCCAAATCGCCAAGGCGAATCGATTGCAAAGATTGAATCAATCCCAATACCGTACCTAGCAATCCCAACAAAGGGGCAAGGGCGATTACTGCCTCTAAGATTTTTTCCCCTTGTCGCATTGAAGCTATTTCATCTTCTGCTGTTGACTCTAATGCTAACCGGAAGATCTCCGGATCGGGTGTAGACAGTCGCAAGGGTGCATAAAGAAACCTACCAACTGGCTGATTGGAGAATCTTTTAGCTATCTCAGTAGCAGTTCGCCAATTCTGCCCAGCTGCATCTAAAACGCGCTCAACAATCTCTTTTTCTTGCGTCAGAATTCTAAACCAGTATGACAAGCGCTCGATGATTACACTCATTGAGAGTATTGACAAGACTAGCAGCGGCCACATCGCCGGGCCACCTTTCCTAAAAATATCTACAACATCCACTGTTTTCGCTTCCCTCCGTGTATTCCTTGGCAGAGCATTCTAGCTGAGTTTCTTATAACCTGCCCTCAGTCAATTTCATTGTATGAGCATTTAAATAAATTCAATTTTTTTGCATCTATCCGAAAACAGATAAATAGCGATCGCCTAAGAGCGTACCTTCCAGACTTTGGAGGGCGGTTATTCCCACCTAACTTTAGCTAAGTTATTTGTCAAGATCTAAGATAGCTAGAGGTAAAAACATGAACTTTTCAATTCAAGCTGTTTATAATTGGTATCGCAATCTACTGCGTAATCCTAAATATCGCTGGTGGGTAGTTTTAGGTACTGCACTTTACTTTATTTCTCCGATTGATATTGCCCCTGATTTCTTACCGATTGTCGGAGAACTAGATGATGTCTTCTTGCTGACATTGCTCGTGTCTGAAGTCTCCCAAATGGTACTAGAAGGTTACAAAACCCGTAAGGGTAGTAGTGCTGATAAAAACACCACCAACGCTACCACATCAAACACGGTGGATGTTGATGCTATATCTGTCAAGTAATTGGAAAATTAATTTAAGTTAATTTAAATTGACTCCC
>QQTW01000144.1_pt1 | contig 39699 bp, 38 predicted proteins | sample 1904831 | NCBI WGS metagenome assembly QQTW01 (sample SAMN09435610, study PRJNA476489) | Subsurface metagenome, whole genome shotgun sequencing project.
GAAGGCATGAAGAATCGAAGTCAACAAGGGGGATGGACATTGGAACGTCTTATGTTTAAATCTGCCTAGCTACTTATTTCCTTTCTGTGGCTTGCCAACAAGGTTTCAATCTCTTTTTTTTTTGCAGCAACAGCTTCTACGTCTGCTTTTGGATTTATTTTTGTAGTTTTCTTCCAACTAATGCCTGCCGCTTCAAACAACTCATAATAGCTACGCTTTGACTCATAAGTCACCTCATATTCCTTAGCCAATTTATATTCAAGTTCGCCAAGCTCCCAACATTCTTGTGTTTGTAACCAAGTTAATACTTCTTCTCGTTGTTGAAGAGTTAAATAGCTTTTTCTTCCCTTGTGATTCAGTCGCAGTCCCGAAGTTCCATATTCTTCGTAGGCTTGTTTCCAACCTATTATCGAACCAAGTGACACATCTAAAATTGTTTGAATTTCCTCATACTTGTAGCTTTGATAAACTAGTTTGACTGCCAACGCTTTCCTCACCTCACGCGCATCTGGCCGACAATCAATAAAATGGGAGCAGTTCTGCGATCGCGAACTGTAGCTCCTGATTTGTCATTGTTCGTTTTTAGACAGGCATCTCCCTCAGTATTCTCTCGTAAGTTTTTTCAAAAATCAAATCTGATTCCTATATTTTATAAATTATTGCACCAGTATCATGGTGATTTCCCATTTCTAGTAATCCTTCATGACATAAAGTAGCAAGAGTTTTTTTGACTTCTACAATAGGTTTTCCAGTCTCCAAAACACAATCAGCAACGGATACTTGACCACCGTTGTCTTTAGCTAGTTGAAGAATTATTTGAATATCAGATTTTTCCTTTACTGCTTTAGCATTACTGACATTTGGAGCAATTTGGTCTGCTAAATTAATCACAACTGAATGATGATTTGAGGCAGTAGGAATACCATGAATCTGCCTATATTTAATATTTTTTTCTTCTACCATTCCAGGGATAAAAGCTAAGTCTAAAATTTGACCTATTCCAAAACCACCAAAAGTTAAAAAATATAAAACGCCACTAAAATACTTACCGCTGTAAAATCGTTGAACTCCACAAAAACCCAAAAAACAAGTACACCAAAAAAGGTAGGCAACTCCTGTGTTTCGCATATATATTTATTCCTTACTAATTGTAAAACTAGTACTAATATCTAAAATATTTTATTTACAAGCCTCGGTAATAATGCGGATTATTTTTGAGGTTAATGTAAATAATTTAATATTTTTAATGCAGTAGTTGTAGAAATAAAAAACATAATTACAAAATTAACGCTAAAACTTTAACTTTTAGTCTAGATAATGAAAAATTAAACCGTCACCTACGCAAATCAAAGCTAAAACACGATTAGCTAAAAATATACATTGCACTTATAAAAATTCAAGCTGGAGCTATTATTTATTAGCTCTTCTATTTTTCCAGGTGGAGGCTTTAAAAACAGCATAGAAGTATCTTGTGAAAGAACGCATTTGTTACGTCCGATATGTAGGCTCATACACTCATAGCCAGAAACGTTAAAGTGAATAAGTGTGAAGTTTTGTAGCCAGCCCCCAATTCTCTATGCAACTTGTCCCGAAAACTGAGTTGAAGCAGCCAGCCACAGGAAATGTACCCACAGCCGCACCTGCATCTGAGAAGATTGTCTTGGATGTGCAAGGAATGATGTGTGCAGGCTGTGTCAAGACAGTAGAAAAAAAACTAATACAGCATCCGGGTGCTCTAGCCGCCTGCGTCAACTTGGTAACGGAAGTTGCAGTAGTAGAGTGTGAAGCTGGTGCAGTAGAGCCAGACGCTTTAGCCAATGAGTTAACCGCAGCTGGATTTCCCACTAAACCTAGATCTGCTGATGTAGCAGGAGCGACAGCATCAGATCCAAATGAGAAACATCGCCAAAAGATGCGGTCTGCATTTTGGCAATTAATTATTGCAGCCCTTCTGCTTATCCTCTCCAGTGTGGGACATTTCAGTCAGTGGTGGAATGGGCCTAGTCTCCCGCTTTTGAGCTATAACATATGGCTTCATTGCGGTTTCGCAACAGTAACGCTACTAGGGCCGGGTAGAGAAATTTTGTTAGATGGCTGGCGGGGTTTACGGCAAAATGCGCCGAATATGAATACCCTGGTGGGGCTGGGAACGCTGACAGCATACACTGCTAGCTTGGTTGCCTTGCTCTTTCCCCAGTTGGGTTGGGAGTGTTTCTTTGACGAACCTGTGATGCTATTGGGCTTTATCCTCTTAGGGAGGACATTAGAGCAACAAGCAAGAGGTCGCGCCGCAGCAGCGTTTAGGCAATTGCTAGCGCTGCAACCACAAGTAGCAAGGTTAATTGCCAACCCAGAAAAAAATGCTACCAACAAACAAAATTATTCTAGTGTAGAAATTCCCGCTGCTCATGTACGGGTGGGGGAATGGTTGCAGGTGCTTCCGGGAGAGAAAATCCCAGTTGATGGAGAGGTAAAGACTGGACAGTCAACAGTGGATGAGTCGATGTTGACTGGAGAATCAATCCCTGTGATGAAGCAACCGGGAGATGTGGTGACAGCTGGGACAATAAATCAATCTGGAGCGATCGCAATCCAAGCAACTCGCACGGGTAATAACACCACCCTATCTCAAATTGTCGCCTTAGTAGAAGCCGCTCAAACTCGTAAAGCACCAGTGCAGAGATTAGCAGATACAGTAGCTGGGTACTTTACCTACGGCGTACTGAGTGCAGCGGCTTTAACGTTTTTCTTCTGGTACTTGATCGGCACTCATATTTGGTCTGATGTATTAACAATGGGGCATTGGCAGAGTACCGAACACTTGACAATGCACACCCAACACCTGGCACACACCACCGATATAATACAGCCATCGCCCCTGCTTTTGAGTTTGAAACTGGCGATCGCGGTGATGGTTGTTGCTTGTCCCTGTGCTTTAGGACTTGCCACACCAACAGCTATTCTGGTAGGGACTGGGTTAGCAGCCGAACGAGGAATATTAATTAAAGGCGGCGATGTCCTAGAACGGGTACACTACCTCAACACAGTAGTGTTTGACAAAACTGGCACTCTCACCACAGGGCATCCTGTTGTTACTGATTGTATCCTGCTTGAGGAATTCGGAAGTCAGAAAAATAATTTCCAATCTCCCCCTACCTCCCCTGCCCTTATCCAACTAGCGGCGGCGGCAGAAAGTGGAACCAGCCATCCCCTAGCAGCAGCAATTCAACAGTCAGCGCAAAAACAAGGTTTATCTATCCCAGTGGCCAGCGAGTTTCATACGGAACCGGGGTTAGGAATATCTGCTGTAGTGGCAGGTGAACGAGTATTATTAGGCAACTGTGAGTGGTTAACTGGACAAGGAATTGCGCCTAGTGAAACCGCACAGACATTGGCACAGGCATTCGCCACAGCAGGAAAAACAGTGGTTTATGTCGCAGTGGCTGGTAAACTAGCTGGATTAATCGCCGTGATGGATACCCTCAGACCGGAGGCATCAACAGCAGTCAATCGCTTGCGGCAGATGGGTTTACGAGTGATGCTGCTGACTGGAGATAGACCAGAAGCAGCAAAAGCGATCGCTGACAGTTTAGGACTCAATTGTGATGATATCCGCTCTTGTGTCAGTCCCAAGGGCAAAGCGGCAGCAATTCAACAGCTACAATCTCAAAATCATCACGTAGCAATGGTAGGAGACGGCATCAATGATGCCCCCGCACTCGCCCAAGCTAATGTTGGAATTGCCCTGCAAGCGGGAACAGATGTAGCGATGGAAACAGCTGACATTGTATTAATGCGCACGCAATTAACTGATGTTGTGGTAGCGATCGAGCTAAGTAGAGCAACATTCAATAAAATCCGCCAAAACTTATTTTGGGCATTTGCTTACAATGTATGCGGAATTCCTATTGCTGCTGGCGTTTTATTACCAATATCAGGATTTGTCCTTAACCCTGCTGCTGCTGGGGCTTTGATGGCATTTAGTTCTGTTAGTGTAGTGACAAATTCTTTGTTATTACGTCGTTTAAAAAAATAGACTATATGCCAGTCAATCGAGGTTAAACTAGGTCAAGAATGATTACTCAAGTGTGTGGTTGAGTAAAATAAACCTAATCAGGGTAAAAGTTCTAGAGCGTTAACGCCTTAAACAATATATACAACCCACATTCAATGGCATCACAACCGAACCAGAACCATCTACTAATTATAGAAGACGATCAGGGGCGCAAAGAGTTTGTCCTAGATAGTCCTGTTTATTCCATTGGCAGAGATGCGCGGTGTGACATCCGCTTGTTTTCACAATTTGTTTCCCGCCGTCATGCAACATTAGTCCGACTACCACAGGAAGATGGTAGTTCTTACTATCGGATAGTTGATGGCGATGCCAAAGGCAAACCTAGTGCTAATGGTTTATTAATTAATGGTCGCAAACTTGCGGCACACGATCTAGATGATGAAGATGAAATTGTATTTGGTCCGAGAGTAAGGGCAATTTATTATTTACTCAAGCGAGATACCATCCCATCCGGGCCGCTGGATGAGTATGATGTAACGCTAATTGGGCCGAATATGATGCCCGATTTTGATGAGTAAATTCTTTATAGAATATTTATTATCAATATTAGAGAACTGCGGCACTAATTAACTATTTGGCTATATTTTCAGTTAGTTGCCAATTGTAGTTTTCTACAATCGACTGCTTTACTAAGTCAAATATTCGGTGACAGTGATTGTCAATTTGAAGCGCTAGTTCTTCATTTTTAATTACTAAATTGATTCGTGTTGCCGTTTGCGTCGATGTAGTGTTATCAATTAGTACTTCTACTGTCACCAGCTTAGAGAAGGAAACTTGACCGGGATGTTGCCGCGCCATCATATAATCATTGCGATCGCATATCAAAACTAGATTGCACGACTTAAAAATCTCTGCTAGCAATTGCCGCAGACGTTCAACACCAACTGCCACAGTGAAAGAACACGTGTAGCGAGCCATAAGCACTTCTCACATAGGAAAATAAAGTCTGTACTATAATAGCCAACCTCTTTCAAGATGGCAGGATCGAAATCTATAAAGGTATTGCCCAGAATAGGTGGCAAACTAATCGTGTTTGAAGGTGTGGAAGGCTGCGGTAAAACAACACAAATACAAAGAACACTTGATTGGCTTCAGACTGTCTTCCCATCCGAAAGAGTCGTAGTCACCAGACAACCAGGTGGTACCCAGTTAGGTATAGGAATCAGGCGGTTGTTGCTTGATTACTCAGAAGAAAAGCCAATTCAGGACTTGACGGAATTGCTATTGTATGCTGCGGATCGGGCGCAGCACGTCGAAGAAGTGTTGAAGCCAGAGTTGCATAACAAGTCAATCATTTTGTGCGATCGTTACACCGATTCAACAATTGCCTATCAAGGTTATGGTAGAGGTTTGAATCTTTCCTTAATTCATCAGCTAAATCAGCTTGCTACAGGTGGATTGAAAAGTGACCTAACTATTTGGCTGGATGTTGATGTTGAGGTGAGTTTAGCACGAACACGCGAACGGGGAGTAGCCGACAGAATTGAACTTGAAGCGATCGCTTTTCATCGCCAGGTACAACAAGGATATACAGAGTTAGCTAAGCAACACCCAAACCGGATCGTGCGGGTTGATGCTAGTTTGAATGAAATAGCTGTGCAAGAGCAAATTCAGGCAATCTTGCGTCAACACCTAGCCCAAATGTTGAATATAAATGGATCTACCAGTTAAAAATTCAATTAAACCTAAAACTGTAGAGACGCGAAATTTCGCGTCTCTACAAAATCATGCTGTAGTGATTGGCGGTAGCATTGCGGGAATGCTTGCAGCTAGAGTGCTGGCTGACCATTTTACTAGCGTCACAATAGTTGAAACAGATAAACTACCTGAAAACGCGATCGCTCGTAAGGGAGTACCCCAATCTGTCCAACCGCACGTATTACTTACTAAAGGTTACAGGATATTAGAAGAATTATTCCCTAACATAGGTGACGAACTATCTGCTGCTGGTGCTTTAACAATAGATTGGGTGCGCGAATTTCACCATTTTATTCATGGTAGCTGGAGTGCCAAAGCCGACTCTCCCTCAGATCTTGTTTCCTTCACTTGCAGCCGTCCGTTACTAGAATCGGCAATCAGAAGCAGATTAGCCAATTTTGCTAACGTCCAATTTATAGAACAACACCGCGTTACTGGGTTGTTGTTGAATTCTAGTAATCATATAAATGGGGTCTGTCTACGCCCAATTGGTGGGACTAATCAAGAGGAATTATCAGCCATATTGGTGGTAGATGCTGGTGGTCGTCGTTCTCAAGCACCACAGTGGTTGGAAAGTCTGGGTTTCACGCCGCCACCAGAAACCGTTGTCAATCCATACCTTGGCTATGCAACCCGCCGTTACCGCGAACCAGAAGGATTTGAGGCTGACTGGAAAGTAATGCTAATATCCCATTCTCCCCCAGATGGCACTCGCCTGGGATATTTGGCAAGAATTGAAGGCGGGGAATGGATTGCTACGCTTGGTGGTTATGGGGGTGACTTTCCACCACTGGATAATGACGGATTCTTGGAGTTTGCACGTAGCTTGCCCAGCTTAAAGTTTTATGAAGCTATTAAACAGGCTGAACCAGTATCGCCAATTTATGCCCATCGCGCCACTGCTAACAGGCTAAGGCATTACGAAAAAGCGATAATACCTGAAGGATTTGTGTCTTTAGGGGATGCCGTTTGTGCCTTGTGTCCTGTTTACGGTCAAGGTATGACGGTTAGTGCCTTATCAGCACTGCTTTTGCAGGAGTGGTTGGGGAAAAAGCAAAGTATTAATTCCTCCTGGTTTCAAAAGGATTTAGCCAAGAGTAATTCTATGCATTGGTCTTTGGCAACTACACAAGATTCTGGTTTCCCAACAACTAAACGCCTGCCTGAAATTCCCAGTCAAAACAAAGCAGTCAGGCTGACTCAGTTGATGCAATGGTATAGTAAGCAGCTGCTAAGCGGTGCTAATTCCGATCCAGATTTGCACGCGCTGATGATCCAGGTGACACATCTACTCAAGTCTCCTTTGGCACTCTATCACCCAAAAGTTGTGTGGCGGATAATAAAAGGAAGTCGGAAGTAGGGGCGCACAGCTGTGCGCCCGTACGAAGTAAAAACAAATGACAAATGACAAATGACATTCGCTGTTTATCATGCTGAATCCTTTTGCCCAATTGGTGGGGCAGAATCAAGCCGTCGAACTACTAACGCAGGCGATTGCTTCATCCCGAATCGCCCCTGCTTACCTATTTGCTGGTGCGGATGGGGTGGGAAGAAGTAAGGCGGCAAAATGTTTTATCGAGCAGTTATTCTGTTTGAATCTGCCAGAATCTAAGCAGCAACAAATTCATCATCGCTTGCAGTTGAGTAATCACCCGGACTTGTTATGGATACAACCTACTTATCTACATCAAGGAAAACTACTTTCTGCGGCTGAAGCTACGGCGGCTGGAGTGAAGCGCAAAGCGCCGCCGACAATTCGGATCGAGCAAATTCGAGAAATTGCTCAATTTCTGGGACGTTCTCCCCTGGAAGCAATACGTTCAGTTGTAGTAATAGAACAAGCTGAAGCAATGGCAGAAGCAGCAGCCAATGCCTTATTGAAAACCCTAGAAGAACCGGGACAAGCAACTCTAATTTTAATTGCCCCTGGAACTGAGGCTTTGTTGCCAACGTTGGTATCTAGGTGTCAGCGCATTCCTTTTTATCGTTTGCAGCATAAGTTAATGGCTGAGGTATTGCAGCAAACGAATAACGAGCATATTTTGAGTCAACCGCAGATTATGGCGATCGCGCAAGGAAGTCCTGGGGAAGCGATCGCTTCAATGCAACAACTACAAGCAATTCCACCAGACTTACTAGAAAAACTTCAAAACTTGCCTAAATCTCTGCAAGATGCTTTGGAACTAGCGCGTCAAATTGACAAAAATCTCGATACCGAAGCCCAACTATGGCTAGTAGATTATCTTCAGCATTGTTACTGGCAAAAATTTTTGCAGGGGGAAATTGAGAGTTCGCCCTTGGAAAAATTAGAAACAACTCGTCGGAATTTGCTAGCTTATGCTCAACCGCGATTAGTTTGGGAAGTTACTTTGCTGAGTTTGACTCCTACTGTTTTTGCCTAGCAAAACTATTTATTCAAACACCGGAGGCCAAATTTCCGCTAAGGGAATTTCCCAAGCTGGAAGTAATTCGGGAATTTAGAGTGTGTCTGTATTATTTAATACTAGCTGCTCAATATTTGGACGGTAGACTGACACAGTTAGTTGCTGTGGGTGAATCAGTATTCCAACTTGCGCTCCCAGAGCGAGGAATAGCTGAACTTTTTCTTGCAAAAGCTTGATGCGATCGCTTTGAGATTTAATCTCTACTACCAAATCTGGAACCAACTGGGCAAAGTAGCGAGGGCTTTGCCGCAGACGTTCAGATGAAACAAACGAGACATCTGGTGCTTTGAGATCTGTATTTGGCAAAATAAATCCGCCGCTGGAATCAAAAACACGCCCCAAACTGCGTGGAGCGATCCAGTTCATAAGTAACCAAATCAAACGAGTGCTAATTTCACTGGTATAAACGTCTGATGGCCCCATGACAATAATCTTCCCATCTTCCAGTTCCATCCGGTAATCGAGATGCTTTTCTTGCAGTATTTCTTGCAGATGCTCCAAATGTTTAATAGTTAAACTCATAGGAATACTCTCAAGCATAGATTTGAAGCTATCGTTATCCTATCTTCAGTAAAGCCAGGAAAAAACACAATTTTTAACACTCAGAAATTATTTGCCGCAATTTTTGCCAAGATAATAAGATCATTTGCCAGCAAGTAATTTTGCCAAAATGGCTATGAATGAAAAATCAATAGATACTAGCGTTGATACCTTTCTGGTTATACTTTTGCCACTTGCATTTGTAATTGTTTTCCTATTTGCAACTTGGCCAGTGCTGCTGGGACTACTATTGTTCAGTCTAGGTTACAAACTTTGGCGGCGCTACCAATGGCAGCAGTGGAGCCAACAAGTCAACCCCATCTTTCACCAGCTAATTCGGGCAAGCCAAGGTCGCATTACTCCAATGGACTTGGCGATGAAAGCGAACTTCTCTGCCGCTGTAGCCAAAAGGTATCTCGATTGTAAAGCGGAAGAATTCGGCGCGCAGCAGCAAAAATATGAAGACTTGGGTAGTGTTTATTACTTCATTACCTCTAGCACGTTGGGTAGTATGCTCGATCAAAGCGAACCAGCCAGCGAGTCAGAGCAGCAGAATCAAGGAACTCAAAATGTCAAGCAAATCGCCCCGTCAGCGGTTGAAGACATTACAAAAGATCGATCCAGTTCTGCGGTGCAAGTATTAGTTCCAGAAGCTGACACTTCAGTTGAAGATAACTCTATTTCTCGTGCTGCATCCATCGTCAGCCCGCCTTCAGAGGCTACTTTAGAGCAGGCTGAGCCACCAAGCCAAGTTAGCTCAGTGCCGCAATCTCTGATCCAATCAGAACTTGCCAAGCGACTCAACGTATATTCCAGCACTGTTTATAAACGCAGAGACGATCCAGATTTCTCCGAATGGAGCCGCAGCAGAGATCCGGAGGGTATTGCTTGGAAATTCTCGCCAAAAACGAAGGAATTTCGGCCAGTGAAAGAATGAGACTAGGGGAAAGGATGAAGGATGTACGCTTCGGTGTTCCCGTTAGAGGGACTCTTTGCCGAAGCAGCTTGGTAGGTTGAAGGATGAGGGATGAATTAATTACTAATCTAACCACTCACTACCTACTACTCACTTTACATCACTTTAGACTTCAGACTTCACACTTTCTCCGGAAAGACGCGATATATCGCGTCTCTACATACTTCAGATTTCATACTTTCCTACGGCTTCAGAAATAGAAACTAATCCTCGTTCTTCCAACTTTTGCAGCACTCCTGTCAAAATTCGGCTTACCATCCCAGGGCCTTCGTAAATCCAGCCTGTGTAAACCTGAATAAGGCTAGCACCGGCTGTAATTTTTTCCCAGGCATCTTCAGCTGTAAAAATCCCACCTACGCCAATAATAGGCATTTGCCCTTGAGTTTGTTGCCAAATAAAACGGATAACTTCGGTGGAACGATCGCGCACTGGAACGCCGCTAATTCCACCAGCTTCTTGTTGTACAATTTTGCCTGTAGCCGCGATCGCTTGCGTTTTCAAATTATCACGGCGAATAGTAGTGTTAGTGGCAATGATTCCAGCCAATTGGTAAGTTTTGGCAATAGAGAGAATATCTGCGATCGCCTTCCATTCTAGATCGGGGGCAATCTTGACCAAAATTGGTTTTTGCCCCTGATTTTCCTGTTGCAGGGCATCTAAAATTAAACTCAATTGAGCAGAATCTTGAAGCGATCGCAATCCTGGGGTATTGGGTGAAGACACATTCACGACAAAATAATCTCCCCAATCTTTCAGCAGCCGAAAGCTACCAAGATAATCTGCTGCGGCTGCTTCAAGCGGAGTTACTTTTGATTTACCCAGATTAATTCCAATCACAGACGAGAAGTGAGCTTGCGATCGCGCCAACCTTGCGGTCATTGCCTCCGCACCAGTATTATTAAAACCCATGCGGTTGAGGGCGGCTAAGTCTTGCGGCAAACGAAACAAACGCGGACGAGGATTACCTGGTTGTGCTTCAAATGTCACCGTTCCTAGTTCGGTAAAACCAAAGCCAAGACTCGACCAAACACTAGCAGCAACACCATCCTTATCAAATCCAGCTGCTAAGCCCAAAGGATTGGGAAAGTTGACACCCCAGAGTTTTTGTGATAAACGATTATCTTGAAGGCAGAAAGACTGTCTAAATTGAGCTAACACCTGTTTGGCTGGAGGGCGATCGCGATTTTTCTCCAACCATCCCAGAAAGCCCATAGTTCGTTGGTGTAGCCATTCTGGATCGGCTTTCAAGCCATTGAATAAAAGCGGTCTAATCCCAAACTTATAAATATCCAATTCCTGTCCCCTTGTCCCCTTGTCCTTCTCTAGCCTAAGCGCCCCTCATTTCAAACCCACGCCCTTTCTGCTGTCCAATGTCTGTCTGATGACTGATAAACTTTAACGCCTTGTATTCCAGCTTGCGAGATTAAGTGAGTCACCTCATTTATTGTGAGCGCAGCGTGGAGAGAATCGCGGAATAACTTTTTTTGATGCTCGTTGTATTCAACACCAATACTCTCTACTAGATTATTCATTGTATTTTCATCAGCAGGTCGGAGCAAATCCCGAATGCACATAGCCCCTTGTGGTTTTAGCACTCGCTTTAGTTCTACAAAAAAGGGTAAAGGATTGGGTAAGTGATGAACAAGACTATTGGAAATAAATATATCGAACTGTTCATCTTGGTAAGGTAGTTGCTTAGCATCCACCACTTTCAGCATAATCTTGTCTTGCAAGCCAGCTTTTTCGACATTCTCAGAGCCAATTTTTAACATATTTTCCGCTAGGTCAATACCCCAAATTTGCCACTGCGATCGCAATTGACAAAGTATAATTGGAATCCGAGCCGTACCAGTACCAGCATCGAGAACTTTTGCCACTTCTAAGGGACACAACTCACTCACTCGTTGGGCAAAAGTAGTGTTTACCTCCAAAAAGTCCATTGCATCGTAATCAACAGCCTCTTCCCAACTGTCCATCACTTCTGGTTCCAGCACTCTTTGCATTGATAAATCTCCTTCAAACTTTTTGGTGGTAAGTTGTTGCTTAAGAGCGGTGAATTACTCGATCTAGTTGCACTCCAGCATCAATGCCATCGCTCAAAAGGATTGCAGTTAAAATATCTCACCCCAGCATGAGGCGGTGGTACTGCTTATATCATCAGCGATTTTTCGCCGAATAAGGGCGATCGCACTTGTGGATCTCGTATTTCGCTAAAATTGGAAAGTTTGCTGGTATTACACGCGATCGCCATGTCTAGCGAAGATCAACTCAGCCTCTTTGAAGCCTCCACTATCTCTGAGCGAGCAACGTTGTCTCAACCAGAGTTAATTCCTACAAGTGCCAAAATTCCCATTCCTTCTGGTACTTATCCCAATATGGTAGAACTGGCACAGCATTGTAATCAGTGCCACCGCTGTGGCTTAGGAGACACTCGCACTCATGCTGTGGTTGGACGCGGCAATCTCCAAGCACCTATCATGATTGTGGGAGAAGCACCAGGGCAAAACGAAGATGAAACTGGGTTGCCATTTGTGGGGAAAGCTGGGCAACTGTTGGAAAAAATTCTAGCTTCTGTAAAACTCGATACAGAAAAAGATGTATATATATGTAATATCAACAAATGCCGCCCACCGAGCAACCGCGTTCCCACTACTGATGAAGTGGAGGCTTGTAAACCTTACCTTTTAGAGCAAATTCGCCTGGTAGATCCAAAAATTATTCTTTTTACTGGTGCAACGGCGGTTAAAGGTTTAACTGGTGACAAGCGCGGGATTACAAAAATTCGCGGTACTTGGATCGAGTGGCAAGGGCGTTTATGTATGCCAATTCTTCACCCAGCTTATTTGCTACGCAACCCATCCCGCGAACAAGGTAGCCCCAAATGGTTGATGTGGCAGGATATTCAAGCGGTACGGGCGAAGTTAGATGAAATTAGAGCGGCTGGAGGCTAAGGACTAGATTCCGCTTGACAGTCGCGCAACCAAGCATTAATAGCTTGAGCAATAATACCGTTACTACTATCTTTTGGCGGTGTCGGTGGCTTCTTCGCAGGATAACCACCAATTTGGGACAACATTGTTGCTAAACGCCAACCGCTTTGAGATTTAGTTAAGAACACCCAATGGAATTGCTGCAATTCGATCGCTTTTCCTTTGGTGTACTGTCGCTCTAAGGTAGTGAAAAACACCTGCTGGACTGGTTGAGAATCGGTTGGTTGCGATTTTGAGGTATATGCACCAGGGCCCAGCGTCAGAGGCTCAAACTCTGGTCGTCCTGCCAAAATTACATAACTGTAAACATCACTGCTTCTGCTAAGTCGGCGGGCGCGTTGACTAGCGCGATTAGCATAGCCTGGTAAAGCTTGCAGCAGCCCGGTTGTTAATGTCTTGATATCTTGAGCTTGGCAACTGCGAGATTTAGCGGTGGGGGTTGTTAAGGGTGAGTTCGTTGTAGGGGCGGGTTTATCTAAGTTATCTATTGTCTTATAGGAGTATCTGTTAAACCCGCCCGTACTTTGTTGGTTCATAGGGATGTTTGGTAAACTCGCCCGTACAGGTGTGAGCAAGAGGCAAGAGGTAAGAGGTAAGAGGATCGATGCAAGAGGCAAGAGGCGAGAGGCAATAAATTTATCTTGGTTGCACCTTTGCACCTCTGCTTCTGTCTTTCTCCTGTCTCCTAAATTGTCTCCAGACGGGTTTGTCAGCCTACCTGTAACCTTACTAATATCTCGGTTAAACCCGCCCCTACTGTCTTGTGATTTCATAAAACAGCAGCTAGCTCATCACAGATTCGGTTCCAGGCTGATTCAGGATCGGAAGCAGCAGTAATGGGACGACCGATGACGAGATAATCTGCTCCGGCTTTAATTGCTTGTGCTGGGGTGAGCGCTCGCTTTTGATCTCCCGCTTCTGCCCAGTTAGGTCGCACTCCCGGACAAACAAGCAAAAACTCATCCCCACAAGTCTGCCTTAGTTGTTCCACTTCTTGCGGCGAACACACTGCTCCATCTAATCCAGATTCTTGAGCTAATAGCGCCATTTGTAAAGCATATTCTGGTAACTCTAGGGGAATTTTTAGATCGAAGGCAAGCTGCCTAGATGAAATACTTGTCAGCAGCGTAATTGCAATTAACTTAGGTGGTGAAACTCCCGCTTCCGTAGCCTCTTCCCGCGCAGCTTTTGACGCTAAAGTTAAAGCATCTCTACCTGCTGCTGCATGAATAGTAAGTAAATCGACATTATATCTGGCTGCTGCACGACTCGCCCCGGCGACAGTATTAGGGATATCGTGAAGTTTTAGATCTAGAAATATTTGCTTTTGCCTTTGCTTGAGTGTGGTCAAAATTCCAGCCCCACTGCTGACAAATAGCTCTAAACCAACCTTCCAAAAAGTAACTTGGGGCAGTTTCTCGACGAGGGCGATCGCTTCTGCTTCGGTCGGCACATCTAAAGGAACAATAATTCGATCTGTGATTGACATTTATTAGGGACTGGGGGCTAGGGGAGAGTAATGGGTAATGATGAATGCTGAATGCAGTAATGCTAAAATTCTTTCAATTCATAATTCATAATTTTTACCCAACTACCAATTACCAGTAGAGACGTAGCAGTGCTACGTCTCTACGTCTCTAATCGAACAAACTTGTTTTTCCCGACTTGTAGAACTTTTCCTTCCAGTTCGTCTGGTGAATTGAAGCTGATATCTACAGAGTTCAAGCGATCGCCATCCAATCTGACTGCTCCTCCTTGAATCTGCCGCCGTGCCTCTGAGCTAGTTTGGCACAAACCACTTGCACTGAGAATATAAAACAATTTTGCCGGAAATTTCACCTGAGATAAGGAAAATTCTGGTACAGAAGATGTATCTTTTGTGTTTCCCTGAACTAGGGACATAGCTGCTTGCTGGGCTTTTTGTGCTGCTTCCTTGCCGTGATATTGGGAAACAATATCGAGTCCGAGCAGTTTTTGGCGATCGCGCGGCGGTTCCGGCAACACATCTAAAGGCAAATTTGTCAATAGTTCAAAGTAATCCATTAATAGGCGATCGGGAATCTTCTCCAACTTGGAATACATCGACAGCGGATCTTCCGATACACCGACATAATTTCCCAACGACTTGGACATCTTCTGTGTGCCGTCCGTACCGATCAAAATTGGTAGCAGCAGCCCAAACTGAGGTTTTTGTCCAAAATGTTTTTGCAGATCTCGCCCCACAGCAATGTTAAATTTCTGATCGGTACCGCCCAACTCGACATCTGCTTGCACAGCCACAGAATCATAACCCTGCATCAACGGGTAGAGGAACTCATGCAAATAAATTGGATTTTCCTTTTCGTAGCGCTCGGCAAATCCTTCCTTCGCCAGCATTTGCCCTACAGTCATCGTAGCTAACAACTCCAGAGTTTTGGCTAAATCCAGCTTTGATAACCACTCCGAGTTGTAGCGTACTTCCAACCTACCTGGCGTATCAAAATCCAAAATCGGACGCACTTGATCTAGATAATTTTGGGCATTTTCAGCCACCATTTCCTCAGTCAGTTGGCGGCGCACTTCTGATTTACCTGTCGGATCGCCAATTCTAGCGGTAAAATCACCAATAATTAGCACCGCTGTATGACCTGCATCTTGAAACGTTCGCAGTTTTCGCACTGGGATACTATGACCGAGGTGAATGTCCGCTCCAGTGGGGTCAATTCCTAGCTTGACACGCAAAGGTCGGTTTGTAGTTTCAAGCAGATATTCCAGGTTCTCAGATGGATTGTTAGAATCATGCCGATCTGGAAAAATCTCGCTGACACCACGACGCAACTCTTTTAAACTAGGCTTATTTGTGGCAGTACCAGAAACTAAATTTTGCTTTAAGGAAGTTAAATTAGTTACACTCACCGAATCTACTCAATTATTTAATTATCAAACTACTATAGTGACAAAATTATCCGCCAATTTTTGCGATCGCAATCAAATTAACGCCCTAAGCTACAAGTGAGGAGTGAAATCGCCGTGTCGTCAATAGTTCAAAAAAAACATTCGGAAGACTCATCACCTAGCTGGGAGTTTTTTAGAGGAGTTGCTCAGGTAACAGGCGGTACTCTTCTAACAGTCACCATGTTATCTAGTGCCATTGTAGCTGGGGGACTGGTTGGCTTAGCAGTTAGCTTCCGCAACTTGCCGGATGTGACAGTTTTACGTAATTATATTCCTTCAGAAACAACATACATTTACGACATTAAAGGCAAAGTACTTGCCAGCATTCACGGTGAAGCTAACCGCGAAGTTGTACCTTTAGATAAAATTTCGCCAGACATGAAACGAGCTGTGATGGCGATCGAAGATAGCCATTTTTATTATCATCACGGGATCAATTTTAGTAGTGTCGGTCGTGCCGTATTGGTTAACTGGCAACGAGGATCGGTTGCTGAAGGCGGATCGACTCTTACCATGCAGTTGGTAAAAAACATTTTTCTGTCGCAACAGCGCAAGTTCAGCCGTAAAGTCGCAGAAGCAGTATTGGCAATTCGGTTAGAGCAAATTCTGACCAAAGATCAAATTTTGGAAATGTACCTCAATCAAGTTTATTGGGGTCATAACAACTATGGTGTCCAAACAGCAGCCCGTACTTATTTCGGTAAGCCTGCGGCGGATTTAAACTTAGCTGAGTCAGCCATGATGGCTGGGATGATTCAAGCCCCAACCAGCTACAGTCCGTTTGTCAACCTGAAATTGGCAAAACAGCGACAAGAAATTGTTTTGGCTAGGATGCGAGAACTAGGATGGATTACACCTCAACAGGAAGCCGCAGCCAGACAAGAAAAAATTAAACTGGGTAAAATTCAATCATTTCAAGCCAGCACCATGCCGTATGTCACCAATGCAGCTGCTCAGGAATTAGAGCAGCGATATGGTTTGGATGCGGTGCTAAAAGGTGGAATGCGGGTGCAGACAACTGTTGACAGCAAAATGCAACGTATTGCAGAAGAAACTGTAACTCAGTGGCATAATACCATCCGCCGACAAGGAGTAAGAGCCGATCAAATGGCTCTAGTGGCTGTCGATCCGCGCACGCATTTCATTAAGGCGCTGGTAGGTGGTGTTGATTATAAGAAAAGTCAATTCAACCGCGCAACTCAAGCCCACCGTCAGCCCGGCTCTTCGTTTAAGCCATTTGTATACTATGCTGCTTTTGCTTCTGGGAAGTTTACGCCAGACTCAGCGATTGTTGATGCCCCAGTCAGCTATCGAATTCCTGGGGGAATCTGGACACCCAAAAACTACGATGGCTCCTTTAATGGTTCAATGACAGTTCGCCACGCCTTGGAAGTATCTCGCAACATTCCTGCGGTGAAAATTGGTAGTGCTGTGGGGCTAAATAAAGTAATTGAAACTTGTCGTATCCTTGGTATTAATAGTCCAATGGAACCAGTGCCTTCTTTACCTTTGGGGGCAATTGGTGTAACTCCATTGGAAATGGCTAGCGCCTTTGCTACGATCGCCAATTATGGTTGGCAGTCTCCGCCCACAGTAATTGTCCGCGTCACCGATAGTAGTGGCAATGTCCTAGTAGACAATACTCCTAAACCTCGATTAGTACTTGAGCCTTGGGCAGCTGCGTCACTGACAAATGTCATGCAAGGTGTGATTAATAACGGTACTGGTAAAGCAGCACAAATCGGTCGCCAAGCCGCCGGGAAGACGGGAACCACATCCTCAGAACGGGATATTTGGTTTGTCGGTTACGTCCCCCAATTAGCAACTGCTGTCTGGGTAGGAAATGATAATTATGCAACTGTAGGGAAAGGTTCTACTGGCGGTGTATTCGTTGCTCCTATCTGGCGCTCTTTCATGCAGCAAGCTTTGAAAGACGTTCCAGTGCAATACTTCAAACCAGCTTCTAAGTTCGATCGCCCCAATTAAACGATGAATGCTGAATGATGAAGTGTGAATGCTTAATTCATAATTCATCATTCACACTTCATCATTGATTAAAGTTGTTTCTCCAACTCTGCTTTCATGCGTTCCAAAGTGGAGTGCATTTGGTCAAACATTTGTTGGGGAGTGATGCCAAACTGATTCAGTTGCGTTCTTAGCTGTTCTACAGTCATTTGTGCCATGAAATCTTCCGACAGTTCAAACCGCTTCATAAAAATGCGGTAACGATCCATCATTGCTTCCATTTGCTCAATAAACAGCTTTTTGCCTTCACGGTCAAATTTACCGTAGTTATTTCCCAGTTGGATCAGAGCTTGATAATCTTCAAACAGTTGTTTAGCTTCTTGCTGAACTATATCAGAGTCAAAAAATCCCATAGCAGTTTAGTTAAACTGAGTGGCGACACTCAGAGGATTTATAATTACATCTACTATCATTCTAGTATTAGACATTAAGTTGTATAGAATTTCGGTTTTAAGGCAGACACTATCAACCAAGATAACAATACTCAATTAGATCCAGAGCATTCTTTTGAGGGTTAGAGTGTAGGGTAGCCAGTGAGTAAAGCGATCCTTCCCGACTTGAGACAAGGAGCGTTGTAGTGTGAGTGGCAAATGACGAGTCGGTAATGGCTACTGGCTAGATAATTACGAATTACAGCTGTCGCGCTTGAGTGCGAGGTTTCCTCGCCATTGAATCAGCTACGAATTACTGTGTGGAGTTGCCATCTCGTATGTTGAATAAACTGAAAAGTCGAAAAATTGCCGCTAGTTTGGCTTTTGCGGGGACTATTTTACCAAGTCCAATAGCGGGATTACATAAGTTTTATCTGGGACAACCTTGGTGGGGTCTACTTTATATGCTGCTATCGTGGACACCAATTCCGCGTGTTGCTAGCGCGATTGAAGGCTTTTGGTATTTATCCCAAGATAGTGATGAATTTGACAGCAATTTTAACCTAGAACCAGGAGTAGAGCCTAATTTTACGCCTCTACCAAATCGCACGGTGGTTGTAGCGTCCAATCCGGTAAGCGCGATCGCGCAAGCATTGCGTGAATTGGACGACTTACGCGAGGATGGGTTGATTTCAGAATACGAATTTGAGCAAAAACGCCGCCAACTGCTAGATAGAATTAGATAAATGATGAATTATGAATGCTGAATGCTGAATGCTGAATTCATAATTTAGGCTTTCCACTCCTTCGTCGCCACTCAAAATGTTGAATTGGCTTCAGTTACAGAATATCCGCAACCGACTGTTGAAAGATCCCTATTACCGATTGCAATCTTTGGAAGAAGTTGCAGTTGCAGCGGCGATAGGTATCCAAATTGATGTGAATCAAGCTACTGTAGATGATTGGTTGAGGCTACCAGGATTATCGATCCACCAAGCGCGATCGCTGGTCGAACTTTGTCGTTCTGGCGTGCAGTTTTACTGTCTGGAGGATATCGCAGCGGCTTTGAATTTACCATTGCAGCGACTCAAGCCTTTAGAGCCAATACTTAAATTTTGTTACTACGATGATTCTGTCTCTCCTACTCAAAGGATAAACCTTAATACTGCATCAGTGGAAACGTTAGCGCGAATTCCAGTAATGAATCTGGCTTTAGCTGAAGCGATCGTGGAAAATCGCTCTTTAGGTGGACGCTACCGCAACTTAGTTGATTTCCAGCGGCGGCTATCCCTACCCGGTAATCTGATTACGCAATTGATGCATTATTTGTGTTTTTGATCTGTGTAGAGACGTTATATATAACGTCTCTACAAGAATAATTAATTGCGTGCAACGTTTCTAAATTAAACTGACCCGATGCGGTCAAAAGGCCAAAAACGAAATATAGCACGACCGATGATATTCTGTTTTGGCAAGAAGCCCCAGATATGGGAATCGTTGCTGTCGTTGCGGTTGTCTCCCATGACGAAGAATTCTGCTTCTGGGACTTTGACTGAGACTAATTGATAATCTGGAGGTTCGGCAATATAATCTTCCGACAGTGGGCGATCGTTTATATAGACCTTGCCATTGTTAACTCTAACTAGATCGCCAGGCTTACCAATAATGCGCTTGATGAACACTTGGTCTTTTCTATACCCTAAACTTTGCAGTTGTTCGGGCGGTTCAAAGACTACAATATCGCCTGTCTTTGGTGGGTGAAAATGGTAGGAAACTTTTTCAACAACCAAGCGATCGCCCGTGTGTAAGGTTGGTATCATCGAGTCCGAGGGGATGTAGCGCGGTTCTGCTATAAAGATGCGAATCGAAATAGCCAAAATCAAGGCGATCGCTACTAAGCGAATATTTTCCTGCTGCGATCGCCATATCCCCAACCACCCTGGCGCTGCTGGCGCGTTCGTTTTAAGGGGAGATGCTGGCGTATCGGTTTCCTTAAATGTCATATATTTCAATTCCTGAAGCGGGATTCATACAAGTGAACCCCCATCTACTCATAACTGCACCTCGCTAATTCTAAACCTTTGTTTAAAGCTAGGAAATAAGCTCTTAAATCAATTCCGCTTCTGCAAATACAAGTCTTGGTGTTAGTTCCTAGCCAGGAAGGAGTGAATATGTTACATCTTTTTCTGGTAATGCCAGAAATTCTTGTAAGGTAAGTTTAGTGCCTGAACTAACCATAAGCAGCTAACTCTCGGTGTGGATGGCTAATAGCCCTATCGTACACAAAGCCAATTTTAGATGTTTTACACCCCAACTCAAGATCTTTACCTTACCTGTACTGAATTTCTCGAACAAAGCCCTCAACAAAGGCTGCTGATACTCAAGCAACTAGGTTTAGCCCGTTACGCTGATTTTTTAACTCAAATGCCCTTGAATCAGGCAAATATAGTCTGTGTGATGCGTTTTTTCACTCATCCGAGCCGGGTTAAATTTCCTATCCTCAAAAAAGCAGATTTATCTGGCTTAGTCTTAGATGGTGTTAACTTGATTCGTGGCGATTTATCTGAGGCTTCTTTATGCGCAAGCAATCTCATCAATGCAGATTTAATCTTTGCAAATTTTACTAAAGCCGATTTAAGAAAAGCAAATTTGAGCGGTGCAACTTTAAATGAGACAATTTGGACAGGTACTCTGGTAGAGCAGTGTAAGTTGGGAACAGGGATTGGATTAACGCCAGACCAGCGTAAAGACTTGAAACTTCGTGGTGCTATGTTTGATGATAATTTGTAATTTTACCTAACCCCCTGTTTCCTTCCCTACTAGGAAAGGGGGAGTATTGTCACTGTGAAAAAATCTTCTATCGGACTAGCTAACCTGACTCAGGCTCAACTCAACGCCTTGGTGATTCAAGCTCAAACTCATATCCAGGGTGGACAACTACCAGATTACATCCCAATGCTAGCCCAGGCTAATCCTAACTGGTTTGCCGTACAAATCCAAACTGTTGACGATCGCATTCTTACAGCAGGTGATGTTACTCTATCGTTTGGGCTGATGAGTGCGATCAAGCCGTTCGTGTTGCTATGTCTGTTAGAACAGCTAGGGACAGAGATAGTATTTTCTCATGTGGGAATGTTACCTTCTGACGCACCTTTCAATTCCCTGACTCAGTTAGAAGCAGATGGCTGTTTTCCACGCAATCCAATGATTAATAGTGGTGCGATCGCTCTTGCCTCTATGTTACCAGGTTCAGATGCACCCTCTCGATGCGATCGCCTGCATCAGTGGTTGAATCAAAGTGCTAATTGCCAACTTTTTTTAGATGAGTTGATGCTCAATTCTGTACGTTCTTTACCTAACGAACGCAATCAAGCCATTACTAAGTTACTAACTGCATCTGGCTATGTGACAGCAGCGGAAATAGCTTTAGATACCTATAATCATATCTGCTGTTTATCTGGAACTGTGGTTGATTTAGCGCGGTTGGGAATGTTGCTAGTTCAAAATAATAAAGTTATATCACCACAAAATTGCCGCACAGTCAATGCCATCATGACTACTTGCGGCTTGTACCAAGCATCTGCACAATTTGCAGTCGAGGTAGGATTACCGACTAAATCAGGGGTAAGTGGAGCCATTTTATCTATAATACCGAGTCAAGGAGTTATTGCTTGCTACAGTCCAGCTTTAGACGAGGCTAGTAACTCCAAGGCTGGTTTATTTTTAGTGCAACAACTGGCGCAGGAACTTAATTTGAGTGTGTTTGGTTGAATTACAGATAATTTTTTTAATGCAGAGATACCACTAGGGTGGGCATTGCTCACCCTACGTTCTACAATAAATTCGCTATTAATTATCTCAATTACTCGATGAAAAGTTTCGTAATACCCCAAAAATTCATGTTACTTGGTTCGGGAGAACTGGGCAAAGAATTTGTAATTGCTGCTAAACGCCTTGGTAATTATGTAATTGCTGTTGATCGCTATGCCAATGCTCCAGCAATGCAAGTTGCTGACTGCTCTGAAGTTATTTCTATGCTAAATGCTGATGATTTAGAAACTGTAATTCAAAAACACAAACCAGATTTTATTATACCAGAAATTGAAGCAATTAAAACAGACAAATTGATTGAATTTGAGCAGAAGGGAATTACAGTTATTCCTACTGCAAAGGCGACGAATTATACAATGAACCGTGACAGAATTAGGGAACTTGCCCATAAAGAGTTAGGAATTAGAACAGCTAAGTATGCTTATGCGACAAGCTTAGATGAATTGATAGCAGCTTCTGAAAATATAGGCTTTCCAAACGTGGTGAAACCAGTGATGTCATCCTCTGGGAAAGGTCAATCTATTGTCCATAATCCAGATGAAGTTGAAAAAGCTTGGAATTATGCAATTGAAGGTTCCAGGGGTGATAGTCAAAAGATTATTATCGAAGAGTTTATTAACTTTGAAACCGAGATTACTTTACTGACAATTAAGCAGTGGAATGCACCGACAATTTTCTGTTTGCCAATTGGGCATCGTCAAGAGAGAGGCGATTATCAAGAGTCTTGGCAACCAGCAGAAATAGCAGATAATTTTATCTTGGAAGCTGAGGCGATCGCTACTAAAGTTACTGATGCTTTAGGTGGAGCCGGAATTTTTGGTGTAGAATTTTTTATTACTAAAGACGAAGTGATTTTTTCAGAACTTTCACCCCGTCCTCACGATACGGGCATGGTAACATTAATTTCCCAAAACTTAAATGAATTTGAACTACATTTACGAGCAGTTTTAGGCTTACCAATACCTAAGATACAACAACTAGGAGCATCAGCTAGTGCTGTAATTTTAGCACATGAATATGCAAATTCTATTTCTTATGAAGGTATAGCAGATGCTTTATCAGAACCAGATGTTGATGTGAGGTTATTTGGTAAACCTGATTCTCGACCTTTCCGTAGAATGGGAGTAGCTTTAGCTCAAGGTATTAATGTTCAAGAAGCAAGAGAAAAAGCTACTAAAGCTGCAAGTACAATTAAAATTATTAGTCAATAGCTTAACTGTGCAAACATTAATTTGATTTTGAGGTAACAGGGGCAACTAAGGTTTAATTTGCCCCACAGAATCAGACACAATTATCTTGTGTTGTAACTAAGACTGATAGAGTTGGTGTAATATTTAACTTGGTAAAACCGTAGCGCCTACACGAAGATGAAATCTGAGGATAGGTTAATAACATCTGGTACAATGGCAAGCAATTCATTACCCAAATAAATTCCGGTATCTAAAACATTGGGATCGCCAAACGCACTACCGCCATAATAAAGGCCGTAGGAAGAGGCATTGCTAGCATATGCTTGAATTTTGTCACCTTCTAACCTCGAAAAGTCTGGGATTATTGCGTAAGAACCATCAGTATTAGTGACGGGATTGATCCCGCCTAGATAGTTATTTCCCGTAGAGTCACCAATGACGAAAATGTCAGATCCCGTTCCGCCAAATAAATAGTCAATCTCTATCGAGTAACCGCCCCCAAAACCATTTAAGTAATCATTACCGGCATCACCATACAATGAATCATCTCCATAACCGCCATATATGCCATCACTTCCATACCCACCACCTACAAGGTCGTTGCCACCGTTACCACCTATAAGGTCATTTCCCTCGTAACCAGCAATGAGGTCATCTAAATCAGTTCCGGGTAGGGTGTCATTGAGAATAGTACCAGCAATAATCGCCATTTTTGTTTCTCCTGACGTAAATTTTGGGCAGCAAGGCGCTCAAGTTAGTAACATATCAAATAAACTATTAAGTTAAAGGCAATTACAGAAAGTCTTCAAAATTTTGTTTGAGAAAGGTAGCGTCTAGGGCAAGCTATAATAATAAAAACTATCGCTTTTCCCTTACTCCTAAGCGCCACTAACGTAGAGAATATTGTTAATTTCCTCCTTCTATGCTAGCGAGGAGAGAGTATAGTCCTTCTTACCTTAAAGATGTTTGCCTCTTTTTTACCGCCGCAAGTCGAGCTACTCAAAGAACCTACATCTATTGCCTTAGCTAAAAGTATTAAGCGTCAGCCTATTGCTACTCCTTTAAGTCAGCAACCAATTGTTACAAGTTATGTCCATCAAGGGGAAGCCAAAACACCTATTTTACTACTGCATGGGTTTGATAGTTCTATACTGGAGTTTCGCAGTCTCTTTCCACTGCTGACTGTATATAATGAAACATGGGCAGTTGATTTGTTAGGGTTTGGATTTACTGAAAGATTATTGGGTATTTCATATAATCCAGAGGCAATTAAAACTCATCTCTACTACTTTTGGAAAACTCTAATTAACCAGCCAGTAATGTTAGTAGGTGCTTCGATGGGAGGCGCAACAGCAATTGATTTTACTCTCACTTACCCTGAAGTTGTTAAACAATTAGTATTGATTAATAGTGTGGGCTTTAGTGGAGATTTTCCCCTGGGTAAGTATTTGTTTCCTCCTCTCGATTACTTAGCAGTAGAATATTGGCGACAACGCAAACTCCAAACACTGTATCTGGGGGAAACGTTTGGGAACTTAAAATCGGGCGATATAGAAGCAGTTCGCTGTGCAGTATTGCATTTAGAAATGCCTAATTGGGATGAAGCAATGATCAGCTTTACTAAAAGTGGTGGCTACAGCGATTTAGCAAATAAGATTCATCAAATTGACAAGCCGACGCTGATTTTGTGGGGAGAAACTGACAATACATTCGATCGTGGTGATGCTGTGAAGTTTAACAAAGCGATCGCGCGATCGCAACTGATTTGGCTGAAAAATTGCGGTCACGTTCCGCAACTCGAACAACCGCAAACTACCGCCTCACACATACTTGCCTTCTTCTAATTACTTATTTGCTTTTCGTTGCGATTAAGTAAACAAACGATTGCACCTCCTACTAACAACAAAGGTGTCAACCAATCGCCCCAACGCACGTACAAAGTTTTAGTTTGCCGTCGATAAATTGTGTCAGCGTGTAATTCATAAGTATTATGTCCCGATATCCATACAGTTCTGCCGTGAGGATCGACAATTGCTGAATATCCAGTATTAGTCGCGCGAACTCCCCATCGATCTATTTCAATTGCCCGCATCACGTCTTGAGCGTGATGTTGGGCTGGCATGGCGGCGCTATAGTGGGCATCATTGGAAGGGCTAAGGATAAACTGCCCTCCTTGCTCTGCTTGATATCGAAACTGTTCGGGAAAAGCAGAACCATAGCAGATTACAACAATAGCACGACCAAACGGCGTATCAAACACCTGCTTAGGCGAACCTGCAACTTGGTGTTCGTCAAGAGGTGATAGTCGCCCAACGATATCGCCTAAATATTGCTCAAAGGGAATGTATTCCCCAACAGGTACGAGCTTAACTTTGTTGTAGCGGCTGTAAACTTCACCTGTACCAGTAAGTGTAAATAGGCTATTTGTATAACTACGTCCCTCTTCTCCAAATGCTCCCACCCAAGCAACAACGCCCTTTTCTTTCACGGCTGAGTAGAAGGAAGTTTGCGTTACATAGTTCCAACGAAAAGGTAAGGCTCCTTCTGGCGTTAAAACTGCATCAACTCCTCGATCTGCTAGAATTCTATAGCCCTCTGTGTAGCCTGAGATCGCCCGCCCAATGCCTTCGGGATAAAGCTTGATTTGGTTGGGGACGTTGCCCTGAATAATCCCTACTTTTAAGGCTGTATCTGGGGGTTGAGCTAGGGGACGGCTGTATAAACCATATCCTAGTAGGTGCAAACCCACTAGAACACAGAAGCCTGTAGCCCGTAGCCCGTAGCCAGAATGCTTTAACCTAACTCCTGACTCCTGACTCCTGACTCCTGACTCGTTAAATTTAATCCAAGCTTCTGCAAATAAGGCGTTAACTAATACAATTGCAGCTGTAACTGTGTTGGAACCAGAAAGTTGACCGAGATGCAAAATTGGGAGATTGTGGGGGCTTTGGGTGTAAGCTAGGGATGACCACCACAATGGGCCGGCACTCCACAAGCTTTCTAAACCAGACCACAAGGCTGTGCCAATTAGGACGCGAACAAGTCCATTTTTGATTTTTGATTTTTGATTTTTGATTTTTGTTACATCTAGTTCACCCCAAGCTAAAATCGCTCTCATTGTCATTGCCCAGGCTACAACTAGGGCGGCTCCCCAAAGGGTGATGAATGTCCAACAGAAAAGGGCGATCGCAAGGCTATTTATCCAGGATACCCCCATCCAGGTCATCGGGTGAATCCCAGTAATCCAGAATAGGGCAACACCGTGATAACCAATGCCCCACACTAAAGGTAGAAGGTAGAAGGTAGAAGGTAGAAGTGATTTCTCCTTTTGACTTCTAACCACTAATACCCAGAGGGGAGCTAAGGCGATCCAGGCGAGAAACCATGCTCCCACTGGGGCGACGGTAAGCCCCATTAAAATACCACTACCTAAAGTTAGAAGGATGAAGTATGAAGTATGAAGTGAAAAAGGTGGGGGTAGGGGGTTAGGGTAGATTTTTTTAATCCTCTGTTCCTTACTCTTACCCATCATTATCCTTACCCTTCCTTTCTTACCCTTCATCCTTCATCCTTCATCCTTCAGAAGATTCTTCCGCATCATTGACATCTGGAGGAACTAGTGCTACAGCAGCGATCGCATCATCTTCATCTAGACGTTGCACTCGTACCCCAGTTGCAGTTCTAGATTGAGGTGAAATCGCATTTGCGGCTTGACGAATAATAATGCCACGACTGGTGACGAGCATTAATTCATCATCCTCGTTCACAACCATCAAGGCTGCCAATTGGTCTTTAAATTTGCGATTCTGCTTGAATTTAGTCGCAATTTTACCCTTAGTCGCCCGATTGTATAACTTGAACTGGGAAACTGGTACTCGCTTACCATAACCGCTGGTCGTGACTATCATCACCCAAGGCCCCACACTACCATTAGTTAGTGCTTCTGCGAGATCTTCTGTTTCGCTTTCTAAGATTTCGGTTTCTTCAATCTCAACTTCGGTAGGATCGGCTTCCTCTGTGGGCAAAGTAGCTAGAACTGAACTTGGGAGAATATCCATGCCGATTAATTCATCCCCATTTTTAAGTTTCATGGCTCTTACACCCCTGGTGGCTCTACCCAGAGGGCGTAATTGTTCGTGGTTAGTTCTAAAATGAATCGCCATGCCAGAACGAGAGCCAATGATAATACTATCTTCAACTCGCGCTCGTCTTACCCATTTTAGCCGATCGCCTTCTTCCAGGGAAATTGCAATTAACCCATTCGCGCGAATACTACTGAAAGCAGATAACTCAGTTTTCTTGATGTAGCCGCCTTGAGTCAGCATCACCAGATATTCATCACTGCTAAATTCGCTCACTGGTACGATAGAAGTGATTTTCTCTTCTTTGGGGATGGGCAGCATTTGCACGATTGGCACACCGCGACTGGTGCGTGATGCTGCGGGAATTTGATATGCTCTGAGGCAATAAACTACACCGCGCTGGCTGAAAAATAACACGCTGTCATGATCGCAACAAGTTAAGAAATGCTCAACGCCGTCATCTTCTTTCATCCGCGTGCCTGATTTACCTCTAGTAGCGCGACTTTGCGCTTCAAAGGTATTGAGAGGCATTCGTTTAATATACCCCTGCTCGGTCAACAAAATCACCGATTTTTCATTAGCGATCAAGTCAATATCATCAAACTCGTTTTCTAATAGTTCAATGACTGTGCGTCGCGGCGTAGCGTGGGTAGTCTTGAGTTGGGTTACTTCGGTTTCAATAATTTCCAGAATGCGATCGCGTCTTGCCAAGATATCTTTCAAATCTGCGATCTGCCCCTGTAATTCGTCGTGTTCCGAGCGAATTTTATCTGCTTCCAAGGCAGTTAGTCGGCGCAGTTGCATTTGTAAAATTGCATCTGCTTGTGCATCTGATAGTCCGTAAGACTCCATCAATCCCTGACGGGCTGTAGGTGTATCAGGTGCATTGCGAATCATGGCAATGATCGCATCCAAGTTTAACAGTGCAATCAATAATCCTTGCAGGATGTGATCCCGTTCTTCTGCTTTGCGCAGTTCGTATTGAGTCCGGCGGGTAATTGCTTCCACCCGGAAGTCCAGAAACACACTTAAAAACTGCTTCAGGGTCAATAACTGGGGTACTTCATTTACTAGCGCCAGCATATTCGCCCCAAAGTTTGCCTGAAGTGGTGTTTGCTTGTAGAGGTTGTTGAGGACGACACGCGGATAGGCATCGCGCTTGAGTTCGATCACAACCCGCATCCCATCGCGATCGCTTTCATCCCGAATATCGGCAATTCCCTCTAACCGCTTTTCGTTGACCATTTCAGCGATCTTCTCAATCAACGCCGCCTTATTTGTTTGATAAGGCAACTCTGTGATGATAATCGCTTCTCGTTCTGGTCGTCCCCGTTGTTCGATCGTTTCAATTTCAGCTACACCACGCATAGTAATCGAACCGCGACCAGTGGTATAAGCTTCTCGAATTCCACTTGTACCCAAAATTAGCGCCCCCGTCGGAAAGTCGGGGCCGGGGATATACTGCATCAGCTGGCTATCAGTAATTTCTGGGTTGTGAATCAGCGCTACCAACCCATCAATCAACTCTCCCAAATTGTGAGGGGGAATGTTCGTTGCCATCCCCACAGCAATTCCCGACGAGCCGTTGAGCAATAACTGCGGAATTCTGGCAGGTAAAACGGTTGGTTCTTGCTGGGAACCATCGAAGTTATCAATAAAGTCTACAGTTTCAGATTCAATGTCGCGCAGCAGAGAATTTTCAGTTAATGCCTGCAAACGACACTCGGTATAACGCATTGCCGCTGGGGGATCGTTATCCACCGAACCGAAGTTACCATGCCCTGCAATTAAAGGCGATCGCATGGAAAAATCCTGCGCCATCCGCACCAGGGCATCATACACTGCTGTATCGCCGTGAGGGTGATATTTACCCAACACTTCCCCCACTACACGCGCGCACTTCCTAAACGGGCGGTCTGCCGACAATCCCAACTCATGCATGGCGTAGAGAATACGACGATGCACGGGTTTCAGACCATCCCTGGCATCTGGTAGCGCCCGTCCCACAATCACGCTCATGGCGTATTCCAGGTAAGACCGCGACATTTCGTTCCGCAGATCGGTAGGGATTATGGTCATAATATCTCAAAAAACTCCAAAAATGTTAATTTCCGGCAGCTAAACCCCAAAAACTCGCAATCACTTCTGTTTATCTGCCAAAAAGCCCTAGATTGTATCAAAATTCTATCACATTTTGCTATTAATTGGGCATTGGTCATTTGTCCCCTTGTCCCCTTGTCCCCTTGTCCCTAATTTAAGCCTCAAGATAGTGTGTAGCTTCCCACAGGCACATTTAAGCTGAGCCATATAGATTTAGGGAATCAGTAATGACTAACAGTGAAATTCCAAGTCAAGCGGAAAAGCAAAATCCAGACAGCGATCCGTCACAGCTAGATCCAGAGGTACTTGACAAAATTAAACATCCTCGCTCAATCCACGACCAAATGAAGGATCTCAGTCCAGAAGAAATTAAGGGCAATCAAGCTGTGTCACCGGAAATGTTGGATGAACCAAGCGACGAAATGACTGGATTTACGCGAGACTAGTAGGGATACAATTTTCTTGCAGTGCCCCACCAAACTGAAATATGTTACCAGTCATCTATTCGGATGAGTTTCTGGAACACAAAACTGGGAGAACGCATCCAGAAAAACCAGAACGCCTAAGCGCGATCGCCGCCGCCCTCTCTTCTACAAGTTTTGCCGATCAACTCGAATGGCGATCGCCCACCCCAGTAGAAACAACTAGAGTCATCGCTGCTGTAGAAAGAGTTCACTCACCCAAACACATCCAAACTGTCCGAGAACTCGCCCAAACAGGCGGCGGTTATTTAGATTTAGATACGCCAGTTTCGCCTCGCAGTTATGATGTTGCCCTGCTAACTGTAAGTGCTTGGTTGGATGGAGTCGATTCGGTGTTATCATCCGAAAATCCAGCTTTTGTGCTAGCGCGTCCACCTGGACATCATGCCGAAAGCAACTGCGGTATGGGTTTTTGTCTATTTTCCAACGCCGCGATCGCAGCCTACTACGCCCTGGAAAAACCAGGAATTGAGCGCGTTGCTATTCTCGATTGGGACGTACATCACGGTAACGGTACTCAGGAGATCGTCGAAAATCATCCCCAAATTGCCTATTGTTCCCTACATCAGTCTCCTTGCTACCCAGGTACTGGAAAAGCATCAGAACGCGGGGCATATAACAATGTCCTGAATTTACCACTTCCTTCCAATAGCGCGATCGCCCAATATCAGCCTGTATTTGAAACCCAAGTAATACCATTTTTAACTAACTTTCAACCGAATTTGTTGATAGTTAGTGCTGGCTATGATGCCAATGCAGCCGATCCCCTCGCTCAAATGCTTCTGCAACCGCAAGATTATGGTTTATTTGCTGAATATTGTCTTAAACTAACTCGCAGGATTGTTTTTGGTTTAGAAGGGGGTTACGATCTATCGGCGCTATCTCAATCAGTTGTGGAAACAATTGGAAGATGCCTGGTTTAATAGAGGCAAGTAAAAACAATTGCGGTGTTGCAATTTTACTGTTGCGAAATGCGCATTCCATTCCTGTCCGTGCGATCGCAGGGATAGGATCTTGAGATAAAGTAAAATCCAGTAGATTCTCGGTGGAACTTCCATGTCAGGGTGTGGAGAAATAATAAAGACTACCGCATCAACCTGGAGTAAGTAGATTAAACGATTATGACAGACTACATTTTTTTTGATGCCGCAGTGCGAATGCTTGTAAACGCCTATTTGGTTTCAACGATACTGCTACTAGCAGCTTCTACTATTGGGTTAGCAGTAATCGAAATGATTGATAAAACTGACAACCACTTGCCTAAATCTAAGTGGTTCGTGTAACTAGAGACGTGCTACAGCGCGTCTCTTTATTTATCCCGCAAACAAAGCACAGCATTTGATTTAGAGCCACAATCAGCGTCTAACTCACCCAACGCCTGCCAGTCAAAACTCAAGCATTCGGGCATTCAAAAGTCAATTTCAATTGGCAACCTGGCTGCACCTCTGAATGCAAGTTGTATGTGTGACAGCTTACTTGTGTATGGTGCGCTGTGGGCGTAAATATCGATTGTTTCTAAGTTTGCAATACTTTGGTAGCTCCCCAGGCGTACCCTACGAAAACAACTCCTGGGAATGAAAGTTATATAAGCTAAAGCACATTTAATTTGCACTCTTTGTACGATTTGAACAATCGTCTTATCTCCACCTGCTGAAGAAAGCATCCCCTGCTTGCCAAAACAAGCAACGCGCGATGTTCCACAGCTTATCTGCTGGTTAGTCAAGAGCAGACAGAATCAATTTAAGTAATTTGACAAAAATCAATAATTGTCTAAACGGTAGCATTTTTTACATAAACTATCGGCAGAAAGCTCTAGTTTAAAATTTCCTAGCAACGAGAGGCGATCGCACACAAGCGGGTTTTTCTCCTCAAGCCTCTTGCCTATTCATATTCTTCCATAGCTCTTGTGGTGTGAGTTTAGTCAAAAACAAGTGATAATAGATAAATAAAAAAGAGTTTGCATCATCCTTGAGATATATTTGTATCTTCCTGTGGGTATACTTAGCAAAACTGAGTTTGTGTTAGCTCCCTTGCAAGGAGTTTAGGCAAACTCCTTGCAGATGTCGTTTACTTGACTTCCAGAGGAACCCAAATGATCGCTAAGAACCCTTTACAGCTAGAAACAGAAATAGAAAGAATTGCTAGGGCAATGATGACCCGTAATAGTGAAATCGGGAAAGATATAATTAGCTATTTGAAAAAAAATGCTTCAATCGAAGAATTAGCAGGTTTAATGCTCATCACTATCGAGCGCGTGATCTGGTTTGACACCGACTCAGTTTTCTGGACTTTGGAATATTTAATTCCAGGCGATGTCATGCAGGAGATGAAAAAAATTACCACCTTCGCCCTCTACCAGCAGTTAATTTATAGGAAACTTGTACCTGGAGAAGACTTTAGTGTTGATGCTAATGGCAAATTGTTACTCAATAACAATGCTAAAACAGTCGTGTTGTGTAGCTAATACATCTAAAATCAAAAAAACGTAATTCGTAATGCACCTCAATTACGAATTACGAATTACGAATTACGAATTATTCCTATGCCTTGTCGTGCTACCCTGACACAGCTAACTCAAGTTCTAGCAGCTTCACCAATCAATTTGTCTGACGCTGTATCATCAACTTATAATGGCATTACAACTGACACCCGTAGCTTAAAGCCGGGTGAAGTGTTTGTGGCTTTAAGGGGTGAAAAATTCGACGGACATAAGTTTGTGGCGCAGGCGATCGCAGTTGGAGCGATCGCAGCCGTTGTCGATTTTCAATACCAAGATCGTGACTTACCTGTTTTGCAGGTGCAAGACACTCTCCAGGCTTACCAACAAATAGCTAGTTGGTGGCGACAGCAGTTAAAGATTCCAGTTATTGGCGTAACTGGTTCTGTCGGCAAAACCACCACCAAGGAATTAATCGCCGCAGTTTTGGGCATTCAAGGTAATGTTCACAAAACTCATGCCAATTACAACAACGAAATTGGTGTGCCGAAAACGTTGTTGGAATTGGAAGCAACCCATGACTTCGCTGTAATTGAAATGGCGATGCGGGCAAAGGGTGAGATTGCTTTGTTAACTCAACTAGTGCGTCCAACTGTGGGTGTAATTACTAATGTGGGTACGGCACATATTGAGCGATTGGGTTCAGAAGATGCGATCGCGCAAGCTAAGTGTGAGTTACTCGCCCAAATGCCACCAGATAGCGTTGCTATTCTCAACCACGACAATCCCCGCTTAATTGCAACAGCAAAGACAGTATGGCATGGGCAAACTCTAACTTATGGTTTGTCAGGAGGAGATTTACAAGGCGAACTAATCAATGCTCAAACTATTCGAGTGGAAGGTATGGAGCTACCTTTACCCCTACCAGGACAGCACAATGCCTCTAACTTCTTGGCAGCATTAGCAGTAGCAAAGGTATTAAAACTCGATTGGTCGCCTTTAGCAGCTGGAGTAGAGGTGAATTTGCCCTCTGGGCGATCGCAGCGGTACGAATTAGCAAATGATGTGATATTGTTAGATGAAAGTTATAATGCTGCACCAGAAGCTATGGTAGCTTCTTTGCAGTTGTTGGCTCAGACACCAGGTAAGCGACATATTGCCGTTCTAGGTGCAATGAAAGAATTAGGAGAGCGATCGCAGGAATTACATCAGCAAGTGGGAGCAATGGCAGGGCAGTTGAATTTAGATGCCTTGCTGATTTTGGTTGATGGGGAAGATGCAAGGGCGATCGCTAAAAGTGCAGCAGGGATACCATCGGAGTGCTTTACAACACACGAGGCATTAGTAGAGCGGTTGCAGGAAGTGGTAAAAGGAGGCGATCGTATACTATTCAAAGCTGCCCATTCGGTAGGATTAGACCGAGTTGTGAATCAATTTCGGGCAGAATTTTTGAATGAAACGAACTAAAATCGGTGTGTTGCAAAAATAGCTGGCTGATTAGTTGGATATTCTCACAAGAGAATTAAACACTACGCAGATCAACCCCAACCATTTATTTCAATGGCGGCACTTCCAAGCGGAAATCATCCGGCTGTGCGCGATCTGGTATTTGCGCCGACTTTCCAACCGCCAAAGCGCGAAGAAATAATGACCGAGCGGGGACGAGAGCATTAGCATACAACTGTATATATAGCAATCCTATTTGAGTGATGAAATCTTTGTGAGGATTGTCATTAGTCATTAGTCATTAGACATCTCCGAAAATCGTCAAAGCTTGTCTGTGATTAGATTTGAAAGTGCAAATGCCAGCATCGCAAATTAGCTAGTTTATACGGTAAAATCAGGCTTGGAGATATTTGTTAATCATAACAAAGCATAAATGTCTAGTTATATGCGTTAATTTTAGCCTGATGACATCGGATGTATTTTACCTGGTAATATCAGCGCTCCAATTCGGAAACTTGCACACAAATTGTCAAAATTACTTGTTCATACTTTTGAGGATTTAACCTGAATCTTTCTTGAACAACTCGAAATATTTTCACTGAACGGCAGTCGCTACAACAGGGCGGCAAGTTTCGTCCGGAATTATTCCCCCCGAAATTGCCTTGGGAAAGAGCGCAACGCGCTGCCTCGCGAATTCGGTGTTCGACGAAAATTCGGCGAACGGAGAACTTCTTATTCTCTTCTTTTTGTTCAATTGTTAATTCTCGATTTCTTGATTTTTTCAGTGAAGTTTCAATTAAATCTTCTCCTCAATCAGCTAAATATCCCTTAAATCTTTGTTGTGAATGAAAACGTGAGCGATATTCTCGGAACAAGGTTCTGTCGCTTTTTGATCCAGGTTCACCAGCTACAGCATCAACAATATCTCTCACCTCTGGAAAAATAATTATCTGGCTCTTAAATATATGCTTAGTTGCCTTACAAGAATAATATATTTCTGGCTTTTTACTGTTTGTTGGTCTTTCTCTGACTTGTTCGTAGCTGTCTACAATTAATTCATAGTTGCTCAATATTTATTTCTTTGACAGTTTCATAGTCAGAAGCGGTTTTTTAACTTGTTCAAGTAAACTGGATGGTAGCAATTATCGCAAATTTGGCAACCAATAATTAAATATGTCATTGGCTGTAGATTCACTGACTTCAAACTGAATACCTAGCAGTTGGAATGTAGTCATATGCCTCAGATAGACCAAAGTTAAAATTATTTGTGATTGGATAGATAATTTTGGCTTACGCTCACCTTCACTTGCAATAATTCTAGTTTTATCTGATTCTAATCAAGCTTGTTTTTCATGATGTAATCGTTCGGCATTTTGGCTTAGCTTTTGTAACTCCAAATACCTAGACTAATTAACCTCTGTGTTTCTTTAGGATTCTTTTCAATGTACTTCAGTATATCGCTCATGTTTTGGATTAAAAATATCTTATAATATCCTTCTAACGCCAAATGTTACTATTTTGGAGAGGTCTAATTATTTTAAGGGCGATCGTCTCTTGAGTTAATATCTTTTTGTTGCGAGTACAAGTTTTTCTTACCGACAGCAAAACCTTGCATATTCATGCAAATGACAGAATTATTTTTTTACCTCTTCCACTACGCTCGCTCTCTCAAATAAATTCATCTGAATCATTCGTGACAGCTTAAGACAGTAATACGTTTGTCAATTGACAAAATTGCTTAAATATTTCGTCTCTGTCGAGGTGTCAAAATTACCGCCAATGTAAATTCATTTTTGCAGGCGGACGATCGCAGCATGAAGACTGGCGATTTCTGGGGCAATTCGAGCCAGTTGGGTAGAAATGGGAGTGCGTTCTCGAATGGCTTGCCCTTGGGCGTGACTTGGCTTGGAGCTGCCGCAAACTCTGATGTCCGATTTGCATGAAGCTGTTCAATGTGGTCGTGAATGGCTTGGAGATAGGGATCGAAGGCTGGCAAGGAGCAGGGTTGCTGTCCCTGTTGCAACGCATCGGCTAAGTTCTCTAGCGCCCGGACAATAGCGTCGGCAAATTGCTTGAAATCAGGACATTGGTACTCAAGGCTCAATTCCCGGCGATGTTCTACCAAAGTTGTGACCGAATTGAAAAAGCTGTGAATATAGAGTATCAGTGTTGTAATTGGTTCAACTTCTCCTTGGAAATGGCGAGGTTCACTAAACAAACGTTGATCTGCCGCTGCTGCGTTTGCATTCTCCAATGCAGCCTGACGGCGCTAGTTTGCAACCAACTCAGTAGAGGATTCTTGGTTTGGGTTGTGCATAGCGCGAATCTTGGCGCTATGCAACGCCCTATTTCAATCTCCCGAAAGATTAATCGGAAACCCTATAAGATAACCCCTCGATCAGAGCCGTTTCTATGAATACACCGCTGCGGGCAAATTCCTCCTCTTGGCTCGTGAAGTATGGCACTTTATCTCCCAAATTCGGGTCAAAGTGGTAAGTCTCCTGTAAGAATTGACCGTTGACGACAGCCTCATCCAAATCTTTAATGTAATTTTGTGCAACCAGACACACTTCTTTGATGCCTTCGCGATCGCCTTTCTCCAACAGCTTTTGTAATACTGTTCTCGCTCCGGCAAGTCGAGATGCGGCTCTAAGCATCCCATAGAGACGGTAGATAAAATCGGTAGAAATGCTTGCTTGTCTAAGTGTTTTGGCTCGTGCCAATTCAGCGTCAAGACTTGGCCAATAGCGAGTAGTGTAGAACGGCTTCTCATCCTGGCGATACCACTGCTCCGAGCGAGTAATGGAGGATGAGACGGTGTTGTGTAGCTTCCAGAAAAATAAGCGTAGGGAAGGACCATCGACCAGAGCAGACAGTTTCGCATCCGTTGACACTTCAAAATCGCTAAGGTGTGCATCACGCCCAAGCAATAGATATTCCACTGGGTACATCTCTACCTCCCTATTCGGCACGACATATAAGTTGAGGTGATGGCGGCAATAGGGGCAGGGATATAGAGTAGCAAACTGTTTGAAGAATTCCTTGACGATCGCAACCAGAGCAATCTGTTGCTCATAGGGCTTTGTACATATAATCTCAGCACTGGTGTGGAGGAAACGCCACACCGCAGGGCCTAGATAGTAAGGATAGCTCACGCGCATCTGGGAGTTGTTCATATCACTCCGACCTAGATACACATCAACGAATGCCACATACTGTGAGAGCGCTCCTGATTCACGCCCACACTCCACACGTTCGCGTCGTTTTTGCACTCCATTGAGATAAGAGTGTGTCAGATTCCATGCCTGCTTGAGCATCAGCTTCTGTTTTGGAGTGCAGCTTAGAAAGCACGTAGCAACATCTGCCCCAAAGCGGTAAAACTCCCCCGCTGACCGCGCAGACTTATACCACTGGTCTAAATCGACTTCATCAGGTACGGTGTTGCTCCCAATGTCTGCAGCTGTGCTGACACTGAACGCAGCTAGCAGCTTGGGCATAAATTCCTCATACCAATAAGCTACTGGCATCATCGCACCATCGACCGCTTCTAAAGCATCTGAGATGATGACACGGTTCCACTGTTTCAGGTAGTCTTCGGGATTTCCCTCTGATGAATTGGCGGGTGGTGGGGTCAGTTCCTCATGCAAATCCATCTTTCTCAAACGATTAAGTTCGTTGAGAGCAAGCACACCAGAGGCAACGTCACGCAAGCTAAGACGCTGCTTCTTGAGCGTAATTGCAAATTCAACTCCCGCCATAAACTTTTCTTTAACGGTTGCACACTTGCTACGTGCCGCCAAGATCGCTTTGTGTGTTGCCAACATCTCTGGGGTCTTTTCTACAGTTTCCCAGTTCTTGATTCGCTCTTCTAGTCGGGCATACTCATTCACAATTGAGGTAACAACAGCATCCAATACTGGGTAGCAGGCTGCTTCGACTATACCTAACCCCTTATATAGATCGAGCGCTGTTTTCACAAACAGGACAAAATCACTGATTCGGTAGGGCAGGTTTTTTACCCGCAGGTGAGTCTCGTGATTAGCACAAAAACTCTCGCGGAAGCAACGGTAGGCTGCTCCTTGAATCAGACGGAACAGCCCGATTTGCATTTGTAGGCGAGATGTACCGCACTTTTTTTCGCTCTGAGATTGTTGTACCAGATGTTGGGTTAACTGCGTCACGCCGGGAGCTAGATCGGGAAGTGCTTCCCCCTCTGTGTGGTTTGGGGTGACGCAACAATCACCGTCGGTTGCATTTGTTGTATTAGGTGGTGCGATCGCCATTAGCGAACTGGCACCCTGGGTGAGTGTATCTTTATAACCCTTTGTATTCTCTGGCTCATGTACCACCAGTTGACAAAACTCCTCGAAGTCGATCGCGCGATCGCCATTACGATCGGCTTGTTTTACGATCTCGTCTAGTTCTTCGTCCGTCAGTCCAAACTGGCTCATGACGCTACGCATTTCATGCGCAGTAATCTGACCGTTACCATCTTCATCAAAGACGCTGAATGCTAGCCCTAGGCGGCTGATGCGATCGCCATGCCTAGATATTATTAACGCTTTGAATTCCTCAAAGTCGATCGATCCCGATGAGTCAATATCTACTTCTTCGATCAGGTCGTGTAGCTCATTGTCGGTTGGACTCTGCCCCAACGAATGCATCACCTGTCTGAGTTCTGATGCTGAAATGCTACTGTTGCCATCTGCATCAAGCAGTTTGAACGCTTGCCACAACTTTTCTATTTCTTCTCCATTCAGCGCCGCTTGTTCAAACTGTACAGAGGTCATAAATAAACTCTTGTTATCGGGTTTTCCAAAGCGGACAAAACTTATGCATAGCCAGAGTGATTGATTGGGGAACTTAAGAGGTTGCAGACGCACCCTAAGTTCATTGTTCTAATGTTATGCAAAGCGTAGCAAATTGCACCTCTAACTGAAGGTGCATAAAAAAGCGGTCTTTATAAACAAGAAAAGTTTTGACTGGACGCTGCAACGGGATTATTTGACAGGAGGATTAGCAGAGCCTGATGTTTAGCGAAGCAATTGATCCATCTTCCGCCACTTCGGATTGGCAATGCTCAATTGCTTTAGCAAACGCAACAATAGCTGCCTGTAGTACGGTCGAAATTTCTGGGTGAGAGGCAATTGCAGCGGAGTCGAGGTTCTTACCCTGAAGAGATACGCAGATCGATGCTTCTGGAATAATTCGCCCATTCATCACTGTCACTATTTCTGTTAAAGAGGCGATCTCGTGTGTTGCTCGTGGTGATGCATCTAGCAATGCAATAGGCTTGCCCACAAACTCCGACCCACTAACCAACCAATCCAAGGCGTTCTTCAATACACCAGGTACACCATGTGCGCACTCTGGAGTTGAGATCGACAATCCGTCAGGTCATCGCAGTTGCGACCTCAGATCTGTGACTGAAGGTGGTTGGGTCAACTCCAGAGCGGGATTGAATTGTGGCAAATTTCCGAGTCCACTATACAATTTAATCTCAACATTTTCTGGTGATAACGCGATTGCAGCCCTCATCCGGGTAGTATTTGATGAAATCGGCGGAGGCTACCTGAAATAGCAATAATTCGGAGTTTTCTGGCTATGCTGGTCATATCTGCAAATCTTAACTGGTTCCTTGACCCTTTTTTGCCTACATCACTTTAACTTTAATCGCTTTTACTTAGCGAGAGGTTTTTTTAACTTTTAACTAAGAGAGTATTTGCTCTTACTAACTCTATTACTAACAGAACTAAATTAAATTAACTCAAATAAGGGTAATTGCACTACTTGTGGTGGCTGATTCAAATCAATATTCGAGAGTGAAATGCCTAAAAGCCGAATGCTACGGTTGCCCAAATCAATTACTTCAAATAGTTCTTTTGCCACTGCCAAAATTGGATCTAACTCACGTATCGAAGCCGTTACAGTTTTACTGCGTGTAATTTGTTGATAATTAGCAAACTTAACTTTTAATGTTAAAGTTCGTCCTCCAGTCTGGTGAGATTCTAATCGCTGTTTAACCGTTTGAGCAATGGTTTCAATTTCAGTGAGCATAATCGCGCGATCGCTTAGATC
>QQTW01000145.1_pt1 | contig 39570 bp, 40 predicted proteins | sample 1904831 | NCBI WGS metagenome assembly QQTW01 (sample SAMN09435610, study PRJNA476489) | Subsurface metagenome, whole genome shotgun sequencing project.
GTTAAGGCTGCGACAGCTCCCGTCTCTAGTTCATGGGAGTTTCGTCAGGCTCATTGAATAACCCTTTCACATATCATCCAAATCCGAGACCATCATTGGATATTGCCCGCTCACAGTGAGTACGGCGTCTGAAGCATATAATTGTCACGACGGATGCACGAGAGCAGCGCAGGAACATCAACCAAGAGGGATGATACACGTAGTATACAATCGTGAGAGTACAGATGCCTAAAAGGAATGCACGTATGGAATGCACATTGCACATTCCCTGACCATCTCCAGCGTCATGATGAAGGCGATGAGCTCTTCTTCCAAACAACGACCAGGGCAGCCAAAGCACAGACTGTCGCTCCCACCGCCAAGTACAGACTGGTACGGTCCGTTGGATCCTCTTCGCTCTTCGGAAATGCTCTTGATGGATAGGTGGCGCATTCGGCAAGCTGCGCAGCAGCATTAGTCACCCGCCAAACCACCTATGTAACGCTATCGTGCGATAACCATGGGCTGTCACTTACATGAACGAAGCAGTCGGCGACACTACCCCAAGTCACGCTCACGTGCATCGGCGCCGGCATACTCAGCGCTGCGGTGTATTCATCTGGTTGCAGCTCGCTTCGCTGCGTCGCCTTGTCTTTGTCTGCCTTCAATGCAATGTATACCGCAGGGAGGCCGTCGAGGTGGGGATGCTTCTTCCTCAGCTCCACAATGTGCGCGAAGCTATCCGGATCGCTCGAGTCATACGTGTAGCACAGCAGGTCGCACGCATCAAGCCTTGCCGGATTCTCCAGGATCGCGGGTTCAAGTTCGCCGAGCTCTTGCAGGATCAGGTAACATTGCTTGCCGCCTTGCAGCTCCACGCTGTTGACGGCCGAACGAGGCTTGATGGTGGGGTGATAGGTGCTGGTGAAGGGTCTGTTGAGAAAAGAAGATAAGAGGCAAGTCTTTCCGCATCCGCTACCGCCAAGGACATAGCACAGGAAGACGCTTCGCTCTACTCTGCCGGGACGATTGCGTCGCTTGCGTGCCTTCGTAATTCTGAGCGCATCAGTGGTCTTCCCCCGGTCTTGACTTTCAAACCCAAGGTATGCGAGGTATTCCAGTGTAGTTTTGGGTTCCTCAAAGGTCGTCATGCTCCACTGTGCCAACCATCCCTGCAGCGTGATGTGACCGGCCTCATTCCTGACCGTGCTCGAAGGAAATGCCGAGTCAAGCCAGGCCGCGGGCACTCCAGGTGTGGGAGAGAACAGTGCGGCAAGCTCCGAGTCGTTGAGACCGCCGTCATTGTCCTTGTCGAACAGGAGGAAAAGGTCCACGAAGAAGCGGTAGCCGCCGGGACTCAGCTCCGCGGACGAATGCGCTGGAACTTCAAATTCAGGGTGCAGGAACGCATCCGCCAGGCTCAGACTGTCCGTGTACTTGAACTTCCTCAATATCATCCAGACGGTCTCGTGCCTTCCTTTCTGCGCGAATGCTTGGTTGAGCAGTATGAATCCAGTCTGCGTGATACCTTGACCCGTGACGGAGTCTGGTGACGACTTTGCAATGTAGGCTTTGATTGTTGATAAGTCTTGCGCTTCCAGCGGCTTTCCAAAGCACTCGAGCTGAAAGGCATGAAGCTCGCCGTCACTCAAAAAGCCATCTTGGTCTTTGTCGCACAGATAGAAGACCCTTCGCAGAGCATCGACCGCAGCGGTCTTTAGCACACCCTCCTTCGAGTCGTATAATGGCGCGATTGGGTGTGTGACAGCTCGCTGACAGAGGAAGAACACTTCGTTGATGTTGTGGTGCTCTTTGGCGCTCGTCCGGATGCAGGAGTCAATCTCCTTGAACTCGTTCATGACCGGCAGCATCTCCTCCGCGACCACTTGTGCCGTCGTCTCAGTCGTCTGAAGATCCGACTTGTTCGCGCACAGGACTACCGGTACGTTGATGCCCAGAGAGCGGAAGAAGGGCATCCAGAACAGAGCGACACGCTCATAGCTGTAATGGTCCGAGTACACCAGCAGGATCACATTCGACCGTCGGAGCTCCTTGCGCAGGTCGTTACGATCCTGCGGCAGGGCGGAGGTGTCGACAATCGTCGTGCTAACATTGTACGGCGAGCTGAGCGAGGCCGGCAGGGTCACTTGAGGGAGGACTGGCTGGATTCTCGTCGTGACGAACTGATCCTTGATCAAGGCCACGATGATGGAAGATTTGCCGCATCCCTGATCGCCGCAAACACAGATGCGAACTGCGACATGACCATTTGGCTATCAGTTTCTGACTCTACCGGTTAAACACATGCTCAATCTCCTGGGCGTCAATGGCCGGTGTGCTCATAGGCATACCTGATGGACTCATCTCCGGCTCCGATAGTGCATCTGTTAGTGCATCTGTTTTAGGTGGAAGTTGCTGTTATAAGAGCAAGAATCTTAGAATAGTGTCGACCGCATCTTCACCGAGCTTGCAACATGGTCGGCTTTGATGTTACTCCGTACTTCGTAGAGGGAGCCGAGCGTGCCGAGTCCTAGCGTGATGCAAAGTACGCACCCCCTGCACCATCCCCGTTATTCCCAGAAGATGTACGGAGTAGTGATTTCAATGTTAGAAGCGACTCCAGCATGTTGTATGTACTCAGTGATTTGCACAAAATGCTACCGTGAGCACTCTGGCTGATCACATCCGGCAGCGTCCTTCCTCCTCCTCCCAAATTCCCGTCCGCCAGGGAGCTTGGAGCTGCGGCGGGTCATCTGATAGAGACGAGCAACTCGCTCTCCACTCCAGATGGGCCAGAGTACAAGCTTGTAGCCGGAGAAGGTAGTCTACCTTGGCCGCCTTGCAAAGCAGTAGCATTTCCTTACACAGTCTGGCATAGGGACGTATGTGCTTCGAGATGATCTTCTTCTTGCAACGCCGCCTCCACATCCCTCCGAGCCGCCGACGCTGAATCAGAATCCTCTGACTACTGCGCCAACCCCTCCGACTGCAGGAACGAGACTGTCCATAACCATTTTTGCGCCACTCCATTCGTCACTCAAGCGGAATTACCGTACGGATCGCGTGCATAGTAGCGGGTCAGCGTTGAAAGTGGCCAACCAGGATTTATCGAGCGAAGTGGCCAGTGTTGCCAGTGTTGCCAGTGATGGTGGGCCGACAAGCCTTGAAGACAGTGTTAACGGAGCCACTGCAACCCGACCACCTGTATTCGGAGAGGATAACCCGTCAATAGCTATCGCAAGCAACAGCAAGGATGCCAAAGATCCACTCAAACGGCGCAAGCCGAAGAACAACATCCTGAAGAGCAATTCTTCGTTTGTCTCTAGGGTGATTACCCACGAGTCGCTGGCCAAGCGGCTGCAAGAGCGTAATCCTGCGGGTGTGTTCGCATTTGCAAACATCCACAGAGGGATGCAGTGGCTAGATCTCTCCTCGGATAGCAAGGTGTCGTGTAACATGTCCGCAGCAAGACGGGAAGCATCACTGACACCTAGAAAGGCGGAACATCTAACCAAGATCCTATTTACGAAAGCTCACCCGCTCTGCCACGACGTCAATCCTGTGACTAGATGTAGCTCACACCTCGACGTAGTGTTGGGGTTTTCTAGCGGCGACATCATCTGGTATGAGCCCATGTCCCAGAAGTATGCAAGAATCAATAAAAATGTGTCGCCCCTCCGCCTTAGCGCTTGACGTAGGCTACAAGTTAACTCTTGATAGGGCGCCATAAATGCATCTGCTGTGTCGGATATACGCTGGATCCCAGGGTCCGAAAATCTCTTCCTTGCTTCACATACGGACGGAACACTCGTCGTCTATGACAAGGAGAAAGACGACACTGGATTTGTGGCGGAGGAACCAATTTTGTCACTGGGGCGGAAATCAAACGAGGGGGAACACGCTTTTGCGCTACACATCAAGAAGTCGGTTCAGTCTCGGAACCAAAAAGCGAATCCTGTCGCTGTGTGGAAAGTCTTGAACCAGAGAATCAATGCCTTCTCTTTCTCGCCGGATTGCAGACACCTGGCGCTCGTGGCGGAAGACGGGTCGTTGCGCGTGCTTGATTATCTTGAGGAGCGGTGAGTCGCGCTACGCCGTCTCTGACCATGGCGGGAACCTGTTCCGGTGGACTGATGATTACCATACAGAGTGTTGGACGTTTATATGAGTTACTACGGCGGACTGATGAGTGTTTGCTGGTCCCCCGACGGCAGATATATCGTTACCGGGGGTCAGGATGATCTTGTGTCGATCTGGTCGCTTGAGGAATGTGCCTTGGTGGCAAGATGTCCCGGGCACAACTCATGGGTGACTGCCGTTGCGTTTGACCCTTGGAGATGTGATGATCGAAACTACAGGTTTGGGAGTGTCGGCGAAGACTGCAGGCTCCTGCTGTGGGACTTTAGCGTCGGAATGCTTCACAAACCTCGCGCGGTAGGCATACAGTTATCGACGGGTTGCTTGCGTTACTCATCCTCTCTCTCAGGCATCTGTTCGGCGTCGAAGCATCTCCGCACCAAGCAATCGACTGCGCTCAACCTCGAGTCTTGCACCGGAAACGGAAGACAAGAGTGATGTGTTTCATCCGGTGCAGCCCCGCGCCGCGACGGCAATGCTTCCCCCGGTCATGGTAAGCGCTAATGTTGCCTGTAAGCTTATCTAACCTCCGTACACTGACTGGCTCTTGGCGCAGGCAAAATCAATAGACGAGCACCCTCTGTCTTGGCTGGGGTTTGAGGAAGATTGCATTATGACAGCGTGCAACGAAGGTATATGATTTTGTCACTTCAGCCTGGTTCTCGTGGTGCCTGACTGTTAATATTCTCCAGGGCATATCCGAATGTGGAATCGACCTAATGAGGGGTGCGTCAGCAACGACGGCGTGCCATCTACAAGCGTGAGTAATCTATGATCGGAATGCTCCAAAATCCAGCTTGAAGGTCTGGTTGGAGGTACCACCACGTCGTCGAACAACTACTTGACCGCGGCACAATGGCTTTGGATGGGTTTCAAACTTGGAGGAGCCCCAAGCAAGGACGGTCGTTGGAGAAAGTAACTGGCACTGGGCTTGCAACTGCCAACTGCTGCACATTGAGATACCCCCTGTATGTACAGTACTATATATGTAGTACGACTTCTGGCAGTGCCGCAGTAGCCTATGAGGATACCACAGTATGTAGATCCCATTCGGACGGATCGAGGACGTCCCAGTCACCAACAGATGCGCTCGTGCCATCATGAGCTCTTTGCGATCCCATAAGAGTTCTTTGGGCCGTTACTAATCCATTTGATTCTCGCTTCAAAATATTCGAAGTTGTTTTGCACGGGGACGATCAGATCTGCCCGCCCACACCACGACACATTTCCAACGCGTCTCCTTCCCGACTCCGTCTCTTCTGGCGTGCTCACACTTGCTTGCTTCGGTCGACGCTCGGTCCATCAGGAGACTTTGCTACATCCATTGCTGATCAAGCAGCCCAGGTGCCGTTGGTGGGATGCCAAAGGCAGTAACGTGCCATCGTGCACCACCTTCATCATGTCTGCTCCATGAGTCGGTCACGATGATAAACAAGGCGCACGCGATATCAAGGTTCTCCCCTCATCAGGGTGTCTGATCGGAGCGGTGCCTTCTCGGTGCCGCTCTCGTACAGGAGCTGCCTACCGAGCTGTCGAACAACGTCTTTGTCCGTACTGTCCGCAACCGGCCATTCGGGAGTTGGCGGCTACTTCCACTTTTAACTCAAACATCTTGAGCTTCATGTTCAGACTATCAACGTATTCGTTGGTTGCTGGACTATAAGATTGAAATACATATATCTTCCATTGTTGCAGTCATCTCGTATCGTTTCCGCGATTTGCTTTGCAGTCATCCTACTTTCAGAGACACACTATTCGACTTTTCCCGTGATGACGTGTCAAACGAATCGCATCCTCTGAGTTGCGGCTTCAATCAAATCGATCTCGGAATATTCTCCACCGCATATTCATCTGCCACTCGAGCTTCCCGTCAGAATTCGGAACGGTACCTGTTGCAGCTGTTGAAGCCCTCAGCATGGTTCGGGCCGGCGCCGTCTTTGGCGTTCAGCCAATCATACCATTGGAGATCAGGCAAGTGTATTTCGATGCACTTATTGTCCGAATGAAGCCGCATCAATTAACATCGCGCATCAGACTGGACTCATCACTCATTGTCCTCTATGGAGAGCGGCTGGAAGCGGATGATGCCGAGCTTACTGGATCTGTCGTCCTCATGCACCACGAAAGCATGATGATCAAGAGCGTCAAGGTGATATTGGAAGGTGCACGAAAGCTCTCGTATGGCTTGACAGCGAGGTGTCAGTCGGCTTGTCGAACGTCAACTAATTGCTCGTAGATGGCCCTCATCGGAGATACCTGACAAGCAGTTTCGTAATAAGCAAAAGTTCTTCTGTGAACAGCAGGTTCTATTCCCCTCCGAAGACTGCAGAACCAAGGCGCAGAAGGTTTGCGGTGGCAATCACGAATGGCCGTTCAAGTTTGTAATACCAGGAGACCTGCCGGAAAGCGTAGAAGGACTGCCGGGAAGCTATATCATGTACACAGTGAAAGCAGTGGTTGAAAGAGCACGGTTCTTGAACAAGAATCTGTGCGCGTCTCACCATCTCCGGGTTATAAGGACATTGGGACGAGACGCACTTGAGTCAGTGCCCATGGAACATGTGAGCAATTCTGCAGCCTCGACAAGAGGCTAGTGTGGTACGATGACGGCTAATTGAGAGCAGATCAATGAGGACATATGGCCGAATAAATTGAGCTACAGAGTCATACTCCCCAGGAAAAACTACGTTCTTGGGACGTCGGTTACCGTAAAAGTGGAGCTGACGCCTCTGAGAAAAGGGATTGCCTTGACTTCTATTGTCATGCAGATCCACGAAAAGGTCCAGCTGAACAACACTTACGGTTCCCACAATTACAGGCTTCCGCTGCGGCCCTTTCAGGTCGACGGGTGTGAGCGCATCGTGGCAAGAAAGGAAATGGACATACCAGAGGACTCGCAGACGAGACCGGTAGATTCAGAGGCTACTCGCCTCACGGATGAATCTTTCACTTTCGAAATGACCCTTCCTTTACCGCAGTCGCTGAAGACGTGCCGACAATCGGTAGAAACGCCATGGATCGAAATATCTCACAGGCTGAGGATCATTGTTGGTTTGAAAAACCCGGAAGGTCATAGCAGTAACGTTAGCTTACCTATGATCAATATTTACTGAGCAAGGCACTGACTGAGAGGACACTTTTTAGGTAGTGATCAAGAACACTTTGAACCTTTGCATTCCCCCTAACATCGCAGTGAGCGATGATCAGACACTGAATATTAACAACAGCGTGCTCAGGGAGGCAGCTTTCCAAAATCAGGGCACACAGTTACCCCCGCCTCAGTATGGAGAGCACCAGCTCGACGAAGTATATGGCGAGCCTGGAGCGCAAGACGGTGCCGCAAACACAGTGTCTCAACTATATGGTGAAATAGATTCGGAGCGTGCCGTGTCTCCTTTTACCGGTATGAGTCGTAATGTCAGCGGAACCAACACACCATTTTACAACCGAAGTCTCGCGGCGTCGGGCGAGAACTTGACCGCCCCTCAAGATGGCAGCGATCGGGCAGCTGCCTCTCAGGAGTTGTACTCTCGTCTTGACGCGCTACACGACGGAGGACCGACCGAGCGCGCAATGTCGCTAGTGTTCCGGCAGAGGCCCTCCCAATCTGAGGGCAGCACTCAGCCAGCCCAAGCTGAAAATGCGCCTCCGAGCAGTCCGTCTCCCGCAAACAGTTACCAGCCGTCGAACTTGGGGCTTTCTAGTCCTTCAACTGTCCCCCTTCCGCAATCGCGCCAGAACTCGGTTCACGACATCCTAACGATGCGCGACGAAGCGTCCGGACCGACGGGTGAATACGACATGCGAGAACTCTCTAGGACTCCGAGCTACAAAACGGCTGTCCGCTCCCCGGCAAGAACGCCCATCAGCGAGGGTCTCCCCACGTATGAAGCGGCCACGAGCAGATCTCACAGTCCTGCACCGCAACTTGTGGAACGGCTCCGGTTGCGCAACGCTCAGCCACCTGCGCCCGAGCCTGTTGATGAGCGAACGACTTAAGGAGTTCCACTTGAACGACACAGACAACGATGGCGCAGAGGTATAGAGACGAATATCACTTTGAATGCCTTGGAGTTTCTACGGCTATTTTTCAGAAATCGTTTCGGTCGACGCCTGGCTACATGGAGTTTATGATGGCAGCTTTCAAAGCTATGGCGTACGAAGTCATCAATGTGATGGAAAGCTTGACTCTATTATTATCGCAGCAGCTAGATACACAACAACAACAAGACTCCGCGAATTTCATCGTAAAGTTAAGGTGCGGAGTACGTACCGTTACAGATATGCATGCAAACCCCGCGCTATGACATCATAGGACCCTGATTTTTGCACCTCTACCCCACATGCACCCCTAAACCCCAATTAAAAACAGAGCACTTACTCCGTACTTATCAACATCTGCCCATCTGGGCATACTTAAGGACAGATCATTTTCGTCGGTGACTTTCTTGATCTGTGCTATTTGAAACCCTAGCTTTCGCCCAATCCGAAAGATGGCCACCCATCATGAGATCCCAATCCGGTCAGCGACTATGGAAAGCGAGGAGAGTGCCGTGCCTGGGGAGGACACCAGCGAGGTAGGTATTTCGCAGCTATCAGTCACGATCACTCTTCTAACGGGCATCTGATTCCAGGTCACAAGGTTGTTTCAAGAGCGACTGGACGCTTGGAAGCATGCAGTCTCGTACCTTGAAGACTACATTGGTGCCACCGAAAAGATGCAGCATGCTCATGGCAAGGAATATGAGAAAGTCCTCAAAGTCAGCGCACATTGGATCAAGGCATCACACAGATTTACGTGCAATCAGAGACTGACTCGTTTACAGACCGTTTCGTACCCTCTAAAACACGGCCATCATTTTGATCAGAGTCTCGGAGGTATCGCCGGCATGTTTGACAACATTCGCTCTAATACTCAAGTAAGGCAATGGTGTCTTCGACTTTTTCTGTCGTCGCAAGAACTAATGGGCGGCCTCCTCAGGGCATCTCGAACTCCCATTATGAGACTGCAAAGACACTGAAAGGGACCGTGCTCCCTGCATTCGAACGGCTTCACACCGAGATAAAGAACAAGAGCAAAGAACTCGGTAAAGGAGCCGGCAAGGCGAGCAAAGTCGTTGACAAGGCTCGCAACGTCACCCAGAAGCAAATTGAGCTCCTTGGCCAACACACAGCCAGCTTTGATGCCACCGGAGGGAAGGTTGGCGCTGCTGAAGATCCTTATGTTCTTCAGCGAAGCGTGTATCATCATCTGAACAAGCAGATCATCGAAGAGAACAATAACAGAATGGACTTGATCGCAGTGCAGACGAGTTTCGCCCATTTCGAGGCACACATTCTATCGACCATTCAGACAGGCATGGGTTCGTTCATGCAAATCGTCAGTGCGCAGGCCGAACAATCAAAGGCCATGTACGGAGATATGGTTGGCACTGCTCAGCGAATACCCAAAGATTTTGAATGGAACGGCTTCATAAAGCGCAACAACCAGATATTGATCGATCCTCACGCTCCCGCGCGCAGCCTCAGCTCCATTGGCTTCCCCAATCAGGACCACCCCGCGACGAAGCCTATGATTGCAGGCTCGCTTGAAAAGAAGAGTAAATTGCTCAGGAGATATGAGGCCAACTATTATGTTGTGACACCGTCTAAGTTCCTCCATGAGTTCAAGACAGAGGACGACTTTGCGAAAGACCCTTCGCCTGAGATTTCGCTTTACCTTCCTGACTGCACCGTCGGTGGTCTTGCAGGGCTCAAGTTCACGGTGAAAGGAAAAGACGTGTCCAAAGGCAAAGTTGGGAATACCTTTTCGATGAGTCACGAATTTGAATTCAAAGCACATACGCCCGAAGATGCTGCCAAGTGGTGGGGCATCATCCGCGGTGTTGCTGGCCAGACTTCAGAGGAGCTTCCCGACAGCAGCGTGCCTAGCAGTCCGGTGGACGTGAAGAGCAATGCCGGTGGGGCTTATTGAGTAGCTACCTAGGTAACCAGGAACGTTCTGCAAGGGTTCCGCCACAGACTCGGCCGATATGACCCGGTTTGCGGTCTAAAGTGTATGCGTACTTTCATCTTTCAAGCCTCTGGCTTCAGCATGATATTTTTGCCACAGATGTTATGAGGCTTTCTGACTTTGCAAGATCGTTGTGAATGTAGTACTCTTGAGCTCAGTCGTGTTGCATGATACTTGTCATCTTGAATGATGTGTTATTCCTTTGATGCTGAGCTCTGCTTCATTAAACCATCCTTACCAAGTTGGTACTCTTCCAAATCATATTCGTCTGGATACCTTTCCAAAACGTCGTTCAGAGCTTCAATCTGACTGTGAACCTCATCCGGTATTTGTTCATAAACGTCTTCAAACATCGCTCTGATAGGTGGCCTTTTCTCTTTTTCAGCTTTCGAAAATGCGGACAGAACTTCTTTCCGTATCGCGGAGCGCGCCTCTTTCTCCTGTGTCTCGTCCCAAATCCCTCGACCTTCCAGCCACTTGCGTAGGCGGGTGATAGGATTGTCTCGACGCTTCCAGTCCTCTACCTCAACGCGTGCGCGGTACGCGAAGCTGTCATCGGAGGTGCTGTGGTGACTGACGCGATAGCTCAAGGCCTCGACCAGCACGGGCTTGCCTCCATCTTCTAGAGCAAGCTCGCGTGCCCGGCGCACAGCCTCCCTGACTGCAAACACGTCATTTCCGTCCACCCGTATCGTCTCAATCCCGTACCCGACACCCCTGCTCGCTATCCCGTCACCCCGGTATTGCTCTAGTGTGGGTGTGGAGATTGCGTAACCGTTGTTGCGGCAGATGAACACGACTGGACACGCACGTGTTGCAGCGATGTTCAGAGCCGCATGGAAGTCGCCTTCCGAGGCCGCGCCTTCGCCAAAATAGCACGCCACGATACTGGGCTTGGTGTGAGGGGCTGCCAGCGCGCGCATCTTGAGCGCGTACGCGGCGCCAGCCGCTTGTGGGATTTGCGTCGCAAGTGGAGACGATATCGTGTGCTAAAGGTGGTGGAAGAAAGGCAGGGGTCAACGCTTTAGGTAATTTCATGGTGGATTCCATTGTGGTGACAAAGGAAAACACTTACAATATTTAACGCCCGGCTGCCGTAGTGGACGGGCATGTTCCGCCCACGGCCAGGATCCTTGTGATTCGCGAATAGCTGGTTCATGAAATCCTCTAGGGTGAACCCACGATATTGGAACACACCAGTCTCCCTATACTGCGCGAATATAACATCAGAGGGCTCCAGGGCAGATGCTGAGCCAACTGCGATCCCTTCTTCGCCGGCGGACACCTGCCGAAACTTGAGTTGACTTCTCCCAAGGCCAGGCTGGGGCAAATGATAGACAGACCATGTAGAAACTGAGTCGCCCTTGGCGTTGCGCGTCATACATGATCAAATCCATTACGCTGACTGAAGCCATTAATTACGACGTCCTGCAACGATGGTGGTGGCCAAGTTCGCCCACCTGTGAGCATGTCTTTATACAGCTTGAGGACCTCCGCGTCGCTGATGTCGATCGCCGTGGCACTCTTGTCCACAATGGCACCATCCTGGTCGACGACACGATAGGTAGGCATTGCAGGTTTCGCTGAAGGTCGCTCAAACTCAAGTCTCGTTGTGAACTTGCTGTTCACCGCCCCCGGAAAATGCACACTGCGCAAGAACTCATTGTTAGTAGCTGAGAGTCCCAACATTTGACAATTGCTTACTGGTCTGAGCCAGGCCTCTGCGAAACCGAGCCCCATCTGCGTCCAAGTTGGGAGGGATATTGAATTCGAGGGCGAGACGTTGGCCGATTGCCTCGTCTCCACACACAGCGAGGCATCCTGATAAGCCCATTGCGAAGCAGCATCGCGTTGTCGCTTCATTGAGGAACGGCGAAAGTCCGAGGCGGCCATTGTCCGTTGGTATTTCAGACGAAGCTCGAGGTCGCCCCAGCGGTTATTCGCGGCAACTGGTATAAGAGTTGGATGGAGTTGTACCTACAGGATACGATTAGATTAGATAAGGATAATGATGTCTCGACCTCAACCGTCATCTCCGAAGGTGTGAAAACGTTCGGAACGCAGGGGTGCGCTCTACGAAGCTCTCATTGCAAAATGACTGCCAAACTCCTTCCCTCGCGGTTTTCGTGTCTAGCTACTCGGATTGCGAATAAACCTCGCCATGGACAGTCCTACCGCTGTCTGTCTTGTTCCGTCCGCTATGCGCAAGATCACCAGCGAACGACCGACTTTGGCTTTTCTACTGTCGACGCATCTACGAAAGCATCAAAAGGTTTCGATACTTGATTAGGGGCTGTCTCGTGCGTCAAAGCTGATTAGCTTCAGTTGGAGCTGTTTTCTCTTCAGTTGCCTCCTCCTATGACACAATGAACGACCTCATGTCCCTCGGTATACATCGAATCTGGAAAGATCACTTCGTGCGCTCTCTCGACCCTGGCGTTGCCCCAGATGCCACAAGTCAACCATCAGAACCGTCTAGCTCTACTTCCCCTCCGATTGATGATGATACTTTACCCGGCCAACACATCCTTGATGTCGCCGGCGGCACCGGCGATATAGCATTCCGACTCCTTGACCACGCCAGCTCCATTCACTCTGACACAAAATTACGAGTTACTGTGGCGGATATCAACCCCGACATGCTCTCCGAGGGGCGCAAAAGAGCCCTCGGCACGCCTTACGCACGCTCTTCACGTCTTTCCTTCCTCGAAGCTAATGCCGAACATCTCTCCACCATTCCTACGGCCTCTGTCGATCTATACACAGTCGCGTTCGGCATACGAAACTTTACGTCGAAGCGCGCCGCCCTCAGCGAGGCTTTTCGTGTCTTGAAGCCTGGAGGCGTCTTCGCTTGCTTGGAGTTTAGCAAAGTGAACAATCCGTTGTTGAATGCCGCCTACAAGCGATGGAGTTTTGGCGCAATCCCCCTCATCGGACAACTGGTTGCTGCGGATCGTGACAGCTATCAATATCTTGTGGAGAGCATCGAGCGATTCCCAAGTCAGGAGAGCTTCCGTGATATGATTCGGGAAGCTGGTTTTCTCATACCGGGTAGGGGCTGGGAGGATTTAACTGGTGGTATCGCCGCAATACACAAAGGAGTGAAGCCAGTTAGCTAGGCTCAATCACCACACTCGTTATACAATCCTTCACTGTTGTTGATGATCGAAGGTTCTCTTGTATATGAACGGCATGATTTCTCGGAACATTTCTAGAAAGGGGGCCATTCAAAGCATCGCAGAATGGGCGTTATTGATCTCAACGGAGCGGCCTCATCACGAGAATTTACCTATGACGTTTCATTGAGACATCCACCCAATAACATCAGGTTTAAATAGCCATTTGTGCAAGTAGGATCAAGTCCTGCCCAAGCATATCATTCTCAATTGATTGAAGAAATGCGCAACGAAAGCTAGGCCATTAATGTGCAACTCAGAACAGTCCTTACCGACAGGAAGCAATGCCCTTGGTAAGATCACAGGCCCAACACAATCCTAGTCCAGCAACTCTCAACATCTTCACAAAGGGCCAGGAAGTCTTCGTCCATTATATGGGATACAAAGATATCGTTAAGCGTGGCCTGTCTCTCTTCGTATGTTTGAGACGAGTACTCCTTGAGATTTGCACGTTCCTTTCCGCCGGAAAACTGGCCGCCTTGCATGAATATCGCACTGATCCGATCTACGGCAACTCGCAGGTTGGTTGAAGATGCTTGATCGGGCCTAGTATGGGTATCGTCGGTACCTGCATCCGCAGGGTGATTTGCAAACACTGGGGTTGAAGCCGGTTGAGCCTGTTCGAAAAGGGACGTTGTTGGATAGCTTGTCACATTCGGAGCGCATGTTTCCTGGAGTGGTGAATCAAGCCGAGTTGTTTTACTGCCAGGTTTCGCGTGGACTTGCTGCTCAGCAGTGGCAGTGCTGAGTGGCAAACTTATGCCCTCCCGTATCGACGGGTTCGCGGTGCCTGACGGAGTACCTCCTGGCTGGTAGTATGTTGAATGATAAGCTGTGGATGTATGACGATTGCTTGCCGTATCCTCTACTAAGGTTGGTTTTGGTAACGGTGGAAGATCGACTGCTGACCTCGCCAGTCTTAGAGAATCAGACGCTTCCTTCGCATGTTGAACAGTTGAGGTCCTCTTAAAAGGAAGTTCGCGCCTGGGAGGGATGATCTGACTGAGGCTGAGTTCATTGTGAATAGTTGGGGCTGTTAGAGGTCTTTGCAACGGAATGTGATGGTCTTGGCTATTGTTCTGATACAAGTCACTGGCAAACCCCACCGAGGGATCGCTGCGTGAAGGCTGCTCCAAAGCTCCAGTAGAACGTACGTCTGAAGGGATTCGGTTCACACCGACCTGCTGAGCGACAACGGCAGACGAGCGGCTAGAGTTTGACTGCGTGATCGCTCCAGGAGTAAAGTTTGCTTTCCCAACCCGCGCCTCGAATGCTGACGATGGCCGTACCGTGCGTGATGATTCGGCGGTAACACAAGACGAGGACGTAAGGGGCCGCGGCGGATAAGCACGGTCGGCGCAGTCTTCATTTGACGCCCCAAGGGATGCTATGCCAAGTATGAGCGGTTCGAACGATACAAATGACTAACACAGAACCTTGTCTTCCGCATAGGCATCTTTAGGCGACGTACCATCGACCCTCTGGGCGAGGGAAGCAGACAAGTGGTGGTGTTCGTTGGAAGCTGACCCAGGAGGGCGGCCGTGTGCAGAGGCTGAACCTTGAGCTGTCCGGACATCCGGAATCTGGGCTTGATGGGACTGCAGCAACGGAAAGCCAATCAATTTGAAAAGCCTGTACGCAATTTGAAAGTCGTGATCGGTTCTGAACTTTAGTTGCATCCTCCTGACCTGCATACAGGTCGAAGGAGTCAGTCTGAAGTGATACAACCGCTTGGGGTCTGTCACAAGCGTACCAAACTCTCCGAAACAGGGTACCGTAGCGCCAGCAACGGGCACCTGTGCAGGGCGGTTATGGGTAACTTGTCTTTCTGTAGCTCGATTGAGGCATTCCCGAAGTCCGATTGGGCAAAGCGAGCTTTGTGAGCGAGCTCCTCGATGTGAACGGTTTCCTGTTCACAAGCATGATTGGTCTAGGAAGGAAAAATGAAAGGGATGACAAAGTCATCGGGAAAAATGCGCTGAAGCTAACACATGGCTCAGCATACCAGTACCTGGGTTCCTTGGATGACTCTCATAATTTTCAGGTCCCTACTGTTTCGCTCGGCCTCCATTGAATAGAAAGAGTCAAAGACAACAGTCAGATCCTGCATGGTATGCTTCCATGTGTAGCATTGCGCAGTCGCTACATCGGTGGCTAAAGAAAACTTGAGCAGTGGCAGACTGATCACCCCTGCCATGACTCTGAGAGAACGTTCGACAGAAGAGAATAGTCAGAGAGTTTTGAAGAGGGCCTTCAAGAGATATTGGGCAGCGGAGTCCAGAGAGACCTTTGACCTTACCAACTACCTAGGTAGGGCATATATCGGTGCTGGCAGAGTCATTGAGGTGCGAAAATGCAGTCTGAATAATAATAGAACAGGCGGAGAAGAAAGTGGCATTTCCACGACCGAAGTACCTAGTGCCGAAGTAATGCCGAGCTTAGTCCCGATTTTGACATCGATGATCGACAATAACTGGTCGTCTTAGACAGTACCTCACGCGTGTTTATTGACCGAAAGAGCGCGTTCCTTTGAAGCTCAGTCTCAGCATTGAGACTGAAGCGCTGTCCAACACTGCTGCATCGGTTTGAAGTGCAGTTGAAATAAGCTGTGGCCTCTGCAGCGTTACAGGGTAGTCGCCATGCCGCAATCGCGACAACGGGACCCTTCGATCGAGCGCACCCAGGAGTATGAAGATTTCATACAGCAGCTGGCGGCCTATCATGAGAAGCGAGGGTTAGTTGCAGTCCTTGAAGGTGGCGCAACAAACACGGGATCTGACAGATAGGGCTCAGTACACATTTTGATCGCGAGCCCAAGGTCGGCAGCCGACATCTCGACCTTCTACGACTATACCAGAGGGTGTGCGAAGAGGGCGGGTACGATGCAGTGTCCGACAAGAAGGGAAAGCCGTTGGCCTGGAGAAAAATAAGCGGAGAATTCTTGCCCGGAAGCAACCAGCTGCAAGCGCAGGCCTTCATTGTCAAGACGGCCTACTACAAGAACCTTGCGTATGTATATTGTGACTCACCTTTCGGGGAACCTGCACGTTCTGACGTGTTTCTCACAGGGCATTTGAAATCTCGAACTTTCATAAGCGGGAGCCGCCGCCAAAAGAGATCCTGGAAGACGTGTCAGCTAAGGGTGGAGACCTGCTGAATCGTACGGTCGCCAACTATTTCCGGCGTGGGAACCGAGAAGAGTTGAACCTGGGAGCTACCAGAGAGAGCGATGGCTCGGTTTCAGACGCAGACAGAACGCCCAAGGAGGAGAGGATGGACGTTGATGAGTCTACCAGCATAGGAAGAGCTACTAGAGGTAAGCTGGCCCAGTTGCATGATCTTTGGTAGTGAAGGCATGCAGGACGTAGGGATTGACATCATCTCTCAGGATTGCGGCAACAGCCGCCGCAGAGAGTGCTCTTCCAGCCCGATGTCGCTCCCGCACGGCAGAGTAGACAGATCAGTGCCAACGCCCACTCTCCGACGCCTACGTCCGTAACCTCGCATCCCATGACGAATGGCGTGCAAACGAATGGGGTATCCTTGACGATTGCAAACTACGAGCCACGACAGCCGATACCGTCAAACGTGAAACCGGCAGTTACTCCAGCCAACACTCCGGATTACTTTCGTGCGCAACGGGCCAAGTTGGCCAGCAAATCATCCCGAGCAGTTCGACAAAGTCGTGGGATGATGCTTCCTGGGAGTGAGTCGAGTAGGCCACGAGAGGTTGAGCGAGTGCTAATTCGCGCAGCCGGCTTTATGGGACCGAACATATACATCAGAGCTCTCCTGGGGCTTCAGTCGGGGATTGCCGACGAAGAGGGATATGCGCTGCATCATCTCGTCAAGATTTCGCACGAGCGAGGGGACAAATACCGGTTTGATGGATTTCCAGGCCTGGCAGAAGCGCTCGTAGCCAAGGTATTGGAGGTGAGTTCCCTGTTCTACGATGTCAAATGGCAACTTTCTTTTTCGGATGAGGAGCCGTCTGATCTGGAGACACTCAACGGCCTGACCGGCACGCGAAATATACTGGACAAGCTTGGAGCGCTCAAGCCGATTGATGGTTACGCGGAGCTTCAGCCAGAGGAGTTCACCTGGGCTCTGGGTCGCATCATCGAAGCAGGGCTGGTGCTGAGGAACATGGTCATGCTAGAAGAGAACGCCATGTACTTGAGCAAGTTGCCACTAATCCGAGACTTCCTCATCGTCACGCTGAATCTGCCCCGACTTTCGACCGTCGTTGAGCTCAAACATTACGCACTGGAGATCGCAGAACAGCTCACGCGGTATCTCGCGCTGGATCCGCAGGATCCACTCTACACGACACTGCTCGGTCAGCTCGACACGGGCGACAGAGGAGCTCTGATCACCTCGCTGAGGGCCATGAGCCGCATCTCGATGAGCCTGGAAGCGAGCAACCGACTGAAAGACGTGCCAGGCCGGTTGCTGCAGAAGATCTGCGGCTGGCTTCTTGTGGAGGACGAAGAGCTCCGCAATGCGTGCCTTGACTTTCTCTATCAATACACCGCCCTTCCCGAAAATGTGGACGTGTTGATTCGCCACGTTTCCATGGAGGGGCTTGTTAACCATCTCGTGCGTCTTCTCATGCACAATGCAATGCCCGAAGAGAGAAAGGAACGCACCCGCCACAATCACAAGCCGACTCCCGCACCCGCCAGCCCACCGAGCCTCTCGTCTGAGATTTTGACCCTTCTGAACCAGCACGAGGAGCCGGAGCGGTCCTCACTGTGGTAAGTAGCGTGGCGTGAGTCTCAAAGGGCGCCCCAAATACTGATTTGACCCGCGGCAGGCTGAGAACATGCTTCGAAGAAGAAGCTCAGGGAGAGATTACACAGATTGCCATCTGGCAAGCTTACCAAAACACCTTTCTGGACGTCATGCCCATCCGACCCTTGCTGTCGGCCAAAGACTTCATCACCAACGTGTCGACCACATTCCCGGGCGCCGCGGCGCAGGTCATCAACGGACCCACGCCCAAATACACGATTCGCGGGATCCGGCCACGGGCGGTGCCTGTGGACGGGCGCGGGAGGCCGTACATCCGGTGCATGTGGCAGCTGGCCGAAACAGGCGCCGAGTGCGGCGCTTTCGCTCAGAGCCGTGTCGCGACCTGGGAGCACGTCCTGACGACCCATGTCGGAGTTCAGCGCAATGCCGAGACGGGCAAGTTTGACAACAGCATGGCCGAGGACCTGGGAACGCGTCTGGTCTGCAGATGGGCCGGCTGCGGTCGGTTCGCCAAAGCGGGCGACGAGCCCAGCGTCTACGCTTTCGCGATGCATCTCAAGACCCATCTGCCCAACGACGACATCGGAACGGTATCAAAAACCAGCAGGAGCAGTCGCCTGTCAATCGAGAGAGGGGGAGTACCTGATGGAGGACGAAGGCCGTCGAGTGAGCTGAGGCTGTTCTGGAACACGCAGACGGACGAGCGCAACGATGCGGCCGGGCTCCCACTCGCCAGCATCCTGGTGCTGAGAAACCTGGCGAGGCTGTTGCCCAAGGTCGAGAGCACGGCAAGCCTGGCAGAGGAGACGGAAGGGGGGCTGGTGCACCAGATTTTCGGGCCGGTGAAAGAGCGGCTGTTCTTCGTGATGGCACACAACTTGTCACTGCGGGAATACCTCGTGTCGTTGATGGGCGCGATCGCCGCCGCCGGAGCGTAGCTAGCTCCGCTCCGCTCCTGGCCTTCCCGCGATCCATGGATCCCTGCGCACGGCTTGGCTCCGCATGTTTGGCGGTCAGACGGACTCGCGAGGATACATACATACCGACGTGTGGGTATGTGTATGCGGTTTGGCGAAGGGCGTCCGATGGTATGGAGGTTGGCGTCGGCATCACATCTGCCCTACTGTGATACATCCCTGAGGGGCCCGAGGGGCCATACCCATGGATATCGACTTCGGTCGGGGATCAAAGTTCCGTCTGTTTCCCCCCTTGCCCGAAAGGCAAAGTCGTTAACAGCCGGCCATGGTTACTATTCGCGCCGTTTTCCCCACAACGCACGACGTGCAGGAAGGGGCTGCGTAGGTAGATGGAGCGGCAGAGAGGGCCATGTACAGGGTATACCCTCACGCATACCATTGATCATCGTAATGCAGGAGATAATAAGTACTCGATACGTGTGTGCTATGAGATATCGCTCAAGTGCTGCATGCCTAGGTACAGAATAAGCTGCATGCCTGCATACAGCATGCAAGACCGAAACAGCCTTAGGCCGAAAGGCTGCATGAGAAACACAACACACGATATCTCTTGCTCCTCTCTCCTCAAGTGCTCTCTCCTCTCACCTTCTCTCCAACCTCCTCACTGCCCTCCTCCATCCTCCCCCCTTCGCCCCACGCCAACACCAGCTTCAACCAGATACTTCCTCCTCCGCCCTTTCCAGACGATCGATGACGGGCCGCAACGCTCGATGGCCGGACGGGATACTCGCCCGTCCGGGACTAGCGGCCCCGATTACGAAGAATCAACCGCTTCCGGCCCCGGCGTCGGAAAGCCAGATGCCAGACTGCCCCACACCGAAACTTGTCCTTGACTCAATCTGGGCCTGTCCACAGTGCCATTGTATGGCGGTCTTCTAGAACTACAAAGAAAAGCGCTCTTCTTCCATCCGATCCTCTCCGTCCCATTCTCCTTTCTCTCCCTACCCACAAGCAATCTCCGTTGCGTATAAAGCACCACATCTCGTCATCGACTGCCCGCCATGGATCTCCCCGTCGCCTTCCGCCTCTCCTCCGAGACCGCTGCCCGTCCTGGTGCGAGCCCGGTTCTCTCTGTTCCTATCATGTCGCGGGGTTAGGTCTGGACCCTTGCCTGTCCGAGTATACCCTTCCCAGTGGTTACTCTCGGTCGCGACTTCAAACCGGAGGTCGCCTTCACGATTCTGTTTCACGATTTCGTTTTCACGGGTGGCGATTTTACTCTAGTACCATTTACGCGGCGATTGCAGCACTATCGTCACGATGACTGTCACCATTCCTCTCCCTTCTCCGGACTCGGATGTCATGGACGAGAAGGAGCTGTCCCTGTCCTCCGCCGGGACCCTGAAGCGGAAGCGATCCCTGCCTCTGACGCCGCCGAGCACCATCGAGGACCCGGAGGTCCAGCTCACATTGAGCAGAGCAGTCGACGTGCTCTCCACAGAGGCCACCGCCCTCTCACACATCACCAGGCATTATCAGACTGATCCCACTGCCCGAGAAGGGCTGCTTCGCGCCGTCGAGTGCGTCGCCTCGGTCAACGAGAGCGGCGGCAAAGTCATCGTCTGCGGTGTCGGAAAGAGCGGCTTGATTGGCATGAAAGCTGTGGCGACGATGAAGAGTCTCGGTATCGCGACGTCCTTTATGCATGCCGCAGAGGCGGTGCACGGCGACCTGGGAGACGTCAGAATGGTACGATGCCCGAGTAACTACTTCAATGCGTGTTCTGCAGTGATCATTTCGCTGACGTGACTCGCTGTTGCTCAGAATGATGCCGTCCTCTTCGTCTCCTTCTCCGGCCGTACGTCGGAATTACTCAACCTTCTTCCCCATATTTCCCCTTCTATACCCATTCTAGCCATCACTTCACATACCACCGCGTCCTCGTGTCCTCTGCTCGCCGGTCGGTCGCGCGCCATCCTCCTTCCGGCTCCCATTCACGAGTCCGAGGTCGTCTCGTTCGGTATCTCGGCGCCGACGACGTCGACGACCGTTGCCCTGGCCGTCACGGACATGCTCGCGCTGGCAACGGCGGACAAAATGCATCGCAGCTCCGCGCGGATTCGACAGGTCTTCCACGCAAATCATCCCGGCGGCGCCATCGGGCAAGCGGCCGGCACGCCAACGACACCTCGGTTGCTCGCCGACGTAGCCGTCCCAGTGAACCAGATCCCTCTCGCCACCTCCAGATCCGCCATAGATGTCCTGCGCGCTGCCGCCAGCTCGCGGACCGGCTGGGTCAAGACCGACGACACTCACGTGCTGCGACCGCGAGATGTTCAGCACGTTCGGAGTGATGGCGATGTTCCGAAGCTGGAACGGAGCCTCCCTGCAACATATTGGCATGCGCCAGCTGGCGTCACCATCACCCAGGCGGTGAAGTTGGCGAAGCTTGGGAGTCCCATGCGATCGGAGGCAGTCTTTGGAGTGATTGCGGCCGGAGATGGCCTTGCTGCCGTCATTGACAGAGAGAGTTTCTGTGATTGACTCTCACAGAAGTTGACCAGCATGAACAATCCTCTCCTCTCTTTCTGCCGAGTGTTTCCGGCTCATTGACATTTCGAATCTTCATTTCTGGGAAAGCTCGACCCTCTCTATTTGTTGCATGAGAATTCTCCTGGCGTTTGGGGCATACAGTCAACTATCACTGGTCTGATAATGGTGGATATCTCCTTCGACCTAAGACTTAGATTTATGTGACGCATTTCGAAGCAGAGCAGAGCGCCTTGGTTGCAGCTCGGGAGGTTCTCTGCCACGGCGGTCTTTTCATACTTTTCCGGTCGGCAACGCAACTTTGGTCATTGGGAGGTCTTGCGTTGAATAGACAACCGGAAGCGTGTGCAACACCGCATCGGGGAGGGGAGGCTTGGATTGACGGACATCTGATTCGTTTCTATTATCCGTAGCTGCTTTCAATTCTATGATTTGCCCGCTAGCATCAAAAGCGGCGCACATCGACAAGCGCAGATGAACGTTCCAACTGGGTAACATGCCTCAGATCTCATCTTCTCGTACCCAACCCGGTCACGTAAATCACACCGCTCCCAACCTCTACTTTCCAACCGTCCTCCAGAAGCGCTCTCAAAACAGCCGGCCCGATCCGGCCTCTTCCTCCCACACTGTGCGTGCCCTTCCCCGTGACGATGCGGAAGCCGTCGCCCACCCCTCCTCTCCTGCGGCCTCCCCATCCGCCATCGACACCCACCCCCGCCCTCCGTTCGCCCAGACCCTCCCACCACACGGCCACCCGCCCTCGCGCGAGCCGCACCGCGTCTCGCACCATGATGCCGTGCAGATCCAGACTGTCGGGCGAGCTCTGCGCGGCCGCCAGCGCGTCTGCCGACCGGGACGCGGCCGCGACGGAAGCCGCCGAGGCGTCGCGGCCCAGCTGGGCGTAGTAGCCTGCCGCGCCGGCCAGGTGGTTGTCGGCCGTGGCCTTGCGCGCGTAGGAAGATGCGGCGGCGTAGTAGTCGCGAGCGGAGCGGGTGCCGGGCCCGTCGGGCGCGGCAGACAGAGGTGCTGCGTGTCTTTTGGCCGATGGCTGTTCCTTTGTCGGAGCGTCGGGGAGCACCAACGGCGCGTATTGCGGGACCAGATGCTCCGGGCTGACGGCGGCAGGACGGCGCTTGGCTGCGGCCATGATCTTTGCGAGCTCGTGGGCGGCCGCTGTCGAGGGGCTGGTGAGGCGAATGAGTGTTGCCAGCTGGGTCTTGGGAAGACCGGGGAAGTCGCGAGCAAGCTCGGCCGCGTTGGCCTTCAGCACCGATTCGTTTGGTTGTGCAGTCACGACGTCGGGTTCGTCGGCGGTGTCGATGAGGGCAACGATTGTCGCGGCCATCGAGCCTGCGTTCTTATGATAGACCGATGCGACGGCGTGAGTGGGCAGGTTCGTTCGAGAGGCTATGAAGTCAATCTCCTCGCTCGTCTTCTGCCACTCGTTCTTGCTCCAATGGCTGTTGGTTGGCGAGCCCGACCCAGACGGCATCGAGCTTGACCTGGCGTTAGGATCGATGTCCCCACATCGCTTCGACTTCTTCCGCTTCCCCTTGCGACCACGATGTGGGCCATTTGGCTGGGTAAAAGCGTCGATGCCCTTCGCTTGCACCACCCCCTCGCCGTTCGTGTCGCCAGCTTCCCCGAAGAAGACGTGGTTCAGCAGCTCCTCGATGGCCCTGTTCCAGTTGCCTTCGCACTTCCCCAGCGTGTGCGCGATGCTGTAATCGTTCAGGGTCGGAAACAGCTCCTTCAGCCGTGCAACTCTTGCAGGCAAGCTCAGACCCTCCAGAGCCGCCGCGTACTCTCCGTACCCATTGCTGAGCTCGATCTCAGGACCGGAACCCTCCTCCAAGCTCAGAGACGTCAAGCCGTTGGACAGGCTGGTCGCATCCGTGTCATCCGCCGCCGAAAGCCCGTTCCGTGAAGGCGACTCTCCTTCGTCCACCGAGTGGCTTCCGAGGTCCGTACTCGTGTTGCCAGCCAACTGGGCAGTGCCAGACGGGTCAAACCCCGTCTGTTTGGTCTCCAGAGCGACAGCTTTGATCGCGTCCAGTGTTTTGCGAGCAGACTGCCTGCACAGCTCGTCATGCAGATCGAAGTCGGAAAGGACGGCCGACACCAGGGCAGAGTCCACTTGCGGACAGTATTCCCTCTACACAGCTCATTGTAAGTTGGAGACTCGATGTTTGGGATATGAAGACAGCCTACTTCGAATTGTGCTCGTAAGTCATCCATCCTCGAGACTGTAAAAGATGATTCTTGGAATGACGGACTTGGTAGTTATCATACTCGGCGCAATCACGATCGTATTTCTGTTGCTTAGTTGAACGCCGAGAACAACATGAGATATTCCTAGTAGTGCTCGGCGGCAAAGAATGGCTCGGCGACTATGAATGACAGACGGCAGAAGAGATGACAGTAAGCCAGACGAAAAATAGATATGAGCGGGCAAGAGTGAGCGGTATATGTATGTCAAGTTTCTAAAATGCCAGAGCATGGGATCGGTGACGCATCGAGTTTGTCAATTCTAGAGTTGCTTGTTTGTTCTAGTCGCCAGACCGACTAGAGCGTACGGAGGACTACAAACACTTAAGCTACAACCACCTTGTGATGTGTCTAGCTATCAATCGAAACACAAGAACGCTCCCCCTCATCAAGCAGCGTCCTCTACTCTGGACTTCGGGCACTTATTGGCTGATACAATCCATGGAGTCATTAAAGTTGTGATTTTCTATATGATTCCACTTCACCCGTTTTGATTGTTACCTTCCCGACGCCACATGTTCTCGACATCGGATGCATCATTCTGGGTGGAAAGCGAGCCCTGCAATTAACCATCCATCAAACAGAGGATGGAAGCCTCACGCCCGCATCAGGCGTGCCAGCAAAGTGTAATGGAGCCAGCAACCTAGTAAAGAGAAAAACCCTTGATTGGCCGAAGCGCCGTTTTGGTTTGATCGAGCAGATTGCTCGGATGAGACGTTCCTACATTCATCAGCATCGTGACAAACATACAGGTAATAAACATTATGAGAGCCCGACTTACTCATGAAAGGTGGAAGGCACCCTGACCCTCCCTGATGGCCATGTTCAATCTCTCCCTCAGCACGCTCAAGTCGCTGTAGTCAGGCATTTTGAGGTAATTCACGCAAGTCATCACGCTCGGAAGGTAGTCGTCCGATGTGTACGGCGGCTCACTGGGCTTGCAGACCACCGTGAACATCGGAGTGAGACTCTTGAAACCTAGAGTCCACTTAGCATTGCCTCGTCCGGGCCCGTTCCCTCGCTGGCCTACTCACCTCCGATTGGCAGCTTCGGACTGCCGGTCACGAACTGTAGGAAATCACGTCTTTCAGACGGAGACAGCTCGCTCATGGTCTGCAGCAAGTTGCGAACACTTCTGCTCTCGAGATTGTACCCGTGGTCCGCCTTGATGGAGTCCATCAACGCTACGAAGAGAACATGCTGTCAGCAACTGTGGGTCTCACCAGTTAACACAATGTACTCACTCTCAAGGCTCCAGTCTTCATCCACCCTACCGAAGAGCATGACAAGCTCGTCCGGCGTGAAAGCTCTGAGGGCAGAGTATGGAAAGACTTGGGAGAAGCCTGCGCGAAAGGCGTGCACCTGCTTCTGCACGCCGCTACCCAACGTCATGTCCAACACCCTCTCTACATACAGCCCCACGTTTTCGATGGTGACAGGTGTGCTCGAACCGTTCGCCTGCAGTTGAATATGCGGATAACCTGGTAACGTAAAGTCCAGGCAAAGATCATCGATACGAGTTCCCCCAATCTCGATGCCCTGAGCAGCCTGAGCTCTTCGTGCTGAGCTTAGCGTGGCGTCCTCGTCAATTTCTCTCTTGGCGTTTGCAAACTGCACCAGCAACCGTAGGGCTCGTGCCAAGTCGGTGTCAACAGAGCCAACGGCTCCGAGTGAGGGCGCGACAATGGGCGCGCTGTTGCCGACGCGGAAGAACATCGGATTGAAGGAAACATCGATTATTCTCGAGTCCAGCATCGACCGAGCGACAAACTTGCCCAATATTCTGAATAGATGCAGAACCCTCTTGCCATTATCGGTCGCCATTTGCTCATCACTCATTGGCGCCGGAAAGAGACCGCGTTTGCCAAAGGCATATTCATCGTTGTCGAACGACTCGTTCTCTCGCCACAGCTTCAACTTCTTCTTCGAGAATTCCTTCGAGATGGTCGAGTAGAACTCCAGGGTCGGCCCTAGTCCCGTGCCGACTTCCTCAAAGTACTCTACTTCAAGAATACTCGGCGAAGAGCCGTAAAGCTCCATCACCTTGATTGCAGACTCCAGGATACGTGTTCGAGATATCCTCACCTTCTGCCGCTGAAGGCGACCTAAGAACGGTCTGTCATCGCGATGGTAATGATCATGTCGAGAATCGCTCGAGCTTTGCGCACTCTGCCATCGGGTCATAGATCTCGAATAACCAAACGACGTCGACTGCAAGAACAAGTGCCGTGTCTCAAAGGGAAATAGGAAGGGGTAGAATCTTGCCAGATCTTCACTCCAGCTGGGCAGGCAATTACTGGCAACGATCAGGGGCTCTTCTAATTGGCGATTCAGTTTTGCCGTGAGCTTCGTATTGACAAACTGTGACAACGGCTCGGCGGCGAGCTTTTCTTGGTTCTTGCCATTCGGAACCACTTCCTCGATGTTTGCATTGAGGTCATGAAGAATCCCAAGAAGTTGAAGAATTCCCGACGTTGCTGGGTTCTTCTTCAGAGACTGTGGCATGTCGGCAGACGCTGTGGAGGCCCCTTCAAGTGAAGAATTGTGGGGCTTGGATTCAGTTGATGGAGGTCCTGCAACTCGTTTGAACTTGATGGTGTGTACGGCTGCCCAGACATTCCGTGAGGAAACTTCGGTCTGCTGTGCTGGATTGAAGTGAACCGCCCGATATATCGTCGTCTCCTGTGAAATGGGTTTGTCGTCAACCGTGAATTCGATGTGCCAGTCTTGAGGGGTAGATTGGATTGCAGCGGCATAAGATACTGGGCGAGTTGATGACGTCGGAGTTGACGGGCCTTGCTGCGCAGTATTCGCGCGAGCGGTGGACGAGGGGCCGGACGCTGTGACATTCTGCATTGGGGTGGAAATCCTTGTCCCGTCTTCTTGTCGGGCAATGACTTTGCCTGTGGCGGCAACTTCAACATTGACAGCGGAGGGATCAGGAGGGCTCCCGTCCATCTCCTCTTCCAGATCCTTGACGATCGCGCTCAAGGCTCCGTCGTCACTAACGTCATCCTCGTCCGATAATTGAGTTTCGTCGGCACACTCAAGTGGCTCCTGCCCTTTATCCATAGGTTTACGGGGGGTTGACAGAGACGGCGGGAGTGGTGTTACTTCGGTTTGGCCTGGGAAGCGTCGCATCGATTTGCGATCAGGAATCGGTTTGTTGACGACATTACTGGAACTTGGCGGGGCCTGAGTGCTCGGGTTTCCTGACCTCGTCTTGGGATGTTTTCGTGCCACGGACCGGTTGGTAGCATCGGTGGGAATGTTGGAGCCGCTTCCCGATGGGGTGCCGTCGGCCTCAGTCCGCCCGGCCAAGGCCGCGGCATATGCGGCAATGGCGCTGGGCATGCCCTCGCGCTTTTTCGAACCCCTAGGCCGCTCCGCAAGACTGATTCTGGGGCGCAGATATTCATCGAGCGCTTTGAATGTCGCGATAGCATGTATCGACACCATTACATTGCGGTACTGCCGTGGTATGCCAGACTCGTCGTCAGCGATGAGCTTCAGGCGAAGCTGCTTAGCCAGCATTGAGGTCGCACTGCTCCGGTTGCTGTCAAACGTATTATGGTGAACGGTGATGACCTCAAAATGTTCCGCCCGGCTCAACAAGTCCTGGAGCTTATTCACCAGAATGGTAAACGGCGTCAAGCCAGTCGACCCTTTTGAGCTGCTCTTTGATCCGTGTGCGGAGCCCATGAATGCCACTAAGAAAGCCGACCTAGCTTCTGATCTTGCGGCGGGGTTTGCCGCACTGAACACCTCGAGAAGAACTTCAACGATGCCTGAATTGAGCAGCTCATAACTGGTGATGCTTTCCAGCCCGTTTTCGTCGAAATAACCTGCCAACCGCGCGAACTGCACCAACCCATCTGCGGCTCCATGCTGAAGATAGGCTGACTTGATGGCGTCAGCTAAGCCTTTCAGGGATTCCAAGGTTGCGGAAGCCTTGTGACCCATAGCCTTTGCCTCGTCGGTTTCATGGATATCGATAAACTTTTTGGCTCGCATGGTAATCGTATCTTGAGCGTTCGGGGCATGCAGGTCCTTATCCCCACCATGCTCGGAGGATGATGGACTCGAATCTGACGGATCATCGTCTTGTTCGTCATCCTCATTGTCTTCCTCGGAGTTGTATTCGTCGTTATGCTCATCCATATCATGATCCAAGTCCATCCCCTCCTCCGAGCTGGTTGGTCCCTCATTGTGATATCCTGTGGTCCCTGCGCCGGCTGAGGGCTTCGGGTCAACCGGTTGCGCTTCAAGCGTCTTGCAGGGACGGGCCGCCAGTTTCGAGATTTCCGACATGACTCCCTCCCGATAAAACTGGTATCGGTAGACCGAACCGAGTCGCTTTAACAAAAGTTCCGCCGCTTGAAGCGCATACGTAACAAGCGTCGGATGGTCCTGTTGCGACAAGATCGATGCTAGAAAAGACGCATACGGCACTGGACGCAACGCATCCATAAGTATGTCTGTTTTCAGATTGAATAACATCTTAAGCTGTGCCACAAGCACTTTCTGTCGCACGCTGAGGTTCACGGTGCTAGAGAAAGCCTCTGTCAGAGTCGGGAGGATGATCATGGCAAAACGTTTGACCTCTTCCTCGCAGCCTTCCAGCAGGTCTAGTCTTTGCTGGCACAAGGCCTTTTTAGAGCTCGTCGCCCGAGAGACAAAGTCATCTCCGTTATTGGCATCGTCGAAGAGATCATCCAGATAGGTTAGACCATCTTTCTGAACAGCGGGCAGAAGCTCGCAGATGACGTTCAGGGTTTCGAACACCTGCTCCCTCGGCCTGTGTATTAGGGCCTGCATGATCACGACACTGTCGATCTTGAGGGCGAGGTCCTCGGTGCCACTGGGCGGCGACACTCCCGAAAGAATCTGATACAAAGTGTCCACGATGCTCATTTTGAACAGCTCTGCCGAAAGCCGGGGACTCGCTCGTGCCGTTATAGATAGCACACGCAGGAACTGAGTGTGTATGTTCGGTCCAATGAGGTTCGTGGTGCCAGGCAACAACAGTCGCAGTATTGCTCTAAGAAGATCGGTGCTAACCAGATCTTCAAGCTTACCCTTGTACTTGAAGCTCTCGACCACTCTTGAGACGCAGAGACATCCTTGCTCCACAACCCTCTGGTCGTTGCTATTGAGAACACCGAGCAGAATTGGCATCACATCTCGGACTACTGCGAAGGAGTCTTCTGGTAGGTTTCGACAGCAATTCGCAGCGGTGGTAACGGCAGTTCTCTGAGTACTCGTAGGGAAGAAGTCGAGGTACGTGAGACATGCCGTAAGTCCTCCTTCTCGAACTATGGATGCCGGAAATTCTACGGATATTTTCTCAAGGGTCTGTGAGCTGTTAGAGGAAGCTTTGGCCAGCATGGGGCTTTGCTTACGCTGAGGGACTGCTCTGCAAGGTCGATGAAGTGGATCTCAAGGAGTTTCTGACAGAGTATTGGGACAGCTCCGCCATAAACCACGCTAGCCGTGGACGATGGAAGCGCCTCCATCAGGTTGGCTATGCATCTGCACGCCAGTAGCATAATTTCCGGGTTCTCTTCACCGGATTCATTTGGTTGCATGAGTGCGACCAGCTCCTTGACGTAATGATCGGGGGAGAAATGACCAGCAAGATTGTCCTCGGTGGAGACGAGCAGTATCTCGGAAAGGTCCTGCAAAGCGATCAACTGCACTGATGGATCTCCTTTCTGCTTCAGATTTTCCAGAATGCCCCTCAAGCGAGACGAAACCCCTGACATCATCCCACTAAGTGCTCGCAGTGTGCTTGAAAGTTCTGTGGAGCCTGAGGGACGGCCGAGATAGCTGCTTTCGAACGGATCATAATCATCTTCGTCATCATCTTCTCCCTCGTCGTAGTTTTGTCTGGCCGCGTCCTCGTCAGTGTTGTCGTCGGAGGCGGATGGGCCCTGGTTATCGGACGGCTTTGCCGCGTCCACTTCTGCGTTGCCTTCGGCATCTTTCATGACCACATCCTGATCAGCTTTTGAGGACACCTTCCTCGTCCTCCGCAAGGGTGGGGTAGCGGAGGGCGGCGGCAAATCTAGGATCCTTAGCGCTTAACTCAGCCTTATTGTCAGATGCACATACCAGAAGCAGTCTTTTTCCGAGTTGATGTGCGCTTGCTTGGCAGGACCGGGATTTCGGTATGCTTTTCGTCCTGTGAAGGTCCCGGTGATGGTCTGGTACCGTCAGTCAGTCTGCTTTCTCGACCGGAAGTAAGATCCTACCCAGTGGCCGACATTGCCAGACTATCCTTCCCCTGCTTACGGCGTTTTGGCGGCACAGATGCCGGTAGCGGAGCAGGCTGGGTGCTGACCGGGACGACCCTCGCTCGTCTGGTGCGTTTCTTGGGTGGGTCGTCGGCAGGCACAGAAGCTGGCTCCGGGCCCGGCTCAGGCTGGGGTGCTTTGCGTTTGCGGGAAGGCGGTGGAGGTTGGTTGTGAAGAGCTGCAGAGGGACTCTGGCTGTTGGCGGTATTTGAAGAACCTGCTGAGAGCCTCGCAGAAGAGCGAGTCACTCTGGGAGACATGAGAATCTTGTTGGTTCCTGAGGTCTTGGGAGATCCGCTCAAGCAGAGGCGACGGCGACACTGCCGAGCAGATGGATGACGAGGAAAGCGAGAGGGTTGCTGCAACTGTAGTTGGAAACGACGAGAGGTTTACAGATGAGATAGTGGGGCCTACCGAGAAGAAACGGGTCGTGGAGTTGAAGAGTCGACAAACTGAGCGGGTTGTTCAGGTCGACGGTCCCAATCCATTCCACACAAACCTCACTTCTCCGCCATAGGCGAAATGGCTTCCCACTGGCACGGCCCAGCCAGACTGATTCTTCGGTTGCTGATTTTCTTCACTGGTTGTGTTCCAGCTGTTCCTCGTTGACCGAGAAAAGGGCTTCGGCTGGCGGATCAAAAGCTTCGGGGTCGGGGATAACGATTAACGATATCGGTCTTGGTACGGAGGACGGAGTAGCTTCCTGGCCGAGCGCCTACAAAATGCACAGGGAAGCCAACCGTGCCAACACATGCAGATAGCAATCACCCATTAATCTTATACTTTTTCCAGAATACTCCGTGCTCTACTTATCTCTGGCTGAGATAGATACAACTTGCATCTGTCATCTCAGTGCCATGTGGTTGCCGAACGTCATGACACTATGCCTCGTCCGATCCCTCAGCTTTGTTGCATAGAGGTTCTGCTTGAACCCGGACGAGACTTATCAGCCTTGACTCGAACTTTGGATATTGCATTTCGAGGCCATATTCAGTCAAATACAGTGGAAATTGATCCTTGTTCTCCTTACTTCCTTAGGTCGCCTCCCTCTTAAGAACATCGCAACCGTAGATATAAAAGCACGATGCGGGCCCGGCTGCTAACTTGTTATGTCAGCCTTCTTTGGCCTCCCGAGGTCACGTCCATCACAGAAGATACGCCAGGTGCCTAGTCGTCCTGACGCTTGCAACAATGAAAGAAGGGGCATCCCATCATTGCTCGGTCGTGACTCACGGTCTTAGTCGGCGCGGAACATTCGACCAAGATCTCTGTGTGGGCTGAATAGCATTCCAAGGTCATGCCTAGCTTTGTGCGTGCGGAGATGTTCATGGTTTGAACCAATTTATAGAAGTGCAGGGGCAATCTTCTCTTAAGACATGACTGCTAACTTGAATCATTGACATCCGATGCCATTTTCCAGTTATGGGTGACGTGCTGAATGCCAAAACATACACACTTTGAGGGTATCGAGAAAAGAGATTGACTTAAGTAAAGGATGAAACAATGGCTTTGCTGCCAACTGGTACAAAATTGCAGTCCGCTCAGCGCGCCTGCATGGTAACATTAAAGATGATCGATCTTGTGACAGAGCATTGACAGAAACTACGACATGAACGACATGAGAATAAAGAAGCCATGCAACAACCCTCTGGGGTTATTCCCTAGAGTGAAGCCAAGAGGTTCCCTCCATCATGCGTGAATGTCCAAATCCATTTGCTGTCTCCTGCACACATGCACTCGCAGCAATGGCATTTTCTCGTAGCGAATACCTACATGGTATCCGCACTGCAAGCAACTTCAGCGCATCATGTAACCGACAACGTGATTGAGACTATTTCCCGGCGCCAGCCTGAATTAATGCGGGACTATCGTCCAATGGTCCCGACGTAGCAGACATGCCGGGAGCGGGTTCTTGTGTGGTAGGCGGGGGCATTTCAGGCGTTTGGGTAGCTGGAGCTGGTTGTTTTGCTGGTTCAATTGTCTGTTTATCAGCGGTGTCTGGTGTGTCACCCGCAATCTGTCCGCCGGTTTTGGAGGCTGCCGTAGGCGCCACCGATGCTACAGCCGGATCCGCCACAGGCGCTGGATTCACGGGCATAGTTAGTCACGTATGAGTTCAGTGCGTAAAAAGTGGCATCACTCACCAGCTGGAGTTGGGTTGTCGGTCATGGTTGGCTCGGCCTTGAGACCCGCATCCCCAGCAGCAGCCGGCTCCGCCTTCTCTGCGGATGGAGCTGGTGGAGCAGCATCGGTTGCCTGATCAACAGGTTTTGGTACTTCCGGAGCCGTCACTGGCTCAGCAGGTGCTGGAGCAGTTGTTGTCGGAGTTTGATTCTCGGTCGTGGTAGCCGTTGGCACAGGCTCCGTAGCGACTGTGGGGTTGGTTTCCGGAGCAGCCGCCCTCTTCTTCTTACTGAAGAGACCCTTGAAAGCTTTCTTCAGCTGATCAACAGCGTCCGGCGCTGAAGTCGACAATAGAACCCATCAGCAAAGAGAAACTTGCGGAAGAGACAGGTAAATGAGATGCCGCTTGGGTCAAGAGTAACGGCTCACTACTCCGTATTCCCCTGAGAGGGTTCAAGAAATACTTACGAACACCAGGCATATTGTTGTTAGGAGAGTGATGACTCCAAATGCTCAGAAGTGCCGTTACCAGCGAGCAGATTGTGTCGAGGGCACACGAACACTGAGGTGGTGGTGGTTGTCTGAAGAATAGCTTCCCAAGCTCCAGGGCTGTGAAAGCAACCGGCTGGGCGCGGTACTGTGTTGCTGCGTACTTTTGCATACCGTACATTTTACGGAGCACTGCAACCTGCGTGATACTAGATGCGAGTGCTGTTTCGCGCTTCATCTATTTATAGACTTAAGACGAAACAACGCCCCTGAGGAAATTATATGCACAACCGCAACATTGTTCATTATGCACTTCAAACCTCTACTTCCACCATGTTGCAGCATCTTAGCACCTCTCAACTGTATCAGCCGTGTACCGTGAAATATCTTCAGCCGCCAATCCTACTATGGGTGATGGCCCCACAGATATCGTTTGCGTAATGCTCGAATTCACTGCCACGCACTACATGCGTATTATCTACCGTAGATGGAGCCGGTGCTGCGATGCCGCTCCCATCGAGACTGATTGAGATGGCGTCGAGTTATGGTGCTTGGACCAAAGTTTTGTTTGCCCCAGTACTTCGCCCAGCGTTGTCCATTGACTGTCTTGTCAAATCACTTTGCCGCAGGCCTTTGACAGCATGTGTAGATGACGGGTCTTCTAGTACTCGAGAATTCTTTTCCCAGCGGAAGAGAGAACCGAAGGGAAAATGTTGAATCACGGGAAATTTAGACAGCACCTCCGCATCATACATCTTCAACATTCCCTGGCGAGACTCAAGGTCAGCAAAGAAGACGTAACGTTGCAAGTGAACGGGGAGAGGCGATGACCTTGTTTATCTTGGCCCATCCCTTCTTGACTCCAGAAATGTCGTACAGAATAGGGCTGTGTTCCCAGAACGGGCCCTTTTTCACATCATAAATAAACCCCACTGCTGAAAAATACATGTTTCTCTTTCGCTCCCGATCCACGACCGCTGGCTTCACCACATCTGCAGGGTCAGGCGTATCTACAAGCGAGCCCTCGGCAGGTATGTGCTCAATATCGCTGATTGCCGGGGACAGTTGAGCGGACCCAAAAATATAAGGCAAGAACGAGTGATCGTCTAAGCCCCATACCCCATGAGAGCCAGCGGGTTCGAGCGTGTAGGTTGTGATCAAGCGGCGTACGAGTCGTAAATACCTAGCATTTTCAGCTTTGTATAAACGTGTGAGATTGATGTGATGAGATGCGACCTACGGCTCTATGACACCCAGGACAATACCTCTCCCTTCGGCGCCGGGATCGGAGATATCAAACCCTCCCAATTTCCATATACCGCCAAGGAAGGCCAGAAAGCTCAGTTCGTGGCCGGTACCGTAGTCCAGTCGCTGATCACTCCCGAAACTATTCATTAGATAGGGTTGCAGTTCATCCTTCGCTGTCAAGGCACTGCTGCCCGCTCGATGTCCTGAGGACAAAAGTGCGGGTGGTAGATGTTCGTCTAGGAGCCCTGAGATGCGTGTAGAAACAAGTTGATACCATTTGCGGAAACTGACGTTCCCAAATCGTCTAGGACCCGTATCCGGCGGCGCTTCGTGTATGCAGTCCTCCAACTTATCCAAAAGTCTCTTTAAGCTCGTCACAGTTGAAGAGTATTCTGCTGCAGGATTCCCTAATTCCCATTGTTGTACCCCATTAGGTCCGTCATCCGTTCTCCTTGGGAACATTGCGGAATTCAGTTGCAATATAAAGGTGGTGATATCATCATAAGCGTGGGTACTGAGGAATAATGTTACATCTCCACTGCTGTTGATCGCTTTGACTGGTTTAAGGAAGGTGTGTGCTTCTTTTCTTTCCAGCAAGGGCAGAAACACTAGACGGTTCATCTTGTGAGATCACGAGATGGCGGTGACAACACTGTATGATAAATCCACAACAAGCTGGCCAGGCCGCTTCGTTGCTCGAAATATCTTTCGGTTGTATTGTTTGCAGAGAGGAGTGACCAGTCGAACATTTGAAAGCTTTGTGAACATTTGATCATTTGATGACCGTGGGTTGCCGAAATGGGATTAGCTGCAGTGGAGCTCGGGCAACGCATCTCTCCAGGTCTCCATTCCATGAAAACCACAAGTGCATGGTGAAGCAGAGTTGGACGCCGGCTATGATTGCGCAACGCAAACAGCGCAAGCTATAAGCTCTATCATCACGGGTTCTGGCTCGATATCCTTGTTCTTAACCGACACGACAGACGCTCACAAAGTGAAGAAGAATTTCGAGGATGCTTTCCTTCGAAAACATGCAGGAGCTCGTCTCATCCCAGCTGTTGAGGGAAAGCGACCAAAATGTTGCAGAGTCAGTCGCGGAAGTATCAGCCGAGATGAGGTCAATAGAAATCAAACCGCGGTCACCAGGCGTCGTCAGATTTGCAAGTGAGGTCAATCACCACCCTAACAGTAAAGCCTCTGGCAAACTACGGTTCTCTTCCAGACGCACAAATGGAGCTCGCGACTCCAGAGTACGAGCTGACGCCGACGACTACTCTGTTCCGTCATCTAGGACCAGTAGCCCCTCGAACGACTCGACGCCACCGGACGCGGAGCAGGATGAGAAGAGCGCATCCGCTTCAGTGTTATCTAAACAGAAGGGCAAGCACTCAAGAACAGAAACCGCCTCGACAAGTGGAAATGTAACAGTCGTTGCGAAACAACCTCAACGGAAGACAAGTCAACGTGGGCGACCGGTGAAGAGCATTTCGACCGGCATCAAGCCATCCTCATCATCGTCTAAAGGTCGGATAACACCCTCAGAAAGCAAGTTTTCAAGTGACAAAGGTCATGATGATTCTGAACTTGACTCTTCAAGCGATGCGGAACCGGCATTCGATTTTGGTGAGGGATTTCTAGTCCTGAAAGCCTTAGATTCCGCCAAGAAGATTCAACATGCGATGAGAACCAGCAGAGAGACACACCAAGAGGTCCGAGGTTTAGTTTGCTCATGTGAAAACCTCACGAAGGTCCTCGAAAACGACAATGATCCGAGAGCGGTTGACGACGAGTTCAGAAACGTTATAGACCAGTTGAATGCCAGTCTTGACCCCTGGGAATCTCAGTCCCGACGGGCAAACCAGGACATATACACCCGCTTACTGCCCACTTCATTGCAGCTGCTGGAGGCGGCCCTTCTTCATTATTGCAGTATAGCTCCCAACTCTTTCCCCAAGGACCTTGATGCACCTCAGCTGCAAAATCTAATTGCTATCGTCACAATCATGGTGAATTTGCCAGATACCACAAAGGAAACCAACAAATGGAAATTTGAGCGAGACTTACCAAAGACAGCGGTTCATGTTATCCGCAAGGAGATTATACCTGCGTTACACCAGGTCCTTGAAAGTTTCATGACATCGCTTGACTCAATCACGCGTGAAGCTGAAAGGCAGCGGAAGCGTCAGAAGCGTCGTATCTTGTGGGAGCGAAAAGAACGACGATTGCAAGCTGAAGAAGACGAAGCCGTCAAGAGAGACGTGTGGCATACTCTGCATGCTGCTCGTCTGGCTGTTGAGCCGGACCCTCGTCACTACCCCCATCTACAACTTCAGGATGGGGAGCTCTTGGAGCAGGACTGCGATGCCAACGGCATGCCGTTCGAGCGGGTACGACTATTTACCGCGCATGCTCCGGGTCAATCGCGCCGAATGTGGTCGAAAGTTGGAATGGACTGGACTGACGAGGAAATTGAAGCCTTACTGGAAGGCCTCGAACGATATGCTGGTAAAGATTCATCCTTATCACCTTGACGTCTTAGGACCAAACTTGCTAAGTTGAGATGCCTAGGACCAAATGTCTTCGAGAATATCTTCATGCATTACTGTGCGCCGCCGGGAATCCTTCGTCCATACAATGTTACGGAGATCACGCAGATGGCAGGTTCCCTCCGTAATGTCTTCATCGAAAGAGACAAACAGGACGGCCGGCAAATAGATGCATGGATTGATCAAATCCCTATTTTCTAACCGGCGTGCAGACATCCTGTCCAACAAATGTGGCACATTGAGCGACGACTTATGTTTAGTGTTTTACGTCCTCTATATCATGAAGTTTAGTGACCAAGTTCTCTTTCTCTGTTGTGGCCTGCGTCTGTCCATCTGGAATCATCTAAATCTGATACAGGTATCTACTCAAAAAGTACACCAAAGCCAAATGTCAACGGAGTCGTGGTCGTCAAAGTCTGCAACCGGTTGAAGTGTCACAACTTTCTAAGAATCTCAACATAGAATCGAAAGGGCCATACCCATGTAACTTTAAAACAACACATAGCACTCTCTATGGCGCCGCTGAACGTGTTGGCAGGCTCACAGTGAGAGCTCTCTCGTATCAAACATGCTGAGACGTCTCCCGAATTACAAGCACCAGCCACAGTATTTACATTAGTAATTGAACGTCGAGAAATGGGTAATTGCGACGGATTGAACGCTCTGCGCAAGCTCACAAACACTCCTTGAGTTAGCAAATAGCGACGTCAATTCTTATCAGCGCCAGTCTCGCGAGCACGGCTGACGACTCGCTCACGGAGATCTCAAAACGTTACCAGGCGCCACTCTTGCGTGCATCAATCGTTTCTAGGGGCATCGTCTCACCCTGGAGTCTCATGCCGTGGTCTCCTGGGGATTGCATGTCATGACCTCGACAGCCGTGTTGATGTTGGGCTGCGAATCCATGGTGAGTCATGTATGTCATTGCGTGGCCATGTGATCTGTGCTGCCCGCGCCTCTCGTCCTGCGTCGAGTATCTCAATATCGGTCTTGCAAACTGGTCGTCGTTGGGCATCGCCTGAATCCGTCCCCACTCAGGAGCTTCCTGTGCAGCTAACGAGTTCTGGCCCAGGCTCTCAGGACGACTCGACGGATTGCATGCGAATTTACTGGAATCGTTCCTCTCTGGAGGGATGATGGTAGATGCTTCAACGGCTTCATCCGCGTCACCTATCTCAATATCCGCATCCGCATCTTCGTCCTCTACTTCATTATCGGAACTGCCCTCGTTGGTGGACGTGTTGGCACCACGAGAGTCCTGGTCTATGTTGCCGTTGAGTTGTGGCGCCGCTTCACTCGGCATATCTTGTGCGGAACCTAGCATCGGTTGTGGATCGCGATTGGCCGCGGATGGAGGTAGAGCCGTATTGACTTCATGCTGTGCTGACGCCATGACTGTTCCCTTGGAGTTAAGACTACCAGGTCTAATATGACTCGATGGGGGCGACTTGTGTGTGTCGGAAAGCCTGCGTTGTGCGCCGAGCCCTAAGGTGGCTTGTCGATTTTCAAGCAGCGTTACTCGCCACCTTTCAATCAAACGCTCATAATCCCAGCCTGGTGTGTTCGAGATCGTCCGGAAACCATCACGCGCAAAATCTGTGTCGAGATCCCAAGGGATGGCGGACGTAAGATTGGCCGATTGAAGCGGTTTGGACCAGTGACTCTCGGTATTCAATCCTGTAACCTGTGTATCCCTTCTCTCTTGTTGTCGCCGGGCATACACCAAATCACGGTTCGCTGTCTTGCGCTGGTCCTCAGCGCGAACGAATGAACGCAGAATTTCCAGCTGCCAAGCGTCGTCCCGCTGCCTGTCTGTCAAAGACGTCCAATGAGCGTATGCATCCCCTATGTGAGACAAAATCTTCTCAGCGTCTAAAGCTCGCGGTGCCGGGACCCATAAGGGAGGATGTGTGGTGGGTGTAGACGAAGGCTGCTCAGCGGATTCGCCGGAATTCTGCGCTGGTTGTTGGCGATTCCGCTGATTAGAAAGCATTCGTTCCTTCGCGACGCGCTTCAGCGCCTCGAACTGACGTTCACCAGGAGCATTGATGGACCAAGAATCCGCGGTAGGAAAGGGAGTGGGCGAGAAAAGCGTCGCAGGTGATGGAAGAATGTGCAGACATAAGCTGGGGAAGTTCAACTCCAATGGATTGAATTCAAAGGGGTCGAGTCTTGTTGCTCGTGAGCTAGTTTGGGGGTCGTAAGCGTCAAGCTAAAACACAGTTCCCGTAGCAAGACTCACGTAGCTTCTTTGATGCTCCACAAAACTTCCTTAAGAGCAAGTTGTGTAGCTTTTAGCATCACTTGGTCCTCGGAAGAGACCTGTCTTTGTTCCAGACCTGACTTGAGCTGACGGTGTCGTGAAACGTTTCGTGACGGTTCTACGCCCGCATCAACGGTTGTGCGCGGTGGCAGACCGTTGATGACGCCCGTAGCTTGCCAGTCCATCCTGTTGAACTCGATGCCTCCTTCGCTGACGGCCTCGGTCGGTGCCGATGCGTTCGATGCCAATTGATTCTCGTGATGGGCGTCGGGCGATGATGCAGCCACGGGAGGAGTCTTTGGGGTTTCCGACTTCGTCGAAATGCGCGTATGACGCCGCGTGACGCTGCCGCGCAGTCTGCGGATCTCCTCAATCTTGTGAATCCCATCTGGAGGTTTCGGATTCTTGGCCTTGATGTACAAGTCCAGGTGACGGCCAAGGGATGAGGAAGTGAATGCTTGGCCACAATAGCGACACTTCTTGTCTTTCGGAGCGGAGTTTCTTGTATTGTTGGAGCCGGTAGCCGACCCAGGGGTAGCAACAGACTGTTCGGAGCTCTCGACCATCGAGGCTGAAGTTATGGTAAGGTCAAGCGCGCTGTACCAACGGGAGGAGGTGACGAAAGAAGATCCACGGGAGGGATGTCGATAATTATGAGAAGAGAACGAGCAACGAGCGATTCGGCCTTGACTATGAAATACCCTGGACACCTCTATTTCCAGCACAATCGAAACTCCGTATAGCCATGCAGATAGTGAAGGAGCGGATAGGTGAGCGACATTAAAATTTTGGGGGGCTTGCGCCAACCG
>QQTW01000146.1_pt1 | contig 39463 bp, 37 predicted proteins | sample 1904831 | NCBI WGS metagenome assembly QQTW01 (sample SAMN09435610, study PRJNA476489) | Subsurface metagenome, whole genome shotgun sequencing project.
TTGGTCAGCGATAGCCAAGCTGTCATAGTAGAGAATCTTCATGTCAAGGGCATGGTTCGTAACCACAACTTGGCGAAAGCAATATCTGATGCTGGATGGGGAACGTTCACCAATTTCTTAGCTTATAAGCTAGAACGCAAAGGTGCAAAATTGGTTGAGATTGATAGATGGTTCCCTAGTTCCAAGCTCTGTTCTAATTGTTTCTATCAGATCGATGCTATGCCACTTGATGTGAGGGAATGGACTTGCCTTCACTGTGGGATTCATCATGACCGAGATGGAAATGCAGCAGCCAATATTAGAGCAGAAGGTATCAGAATGCTAAAGGCGGAAGGTTCAGCCGTCTCTGCTGTAGGAGGAGAAGTAAGACCAAAGCTTGGACGAAAGTCTAATCTAAGGCATTCTCCCGTGATTACAGAAGCCCCCACTATATCTGGTACTCCAGATTAGTGGTGGATAGTTCACCTCTACGTTTCTGTCAACGAAATTTTGAAAATCAGCAAAAATAGTCATTTATAAAACCTCACAATTCATACAATAATTTTCTAGATAGGGAGATATTTTCTTCATCGGGCAATCTAAGCGATTGCTCAGAAGGAATTTCACAAATCGCCCAATTGTTCCACCCGGAGCATTGCCTTGCAGGGCTATCTGTAAAAGCAGATCCACCAATCGATCTCGGATTTGCATAAACATGAGTGCTTTATAGGTATATATCTTTATGTTTGGAGACTCCACTGCATGAAAAAATTCAAGTCTAAGATTCTACTGGCTCTGCTTGTAGTATCAATGTTGGTTTTTACCATTACATCCAAGGCTAGTTTTGCCCAAACTCCTGTTTATGTTGCCCAGGCTCAGATCTTTGGCCCAGATATCGCAGGACAACTAAGCTTGAGTCAGGATACAAACGGAACTGTACAAGTTCATCTTGCCCTTCAGGGCGATCCCGCAGTTCTCACTCCAGGGCTTCATGGCGTTCACTTTCATGAAATAGCTAACTGTGATGAAGGCGCACAGCCTCGATTTAGTACTGCTGGAGGACATTTCGATCCAGGCCCGTTCGGTAATTCCACTCCCGTAGAACAAAACCATCCCTACCATTCAGGAGATTTACCAAACATAGAAATCGATGAGAGAGGCGAGGGCAGACTAGAAACTATTACCAGCCGTGTCACTCTCTACGACAGCCCTGTTACCTTACTTGATGGTGATGGCAGTGCCATTATTATTCATCAAAACACTGATGAAATGATAGCAGAAGGTACAGCAGCGCAGGCAGGAGGAGGCCGTTTAGCTTGTGGTGTAATTGAACAAATTTGAGATTTTCAGCATTCAACGGTTCCACCACGAGCTTTTCACAAATCAAGTGGGATTGCTATAAGTCCAGTTAGGCTGCAATTACTGATATATCCAGTTAAACAATTGCAATCACCACAATAAAGGAAACTGGAATCCGTAACAGCCTAACTTTCTTGTGTAACTATCTCGTTGCTAGTCTGCGGCTTGCTGTACCTTTGGTTGCTGCTTTAGTCGCTGGGAACTCTTAATCCACCCCCAGGTGGATTAAGAGTTCCTTACCTGAAACAACACAGTAGGGAGATCTGAATCTCGCGCTTGGGAGTTGAGGGAGAACAAGACAAGGGGACAAGGGGACTTGAATAGTTTTGAATTTTGAGTTCTAAGTTTTAAGTTAAATGAGCATTTTTTAACTCAAAACTTAAAACTTAAAACTTAAAACTGGAGCGAAGCGACTCGCCACTCATTACTGCGTTCCAAACAAGCGATCGCCTGCATCTCCTAACCCTGGTACAATGTAGCCGTGTTCGTCCAAGCGCTCGTCAATTGCTGCTGTATAAATAGGTACGTCTGGGTGCTGGGAATGGAAGTGTTTAATTCCTTCTGGCGCTGCAAGTAAGCAGACAAACTTCATCGACAGCGGATTGGTAGCCTTGAGGCGATCGACAGCCGCTATAGCTGAATTGCCCGTCGCCAGCATCGGATCGACTATCAACATATCTCGCTTATCGACGTCATGGGGAACCTTGAAATAATACTCGACTGCAATCAAGGTTTTGGGATCTCGATATAAACCAATATGTCCCACCCGTGCTGAAGGGATTAGTTCCAGCATTCCATCTAAAATTCCCTGTCCCGCTCGCAAGATCGAAACAAGCACCAACTTTTTATCAGGAGCCAGCACGGGAGCATTCATCGGTGCTATTGGCGTGGTAATTGGTTCATACTTAAGTGGCAGATCCCTTGTCACTTCATAAGCTAACAACAAGCTGATCTCTTTTAACAGCGCCCGAAATTTCGCCGTACTGGTTTCACAGCGGCGCATCAGTGTCAGCTTATGTTGAATTAATGGATGGTCAATGACGGTGACTTCCAATCTCGCATCCACTCCCATAAATTAGAGAAGTACAGGCACAAGAAAAAAGAATTATTCACGATAAACAAGTCAAAACTTATTATCTGGTGTTTTTAGAAAGAGTTTGGGGCGATCGCATACCTGTAACTAATATTATCAATCTTTAACCCCTAGGTAAACAAAAAGTAGCTGAACTTATGCGTGTATTTCTCCAGATCTAAGTGGTGAATGAAAAACATTAAAGTAAAAAGTAAAAATCACCCAATTCCAACTTGCTGATGTACAATACTTTGTTTACTTCGATAACGTTTGTCAACTATCTTTACTAATCAATAAAGCTGTACTTAATCTAGTTTAATTTACAATTAGTATTTGTAAAAAACAATACATTTATTTTTGATTCTCACTACTTGACTTTGATACTTAAACTGTGTATTTAACTTGACAGATTAATACATTTTATGATTGCATAGTTTCGCTTTAGCGAAGGCGCATCAGCTTTGCAAACAATTTATAGTTTAATGTAAATAAATGTAAAGTATTGCATTATTCTTGAGTAGGAACCTGAGAACTAATATAGAGGTTCGCCAGTTTAAATCTGGGATAATAGCCAAATTTTACAATTGTTGAACCAAAGAACGTAGTAATGAATTGCACGCTGATGAGGAGAAATATGTGGAAACAGCCAAATATTGTAAAAGTAAAAATTGCTGACTCACTTGCTTAGATTGCAACGACTCTGTCCAGGGCGATCGCAAGGATTACCAAACAAAAAGAGGTATAAAATCAAGCGCTACTTGCAAAGAGATTTACATAGTGAAATTAAAACTGTTACGCAAAATATTAGGTAAACAAAAGTAGGTTTTCATGCAAACTATACAGCAGGGATTGGAGGAGTGCCATCTCATGATTAAGTTGGCAGCAGACCTAGAGCAAGATTGGCGATCGCGTCTTGCGAATGACTGTCCAGAACAAAGTGCGGCAACCAGAGAGAGTATCATTCGCTGGTTAATTGGTAAAGACGTACAGCGTTTGGATGGACTTAACTCCAGCCAGGTAGAAATTATTCAGCAAGCGATGGCATATCGGTACAATATATTACGGCAGCGTTACTTAGGAGCCTCCCCGCAGCAAGCTTACCGTCAGTTGATAACAAGACTAAGCAGTTATGTGCTACTACGCAATAAGATCCGCACTTTAGTTGCGCTCAGTCGCGATCGCCAACGTCAGGTAACAGATGTCTTGCAAGAAGTACTGCAAGAATTACTTCAAAGCGATCGCTATATGCAACAGCAAATGTCTTGGATTGCTGATTGTACCAATGATGCCAAACTCCGCAATGCCTTGCTGCTGGCGACGATGGAGGAGTATTGTTTGCGTCCGATCCGCAATCAACCATTACTGGTTTACCGCTTTGTTAACTACCTGCGTCGCACTTCTCGCGGCGGAGTAACTCAGGTTCCAACAAGTGACAGAGTGCGGCTAGTCTCAGAGGAACTGTTGAATGACGATAGCGATCGCCCACTCAGCTTGCTAGATACCCAGATAGTGAATGAGTATCAAGATCGACAAGCCCTAGAAGAACAACAAGCACTGCGGCAGTCGGTAGAACAAGAATTTGTCAACTATCTATCTGCGCAACTTGGAGCGAAAGCCGTGCAGTGGCTACAGCTATACCTGCAAGGTAAGTCTCAAGAAGCGATCGCCCAAGGGTTAAATTTATCTGTGCAAGAAGTATATCGACTGCGGGAAAAAATCAGTTATCACGCAGTTCGAGTGTTTGGGCTGAAACATCAACCCGAATTAGTCAGTGACTGGTTAGGAACTTCGTTGCTAGAACACAGCTTTGGGCTGACTTTGCAACAATGGCAACAATACTGGGAGAAAATAACTCCAAGACAGCGCCAAGTAATTGATTTGAAGAAAGCAGGAAAGAATAATGAAGAAATTGCTAAAGCCTTGAATTTGAAATCCCATCAGGTTATGACTGAATGGAGCAAGCTCTACTTGACAGCCCAAACTGTTAGGAGTCAGGGGGGATGAATTTTGGCTTGATAGATTTTGGTTTGTAGGGGCGCAAGGAACATTGCGTTCCTATTGTTTGGTAGTTTGATAAATCTAATACTAACTACCTAACTCAATCGTGCCAGCAGTTTTTAGTTTTGTTTGCTCTTAGCTGTTTCAAGTTTTGTAGTTAAATTTTTTTGTATTTTATATTACGTCTTATTTACGTAAAATAACTTTTATTTAAAGATAAAATAACAACTTAATATATAAAATTGTACATTTATGATATATTCACAATCTCCTTTGAGTGATGACGATTCAAGCAGTCATTCATTGCCATCAACTGCTTCAATACAGTCACAGCCAAAGCTAAATCATGAGCAAATATTTCAACTTATAGACAAAGCGCTGTCTTTTGAAGCCTGTCTTTATCACCAAGTATTACCTTTAGCCTTGGAAGGCGATCGTGTAGTACTGGGGATGGTAAATCCAGAAGACACGGCTGCTATAGAATACGTGGGGCGGATTTTATCTTATATGAATTACTCCCTAGTGGCTCAGCCTATGGCACTAGAAGCCCATAAAGCTTTGCTTTCGACATACTTGAATCGTAGCAAAGAAACCAAACCAGTAAAGGAAAAATTGCGTTCCCCCGCCGCCAAAACACTAGGGGAAAAAACAGCCGAAGTCAGTCCGAATGACAAACCTACGTTTATTTTAGTTGAACGAAAAGATCTTGCCAGCTTAGAGACCGATCTGCCAAAGGCTGAAAATCCTGCCCCTACACTAAAACCAGTTTCGCCATCGAGAGACAATCGAGCCATAAAGCAATCCCAACCTCAAGCCGCGCAAGCATTACCTGATTTGCAGGTGCAAGCAAGCCATCAGTCCAGCTCAACGACAGTGCTGAAAACTCTGCCACCAAAAAAATTGCTGCAAGAATTATTGGGGCGGGTACTGGAAAAAGGCATCGGTCGGCTTTATTTTGAGCAGAAATCACCTCAACGCGGTCGGATTATTTGTAGTCAAAATGGTAATTTGCAGTGTGCGTTGCCAGATGTACCCGTGCAAGTATTCCAAGCACTGATTAATGAATTAAAGCAGCTGACGCACTTGCCCTTAGAACCAGTTAAAGAACCAGTACAAGCAGAAATTGAACGTTTTTATCAAAAAGAACGCTTGTTATTACGCTTGCGGGTGATACCGGGAACTCAAGGCGAACAGGCTACTTTGCAGGTACTAAGAGGGGCAGCCTTACAGTTTTATCAACAGCAACAAGTAACACATCAGAGCCGAGATGCTCTAGCTATAGCCAATCGACTCCAGCAGAAGTTGAATCAACTGCGAGAGCGTACCAAACTCAACGCCAACTTTCATTCCGAACGCTACGAGTCTTTGATGGCGCTCAATCAAGTATTAGATAGTGTAGAGCAACAGTTGGAAAAGCTGAAAAATTTATAAAGTGGCGAGTGGCTAGAGGAATGATGAATGATGAATGATGAATTGAATGTTTCAGAGCGATCGCATTGATAATTTAGCATTTTTACCTTACACCTCACGCCCCACACTTGTTAGTTGTTAGATTGACTTTAAATCCAACAACTAAAACCATCAATGACTGAAGCAACTTTAACTCAAAGCAGCCGCTTAACTAACATTGCGCCAACAATTCATTATCAGGTTGCCATACCCCAGCCAGAATCTCATCTATTTGAGGTAGTTTTGCATTTGCAAGGCTGGAAGTTAGCAGTTCTGGACTTGAAGCTACCAGTTTGGACTCCTGGGTCCTATTTAGTGCGGGAATACGCTAAGCATCTCCAGAATTTCTCAGTTAATGCTGGAGAACAGTCCTTGCCTTGGCGTAAGCTGAGTAAAAATCATTGGCAAGTCGAAACATCTGCTATAGCTCAAACAAGTAGTGATTCTACAATTACGGTGCGATACCGTGTATTTGCCAATGAACTATCAGTGCGGACAAATCACCTCGATGCTACTCACGGCTATTTCAACGGTGCGGCGTTGTTTTTTAGGATACCTGGATTGGAACAGCAGCCGATATTGGTGACAATAGTACCACCAAAATCAGAATGGCACGTCACCACTCCCTTACCAGCAGTTCCACAGCAGCCTAACACTTTCCAAGCGGCAGATTTCGATACTTTGGTAGATAGTCCGTTTGAAGTTGGTTCTCATCAGTTGCATCAGTTTGAGGTATTGGGTAAATCCCACGAACTGGCTATTTGGGGAAAAGGCAATGTTAACCCCGCTAAGATGATTCCAGATATAGAGAAAATTATCGAGGTGGAGGCGAATCTGTTTGGTGGTTTGCCGTATGAGCGATACATATTTCTACTGCATCTATCATCTCAAGGTAATGGCGGTCTAGAACACAAGTATGCTTGCTCTTTGAATTATCCCCGGTTTGGATTTCGCGATCGCGATAAATACAATCGCTTCATGCAGCTGGTAGCACACGAGTTTTTCCACCTATGGAACGTCAAGCGAATTCGTCCCAAAGCTTTAGAAGTGTTTGATTATGACTGTGAAAACTACACGCCATCATTGTGGTTTAGTGAGGGTACGACCAGCTATTACGACTTGGTAATTCCCTTGCGCGCAGGAATTTATGATGATAAGTCTTTTTTGAATAATTTGGGCAAGGAAATTACACGGTATCAAGCGACACCAGGACGACTAGTACAACCACTGTTGGAGTCAAGTTTTGATGCTTGGATTAAACTGTATCGCCCGGACGCTAATAGTGGCAATTCCCAAATTTCTTATTACCTCAAAGGCGAAATGGTGTCGTTGTTGCTGGATTTATTAATTCGGGAACGACATGGAAACTCGCGATCGCTTGATGATGTTATGCGTCAAATGTGGCTGCAATTCGGGAAGGCAGAAATTGGCTTTACACCAGAACAGTTACAAGAAGTAATTGAATCAGTCGCTGGCACAGATTTGAATGATTTCTTTAAGCGTTACCTTGATGACACTCAGGAGTTACTTTTTGATCGGTACCTGGAACCTTTTGGTTTGCAGTTGGTGGGCGAAACTGAAGAGGATGCTGCACCGTGTTTGGGCGTGAGAGCTACTACAGAAAATGGACGCGAATCGATTAAGTTTGTTGAAGCGGGTACACCTGCACAGCTAGCAGGTATTGATGCTGGAGATGAGTTATTAGCAATCGATGGAATGCGGGTAACGGCTCAGAATTTGAGCGATCGCCTAAGAGACTACGAACCAGGTGACTCTATTCAAGTCACAGTTTTCCATCAAGAAGAACTGCGTACCCATGCAGTTACTCTAGCCGCCCCGCGTCCCAGCCGCTATCAGGTAACGCTTGTAGATCGTCTTTCTCCTACTCAAAAACAGAACTATCAGGGGTGGTTAGGAGTTAGTATATAAACTTTTGTATCCATCGGCTTGAAGTAGAGACACGATTAATTGTGTCTCTACAATCCAAAATTTAAAATCTAAAATCAGATCACCGTAACGCCCGTCTGACGTTGGCACTAATAAGATCTACTATAAAAGTGAGGCAGATAAAACATATCAGCGTAGTGACGACACTTCGATAATCGAAGCTACTTAATTGTTCGCTCAGCAATCGCCCTAATCCTCCAGCACCAACCAAACCAACAATTACTGTAGCGCGAATGCAGACTTCCCAACGGTAGAGAATGTAAGCTAAAAAGCGAGGTAGAGTACGCGGTAAAACGCCATAAAGTAAGGCAGAATCTGCACTCGCGCCTAAAGCTTTGAGCGATCGCAGTGGTCTTTCATCTAAATTTTCTATTTGCTCTGCCATTAAACGTCCTAAAATCCCTAAATTGTGTATACCAAGCGCGATCGCTCCAGGTAGAATCCCTGGAAACAACACAAAGACAAAAATTAACGCCCAAATTGGTTCGGGAATAGCGCGAGTAAATAACAATAAGAATCGTGTGACGAATAAAATAGCTATCGCCACAATACGATTCTGATTCCCACCTGTATCTAAAATTCCTCCAGGTAGCAGAAAATTATTAGCAGCAGGGAAGGAAAGTAAAATACCCCCAACTCCAGCAATAGCGATCGCCAAAATTGACATAGCTAAAGTTTGTGTTGCCAGAGTGGATAACTGACTTACCTTACTAACATCTGGTGGAAATGCATCATTTATCACTTTTGTCAACAATTGAGCAGTGCGAAGCGACCAAAGTTTGCTGAAATCAGCTTTAACGTACCAGAAGGAAAATATTAGTAAAACGACAGCAATAAATAAAGTGAGTAGTAAGTAGAAAGTGGCGAGTAGTTTTTCTCCCTCAGCTTCCTGGGCTCCCTCAGCTCTCTTCTCTCCCCTGCTCCCCCTGCTTTCGATTTGTGGCGATCGCAGTTTCAAAAAATTCAAATCCAAGCGGCTGGGTGCGCCTAAACGACGGCGCAGCATCGCACTGCAAAAATCAGTGCTACCACTTAACACTACTAGAGCTATCAACAACGTCCACATCTGTTCGTACCGCAGAGATTGGAGACTGAGGAGAATTTGATAGCCCAGTCCACCAGCACCGATAATACCTAGTACCGCAGCAGATCGGATCGAGCATTCAAACCGATAAAAAGTGTAAGAAAGTAGATTGGGAAAAGCTTGGGGAAGCAGGCTATAGGCAAAAGCATTCAGCGGTGATACGCCACTATTTAGCAGCGCCATCAATGGTTGGCGGGGTGTCTCATCCAAAATTTCTGAGAAGACTTTAGCGGTAATTGCCCCAAACGGAATTGCGATCGCTCCTATGGCAACAAGGGGATCTAGACCAAATATATTGATAAAAAATAATCCCCAGATCAGTTCGTGAATAGCTCTAGGAATTGCTAACCCAACCCTTACCGCCAGCCAAGGCGTAATATAAAAGCGATGAAACCTACCTTTATTAGTAGATTGCCACCAAACTTCCGCAGACAGAACACCCCCTACCAAACCCAGCAACACGCTAAAGAATGTGCCGCACACGGCATATGCTAGAGTTTTTAACGTAGCATCCCAAGCCAGCCAGAGAAATTCCGGTGTGAGATCGGGATGAGTCGCGGCTAGCAGAAAGCGCAATACAAAAATCCAGCCGCCTTCATTGACTAAATCCTGCTCAAACAATCCAGCCGAGTGCAAAGCCCAAATTAAGGACGCAACAAACAGCAAACCCCATAAAGTACGCCAGTTGAGCAAACGGGGATTCAAAATCTTTCTCACCTTGGCGTTCTTTGTGTCTTGGCGGTTCAATCCTCAGTCCTATATAACTCTTCAACCATTTCTGCTGATACTGCTTGGGGCGGTAGATCGAATAGAATTCGTCCCTGACGCAAACCAACTAAGCGCTGAAAATAATTCCGAGCATACTCGAAGGCGTGAAGGCTAGTTACTAGTGTTTTACCCTTGGTTTGGCTTAGTTGAACTAACAGGTGCATAATTTCGCGGCTGCGTTCTGGATCGAGGCTAGAAATCGGTTCATCTGCAAGAATAGCCGCAGGGTTTTGGACTAAAACGCGGGCGATCGCTACTCTTTGTTGTTGTCCTCCAGAGAGGCAATCTGTGCGATCGTACAGCTTTTCCCCAATTCCCACCTGCATTAAGGCTTGAGCTGCTGTTTCCACTTCTAACGGATAAATCAGTGAAATCGCTGCTTTCAAAAACGACCAGTGTCCTAAATGCCCAGCATTGACATTATGAATAACTCTTAAATTATCCACTAGATGAAATTGCTGATATATTGTCCCAACTTGGCGCTGCACGCGACGCAAAGAATGGGGCTTTAAGCTAGCTAAATTCTTACCGAGTACCCATACTTCACCCCCAGTTGGTCGCAGCGTACCGTTGAGTAAGTTTATTAATGTACTTTTACCAGCGCCACTAGAACCAACTAAGGCAACTCTTTCACCCGGATAAATTTGTAAGTTTATGTCAGCGATCGCTTGGTAGCTACCAAATTGTTTAGTAACGTTTTTCAGTTGAAAAATTGGTATTTTGTCTTTAATATTCCCGCTCAGTCCATCCATTTTGTCATCAAATAGCGCTCTTGGTCTTTAAACCCTATCTGCCGATAAAAACTTTGTGCTGCTATATTCTTCCGTTCAACTTCTAGGTGGACTGCTTTAATTTCTAAGCTAGGGCAAACTTTTTCTATAAACTGGATAGTTTTCTTGCCTATCCCCTGTCTGCGATCGCTTTCTCGAATATAAAACTCATCGATAAATGCATCACATCCTCGATATTCCAAACTGTAACCAAACGCCAGGAAGATGTAGCCCTTCGCTTCTCCCCCATGTTGAATCAGCCACACTCGGCCTAGGGAGCCATCATTCAAAATCTTTCCTAATGCCTTGCGTATAGCGCACTCATCAAATGGACGATCGTCAACTTCACAAAATTCTCGGATTAACTCTACCAGAATTTCAGTATCAGATATGTCAGCAATTTTGAAGGTTGGTTCCACCTGGTAATGCTGCGATTAAATGCTCAATTTTTTCTGGTTTACTTTGGGACTTGCCGCGCAGAGGACGATTGTCCTCCGCGCTCCAACTACTTACTTTTAACAAATATTTAGTTAGAAAAATATACTTACTATATTAGGGTAGTTTGATGCAAAACACAAGCTTTTTTCCTAATTTTAATAATTGATTTTTAATTAGCATAAATTATAATAAACGTGGAAATACATAGTAAAAAAGCAACAACAAATGACAAATGACCGATGACAAATGACAAAATCATTTAATTTTGCCAATTTCTCGACCGACAGCTTCAATTTGAGCATAGTTGGAATTTTGAGTAGGGATAAATTTGTTGGCTTGTAAAAGGTCGAGGATTTCCTTTTGTTCTGGTACTTTAGGATCTAGTTTTAAGAAGGCATTTTCGACTTTTTTAACAAACTCATTGCCATAGCGTTGTTTGACTTGGGGATTAATCAGCCAATGGTAATCATAATAGGCAGGCGATCGCCAGATTGCATCAACTTTACTTAGGTCTACTTCTTTTGCTTGTACCCGTTGCAACCAAACTTTTTCATTTACAGCACCAGCATCATAAGTGCCTGCTTCCACCAATTTAATCGTTTTGTCGTGATCGCCAGAAAAGCCAACTTCACCTTTAAAATCAGTGAGTTTGACACCAGCTTGTTGCAGGAAGTATTGTGGCATCAACCGCCCCGACGTGGAAGACTCGCTACCAAAAGTAAAAGTATGTCCTTTCAATTGCTTAACATCGGCGATGTCTTTAAATGGTTTTAGTCCACTCTGTTTGTTGGTAATAAAGACACTGTGGAATTTTGCATCTACATCACGTTGGGCGATCGCTTCTGCACCTGGTACTTGTAACCTTGCTTGAACCCCAGTCAATCCCCCAAACCAAACCAAATCTAAATCTCCTACTTTAAAAGCCGTCACAGCAGCGGCATAATCAGTCACTGGCTTGTATTCCACTGGTACGCCTAATTCCTTTTGCAGATAGGCAGCTAGTTTGGTATATTGACGCTGCAACTTTTGCGGGTCTTGGTCTGGTATTGCCCCTGCGATTAACGGCTTTATCTGTGTAGAACCATTATTCGCCGACGTTCCAGATGTAGTTGGAGAACAAGCAGCTAGCGGTAGCAACAACAGCAATACAGCCGACCAAAAAAGTTTGTTCATAGTTGAATATTTTGCCTTGTATCCAATCTTAAAGCCTAGGCGATCGCTAGCGTGTAATTTATGAGTTACCAGGATAGTTCAACTAATTTATGAGTTACCAGGATAGTTCAACGGTAGTTTACAAGCCAGGAAGAGCTATCTTTCCCATTGCCAGACTTATAGTATCAATACACGCATCTGAAAGTATGCGATTGTTTTTTAAAGACAGTATAAACTTTATCGCAATTTTTGATAAAGCAAGAGAATATACTGAAAATTTAATGTTAGATTTTGGTTGTATTCCAAAGTTAAGAATAAATTCTCGTTTTTTAGAGACTTCCCGCATATCTATTTAATCCGCTCTTAAAGGCAGCTAGTGCTTACTAGTTTGTTTCAGAGTAAATTATCTGTGCAATTAAAAAATTATTATTAAATACTACTTATGTAGTTAAGTATATATCGCTTGATACCGTAGGTAGGGTTCAGTCAATTAATTCGCTGCTTAGAGGGCATTATTTTTATGAGAAGTTCTACTATGACTTCTTTTTTTCCTATTGTCATGACTGCTGCTAGCATTGCTGTTATTTCCTCAGCAGTGTCCCCAGCCAATGCATACTCGGTTATCCGGACTAATGCTCAAGCTGGAAATCCATCAAGTTACTTATATGATGTAGGACTAAATGCTGGCGACGTGGGTAGAAAACTAGATCCAGTTACATGGTCTGTTCCCCAGAATAGCAACAACTCAGGCTTACCAGTAGAGTTGAGTGCTAAAGCCGATATTACAGTCAATAGCTTTTCGTCCAATATGTTATCTTTGGCGATCAAGCTAACCAATACCACTGCTGCTAACTTCCAATCATCTATTGTCAGTTTCGGATTTGGAGTGAATCCAGATGTGAATGGAGCGCAATTGCTTCAAGACGATCAACAAACTTACGATGCTGTCCGAGTTAAATCCAAAGCTGGCTTTCCTGGTGGCTTCAAAAACATTGATGTTTGCGTCTTTGGGGGAAATACTTGTAATGGTGGTGACATTAATAAAGGTCTGCTATCCGGCGGTAACTCTGATAGCTTTACGCTAAATCTCTTCGGCAACTTTGGAGAAGATCCGAGAGTAACTCTTAGTGCTTTTCCAATCAAATTTCAAACTGCTGCTGGCAGTTATGAAGCTGCTGGTGTTCCCGAACCAATAACTGTAGTAGGTTCAGGATTGGCTTTAGGTTTTGGTACATTGTTCTCAAAAGAGTCGGCAAAAAAGCGGAAAAAAGCTAAAGTTAAAGCCTAATAAATTTTTCATTCTATCTCTACTTTCTGTAAATTTACTGAGATAAATGAGTTTCAAAGCTTGGATTGTGCCAAGGTAGTCAGTGGAATTACCATTGGACACAGCTCTGAGAGAGGGTTAAGTTAATCTGTAGCTTTGTTATGCAGGGCTACAGATTTTTTTTTAATAGCAAAAGCATAATGGTTTTTGATGCGATCGCTTTATCAATTTGAATTAAATTTATAAATTAGTTTATGAAAAGTTCGGGTACAGTATTAGTTCTTTTTAATAGAATTCAGTTGTGGTTACTTGGAATAACGACAGGTCTAATTACTATTCATTTTACTTTGACATCGAGAGCGAAAGATTCTAGCTTGCTGGGTACTAGTGCCTTGTTTTGGATCGCTGTTTGTTACCTCATATGGCAAAAACGCGATGAACTGAATTTAGAAAGTAGAATTTTTTCCAGCATTTGGGGGATGGCGATCGTCGCTTTTATACTGCTTAAAAGTACATCAATATCTGGCTACGATCCTTTCTTGCGGCTCTTCCCCTTAATGTCATGTTTAGGTATGGCTATGCTTGCTTCTGGCTTTAAAGGATTAAAGCAATACTGGCGGGAATTACTCATATTATGTTTTCTAGTGCCATCACCAGGGGCGTTATCTTTGTTATTTGATCTATCTACAATTACAGCTAAGTTTGCAACTGCTTTACTTTGGTATGCGGGATTTGAAGTTCACCGCCAAGGAGTTTACGTATATCTTCAAACTGGAGGAATAGAGGTTTATTCAGGCTGTTCTGGAATAGAAACAATGCTCCATTTGTTAGGGTTAGCAGTAATTTTTTTATTGACGTTTCCAACTACGAGGGTTGAAAAACTTTTGTTGCCTATTGTTGCAACTTTAATTGCATTTATCGTTAACGGTATACGAGTCGCAATTTTGGCTATTTTGGCAGCTAACCCAGAATCACTTGAATATTGGCATAAAGGAGAGGGATCTTTAATATTTTCAATGATTTGTGTAGCTATTTTGGGGCTATTTTGCTTTTTTTTGCTCCGACAGGGTGAAGATGAAGAGTATGACTCTGTGGAGTTGTAATTATGAATTATTGGAAAAGTACCCGCATTTCATTTCTATCTTTCACCTTGTTTGGCGTACTATTAGTATTAACTAAGTCAATTTTATTTCCAGCTAGTAGTAATCGTACAGTAACGGCTTTTGTTTTCCCCTCTGTAGTGCCATTAAATGGCTGGCAACCTTTAGCAAGTAATCCCTTAGTTACTCAACGTTATGCGACAGAAAGCTGTCGCGGCTGCGTTAAGCAAGCTCAAGCTAACAAGCAAGTTAACAATCTTTCTGGCAGGCAGTATCAATATATTCAGAATAATTTATCACTAAATATTGAAATGCGTTATCTAGTTAATACTGTCGGAGATGTTCAAGAATATATCAAGCAAAATACAAATATTCCTTTAGCTAAAGTTACACCGCGTCAACAAACAGGAATAGGTTACTATAACTTATTTACCGATCGTGGAAAAGCTTATTTAAGTACCTGTATTAATCCGCGTGGCGGCTCGACAGTTACTGATAGACAGTTCAAGCAAAATCGTAACACTTACGATCTGCAAAGCCGTATAGTTCCTTGGTTACTAGGCCAGCAAGAACTTAAAGATAATCGCTGTCTTTGGGCTCATATATCCACACCTTTAAAAGGTACTACCCCAGACCATACTTATCAAGTATTAGAAACCGCTTTTGTTTCTTGGTATCAATGGTGGTCTCCACGTTTTCCTAACTCTTAAGCTAAAATCAACTCAACTTATTTACTTATCTTGTCATGTTAACCTCAGAAAACAATAATGAATCTTCTAGCCACTTACTTATTCATGCAGTCGGGTATGGTTTGCTATTATTTATATTTTTCGATATCGTTGATATTTTATTTCCACCACGCTTGATGAATCCTATATGGGAATTTCAAACTATAGGTGCATTAGTTGAGCTTGTTCCTCTGCCTTTAATCGGAATGGTACTAGTATTTTATGGCGGAGAAAGTTACCGGGGTAAATGGGAAAAATTAATCCTCAAGCTCTTATCTCATGCTGCTATTGCGATTGGAGTACTGTTTTTACTATTAATTCCCTTATGTATTAGTGATGCTATACGAATTAATAATATGAACACTGAGCAAATTAACACTCAGTTTAATAAAGGATTATCACAAATTCAGCAGTTTGAGCAGCAATTGAATAAAGCTACAGAGCAGGATTTAGCAAATCTGATGGCTCGGCTTAATAGCCAAAGTGGTTCACCTAAGATTGACAATTCTCAAGAATTGAAAACTCGGTTGTTAGCAGATGCACAAAACTCTCAAACTAATATGAAGACGCAAGCTGATGCCACTTTGAAAAGCAAGGGTCTTAATTTGATGAAAAATTCTGTCAAATGGTGTATAGGAGCTTTGATTGCTGGAGATTTATTTATTAGAATTTGGCAGGCTACTCGTTGGGTGCGAGGAGGCAAAAAACGGAAGTTAAAAGCGTATTAAGCCTCAATACGTTAATATTATTTTCGCAAGTTACGAACGGTTGATAAATATTGCCCTAGAAAAGGCATACCACCAATTGCAGGAAGTAAGTAGCGGGAAGTGCAAAGTAATCCTAAAGCAGCAGCAGTAGGCGCGTTGAAATATGGTTGATAAAAAGCAATCAAAGCTGCATCACGAGTACCTACACCAGCAAATGTGAGTGGTAATAAACCAGCTAATATTGCTAGTGGAGCCAGTGCTAAATTAGCTAGTAATGGTGTCCAAGCTTTGAGGGCAAGAATAAAAAACCAAATTTGTAATAAGTGTAAAAACCAGATAAAAATTGAAGTAAAAGTAATTTTTAATAGTTGGTTTTTGTCATGCCAAAAATAAGCCTGCATTTCCTCCCAAGCAAGTTCAAGCTTTTGGAGTTTTAATTTAAATTTTTTCGGCAATATTGCCTTACCAATCAGAAAAAATACTTTGGAAAATTTGCGAGAACTAAGTAGCAACACTCCAGCAATCAATCCTACAGCTACACTGACTGTCATTATCCAAAACAGCCAATTCTTACTGGGATAAAGTATTAAGCCGAACGCACACCACAGTAGCAGCGACAGCATATCGCAGGCTTTTTCAAACACAACCAAAGACAAAGACAATGAACCGTCTAAGTGTCCTCTCTGCTTCATAAAATAGGCTTTGGCAATATCGCCCATTTTTGATGGTAGTACCATATTAAGTACACTTGCTGCTAAAATTAAGCGATTAGCTTCACCAAAACCTATTCTGGCTCCAGCAGGCATTAATTGTTGTAATCGCCATGAGGTAATCAAAGTTAGCGGTACTACCATACCGAGGCTGATAATCATCCAGCAAACGTTGCAATTCTGAAATACTTTGAGCAACCCAGAAAAGTCAATTTTCCAGTAGATTATAGCTAAAATTAGCAAGCTTACTGCAATGGATATCAAGCGCTTCATAATTAAAAATAACGCTCCAATTTCAACGTTTCGCCTGGAGCAAGTTTTTTAACTTCTTGAGTCAAATCAAGCCAAGGTTGTAATTGACCGTATTGAAAAGTTCGACTCATGACGACATAAATAGAAGTTTGATCGCAACCAATACCCACTGCGATCGCATTGTCCCACGTCTGCGCTTGCAATTCATCAATAACGCACCATTGTCCTTGCTCCCACCGCAGTAGGCGACGAAATTTATAGGGTGCATCCTTTTTCCCAACAATTAATACTTTTTGTAGTAGCTTACGAATCAAATTAGGAAAAAATCGCCCCAAAGTAAGCATGACAATCCGCAATATTAGTAAATTGATTGGTGTCATTTGCTTTTGTTTTGCCCAACCAAGTTGACCTTGAATCGAAATTTCATTCTCACTCAGACTAATTTGATAATCTCCTACTAAATGCCCAACAGCATTCTTATGCTTCTTGCCTTCACTCACTAATAATGTAAACTGCGTATCTGAAGCCACTAAGCGATCGCCACGAAAGAGTTTGAACACCCCACCTTTATTTAGTGCTAGATAAAGTTCAGTATGATGGCGACGTTCAATTAAAATTTTTGCTTCTGGAAACCAAATCCTACCAGTGGGACGGGATTTAGGTAGGGGACGCTCAGCAACAAAATCCCGCCAAGCTAGTAAATAATTCCAAGTATGATGCCCAATAATATGATCGTCGCTGTAGCATGGTGCGAGCTTATTCGCCAACCCGATTAAAAAGCTATCATTAATTCGCAGTGCGTCAGGCATCCATTGCCCAACTAATTCAAAACCGTGAGGGAAAAAGTTGTAGGTGTTGCGGCTGGTGTATTCTCCCCCATAAGATCCATCAGGGTGGATGAAGTGAGCAGCTAGTTGAACAGCTTTGACTAATGCCTGTTTGATTCTGATATCTGGTCTTAACTGATAAATCCGCGCTAAACAAGAAATGGTGAGGGTATGATAGCCAGGATCGCAGCCTTCGTATTCCTGAAACCAACCTTCGCTGCTTTGCCAAGACAACACTCGTTCCAAACGCTGCACTTTTGCCCTATCCCATTGAGATGTCTGCAATAACTTTGAGAGCAATTCCAGACAAAGGACAATCAAGGCTTGGTGGTTGGCGAGTTGTCCGCTTTCATTGTGATGGGCTAACCAGTCTGCCCGTTTAGCAAAGAAACGTAGGATGGTGGAATTATCCAGCCCAAGCAAGGTGTAGCTGTCAATACAAGCAAGCAGGGAAAAAGCTGCTGCACCACCCGCTCGTTCATAGGGAAAATAATCATCGCAGGAACCATCAGGGTGGGCGCTATCAGAGGTGAATAAAATACCAGCCTCGACCCACTGGGGAATTACAGGCTGGCGGTAGAATGCATTATCTGGCACTTTGGTGTCGTATGCCAATGCTAGGGGCAATACGAATTCTTGTGCCATGCCACTGGGAAAGTCGATAATTTTATAATGCCAGAAGTTGCGGTCAAAACAGCCGTAGGTGGGGCTGTGGACGTTGCGATCTAGTAAGGTCAAAATTTTAGGGATTTGCGCGATCGCTTCGCGGGCAAACAAGTCTTTATTCATGAAGTGGCGAGTGGCGAGTTGTGAATGGTGAGTGGCGAGTGGTGAGTGACAAATGACAAATGACAAATTATCAGTTCAGTTCCTAGTGAGTTGACTGTTTTTCTGCTCAGTTTCAATTGCCGATCGCCTCATCCTTAACTGGATTTCTTCTAGCATTTTGCGATTAACTGCCATTAAGTCAGCAACTAAGCCAAATAGCCACAATTGTACGCCGATAATAATTAGAATTGCCGCCAAAATCAGACTCGGAATCCTGGTACGGGTAGTTCCTTCTAAAAATAATATCAGCCAGCGTACCCCTAGCATGAATCCGATGGAAAAAGGAATACTCCCCAAAATTGTAAAAAATCGCAGCGGCTGATAAGTCATGAAAATGCGGAGAATAGTGAAAAGCGATCGCTGCACATAAGCGGTAATACTTTTCACTAAGCGCGAAGGTCTTAAATATTTATTTGTTCTGATTGGTACAGATGTGATCGGAATGCCTTTTTGCCCTGCTTGGATGATTGTTTCTAAGGTATAAGTATATTCATTAAATACATTTAGCTGCATTGCTGCTTCACGACTGATAGCCCGAAAGCCACTGGGAGCATCAGGTATATCAGTATTACTAGCAATACGAACTACCCAACTCCCCAGTTTTTGTAGTATTTTTTTCGTAGGTGAAAAGTGTTTTATTTTGCCAATTGGTCGCGTACCAATCACAATTTCCGCCCTACCTGATAAGATGGGTTCGATCAATTTAGGAATATCATCAGCACAGTATTGATTATCTGCATCTGTGTTGACAATGATATCTGCACCAGCAATTAAGCTGGCTTCTATCCCAGCCATAAAAGCTTTGGCAAGCCCTTGATTATAGCTAAAATTAACTATCCGCTCAACACCATAAGACCGAGCAACTTCTACTGTTTTATCAGTGCTACCATCATTGATTATCAGCCATTCTACGCTGGTTATACCTGGTAACTGACGAGGCAGTTCGGAAAGTGTAACTCCTAAAGTCGCTTCCTCGTTATAACAAGGAATTTGAATAATTAGTTTAGGCATATATAAAGGTTTTTAGCAATATATTTTAGGCATAAATGTAATTATTATACTAATTATTAGTAATTTTTAATAAATGCCTAATCGCGGTTAAACAGTTTTATTAGCCTTACCCTGTTCTCATTCAAGTAAGTTTATGAATGTGCTTTTTAATTTTAAGTAGAGAAGCGACATATCGCTTCTCTACTCACTTTATCTAAAAAGTGACAATAACATTTTCGCGATCGCCACTATACTCATAAGTCCTGATTTTACCTGCACTTAATTGAGGCTGTAAGACTGCTTGCATAATTGTGTACGCACATGAGTTATTTCGAGTGGTTATAAGCAGTTTATCTCTACTGGTAAGCTCAAGTTTGATATTGTTAATAATTTGAGAACACATATTTTTAACTTGCTGGTTGCCAAGAATTTGTTCTCTAATATCTTTAACGCGCTTGTCTTCCTGTTCTGGTTCTGATGGCGTTGAACGACGAATTGGTGGACTTGAAGGACGAATTGGGCGCTCTGAATTGCTCGATGGTCGATCTAAATCATTTGAGCGCTCAATTGAATCCTTAGATGTTTGCGCCCAGACAAAGGCATTAGGAGAAACAAAACTTATTGCCAGTCCAAAAATTAAAATTGAGCCAATAGCTTGACGAATAAACACCATTTTTAGATTCTCCTGACACTGAGGATGATATCGTAAAACTGACACAAAACGGATATTAGAATAATTCGTAATTAATTGTCTATTCCCTTGACTTAAACCTAAGCACCTTTAGTTCCTTCAGCTTTTAGCTGCGATCAATAGTCTGAGTTGGTTTTAATTTATGTAAAGATAATCACAAGGTTTATCGCTCGCATTTTAGCATCCGACGTTAACAGTCGATTGCCACCAAATAACTAGAACAAGTTTAAATTATGGCTTTCTTACAGGCGCGGCAATCTTTCATTCAAGAAATTAATCAACCTGACAAGCAGATAGATTTAGCCAAGGCAGCCCTTTTCATTGCACAAGAAGAATATCCCAACCTCGATCCTGACGAGTACCTCAACGCCCTTGATACAATGGCGTTTGAATTACAACAACAGCTACCAGATCGGCAGTATCCCCTGCGCATCATTCAAACGATTAATCGGTATCTATATGATGATTTGGGATTTACGGGTAATGTAGCTGATTACTACGACCCCCGCAATAGTTTTTTAAATGAGGCTCTGGAGCGGCGAACGGGAATTCCGATTACTCTGGCGCTGATTTACCTTGAAGTAGCTAATAGGATTGATTTTCCTATGGTGGGCGTAGGAATGCCAGGGCATTTTCTCATCCGCCCAGATGTTCCCGACATGGAAACTTTCGTTGATGCCTTCAATCGCGGTGAGATCTTGTTTTTTCAAGACTGTCAGGAAAGACTGGCTCAAATTTACGGTCAACCTGTGACGCTGCAACCTGAGTTTTTGGAATCTGTGAGTAATCGACAATTTTTAATGCGGATGCTGACGAATCTGAAATTCATTTATCTGCAACAGGAAGAGTTAGAAAAAGCGCTACGTGCAGTTGAAAGAATTTTGCTGCTGTTCCCAGAATTGGCGAGAGAACTGCGCGATCGCGGCTTGATTAACTACCAGTTGGGGCGCTTTGGTGCAGCAATAACCGATTTTGAAAATTATCTCACCCAAGTTCCCAATGCCGAGGATGCCCTTGTCATCCGCAGGTTGTTGAATCAGTTAGGGCGAAATAGTTAAATGATGAATGATGAAATGTAATATTTTTTAGCATTCATCATTGATCATTCATCATTTTGCAGTTCTTCTGCCACTCGTTTAAGGCGACGCAGTTGAGCTTGCATATCTTCTTGCGTCCAGCGTTGAGCGAAGGTGTGGAAGCCCCAGCGCACTATGGGGTTAGGAATTTCAAACTCAAAACGGTTGATTAAGTTCGTTCCTGGCGATCTCGGTTGACATTCCCAGCGATCGCTTCCAGTGAAAAATCCTTCAAAACCCCAAACGATCAAACCAGGCGCTCGTTCTATTACTACGCTGTTTAAGCTGGGCGCAAGGAGGGGAATTTGAATGATAAAGCGACTGCGGCTACCCACATCGGTACTCCAATCACCCACTGGGACGCAACGTAAGGCAGGGTTGAGCCACCGATGCATTAATTTTTGCTCTGTAATACAGCGCTCTACAACTGTAGCAGTTGCAGCGATCCCAATTGATTGTTCAAACACCATTACAGCAGACATACTATGAAGTCAGACGAAATTGGTAGGTGATGGAAAGAGTTTTAAATCTTAACGCGATGGCTCTTTCTTATCAGGAATTCTAATGACAATAAATTTAAACAAGCTCGTTTTTTTGTCGCTCCTCAAATCAGAGCAAATATCAAAAATCAACAAAATAAAGGTTTTTAAAGGCTAATTCTTCATTAAGGTAGATGTGATGCTATAAACTTAAGCATCACTCTGGATAGGAAAATCAGGTTTAAACTTACTAGCTAGTTTACCGAGAAAATACAAAAATACAACTAAGCTGTAGGATAATTCACAATCCTGCTTTCAAATAAGGAGAAAGTACTGTATTTTTTCCAGTAACGTTTGTAGTTAACTCAGGAAAACCATGAATCGAATTTGGCACGAGGTAACTAAAATAACAGGCTGGAGTGGGCAGATTGATGTGCTACAACTTTTGGCACAGACATCACCAGCTCCAGGTAATCCAGTTGATAGCACTGGGGCTGCTGTCCAGACAGGAGTGAATCAGACAGGTGCTGCTGTGCAGTCGGGGGTTAATTACGTCCAAGATATTTTCCAGAATATTTTGGCGTTTATTCCCAACTTGATCGCAGCAGTCTTGATTCTGTTGGCTGGTTGGATTGTAGCGGCGATCGCTAGATCTATAGTAAAGGGCTTACTCAACCGCACCAATATAGATAACCGCATCGCTGCTGGTTTAATGGGTCGTCAGGATTCGGGCGAACTACCCAAAGTAGAAGACTTTATTGGCAACTTGGTTTACTGGATTATCCTCCTGTTTACCATCGTGGCGGTATTACAGTCACTGCAACTAGAGGTAGTGTCGCGCCCGTTGGGAGGATTTCTCAATACCGTAATTGGCTTCATTCCAAGAGTGTTGGGTGCTGCGATAATTCTCGGCATCGCTTGGGTAATAGCAACACTGGTGAAGTTGTTAACGACGCGGGGATTGCGAGCCGCCAGGGTGGACGAGCGCCTAGATCAGCGCCCACCCCAAGCAGCAGGCACGACTCAACCGCCAAATCAGTTATCTTTAACCGATACGATCGCTAATGCCTTGTATTGGTTCATATTTTTGCTGTTTTTGATCCCAGTCTTGGATACTTTGGGTCTACAGCAAGCACTACGACCAGTAGAAAATTTGGTGAATCAAATTCTCTTGATTCTGCCGAATATCTTAGCAGCGGTGTTAATCGCAGCTGCTGGCTGGGTACTAGCTACTATAGTGCGACGGATTGTCACTAACTTGCTAGCTTCAACCGGACTAGACCAAGCAGGAACTCGATTTGGGTTGCGTAGAACCGCAAGAGGACAATCGTTATCTGGGATTATTGGCACGATTGTTTACGTGTTGATTTTGATTCCGGTTGCGATCGCGGCGCTCAATGCATTGCGGATCGAGGCAATCTCGGCACCAGCAATATCAATGCTGCAACAAATCCTCAATGCTCTCCCTGCGATCTTCACAGCAGCATTAATTCTGATTTTGGCTTATTTCCTGGGGCGGTTTGTCGCAGATTTAGTCACCAATATTCTCAGCAGCATTGGCTTTGACAACATCTTCTCTGTCTTGGGTCTACCAGCACCCGCGAGACGCAGAACTGGAGTATCGACTAGATATCCAGATCCGCAAGTCACGCCGCCTACTACCGGACAACAAACTGTAATTCAGTCCGACTCCAGCACAACGATGCAACTGGCAACTCGTACTCCTTCCGAGATTGCTGGCATTATTGTTCTGGTTGGAATTATGCTGTTTGCCGCAGTCACAGCAGTTAACATTCTGGGTATTCCAGCGCTAACAGCCTTAATTAGCGGCATTATCGTCATATTTGGGCGGATTTTGGCGGGATTATTGGTGTTTGCCATTGGTCTATTTCTGGCAAATCTGGCTTACAGCATCATTACCAGTTCTGGTAGTTCCCAAGCCCGAATCTTAGGACAGATAGCACGCATTTCCATCATTGTTCTAGTGTCAGCTATGGCACTGCAACAGATTGGCATTGCTCAAGATATTGTTAACTTAGCATTTGGTCTGCTACTGGGTGCGATCGCTGTTGCTAGTGCGATCGCCTTTGGTTTAGGCAGCCGCGACATTGCAGGTCAACAAGTGAGAGAATTGCTCGAATCTTTCAAGCAACAAAGAAACCTACCTCCACGACTCTAAAGAATGAAGGATGAAGTATGAAGTATGAAAAGTTTCAACCTTCATCCTTCCTTAATCCTACCCCTACGCTACCGCAAGCTACAACCTTCAACCTTCAGCCTTCATCCTTCCTTTAGTCCCTAATTTTGCCACCAGTTCCGCTTTAATTCGGTTGAGAATGGAAGTTTCATCTAAGGATGCTAAAATCCGGCTAACGACGGCTTTAGGGCCATCAGGCCCCCAAGTTGCCCCATTGGCTAAATAAGCTTTGGCGACTTGTCCAATGCCATAGGAAGAAACACCAGCCACAGAGGCTTGGGTAATGGCGACAGATAAGTAGGGTGCGATCGCTCCTCCACCAGTAGCAGTGGTAGCTAAACCGAGTAAACTTTTGAGAGAACTTAAACCCAAATTCGCCAACAGTTCGCTGGCACTAATGCCACCCATACTGAGGGCGATTTTTTGTAGCAGGTTCGTAGCGCCTGCGGAAGTCATGGCAATGCCATACAACTTTGATAGAGTCAGGATCAGGGTGACATCAATTACAACGCCGCTGAGGAGATCGACAACAGTAACAGGGTTGAGGGCAACAGCTATTGCCTTTGACATGACTGCCCGCCAAATGATGGAGTTAGCGCTGTTCTCCCGAATTTCCAGTTTTCGCTGCACCAATTGTTCGTTCACATTGTCGGCATAAAGCATCGTATTCAAAGCAACTAATGCTTTGCCTTCTCGATGCAAAATTTCGAGGATTTTTAGCTTCAGCTCTTGAACTTGTGGTTGACTAGAACTAAGCTGAACGCCCCTAGTACCATCGGGACGTACTATTGCTTTTCTAGTCAGGGGTGAAGCAGCTGCCATGACAATTTCATCGGGCGAGAGTAACTCTGTGACTCGTTCATCTCGGATTTTGTGATAAATTGCCATTCGATCCGCTTGGGGATACTGGTCAATTTTGTTGAACACGAGCAAGATTGGCTTTCCTGCTTCTCGCAGCTGGGAAAGGGCTGCGTGTTCAAGCTGGGTCATATCACCCGCAATTACAAATAAAATTAGATCCGCCTGACTAGCAACTTTTGCAGCAGCATCGGCACGAGTTGCACCGTCAACTTCATCCAAACCTGGAGTATCAATCAGTTCCACTTGGGACTGAGATGTACTAGGGAGGGTGACTTTGAGGTAGCGATCGCCTCCTACCATTTCTTCACTAATGCCCCAGCAAGCCTTTTGACTACCTTTGGTGACACCGTGCAGAGGGCCTGTTTCAAACACTGTTTGCCCCAGCAAGGCGTTAAGCAAAGAAGATTTACCTCGTCCCACCATGCCAAAGACGGCAATTTGCACCACTCGCCGTTCTAAATTTTCCAGCATGGTTTCAAGCTGGTTAATTTCTGCCTCCAATCCCTTTGTTTCAGAGGGCGTGAGGTCGAGATTTTTGATTAATTCTTGCAGAGTATCACGTGCCTGTTTGTAATTTAGTTCCGCCTCAATGTCTTCAAAGCTCCAAATCGCACTTTCTAGTTCCTGCTCGAAATCATTATCAGGCATATGGGGATTTGGTTCAGGCACTCTAGAAGTCATAAATATGGGTGTGGGGGTGTGCAGTGATAAAAAATGACACTTGTGGAACTTGCGAGACACAACAGATTTGAGGAATTTGAGGTAGCCCAGGAGGCGTTCACTTCAACCTTCAACCTTCATCCTTCATCCTTTTCCCTTTGACCTACTTTGCAATTACTTTACCTAATTCGATCCTAATCAAAATTACTGCTGTCAGATTGCGTTTGATATCGTGGGGAATAGAACACTGGGAAAGCATTCAATATTGGTAGCAACAATTGTGAGTGGTAAGCGACTGCCAGAAACTATTGCCCACGTCAGGATCACTCGTCAATCCTGGCAACATGGATTTCTAGAAGGAGAAGTCAGAGCTGGCGAATTTGAATGGCACTTCCAGTGGCGTTTTCGCCTGGGTGAGTTGTCTGTTAAGCCTTCTCAAGGTCGAGCTTTAATTCAAGAACCGCTCGGTCGCTTTTTGGAGCAAAAAGATTATCAGCTAGAACCCGGAGGAGACTATGCTTTTAAAATTCGGGCAGAACTTTAGAATGATGAATGATGAATGATGAATTTTCGTGATTGAGTAGGTAGTAGGGAGAAAGGTGAAAGCTGAAATATAAAATGCGAAATCTTTTTCCCTTTTTATCGTCACTTATCACTAACTTTTCAGCATTCAGCATTCAGCATTTATTGGTTCAAGTATCTTTCCACTAGGAGAATAGCAACAATGTCATCTATTGGTCGGGGGGGTTGTCGCATACCTTGTGGTATTAATCGAGAGACACCTGTGGCCGGGTACATCTGCCAATAGCGATCGCGCGCTTCTAAGCTGGTGTAACGTTCATCTACCATGACGATAGATAAAGCGGATGGTAATTCTTGAAGCAGTTGTTGTTGCCAGCGTTTGGCTGTAGTTTGGTCGCCCATTACTATTAAGGAAATCGGAAACAGCTGGCATTTAGCTTTGATAGTAGCGATCGCTTCAGTTGCTGATACAACTTGATGATAGTGCAGTTTGCGATCGTATCCCATTATCGCCAAGCCACACTTATCTTTACCCGGATCGAATCCCAAAATCATCGTATTCATCTTTCTCCCCCAGCTCCCCCAGCTCCTCCAGCTCCTCCTCTTCCAGGTGTTGGACTAACAGATGGTGGAGGAAGAAATGGTTTGAGATTAGGCACGGCTAATGGCTGCCCTGCGACGCTACGAGTGCTGAAAACAACTTGCCCATTGTCAACTGCTACCAGATCCACTCTCAAAGGCCCAGAAGTGTAAGTGTCTTGGGCTGCGATCGCTTTAAGTTCTAGGGGTTGATTGTATTGCTGTAGTTGCTCAAAGAAGCGAATTAGAGTTTGGATGCGATTATCTGCAATCTGAACAGTATCTCCGATGATGCCAGCTTGCTGGGCGCGAAAATTAGCAGCACCCAGCAATAAATCTACCCGCCGTCGCATTTCCTCTGCTGTCATAGATTTTGGATCGGAAGTAATTGCAGCTAAGACATAGCCTGCTGGAAAAATTTTTTGATTAACAGCCACTTCAGCCATAATTTGTACAGATTTTTCCCCAACTAGATAGTTATTAGCTGCGAGAATTCGCACAAAGTAGTCGCGGCCATCATCAATTTGCTCGATCAGTTGTTTAACTTGCTCCTTTGAAGGTTGCACTACTTGCTCTGTGACGCGATCGACTCCTGGCTGAGTTAACTCGATCGCATTTCGGTTGGCTTCGCGCAGGATTTCATCGACAGCTTGACGAGCGGCTGAGGGTTGGACAACGCGAACCACCCTAGCTGCTAGCACTTGACCCCGAAATAAGGCGAAGTTGCCTTGACGCAACTCTTGTAAGTAGCGTCCTAAAAACAGTGCTGCTTGTTCTAGGTATTCCTTTTGTTTTTCTAGTTGTTGGCGGCGAGCTTCTTGTTTGGCTATTACCAATTTGCGCTTGGCAATTTCGCGATCGCGCTCTACAATCTGAGTTTTGACTTCGTTAAGTTGAGCCAGCAGTTTTTGACGGTCTTTCTGGCGTTGTTTAATTTCTGCACGTAGCTTACTTGCTTGCTGGGAAACAGTTGCAAGTCGCGCCTGGGCTTGCTGATACTCCGATGTAACTTGGCTCAACTGATTATTGGTGCGATTGAGTTGAGCTTGAGTTTTGATTTGTTTGCTAAGTACTTGCCGTAACGATTGATTAATTTTTGCTAAGCGTTTCCTTCCTGCTGCTTGCTGTTTTTGTGCCTGTATTTGTTGGGCTTTTTGTTCTGCTCTGGCTTTAGTTAATTCCTGCTCTACTTGACTTTTTTGTTTATTCGTGGCTTCTAACTGCCGTTGGGTAGTTTCTAAATCTTCACGCTTGCGCTCTAGTTGTCTTTGAATCTTGCCGACTTCAAACAGCCCTGTGCGCAATTGTTTGTTTACACTTAATAAAATTCCCAATGTCGAAGCAGAAATAATCGCCCCAGTAAAGACAGTAACTACAGTAGCTGTACGACGGGGCCGCATCTTAAACAACGACAGACGCGCTTTACCTACTTTCGTCCCCACGCGATCGCCCACCGTTGCGATCGCGGCTCCTAAAATTAAAATTGCGGCAATCCAAATAAACCCGGTGGACATTTCTCGCCATTATCTTCCACTCCAGATACAGCCTAGCTCAACCAGGAGTGATGAATGGTGAGTGGCGCTTTGGCTAGGATTTTAGATTTTAGATTTTGGATTTTGTCGCAGCTTTGCGGTGGACTCTTTTCCCGGCATAAAGGAGGCAGTGCGGTGGACTCTTTCCCAAGGCACTCAGCCCTTGCGGGTTTCCCGACTTGAAGGAAGTGCCGTCGGCATAAAGCACCTGCCGTCAAGTGGCGTGATTTTGGATTAAAGTCTCTGCTTGTCCCCCTGTGAGAAAGTCCCTTGCCAGAGCGCTCTTTTGAATTCTCAAAGCGAGAACCTTGCACGAGACTAACTCCTGAATTTTGCCAACCGACAACCGACTGCTTAATTAAGTAAACTGCTGACTCAGAACGACTGGATTGTGAACTGTAATTTTCTTTTTGTGGATAGAAATCATGTTGCCGTCGCGCAAGTCGCCCAATAAGCGAGTGACAGTGACGCGGGTTGAGCCAATAGCTTCTGCGATCGCTTGGTGAGAAAGCTTGAGATCGATCGTGATGCCATCACTACTTGGAACACCAAAATCACGACAGAGAATCAGCAGAAAACTCACCAAGCGCGAACCCATGTCTCGGTGAGCCAAAGTTTCAATCATCATCTCTGTCTGTAGAATCCGCGAGGAAAGACCCCGCAGCATTAACATCGACAGCTCTGGATTGTCCTTGAGTGCTTGCTCGACTTGCTCGATTGGTGCTGAAAGCAACTCTACTGGCGTAAATGCCACTGCATGATAAAAGCGATCGCTTCGATTGCCAGTCAATAACGACAGCACCCCAAATACGCTATTCTCTCGCAGTAGCGCTACGGTAATTTCTTCTCCTGCCTCGTAAACCCTTGAGAGCTTTACCGCACCTTTAAGTAAAAAATAAACTCGTTCCGCCGGATCTCCAGGAAAAAAAACCGTTTTGCCGCGTTCAAAAACTTCTACTACTGGCGGAAACGAGCCTGCTCCGATTTGACGGAACACAGCTGCTAGCGGTCTATCTTGCGTCACGACCATATCCCTTGCCCTAACCCATATCTCTAAAGACTTTCACCAGATAACTCAATCATCAATCCTGTTAATCAAAAATCCCCAAGCGGTAAATTTAGAATGATTAATCCGATTTTATGATTTTTGTAGTTATTACTACACAATTTCTGACAAACTGAGAAGTTTTTGACCTGAAAAAACGATTTTCTGAAGGCTTCACGCTCAAATTATTGCTATTTAATATCAAAACATATTGTCAATATATCTTAAGCGAGAATAGGCATTCGTAGTTAATTTTATCTATTTGTTTACCGGGAGCATTACCTGCAAAAGCCACGAGTATTCTTGTATGCTCCTAAATGGGTTTCTAATTGACCGCCAGATTTTAGATCGCAATTGCCGCTGCTTGGATGATTCGGTACAAGCTCTTAACTGAAGGGGGTTCGGTTCGGAAGCATTTCTAACTCACAAATCGGGTATCCAGATAGCCAAAGTCCTCAAGCTACCAGATGAGCGTTGTTTTTAAGCTCGCGCCGAGGACAATCTAAAATCTAAGTTTTGCGGGAACGCGATCGCTTTCCTCTCGACCAAAAATCTAATATTGATGGACTGTTATGCTAGATTTAACCGGAAAAAACGCCCTTGTGACAGGGATCGCCAATAATCGCTCCATCGCTTGGGGAATAGCCCAACAACTGCACAAAGCAGGAGCCAATCTGGGGATCACCTATTTGCCAGACGGACGGGGGCGAATGGAAACAAAAGTTGCTGAACTAGTCGCACCTGTCAACCCCAGCTTGTTTCTGCCCTGTGATGTTCAAAATGATGCTCAAATAGCGTCTACTTTCGATACGATCCGCGATAAATGGGGCAAGTTGGATATCCTGATTCATTGCCTTGCCTTTGCCAATAAAGAAGATTTAAGTGGAGATTTTAGCCAAACCACGCGATCTGGTTTTGCCAAAGCTTTAGAAATTAGCACCTACTCGCTGATTCAATTGAGTGGAGCAGCCAAACCCTTGATGACAGAGGGAGGTAGTATCGTTACGCTCACTTATTTGGGTGGTGTCAGGGCAATTCCTAACTACAATGTCATGGGAGTAGCCAAGGCTGGGTTGGAAATGAGCGTGCGTTACCTCGCTGCTGAACTCGGTTCTCAAAATATTCGCGTGAACGCAATTTCGGCAGGCCCAATTCGCACTCTAGCTTCTTCGGCAGTTGGTGGCATTTTGGATATGATTCATCATGTGGAAGAAGTGGCTCCCCTCCGGCGTACAGTCACTCAGTTAGAAGTGGGCAATACTGCTGCTTTCTTGTCTAGCGATCTATCTAGCGGGATTACAGGTCAGATCCTATATGTGGATGCTGGTTACGAAATTATGGGAATGGGATGAAGTCTGAAGGATGTAGAGACGCGATATATCGCGTCTTTCCGTTAGCCAAGCGTGACCGAAGGTATCGCGCGGATGAAGTCTGAAGGATGTAGTTGGTGTTAACAGTAAAGGCGAACTACCGTTTACTGTTTATCCTTCTAGCGATCGCTGTAGGATTGAATAATAGAGCTAATCTTTTCTCACAATCACCTGCCATGCAGACAAGCGATCGCCAAATTACTACACCTGTTAACTTAGGGTTTTTGCCTCGAAGTGCCTCTATCCGCCGGACTACGGGTGAAACAGATGTCCAAGTGACGCTGAATTTGGATGGAGGAGGTAAATGCTCTGCCTCTACTGGCGTTCCTTTTCTAGACCATATGCTTCATCAAATCGCCTCGCATGGTTTGATTGACTTGGAAGTAAAGGCTACAGGCGATATAGAAATTGACGATCACCATACGAATGAAGATGTGGGTATTACTCTAGGGCAAGCGTTAAGTCAAGCGCTAGGCGATCGCAAGGGTATTGTTCGCTTTGGAAATTTCCTCGCTCCTCTAGATGAAGCTTTGATTCAAGTAGCCCTGGACTTTTCTGGTCGTCCTCACCTTAGCTATGGTTTGCAGATTCCCACCCAGCGAGTTGGTACTTACGATACTCAACTGGTGCGGGAATTTTTTGTTGCCATAGTTAACCACAGTCAAATGACGCTGCATATTCGCCAACTAGATGGGATCAACTCCCACCATATAATTGAGGCTACATTCAAAGCGTTTGCGCGATCGCTCCGCATGGCAGTTGAAATCGATCCCCGTCGCGCTGGGGCAATTCCTAGTTCTAAAGGTGTTTTATAAGCTTTGGCTTTTGTGGACGCAACCAACATTCGCGATCGCTCTAAATCTAGCAACATTACGTACTTGTTGACATATTGCGTACTTTGTGTAATAAAACGATAATTCAAGCTCAATGAGTTGCTAGTCATTTACGAGCGCCCGCCGCTCGGATTTGCAAAAGTTAGCAGCGTCAGCAAGACATACACCTAAAAGCAAATAGATTAAACATAATACGAGCAAAATATAGCGGTTTCACCGTCTGCATCAAAAATTTGAATGCAGCGCGATCGCTCTTTTCCCCATTACTAGAGAAATGCGATCGCCCTTTAGATAGGGACTAGCCAGAGAGTGAGTATGATATAAAAGTCGATAATTATTAACAAATGTTATCAATGCTGATTTCCTCCTCTGGCTTGTCCAAGGTAAAAGACTCAGTAAAGGAAAAAATTTTCTTCGGTCAAGAACCGAGTATCGAGTTAGTCGCCATATTAACTGTTTACTTCGTTCAGGGAATCTTAGGATTAGCTCGCCTAGCCGTGAGCTTTTTCTTCAAAGATGAATTAGGGCTGAGTCCGGCTGAAGTATCCTCTCTGCTGGGAATTGTGGCTATACCCTGGATTATCAAACCAGTATTTGGCTTTATCTCCGATGGCTTACCGATCTTTGGCTATCGACGACGACCTTACCTAATATTGTCAGGCATCTTGGGAGCGGCTGCTTGGGCGAGTTTAGCTACAGTAGTACACACGCCGATGGCAGCTGTTGGAGCAATCGCGCTGAGTTCCCTCTCTGTTGCTGTCAGTGACGTAATTGTTGACTCTTTAGTTGTAGAACGGGCAAGAGTTGAGTCTCAAGCTGAAGCTGGATCGCTGCAATCACTTTGCTGGGGAACTTCTGCTGTAGGGGCTTTGATCACAGCTTACTTTAGCGGTTGGCTGCTAGAGCATTTTACCACTCGTACTGTATTTTGGATTACAGCATCATTCCCCTTAATTGTCTCAGCAGTGGCTTGGCTAATTGCAGAGACTCCTGTTGACACCTCTGCCCAAGCAGATGGCAAACAATACAGCAATTGGGGAACAGTCAAGACTCAGATTAAACAATTACGAAGCGCCATTTCACAGAAAGCGATTTGGCTACCAACTGCATTCATCTTTATTTGGCAAGGTACCCCAACAGCTGACGCTGCTTTCTTCTTCTTCACCACCAATGAACTGGGGTTTGAACCAGAATTTTTAGGCAGAGTACGCTTAGTCACCAGTATCGCCTCCCTAGTAGGTGTTTGGGTCTTCCAGCGCTTCCTCAAAAGCGTACCCTTTCGCGTCATTTTTGGTTGGAGTACCGTCCTATCAGCAGTTTTGGGCATGACTATGCTGCTGCTAGTAACTCATGCTAACCGCACATTGGGTATTGACGATCGCTGGTTCAGCTTAGGCGATAGTCTCGTCCTCACCGTCATGGGACAAATTGCTTATATGCCCATTTTGGTACTAGCAGCAAGGCTTTGTCCACCAGGAGTAGAAGCAACCTTGTTTGCCTTGTTGATGTCGGTATCAAATCTGGCTTCTGTTTTTTCCTACCAATTCGGCGCATTAATGATGCGTTGGTTCGGTATTACCCAGGATAACTTCGATCTTCTCTGGCTATTAGTCCTAATCACCAACGTTTCTACACTCTTACCCCTACCATTCCTCCAGTGGCTACCAGCAGGTGAGGAAACCAAGACATCAGCGCCAACAGTAACAACCTTGGAAGCTGATACCCCAAATGCCAAGGAAATAGGACAAACCATTTGAATGATGAATGATGAATGCTAAATACTGAAAATTATCAGTATTCTTCATTCAAACTTCACACTCCATACTTCATCCTTCACACTTCCCTAGCCCCTAGTTATGTTTCAACTTCACGAACGTGCAGCATCTGTTCCTACCAATTCATATCAAAGAGAAGATTGGCAAAAAGGATACGAATCTCTCAAACAAGAGTTTGATTATTGGATTGATGATGTCGAGGGTGAAATTCCCCAAGAATTACAAGGTACTCTGTTTCGCAATGGCCCCGGTTTACTCGATGTAAACGGACAGCGAATTCACCATCCCTTTGATGGCGATGGTATGATTAGCGCGATCGCTTTTCGTGATGGTCGTGCCCACTTTCGTAACCGCCACATCCGCACTGCTGCTTATTTAGAAGAACAAAAAGCCGGAAAAATTCTCTATCGCGGCGTGTTTGGTACCCAAAAACCAGGCGGTTGGTTGGCGAATGCCTTTGACTTCAAGTGGAAAAATATTGCCAACACCAACGTAATTTATTGGGGCGGTAAACTCTTAGCACTGTGGGAAGCTTCCGATCCCCATCGCCTCGATCCTCGCACCTTGGAAACGCTAGGCAAAGATTCGCTTAACGGTGTGTTGGCAGATGGCGATCCTTTTGCCGCCCATCCCCGCTTCGATCCGAGTTGTGACTTTGATAGTGGCGAACCATGTTTGGTAAATTTTTCGATCAAAGTTGGTCTATCCACCACAATTACTATTTTTGAACTCGATTCCTCCGGGAAGGTGGTAAGGAAACACGCTCATAGTGTTCCTGGCTTCGCTTTCATGCACGATTTCGCTATTACGCCCAATTACTGCATCTTCTTCCAAAATCCTGTTGTCTTTAATCCTTTGCCTTTCGCGTTCGGTTTGCGTGGGGCGGCGGAATGTATGAAATTTCAGCCTCATAAACCTACTCGCGTTATCTTAATTCCCCGCAACCCCTCCGCAGGGGGTGTACAGATTTTGGAAACTCACTCTGGTTTTGTCTTCCACCACGCTAATGCTTTCGAGCAAGGTGAGGAAGTTATTGTAGACTCGATTTGCTATGAATCATTCCCAGAAGTGGAACCTGGAAGCGATTTTAAGCAAGTTGATTTTGATGCCCTCGATCCTGGGAAACTGTGGCGTTTTCATCTCAACCTCAAGGATCAAAAGGTGTCGCGGGAATTAATCGAAGCCCGCTGCTGTGAATTTCCCAGCATCCACAAAAAATGTGTAGGCAGACCTTATCGTTATCTCTATATGGGTGCGGGGCATAATAATACTGGGAATGCACCTTTGCAGGCAATTCTCAAAGTTGACTTGGAGTCTGGAGAACGACAACTGTGGAGTGCTGCACCGCGCGGCTTTGTCAGCGAACCAATTTTTGTCGATCGCACGGGTTCCACTGATGAGGATGATGGCTGGGTGCTGACTTTGGTTTACGATGCCGCTCATCATCGTTCCGATCTGGTGATTTTGGATGCTAAGGATTTAAATAAGGGTGCGATCGCCCGCTTGCATCTGAAGCATCATATTCCCTACGGGCTGCATGGTACTTTCGCCCCTGGTTTGTAAATACGATAGTAGAGACGTTTCATGAAACGTCTCTACATCATATTCAAATATTAATTTCGTCGCAGATACTGTACTATTTCCTGTTTTGGATGTATTATTAGGAATAGTCTACTTTATAATGGTAATATTCCTGATTTTAAAACTTTTGCACAGATTCCGACTATGAAGTAAGTATATCAGAAACTTCGCTGCACCTCAACCCAATAGTACTATTTTTGAATTTTTTTTCCTAATCCTTTTGATTGTAAAAATTCCCGCACAACTGCTTTAATATCGCGCAATTCGCCTTCAACTAGGTAATTCAAGCGGCGCATTTCTGCCTCGTTAATCAATCCAGCGAGAGAAGCGATCGCAATTTGTAATTCTGGGTGCTTTTTCAAAGTGGCTTGGCGAACGATGGGAGCGGCTTCATAAGGGGGAAAATACCGCTTATCGTCTTGAAGAATTGCTAAATCCAAGCGGGCGATTTGGGCATCAGTTGAATTACCCGCTACGAGATCCACCTGGCGATCGACTAAAGCGCGATAAATCAAACCCAAATCCATCACGCGCGGTGATTTAGTAAACTGTAACTTATAAGTTTTAGCTAATCCCGGAAACCCATCTTCTCGATTGAGAAACTCATAGCCAAACCCGGCTTGCCATTGGGGTGTATGTTGGGCTGCTTGCGACATAGTTTGTAAATTCAACGCCCTTGCATCTTCACCTCTAATAATCATGGCGAAGGTATTTTCAAAGCCCAAAGGTGGCGTAACTTCTAAGCCAAATTGCTTTGCGTAGGATGTTTTTACTTGCTGATAAACAACTTTTGGATCGCTAATCGGCTGTTGTTTGAGAACAGTAGTAAAAGCTGTACCCGTATATTCAATATAAGCATCAATTTGCCCCGCCGTGAGTGCTTGATGGCAAACGAAAGTACCACCTAAATGTAGGCGACGATCTACTTTTAAATTAGTGCTGGATTCAATTTGCTGTGCTAGGAGTTCCCCCAAAATGTCTTGTTCGGTGAAATCTTTTGAGGCGACAACAATATCACCACCACCAGATGAAACATTGGGGTTACAGCTTGCGATCGCTAGAATCGAGATGAAGGTGAGAAAGCATAATACAAAAAATTTTTTCATCGCAGCACCAACATTTCACCTTTGCTTGTTTCTGCTATCCCATTTTGTCAGACGCTGTTCTATTAAAGCGATCGCCCAATCTGCTAATATAGCTAAAAGGGCTGCGGGTACTGCACCAGCAAGAATTAAGTCGTTATTCACCATTGCAATACCGCGAAAAACGAATACTCCCAAACCACCAGCTCCAATTGCAGCTGCGATCGTAGCGACACCAATAGCAATTACTGTTGCTACCCGCACTCCAGCCAAAATTACACCCAGCGCTAGGGGAATTTCGACTTGCAACAGTAGCTGTTTATCAGTCATACCCATACCTCTTCCAGCTTCGCGGATAGCTGGATCGACGCTGATAATACCTGTATAAGTATTGCGAATAATTGGTAGAAGAGAATACAGAGTTAGGGCAATAATCGCTGTTTTTGCCCCAATTCCACCAATGATTGGTACAGAAATCAGAAAACCAAATAACGCCAGACTCGGAATAGTTTGGAGGATATTTGCAATTCCCAAGATTGGTTGACGCAGATTTGTTTTACGAGTAATCAGAATACCCAAAGGAATGCCGACGAGGGTAGCAATGCCAATAGAAACGCCAACTAAGAGTAAGTGAGTACTCGTTTCTTGGAGAATTTCTGAACCATACTTCACCAGAAAAAATTCACTTAATTTCATCGCCCGTTCTTTTCTTCCGTTGCATTGTATACTTGTGCAAACGGTTGCAATCCTCGGACAAAAGCGCGTGCTTCTGGTTGAGTCGATTTTAAAAATTCGGCAGGTGTTTCTAATACCAGTAATTGTCCTGACTGTATCAAACCAATTCTAGAAGCTAGGATAAAGGCTTCTTGAATATCATGAGTCACAAAGACAACTGTTTTGTTTAGTTGTTGTTGTAGCTGATGAAACTGCTGCTGAATTTCCAAACGAGTCACGGGATCGAGTGCGCCAAACGGTTCATCCATCAATAAAACTGGCGGATCTGCTGCAAGCGCCCTTGCTACGCCAACTCGCTGTTTTTGCCCGCCCGAAAGTTCGTGAGGATAGCGTTTGGCGAATTGTGCTGGATCTAAACCGACTAGGTGTAATAATTCGTATATTCGTGTTTTAATCTTTTTTGGTTGCCAACCTTCTAAACCGGGGATTAATCCTACATTACGTTCAACGGTGAAGTGAGGAAACAAGCCAATTTCTTGAATTACATAGCCTATTTTTCGCCGCAACTCAATTTCATTCCACTTAGCTGTAGGAATTCCTTCAAATAACACTTTACCAGCGCTAGGTACTAACAAACGATTGATTAGTTTCATCGTCGTCGTCTTACCACTACCACTACGCCCTAGTAGTACTAGCACTTCACCTTGATGAATGGCGAAATTGAGCTTCGATACTAGCGATCGCCCATTCTGATTATAAGCAACATCACTAAATTCGACGACAATTGTTTTATCCTGCGGCATGAATCACTCCCAAAAGGGCTTGCCTAAGATAACATTATGCGTGTATTTTACGATTATTTCTCTGCTATAAAGTAATTGCTAATAAATAATAAGTTTTCCACTTCAGCTTCGAGCCGAGACACTTCATACTTCTAAACATCTTGGGGATTCAGTTTCATCATTTCCCAAGTAGTGTAAGTGCCGATTGGACTCCATATTATATATGGCAGGAGTAACGCAGCTGCCCAAATAGAAATCGGTAAGACTGTTAAAGTTAATAATATTCCTAAAATTGCACCAGTTCCACCAATAATTGTGCCATTCCTGAGACTATGGGTTCTAAGCATGACTGGATTATAGGCGATGATGACAATCTCTACGAGTAAATAAAAACCCATTAAATACCAGTTTCTGGTATTTTCCCAAACAATATAAGCTGACCAAGCACCACAAATAAAAACAATAGTCCAAATAATTGGGATTGCCGCTTCAAATGTTAACCAACTAGGGCGACGCAAGCGTTTAAACCATTTAACATCCTTTGGGGTGATAATGTTTGCACCTAACGCCACCAGTAGAGTTACTCCCCCAATCACCATCCAAGATCTAATCATGCCCCTTTACCCTTAATTCATAATTCTTAATAGCCGACGGTAAGGGCGTAGCCCTACTTAATTCGTAATATTCCTGAATTCTTACTGGCGTTCTTTAACAGACGTACCTGTGGTAGGGGCAGTTTTTTTATCTTGTTGTCCTACATATATTTCTATTAAACTTGTCCCTACAGACAACCCGCTACAGGAAGATAAATACAGATGGTATTAATTTTTTCATTTAAGCGGGATAAAAGCAATCAGCCCTTGGTTGGAATTAGCGATCGGGATTTAGTATTATTAGTAATAAAAATACAAACCCCTAGCAGGAGCGCTTATTCAGCACTAGGATTAAGACGAATCATTTCCCAAGTAGTGTAACTGCCAATTGGACTCCAAATTACATATGGCAAGAGTAAACCTGCTGCCCAATCAGAAATTTGCCATACAGTTAATGTCAGCACTACACTTAAAACCGCACCAGTTGCGCCGATAATTGTACCGACTGTCAAACTGCGAGTTCTCAAAGTTACTGTTGTATATGAAACAGTAATTAACTCCAATGTTAAATACAATCCCATCAATAACCAAGTTTTGAGGCTACCTGGTTCTTTTTCCCAGACTATATAAGCTGACACAGCCCCACAAGTAAAAATAGTAGTCCAAATTACTGGAATCAAAGGCTCAAAAGTCAACCAGTTTGGACGTTCTAATTGTGCAGCCCATTTTAGATCACGGGGTTTAAACAACAAACCACCGATTGCAACTAAAAGAGTCACACCCCCAATTATCATCCAAGATGGAATCATAGTCTCTTACCCTCTCTGCAGTCAAATCAATTCCTATACCGCGATTGTGACAGTTGAGACAAGTAAGGGTACTCAGCCAATAGTGTGAAAAGTGATGGGCGATGAGTGGCGCGTGGTGAGACAATTATGAATGATGAATTATAAATGATAAAAATTTTAGCATTCATCATTCACAATTCATCATTTTATAACTCAACCTTTTTTCCCTAAAGCAATCATACTTGCGCCATTAGGAAAGTGTTTAAATAAATGCCAATCCAGCATTCCCAACCATACGCAAGGGCGGGGTAAAAGCCTAAATGTCCTACCTTTGGGAACGATTGTCTCGAATAAGTGAGCGCGATGATATATTTTATAAATATCTACGCCTGCCTGAGAGAATAGCGATTTTAAATTAGCATCATTTAGCCTTCTCAAATGAGCAGGTTCGTCAGTGGAAAAACGTCCATAACCATCAAAAGACGGTTGTAAACCTCCTGTCAATCGGTTTTGCGACCATTCTAAAGAGTATTTATTGGCGCAAGGTGTGGAAATAATTACGATACCTTGAGGTTTGAGTAAGCGGCTAATTTCCGCGATTGATTTTTCTACATTTCCGACGTGTTCTAACACTTCTATGGATATGATTATATCGAAAGAATTATCGGCAAAATTGATAGCTTCATCTGACATAGTTAAATATTTAGCAGATGAATACTTTGCTTGTGCTATTTGTAAAGCTGTGTCTGATATATCACTGCCATAAATTGAAGCATCTGGAAAAAAATCAGTTAATAATTCTATATAGCGTCCTTCGCCACAGCCATAGTCTAAAGCAGTGCTAGGATTGAATCCACTAGCTTTCACAGAGTTGAGTATAGCTTTCATGTGTATGTGTGTGTGTGCATTGTGTGTGT
>QQTW01000147.1_pt1 | contig 39407 bp, 44 predicted proteins | sample 1904831 | NCBI WGS metagenome assembly QQTW01 (sample SAMN09435610, study PRJNA476489) | Subsurface metagenome, whole genome shotgun sequencing project.
ACATCAACATGGCCTCCTGGCATTGCTTAGCGCAGTCTTTACCCAGAATCTTCAAAACAGCATCCTCGATTCCGCCACCGGGCTTGGGGGCGTAACTGAAATCGAATTTGTTGTTCTTAGCTTTCAGCACGCGAAGCGACAGACGGATGTTGGGGCGCGAGAGGGCATAGGCTTGTAGTAAGCGCCTGACCGATTGTAGGCGCTTGGCTGGTTCTTTGAGAGCTGCCTGGTGCCTGACCGGATATGCAGCGAGAAGATTCGTGACGCGAACAGTCGTGCCAACTGAGTGGGACGCTGGCTCCTCACTACATGGTCCCATCAAAGTCAGATCAAGAAGCGTGAGAAGTAAAAGACATAGTTATAGCATTTTACTCACCGCTTAATCTTCCCGTCCCTCTCTATCTCCAGTTTGGCAGCCACCGCCTCACCCTCAACTCTTGTCGTGACAACCAAAGCCTCACTCACTTCCGCGATGCACGCCAACGCCTCTCCCCGAAACCCCAATGTCTCACCACCTGCACCCTTAAGGTCTTCGAAGCTTCTGATTTTGCTTGTGCAATGGTGCTGAGCTATCTTGACGCGGTCTTGAGGTGCAATGCCATGGCCGTTGTCCCTGCACTGGACGACATCAAGCGTATTGGCGCTGATCTCGACATGGGCGGCCGTCGCGCGAGCGTCCAAGGCATTTTCGACGAGCTCTTTGACCACTGATGCTGGGCTTGTGATGGCCTGCGAGCTTCCAATCGCTCTGATCGTAGGTGACGAAAGTTGTTGGATGAGCATGACCCGCGCAACCGGTGGGCAGACAGATGGAAGTAGCTAAATTACCATTGTCACTAGACGCAATCAGTGGAGTGGGCACACTTTCGTAAGCTGACGAAGAATTGTTTTGCGGAGCCTTGCGTGGAGTGAGAGTCAGACGTAAAGGAAATCTCAAAGTTCCTCGCCAAACAGGGCCCTTGGGGTTGTCAGAGGTTCTCGGCCTCATATTAGTGCACGATGAAAATCTGGATATTTGGGTTGAGAGCTATCAAATCGGGTGTTATAACATGAAACAAACAGGAAAGATCAGGTTCCTCATGAAGCTCCGTGGAGCATGCCGGAGAAATCAAAAAAGAGCAAATACACCATCTCACCAGAAGCTTGTAGCTCCATGCTGCACGGGCACTGCCACTCGGCCATAGACTCAATTTGCCTCAGCCATCTCTTGATCTACTCGATCCACCTGCATAGAAGCAGTCTCCGCCGAAGCATTGACGTCTTCCTTCTCCGTCTGCACCTGGGCCGTGCCTATATCCTCCCCTGAGTCCTCAACCAACACCTTCTCTTGCGCGAAATTGCTTCGCTTCTCTGCGGTTTGCTCGGTAGCCACAATGCCTTCCTTGCCACCGGTGCGCATCTTCTCCGCTTGAACTAGCCACTCATCCGTCTTCGGTGAGAACAGCATGCGATAGTTCTCCAGACAGACGCGAACAACGAGATTCTCCGAGCTGTTGATGTTTGGCAACTCGAGACTAGTCTCATCGCCGTTCTCATCGGGCCGCGGGTGGGTGCGCTTGACAAAAGGAATGTGCACATTGGAATCAGTGACTCCTTCTGTAGGTTCAACGTTGGTGAAAGATGATATGTAGTATGACCATCGCGTTTCTTCGTTGAGCATTCCATTCTCGAATGTTGCATCGTCCTTTTTGAATACTTGGACGCTGGCCTTCATCTGAGATTGATCCTGTGACAGATTAGCATTGCCGATATTCGATCAGCACGACTACGACTCACGAAAGTGATCTTGTATACGTCGCCGTCTTTGGAATACTTCTCTACCTGCTTTCGGTAGTTCAGCTCATCTTGGTGGGTAGTCTCTTCGCGAACGCGGTCCTTCTTGAACAGCTGATAGATCTCCCAGGTCTTGTCCTTGCTGTCATTTCCCAGAAGGGCAATTGCAAACCGGACTAAGGCGCTTAGCAGCCTGTCAAAGGTATAGAGCTGCCAACCGGTCTGGAGGTAATAGCGCCGAAGTGTCTCCTCGATATGATTCATATCCAAATCTCCCTTGATCTGATCTTCAAACATGCGAAGGACTTGTTGGTAGTAGTTGGCACTCGGAGAAGTGTCAGCGAAAAAGTCTTGAGGAAGCTTGTCGACCATTTTGAGCTCCAGGGCGGGCTTGGCTGCCTTTGCTTGACGCACGTTTTCATGTACATCTTGTTCGTTCTGTTTGAGATTCGATAGACGCTCGTATAAGACAACGAACATCCTGAAGAAACAGTAAATGGAGAGGTTGCAGTACATGTTGTAGGTGTGCCGCTTGTAAGGCTGGTTGGGCATGATGTCACGGTTGTTGGCGAAGTTACCCCCAGAAGGATGCTCGAGCCATCGGTCGATACGGACGTCCGCGGGCTCATTGGGGCTGTCTGCTTCACCGCTGACATCCTCTTCCATGGCTGATGAGATCTCTGGCGTACTTCCTCTGCTAGAAAACGCGCTCTCTTCCTTGGCGCCCCTGGGCGTCGTTCCATTCCGGCCTCGCTCCAGGACATTTCTAAGCAGGTCGCTTCTCTTCCCATTTCCTCGACGGGATCGAGGCGACTGTCCGCCCTCAGATGCGGGCGCCTCATCTTCCATTTCCTCATCAGGAGGTGAACTGCCTGATGAATTCGCGATATGCTGTTCGAACTTGACCGGATCCAAGCCGAAGAAAAGAGGAATAAACTCCTTGATGAAGCTGATGAGGCGCGGGTAATCCGTCAAATGACCCTGCTCAGCATACGTGAGCACGAGTTGCGAGGCGTCCAAGACGACATCCAGGTCTTCGAAGGAGTAAATGAATTGATAGTTAGAAGTAGAAACGTTGCCCAGTTCCCGATGGCGCTTTTGCTCCTCGTATCTGACGTGGATCTCATTCTGAAGTGTCTTGGTCTGAAACTGCCGCTTATCGGCAAGTCTCTGCCCGATGCCCTGGTGATCGAGACTTTTCCAGAACATCTTCTGCGTCTGCTCGCGCCAGATCTTTTCCCATTCCCGCTACAGCAATGATCAGCATTTAGCGACATGACCGAATGGACACAATCGTACCTGAGCTGCCTTCCATTCCGCAACCTTGGCCTTCAAGCGCACCAATAGAAGGGGGATGACATTTGCGGGCACTTCATTGAGACGCTCAATGGCCTCCCGACCCTGTTCACGCCCGTACAGCTTCATGATGACCCTCTTGTAGATGGCCTCGCTTTGGCCGCCAAGGCCAGGTGGTAATCGAAACTGCTCTTGCTCTGAAGGAGACATCATTTTGAGCTGATGCGCCAAAGGTTCCAAAAGTTGAACCACTTTCGCAGACGCTTCAATGTTGTGGTCATAGTCGTGCCGTTCCTCCTCGAGCCGGTGCAGGCCCTCTTCGTGGGCATTCTTGCGATGTGCTATAAAGCCTGAATCCTCCGAAGCCCACGTGGGATGAGAGGCCCACTCGTCATTCAGGACCGAGCGGCAGAGCTCATCCCGTCCACTACACGGCTTTTCGCGCTCCTGAAAACGCGCGATTAGCACGAAAGTTCCGGAGTGACTCAGTAAGATGGCCAAGCAGACGAGGAGATCCACTCACCGTTTTCGGCAACAACCGATAACTCGGACCATATCCTCTGCAGTTTGCTAGGGAAACTCTTCCGCTCATAGGCCTTGCAATGTTCTGAACGATCTCATCTTGCTCGTCGTACTTGAGAAAACTCTTGAACCAGCCCATAAGGTCTGCATTTCCACCTATGAAGGAATGGGCCCGTTGAACTAACTTGCCTCTGTCGATTATCTCTTGAGTGTAGAGATTGCATAGTTTGAGGAACTCATTCATCACATTCTTGTTGTTGAGGAATTTCTTGATTTTATCGAAAAAGGCGAGTTCGTCCGCTGTTGCCGCCACCGACGAAGAAGGCGGGAGAGGCTCAGGTAGTGCAGGCGTGAGCGTTGGCGATACGGGCTGCACTTCCAGCATAGTACCTTGCTTAGGACCCGAGAAGTGCTTGGCGCGCTACAAGAGACTTTTGTTAGTATGATCATCTCGGGGTTAGAAGAACCATCAAGCGGCAACCATCCACAGTGCTCAAGCGTGAACATCATGCGGCTTATAGCTGAGCGAAGAAATCCAGACCACATGTTTGCACGGAGTTTAGGACAACACACAAGCTTTCAGGGAGTGCGGAGAGCGGCAGATGAGACACAAAGCAAAGAAAGGCAAGGAAGAAGTCAAGACTTGTGGGGATAGGAAGATCATGCGCAGCGGGAGAAAAAAGCTGGATCATGAAAACTTGCCTTGTTTGAGTAATTCTGCGGAGCGGGTGCCTTAGCATTGGACTCTGCAGGTGCAGATACCATGCCGGCAGAGGCCGAGACGGGCGCCTGCCGGTCTCCTCTTTTCCGTTTGTTGTCGCGGCTTGCACTGGGAGTGGGCGCGAAGCTACCCACAGGAGGCATACGGTTCTGGTCTATCCGGGGGGTACTCTGCGCCTGGGCTTGAGCGGCCCCATATCCTGCGTCAGAGCGGACATTGCTGAGCATGGCAGCATCCTCCGCAGCCTGCCGTGCGGCCACGGCTTTGGCGTGAGCTGCAGACTCGGGGAGGAATTGTTTGAAATCTTCAAGCAAGTCTGGTGCCTGATTGAACAGAAGAGTGACTTGCGAGTAAACTTCTTGAATGGGCTTCGACTCGCGCTGGTATGTTTGCAGGATCTCCAAGAATTGCTTATAGATGTCTGGCTGACTGGCATATCGTGTCTTCAAAAGTCAGTTTTTGATGTCTTTAAACTAATGTGCATACTTTACCTTGATCTTGTTGACATAGCTGATAGCATGATTGAATTCCACGGGAGCTCTTTTTTCGACAGCTACGTTCTGGTTTCCGTGCTGATGCGCACCATTCAAGGATTGGCCAGGCAGTGGAGTTACCGCTCTGCCCGAGGGTGAAAAAACACCTTGACGGGACATAGGTCCCCCGGCAGCAGCCGAAAGCGCGTTCTGAAGCTGGGAAACCCCCCTCTGCTCTTGGTTGTGAGCGAAGTTGGCCGCGTTTGCTGCCGCAACTTGATGTTCACGTTGCTGAACCTCGATGGGCATTAGGGTGTTTTGCTGTCCCGGTGGCATGCCGAACGCCTGGCGGAGCAGACGCCCATCAGCTGTAAGCGATGCCTCCACGCCGGGATTGGGTCCTTGAGACCAGCTTCCTTCTGATGGGTTGGAATGACCATCTTGAAACTGTCTCTCGCCCATGCTACCACCAGGATTAGGATGTCCCGTGACACCGCTAGGGTCGGATAATGGCCGCGCAACTGGCATGGAGGAAACAGTTGTTCCCATCGGGGTCGTTACTCGGATCGTATCTTGATCGTCACTTGTCACACACTCGATCTTGTATCCAGGAGGAAGGAAAGTGTTGAAGCCTTGGATGAGTCCGGGATTTCCGGCGAACAAAGTCGAAACTCGGTCGATGACCCCAGGGGTATCGATACTTCCGAGACTCATTAGCATTCAAGCAATGGTAATCGTGATGTGCTAGACTCACATTCCACCCTTGAAATCTTTCATGATATCGAGGAACCGGTTGTACACGTCAGGATGTTCGTGGAATTGAACTTTGACTTGATCAAGATAGCTAAGAGCGTCCTGTATCACAGATGAGGTTAGCCTGCCAACTTTGATCAATAAGAGTCGTGACTCACGTTGAGAATGGGCTGCTGGCCTTGCGCAACAGCAAGCGAGGTCTGCTGCACGCCCGGTCCTGCTCCGAAAGGGAGAAGGACTGACTGCGGCGCTGCCGCGGTAGGCTGTGGGAGACGTGGAGCCCCGTTGCTATGATGTGGAGGACCACCAAAGACGTTTGCGGGCCCGACTGGAGCACCGAGCGAGCCAGAAAGTCCACCAGGGCCAACAATCGATCCTGAGCTACCCAGAAGTCCGTTGGGGCCGTGAATTGCACGTACCTGCGGAGCGACCGCAACCGGCTGATGGATGTGAATGGAACCTGCGTGGTTCTGGTGAGGTGGCGCCTGATCTTGCAAGTGCCGCTCACGCAATTCCGCGTCGCGATTCTGCTCAAAGTCTCGTATGTGGGCTTGGTTGCGCTCACGTTCCCGAACTGAACGCTCCTCTTGATAGTGCCGGTCTAAGAGTTCCCGCTCACGCGCATCTCGCGAATCTCTATCTGCATCATATCCCAATGCCGATGATAGTGGTGGTTGGACTGTCTGATTCAACGTGGGTAATGAGAACCCGCTTCCCGGTTGACCGGGGTGGTGATGCTGAGGTCCGGTCCGTGGTTCTTGGTTTGAAGAAGGAGGTCTTTGTTGGGAAGAAGGCGAGCTTTGAGAAAAGCCAGCAAGGGTGGGCAAGTTATGGGACGCTGAATGTGTGGACGAAAATAGAGGGCCTGCCGCTCAATACACGTTAGACTGTTTCCTCAATAAGGGCCATCCTTTCATGGCGCAGATGTCCGTAACACGGACTTCCGTTCATCCAGAACAATAGAATCGGCGTGTCCGATTGATCACATACCTGCTTGTGGTTGCAAGCCCGAGCTATTGCCCTGCCCTGCTGAAGGTTGTTGTTCGTTCGACACGCTGTGTCTAGGTACAGTGAGGTTAGCCAGAGTACGCTAAATCATTCCACGAAGCGTATAGACATCGCAGCACCATGGCTGTCCAATTTGCGACTAATTGACTCACCCAAAGCTGGGAAGGCCTCTATGTGCCGGCTGTTGAGCCTGATCGTTGCCATGCGCCTGGGACGGAGGCCACCGCTCCCCTTGTATGGGATTCATGACAAGCTGAGGACTGCGCGAGGCAATAGGAAGATTTGTACGTCAGGTACGCGATGCCGCCAGGCGGATTGCCGATCGAGCGATCCAAAGTACAAGACAAGTTTTTGATGATGACGGCGATCCAGAGGAAGCTGTCACCAACAGAGCGCGCGGAGCGACGGAGGAGAGGTTGTTCTCCTGCTTGGGTTCCAGCGCCGCAAAAGGGGATGCTTGCGATGACTTTCGCGTATAGCGCGAAGCTATCGACTGTGGTTCATCGTGCAGCTCTCTTCGGACAAGCAAAAGGTGAGTTGCATCCAGGAGCATCATGACCCCAAGATCGCATCCATGGATACCCGCGTTGTTCGGGCCGTCGGCGTTAGGTATCTCCGAGGGAGCTGCCGCCGGGTTTTTCCGTGGCGCCGCGTGCCGGGTCCGCTAGCCCCTTTTGTGTTAGCGGGAACCAGCAACACAGTGTCAGATTAAAACCAACAGGGGTGGGCAATCTGCCTGCTGTAAATATTCATGGATCAAACAATGTATGATCTCCGTATGCGTTATCCCATAAACCGTCGCGGTGCCTGGCTCAAAAATGCTTCGATAGGTAGGGGAAATGGTTACGACTTGCCAGAGGCTTATTATATCTAGCATTTAACATCAAGCGCTAACGGTGAGTCAAACACTGAACTGTACTCCGTACGTCAAAGAAACCTCGTTATCTCGATGAATGCCCAAGATACTTCTAGCTTTTCTAGTGCTCGTACGGATACCGTCTGTAGAACTTATATTGAAAGGAAAATTACCAATATCCATATACTGGCGTAACTGCTTCTCCACTCAACTTATATCGAGGCCATCGAGGATTTCATATCACAGCGAATCTAGCATTTCATTTATGGGATAAACAGAGCATCATACCTGGTGGACCGGCCAAAAGGCCGTTATAGCACTTGCATTGCGTGGAACAGGCTTCTCAGTTATACGCTTCAGGACGCGGCGTTTAGACGCATCTAATGCTTCACGTAACCATACCAAAAACGCCAAAATGAGCGCTTTGGCAACGTCACAGTTGCTAGAAAGCACCTGCAACTCGCTCAGATATCCGTACACACATCGAGAAATCATTGACATAATTGCAGAGGGACCCACAGATCACCAGTCATCGTCTTCTGGATCCTTTCGGCCGTGCATAGCAGCTTGTCGTTGCCTCAAGGCCTCGGCAAGACCACCCGCAATACTGCCACTGCTGTCTCTAGTCGTATCCGTACCACTGGCCCCGCTGCCGGAGTAGCCGCTGTCTCTGGGTGTTGGAGACGGGGCAGGCTTCTTTCCAACTGGCCGCTTCATGGGAGGCGCAGGTGGGGTGGGCTTGCCACGCGCAACCGCGTTGGATGATCCGTCGTTTGTTGCACCGTTGGTCGCTGCTGGTTGCCGAGGAGGAGGCCTGCGAGTAGCCGCGGGTGGTGCAGGAGGGGGTGCGGGTCGTGAAATATGCTCTTCAAGATATGCCGAAGGTGCCCAGCCGGCCTCCTGCTGGTTCAGACGTTTGGCAAGCCACCATCCTGTTGACTTTTGTCAGTTTGGCAGTACGCTAAATGTTGTAGGCCATAAGTAAGTACCGTTGTTTTCCTTCTGGGTTACGATTATGATCTCATCCTTCTTAAGACTGAGTTCCCCGCTTGTTTGACCAGCAAAATCGTACAGTGCGCGGTAAGTAGCTTCTTTGGGCGCAGGCGGAGCGGCGGGCGGCGCAGGCGGGGCACGCATCGATGCTTGAGAGATCGAAGGCTGGGAAGAAGATGGAGCATCTCGACCATGGCTCGTCCCGTTAATGGCGGCAACAGACGTGGTGGCACCAGGCTGCGGAAGCATCCGTTGTTGTGAATTGCTGGACGTTGTCGACGGAGGCGGCTTCCTTGACTCCGCTGGCCGCGATGCGAGTTTTGAAGGCCGTCCACCGGGCCCACCTGGCCGCAGAAGCTTGCCTACGTTGATCGGCCTACTTGCCACAGGCTTGGCCTTTGGCGTAGCCCTCGATACGGAATTTGGCGGTTCTCCAGGACCTGTGTGGATGGTGCCGCTCTTGTAGACATCATCTCGGGGGACGGCAGGATCCTTAAGGACTTTGATTACAGAAGGTTTCCCCGGCTTCTTGTTGTATTCAATACTGCGAGTCGGTTAGCCAGGGCGCATTCGTACAGAGATGAACTTACGTGTCATTGATCCTTAGATCCATACTTCCCCTGGTCGTTCGTTTCAAGTGGGTGAAGAACTCAGTTTTGAACACGCAACTGACCAGCGGATCCGGTTCCTGTTGAGAGCCAGCGGCGATCGCAAACCAGTCATCCTTCAGTTTCGATGCACTCACGAACCGAATTGCTCCAAGCGCAATCGTTCGCTCGGCTTGAATCGAGACTTGTCGGTTTACGAGCGCTTGCTTGACGATGTAAACGCTCTTCGGGGTCAAGACGAGTGTGCGTGGTTCCGGTTTGCTTGAGCGACCGAGCTTGGAAACCAGTAATTCGCATCTACAAGAGAACAGCACCGGTTCGTTGCTGCCGACATTGACCGAACTTCGGATCATCTCTCCTGGCCCGCCATTGTTGTTGATTCCGAGGTAATCTCCAAGAAATCTCCGAGAGCCAAGCAAGCTAAAGCGCCGTCGTTCCTTTCGTCCCTGCAACACTTGGTGGCCGTAGTCTCGTAGCTCAACGTACTCTAAGCCGCCTTTGCGTTTCCTCCAGAATCTCTGAATACGTATTGCACACTCTGCACGATAGCGGAGATAATTTCTCCAAGCACGTTGGATTCGAATCGCCATGTTATGCCAGTATCGATCTCGCATCGTCTCGAGCGCAAAAAGGGTTTCAGGAGTTTTAATAAACGCCTTGGTGACGCCCATCTGGAACTCCTCGGGCGGTATGCTGGTGTCTTTCAGAATCTGCCTTGTGCCTGACTGATAGTCTCCCGTCCAGGTGTATTCTCCGGCATAAGACGTTTTCGGTGAAAGCAAGAAAAAACGCTCGACAAACTTTTCAAATGTTTGACGATACGCGAATCCGGCCCGCCGTATGCGTACGTTTTCTTGCAGACCGAGATATTTGATTTGATGCAACACATTAGGAGAATTGTACTCGGAGGGCGACTTGTTTTCATTAGGTTTGATGGTGCGTATGTATGAGGGGGAGGCTTTCATGAGAGTCGCAACAAGGTCATTGGCAGATGCTTTGATCTTATCTCCTGCTGTAGGCGGCCGTTTCTTGTTGTCTTGATCCACTTGATTCGGGAAAAGGACATGAATGAATCTGTTGGAGCTTAGTCCAATCAAGTTGAGCAGGTCCTTGAGTAATTGATCTTTGTTCTTGTCCGTCATCCCGTCGACAGCATACGACACGTCACCAGCGTAGTGCTTGATGATGAACTGGCCCTGTCGCGGTTGGAAATGGGGATTCGAAGACAGGACATTCATCCTCTGCACGAACGTTTGGTCTGCTGCACTTGGATCGGCGTGCGCTGTTGCACATGCATCATTGAGCGCTGCAAGCACACCTGGCGGTCTCCTCTCCTCGATTAAATCGCACACGACCTTGTTGTCGAAGTATTTGATTGGCGTCCACTGTATCTGCTCCCGAGCGTACTCCTCCTGCTCGGCCTTGAGCGTGAGCTGAATGAAAATCTGCTGAAGCTTCTCGTTGACGTAGTTGATGCACAACTGCTCGAAACTATTACGCTCGAAAATCTCGAAACCGTAAATGTCCAAGATTCCTATGGAGTATGCCATGGCTCCACGGGCCTTCAACGATGCATTGACCCGTCCGACGATCCAGTCAAAGAGGTTGTTGTAGATGGCTTTGGAGAGTGCGTCTCGTACAGACGTTGCTTGAGCTGGGTTGAGAGGCACGTCGTAAACAGAGCCTCTGCGGCCACCACGACTGGTCTCGACCACTCTGGTAGTGAGAGCCTTGTTCACGTGTGCTGCATCCACTTCTAGGAGATAAGCGACAAAGTCGATGACTGATTGGTCGGCAATCGAAGCATTTCCGTCGTCATTTTCCCTAAAACTGACGTTTCCGAGCCACAAGATGGCAGCAAGCATTCGGAATATGTTGTCCTGCTCTGCTTGGGCAATGCCAATGGTCTTCATGGCGTTCAGAGTGTCATTAAACTCGGCGTGGTCGTCAATCCCATCGACATCTAAGCATTTGGACCGGCTTGTATACAGGTAAGACTGAGGTTCCTGAACTCCGAAAGTTTCTAGAAGAGATAAGCGCACGTTTTAGATGCATAATGCAAGTAGCGTTACCTCGATACTTTTGCGAAGCTGCTTTTGTGAACTGGTAGAAGATATGGAAATTCCGCTCATTGGTGATTTGTCCTACCACTCTCGATTTCTCCAGCAGGTAATTGTTGATGTTTGCTCCCACCGGTTCTCCTTGGGCGTTGAATTGAATCTCCAAGTACTTGCCAAATCTCGACGAGTTGTTGTTGCGGAGAGTTTTGGCATTCCCGAACGATTCGAGTAAGGGATTGGTGGCCAGCACCATATTCTTAATCTCTTGAATCGAAGAGTTGCTACCACCAGAAACACTCGCAATGTATTGCATTATCCGTTTGGCGGCTTCCGTCTTGCCAGCTCCTGACTCGCCTGAGATGATGATGCACTGGTTTTCCTTGTATGCATTCATATTGTAATACGATGCTTCTGCTATGGCAAACACGTGCGGTGGGACCTGTCAAATCAGCGAGGCCCGCAAGTCAAGAGACGATAGCGATCTAACCTCTAACCTGTTCTTGCCCATATAGCTCTGGAGAACTTGATCTGTGTAGATCCCCACTACCGCGCGTCAATACCCTTCACGATCTTTGAAGCTCGATCATACTTACAGTCTCTAAAGGGATTGACAGAGACAAGCACATGGCCGATGTACGTCTAACTTGAAGTTAGCTGAGCCCCTTTCCGCTTCCGAGAGCGCTGCCTGACGAGCTGCAGTGTCTCACGCGCAGGCGCAACGCACATATATCTCCGCATTCTCAAAGCGCTTCTTCAGGTTGTCGTTGATTGCCTCGTTGGAGATCTTGCTGATAAGCGTGAGGTCCGACACTCCAACTTCTTTCTTCTTCGTTGATTCGAACACGGCCTTCTTGACCTGCGACTTTCCGCCGGCTCCCGCCTGAGCGCCTTGATTGGGGGCGGTAGCATCCTTCTTGCGCCCGGCGCGCTTCGTGACGCCCTGTCGTTGTGCATCGTCAGAAACGGAATACGATGCAAGTCCGAGGCGGGGAACTTACCATAGTCTACCCCAAATACTCAACTCTTCACAAGTGACCGTTGTTTCTAAGCAAAGAGTTCGACAGCAGAGGCGCCTAGAGGCGATGCGGCTTGTGAAGTGTGGGTATGTTTACACTAAAACAAACTTGACCATCAGGTAGCTGATCTTGAAGTTCGAGGTACCTGCTGGAAGTTGACTTTATTGGCACACGTCACGCTAAGCGATTGGCAATATTGGGGCCAAGCACAGGGCTTCGTAATAATGCTCGCAACCTTGGAAGAGACATCACCCAAACTACACAGCCGCTGAAGAAAAATCTTCAGCATTACGAGGCGACGCGCAAGTCCCAAGCCCTGACCAAGGAGCTCACATGGCAATAGGCCGTATACACGACCATACAAGCCAGCATAATCCTCATGAGCTCAAGGCTAAGCGGTCAGCTTACATTTCAGTCTTCGGTCATTTGAAAAAAGTTTCTGCGCATAGGATTACGGAACTCTTTGCCTCATGACCGCCGGCCTCAAAAGCATCGCGCAAAATCAGTCCTGAACAATAGCATCGCCACCGAACCGGCCAACAGTCACCCACTCCAACTTCTTCCCGCCCGACAACTGTGGTCCTTCCCACTGGAGATTCTGGGCATCCGATAGCAAGCATCCCAATCCGCCGGCTGCAACCCATTGATCCATGAGTCGAATGATGAACTTCAGCTTGTCATCGAGATGATTCGCCTCGATGATATCTCTAAAGTCGATGCTGCCATAGGATCCGAATAGAAGGGTTTGCAACGGATAAGACAGCACGCTCCGCTGTTTGATATACTTGGAACCGAGTTCACCTTCGGTCGCAAGCTGTTGAGCGCCTTCCGGAGGCAGGCAGGTGAAGCTGCAATATTTGCCGTCGGGCGAGAGGACTAACTTCGTGTGGTCTGGGAAATTGAACTGGAGAAAAACAGTCAGCTTCGCGTCCGGACTTCGAGTTCAAGATGGCTCTCATACCTGGAAGGCGCCATCTCCGAATCCCCAAACTCCCGTCCCTCCCAACCTCTGATAAAATCTGACAAACCCACCAGCCGCCACACTTGAGGTGTCTTCAGCGAGTGTGTCTGTCTGTCCGAGTTGCTGACACATATATCTGCCAAACTTGACCCATAAGATCTGTGTCGACCGCTTGCGATCCTTTTCCAGTTTCACGCGTTTGATGCCCTTGCTGTCGTTCTCGGAGTAAAACTCGAAAGGCACAGTATCAACAATGGCGGGGTTCTTCTGCACCTCGCCAAGGTGGTGGTATCCGTTTCTGCAGTTCACATATGTGACGGGCCTGCGTGAAGTCGCATTGATGATACATCCAATGCTTCCATCATCGAGAATGTAGCCCACGCCATGCTTTCTCGAATAGTCCACCCACTTGGATACAAAGGGCAGCTGAGGTGTTTTTGAACTGCGTCGAGGAGCCGAGTTTCTCTTGTTCAGTGCCTGGGCCAGATTATCGCGAAGCTTCGAAACTCGAGCCAAAACGGACACCGGATCCGTTAACGGCACGGCACGTGGGTCTTCCGGGGTAGGGGGGCGCTTTGCCACGGTAGGTTCTCCGTCTTTGGGAGAAGGAAGCCGCTTCGCTACAGTAGGTTCTTCGACACGAGGAGACGGTTTGCGCTCATTTCCGGGGCGAGCTGGCGGTGGCATGCTCCCACTTTGCGCCTTGGTCTCCGCTGCCTTGGTTGATGGCGCTCTTCCCTCCACCTGAGCAGACAAGGTACGAGTTGGCCTCTCTGTGCCATGAGGCATACGCACAGGGATCGTGTTCTTAGGTCGTCGCTCGGTATTGTTCTTCACAGTCGCGATGCGCTTGAACCTTTCTGGCCCTGTAGTCTCTCCAATCGCGACGGCCGGCCGTTCGTTCTCCTTTGCAGTGTCAATCGGCTGAAGTTCCTCTGCTGACCGCTTTCGGATTCGCTGCCGTTGTTCGTTTCCTTTAATTTCAGTCAGGCATCGTTCGTCTGAAACGGGCTTTTGCTGCTCGACAACGTCGCTCAGATCACTGCTGTTGAAGGAGGCCCAGCTGTCACGCTCTGGGAATGGCTCGTAAACGATGTCCGCCGGAAGTGGCACGATCGGCTGGCGACCCACAGCCATCTCTTTCTCGCAGTCCCTCACCACGGATCTAGTTTTCCGCCCACCTTGAACGGCGAATGTCTTGCCCGGCGCGTATTCACCAACGCCCGCTGTCGAACAGACTCTGAACCAGGAGTCTGAATAGCCCCTTTGGATGGCCTGAGCGGACGGAGGGCGTATATTTGGCCATTTCGGCGCAACAGCCGTGGCCTCTTTGCTTAGTTCGGCAGGTACGAAGCACATCTTGAAGAATGGGTGGCTAACAATCTGGTCGGGACTTGGTCGGTCATCCTCGTGGACCAGCAATGAGCTGACCAGTTCCCTCAGGTCTTTGGAGATGTCGTTCTGATGCTTCGTCAAGTCCGGCCATGAGTAATCCCTCTTTTGAAGCTTCTTATAAATATCTTCGCGCTTTGCTGCATGGAACGGAGCCTTCCCGACCGCAAGGGTGTATCTGTATGGTTACCATGTCAGAGTGTAATTACACAATGCGAAATCAAGGCCAAAGCTTACGCAATAATCCCAATCGCCCACAAGTCAACCTTTTCGTTGTGTCCCTTGCCTCCCTTTTCGATAATTTCGGGGGCAAGGTAATTCGGTGTGCCGCACATGGTCGTCCGACGCGCCCCCAAATCGTTCTTCGATACGAGCACGGCAGCTAGCCCAAAGTCGCCCACTTTGATATTCATGTCTTTGTCGAGGAATATGTTACCAGTCTTGAGGTCTCGATGAATAACATTCCGCTGGTGAAGATACTTGACGGCGCCGCACGTCTGGATGATGAAGCGGCGAATTTCCGGCATGCTGAAGAACTTCCTCTTCTTGAGGGCGTCCGCGAGAGAGCCGTTTTCGCATAGTTCCAACACTACGTAAGTGCTCTGTTCGTAGGAAAAGGCCCGGTAGAACTCGACAACGTGAGGGTGGATTAGTTTCGAATGCAGCTGAAGTTCAGTCACGAACTGCGACGAGGTCAGTGAGGCTCACAATTGCATTGCTCCGATAGCACTCATACCTTCTGCGCAAGCTTTGCAGGTTCCAATTTGGACTTGACAATCTTCAAAGCGACAGCCCGGCCGGTTCGTTTTCCACGCTCCATGATCTCTCCGCGGTAGCAAATTGCAAATCCCCCTTTGCCGAGCTGCGATGCGGTAGCATATTGAACTCCATGAGGGTCTTGCACCAGTGGCGGCGGTGCTTCGGCGTGTACTGACATCTTCTCCGGATTTGCTGGTGGATTGGAGGTGGAGGTTGAGCGATAGCCGGTGATGTTGGTGATCGGTACTCCGTGGTTGTAGAGTAAACACGCGTTGCTAGGTGGATTTCCGGCACAACGGCTCCGACTGCCGAAGTCTCTCCGGATCCATTCAGACCCTTGGAAAAATGAACCTTGGCGCGCAGGAGGCCTCTAGGAGTCATTGTTGCATTGAATCTAGAGCTACATGTAATTCAGTTGAAGATAAAGCCGACGCGTGTTACCTCAATCAGCGCTCAGTACTCCAGCCGCACAATCACAGCGCCGAAACGCATTGCGACGTCGATTGCAGCGAGCTATGGGCCGGCACCATTGTCAACTACAAAACTAGCCTCGTGCTTGTCAAGAGCTGAAGCTGGCCGGATATGTCCTAATGCTTAGGACAATTGCTCTGCAGAGCATTGGTGACTTCACCGAGCCTACCAAGCGAGGCCTCAACGGCGTGTTTCGGACAGTGCTCGAATAAAAATGTCTTTAGCTCTCAAGCTTGGGGCGCTCGCTATCAAGACCCTTGCGAAGCCAATTGGGGTGGGTCTGCCCGCAGAGATGCCATTTCTTCTTGCAGCTTACTGTATCAGAACTATATCAAAAGAAACGCACGAGAGCACGAACGATTCCGGAGGTTGTGCGTCAACTTCGCCCAGAGAGTTCATCGAGTGGACATGCGCATGAGATTGGGCCTTCTGCAGGATTCGGCTGCCATTGACAGGCAGATAGCCAGGGAACAAGCCGAAGCAGAAATAAAAAGGAAGCGCTCAGAGGTACCAACCGTGAAGACGGAGGCTCAGGCTAAAACAAACGAGGCTGCTGTCGCCCAGGACAAGGAATCGAAGAGCGACAAGGCAAAGACAGTGAAGAAGCGTCCCAACATTCGACCGCTGTCCGAGGCAAAGGCGATCGACTCGGGCGCCAACTTTATATCCGAGGGCTTCCTGTTTCTTGTCGCGGGGGGACTCATCGTATTGGAGAGGTGGTGGTCGACACGGAGGGAGAACAATCGCCGTGAAGATGTCGCAGAGCGGATTTCTTCGTTAGAATCGGAAGTCGAGGTTCTAAAAGCGCAATTGCAGCAAGATAGCGAGGATGAAGAGAAGCCAGTCACCACCAAGATACCCACAGCCGATGTTCCTACAATACCTCGGACCGCACCGCAAGCACCCAAGTGATCGAGGTTTGGCGCCTTGAGACGGTTCTAGATGGACTCTCATAACCTGTATAAAATGTACGTTCGGACACCGGTCTCCTCTCTACCGCCTGATATGATCGGGCTTGTGTCTCTACTCCTCTGCAGGGCAGGACGTTGTCCAGCCCATTGTAACATACTCACCACCTTAGAACACTTTCACAGCGTTGATATCTAGCGAGTCGTTACATTAGCGAGAGTTTGCTCAAAAGAGGTCATTCTGCGATCTTACGAGCGTCAGTGTGTAGGCAATTTCTGTACATAATCCCCCTCGAGTGTTCCAGTTTCAATTGAACTTCGCTCTTTGGCGGCATCCATGTCGAGACGTAAGTCTCGGACAGGCTATCTGCGACCAAAGTCTTGATTGATATGTGCTTTCCATGGAGGCATAATTCCACCAAGTAATCCGTTTGATTGGACCTGTATGTCGCAACTGAACCGCCGGGACGTTGCGACTACTCTCAGGAAGAGATGTTCTGCGCCTCAATTCGGCGACGCCGGTCGTTTGCGGCGATTGCCTCAGCTCTTGGGTCTCAGACAGGTCTCAATCTACGAGGTGAGTGGAATCCCTCTATAATGTCGTCCCGGGATAAACTGACGAGACATAGAATCCTCGCTCGAGACGCACGATCTTGAGATCGGTTTGCACTCTACATCTACCAACCCAACGACTCTACGTTTTCTCCTTCTATCACCGTCGTGCGTGGCCACTGATGCACTGCCGCAAACGCTCTCTCGCATACAACGCTTCGCAGCACTGACCGGCGGCGAGAACATCGCCATCATCTTCCTACTATCTGCACTGAACAACGAAGCTGCATGTCTCAGCACTGCAATAGCAGAGCCGTCAGCGCCGCGACTTGAGCAACCAGCTTCCGGCCTTCACGCATATGCCCGCCTCTCGTCTGTCCTCTTAGCCGACAACGCTGTGCCTCATGTGCCAATCCTGCCGCTGTCGAACCATGAGGGCCTTACACCGCTTGTGAGAAAATACATCAACGGGTTACAAGCCGGTGCAGAGAACAGACGTTCACACCAGATGTCCGATAGGAGCACGATGGACTTGCTTTCGATGTGCAGCGTGACGTCGCCGCTACGAGCTGAAGATGTGCTGTACCTGTCGGATCTATTTCCAAGTCTGAAAGATATGGCGGAACTAGCTACATTGAACATGGCCAACGAGGGAAACCCAGACGTCGTGATGAGCGATGACTTTAACTTTACAACTTCGAAAGCGGTCAATGGGCATGAGATTTGCAGACAGAGGCTTGCTAGTTTGGCGGCGCTTCGTGGAGAGGATATAGCAAGGAGTGTTGTTGAATTCTGGCAGGATGAGTGGGTGGCCGACTGATATCTTCCAATCCGGTCAACGCGAAAGAAAGGGCTTCAATATCAACTTCGACTGTCGAGGTGCCGTTGTACTCAGCACAAGCGCAAAAGTTCGGACGCGTGGTTTAATGACTTGTGGTCCCTGAGGGGTTCCCCTGAATCCTGGTGATCACATGCCCGAGGCGGTTGACAAGCGTCTGGAGCCTCAAGGCCTCTTGGATTGTCTTCGTATCACGGTGGAATCTTCTACGTTACGAGATTTGAAACAGCAGCTGAGGAGATCAGAATCACCAATTATTTTTCCACGCATATTATCCTACAAATTGTGGTTCACAGAGAACAGAAAGCCCGTGAAAGTACAAAGGAGAAAGAAACAGGGTTTCCATCGAGTCCGCACGTGGCTAAGTCTTACATGGCAAAGAAGGCCATGATAACACCAGCAAGACCGGCAGCCGACACACCCATCTTTGTGTGGCTCGAAGCGGCACCAGTCGAGGTCGCAGCGGCTTCAGCGCTGGACTCGGTAGAAGAGGCACCTTGCTCGGAGTCAGACGAGTCCGCTAAAACATCAAGTCAGCCAAGCGCCCGACGGTCAGATGAACTGGACAATTGTGACTTACCAGACTCATCCTCAGAGTCGCTGGTGCCAGTCTCCGTGGCTTCAGCGTCGGACGCGGCAGTGGCCGTGCCGGTGCTGGTAGGAGCAGCAGCACCGCTGGTGTAGAAGTAGGAGGAGTAGCATGCCTGCTTGCACTCGGCGAAGGCCCGGGTCTCAGCTTCGGTGCCGTCACCCTGCTCGCAGTTGGCCTCGCATTCGGTCGTCTGGTTGACGCCGTCCTCGGTCGGGTTGGGTACGCCGACGCAGACGGCCTGGCAGTTCACGTCGCCAGCACGGCAGCCGGCAAGGCAGCTCTCGAGGGGAGTCAGCTCCCGTGTGCTCGTGGCGGGCTCGTCCTGGGGTGCGGCAAGGACATTGAGAGCGTAGAGGCTGGAAACGAGGAAAGCGATGGTGACCTTCATTTTGTCGAGGAATCGGGGGGTAAGGGATTGATATGGGAATGTATTAGAATATGATGGGAGCTGGAGCTGAAGCCTGATGAAAGAGCGTTTGAAGAACTCAATTGGTGCAAAGAGCGTAGAGAATGGGGTGAGACTGATTATTATTATAATAAGACTGAAGCGTGAAGACAGGAGGAAAGAGAAGGGAGGGAACTGCGAAGGGGGAAATAAATAATAACCGCCCATGCGGCCTGCCGGGCTGCTTCAGCTCGGAAGGTTCTGCTAGCGCGCGCGCGTATCTTCCCCGCAGGACACACGACCTCGGGAGAAACAGGCGCTAGTCCTAAAGGCGGCAAGTGATAACACATGCCGAGATGGCTTTCAACACGAAACGCGTAAAATCAATCGGATCTACGGGTGGACAATTTTAGACTGTTTCTCGACTTTCGCATCGTTCCTTGGTAAAAGAGTCTCGGGCGCCGGCGCGTCAACATAGAGCTCTATCAAGGATGCTCGCCATCACGGGATCATGAGCAACAGTGGTGACGAGTTTGGAGATTTGGAGGATGACGAGTTTATCCAGGCTGCGACGCAGCTGGAAGAGTCCCATGGCCTGTCGCCACGACCGGTGAAAAGACAGAGAACTGCAATGCATGCATGGAACCATGTCAGGCCAGTTGATTCTCGGCGGAAGGTTGATGTTGGCTTGCGCGGGAAAGAAAATGGGAGCCACAACTACGCAGCGAGCGGCAACCCATATCGCAATGGAGGCACGGAAGATCAATTGAGGCCAGCGCTGTCCGACGCGGATGATTGTGCAGGTGGGACGAGTTCTCAAGAGACCGATGGTGGCGAAGACGTCGCGGATGATCAGACAGCAGCCGGGTTATCCCAGAGTCCTTTGAAGTTTCACAGAGATGCAAATGGAGGCTATGCTGGCGAGGAAGAAACATTGAGTGGTGGCAGAAGCCTTCATCAAGGGTATGTCTCCCGCTTGTATATACAATTTCATGTAGGTTGAGCTGTTTCTTACTGACTGGCCCGCAGCAACGGGCTGTCGGCAAGTATTGCACAAGAGCTCGCAGATCTGCCCTCTGATGCCTTTGCATCGTCGTCATCCTCACCTCAAAAGCCATCGAACGAGCCTGTCTATGTAGCTTCCCAGCCTTATGCTTCTCAAGCCAAAGCAACGCGTCTGGCCGCTCCACAAAATGGTCTTCGACAGACAACTTTGTTCGGCGGATCGGGTGCTTCGCAGCCTGCTTCTCAAGTCAACAAGCGTCGGAACTGGCCCCTTGCGGACAAGAACGAGCCTCCGACGCATCACAAATTAGTGGAAGAGGAACTGGGTACATGGGTCTACCCAACGAATTTAGGAACCATACGAGATTATCAATTCAACATTGTCGCTAGGGGCCTCTTCCACAATCTGCTCGTTGCCCTGCCTACGGGGTTGGGAAAGACTTTTATAGCGGCGACAATCATGCTGAACTGGTTTCGATGGACCAAGAGCGCCCAGATAGTCTTTGTGGCGCCGACCAAACCCCTGGTATCGCAGCAGGTGGAGGCATGCTTTGGCATAGCCGGTATCCCACGTTCGCAGACTACAATGCTCACAGGAGGTATCGCGCCGGGACTCAGAGCGGAGGAATGGGAGAGCAAGAGAGTGTTCTTCATGACGCCGCAGACCATTGTCAACGACCTCAAGACGGGTATTTGCGATCCGAAGAGGATAGTGCTTCTTGTCGTCGATGAAGCGCATCGAGCGACTGGCGGGTACGCTTATGTGGAAGTGGTGAAATTCATCAGGCGCTTCAACGAGAGTTTCCGGGTCTTGGCCCTGACCGCCACGCCTGGATCTAAGGTTGAGCAAGTGCAGGAAGTCATTGACGGTCTGGACATTGCAAGAGTTGAAATCCGTACTGAACAATCGTTGGACATCCGGCAATATGTCCAGAAGAGGCAGAATGAAACAGTTCTGTTTGACTACACCGAGGAGATGGAGATGTTGATGGACCTTTTTTCCAAGGCTTTGCAGCCGGTGCTCTCCAAGCTGAACTCGCAAAACGCATACTGGGCCAAGGATCCGATGGCTTTAACTGCCTATGGCTTGACCCAAGCAAGAGCCAAGTGGTCGCAGTCAGAGGCTGGCAGGAAAGCACATATGGGCGTCAAGGCCATGGTCCACGGAATCTTCACGGTGCTCGCCAGTTTGGCCCATAGCATCGGACTGCTCAAGTATCATGGCATAGGCCCCTTCTATCACACTCTCGTGGGTTTCAGAAACTCGGTTGACGAGGGAGGAAACGGCTCAAAGTACCGGAAGCAAATCAACGACGACGAGAACTTCAAGAAGATAATGACACGGATGCGTGCTTGGATCAACGAACCAGATTTTATCGGCCACCCGAAGCTTGACTATCTGCAGAACCTCATCCTCAACCACTTTGTAGACGCCGGCGAGGGACGCGGTACCGCCAACGGAGCTCCACCGTCAAGCACCAGGATCATGGTGTTTGCACACTTCAGAGACAGCGCCGAGGAGATCGTCCGCGTCCTGAAGCGACACGAGCCCATGGTCCGGCCCCACGTCTTCGTCGGACAGGCAAACTCCAAAGGTTCCGCAGGCATGGACCAACGGCGGCAACTGGAAATCATCCAGAAGTTCAAGACGGGCGTCTACAACACCCTCGTCGCTACATCGATTGGAGAAGAAGGCCTGGACATCGGCGAGATTGATCTCATCGTCTGTTACGACTCGAGCGCATCCCCAATCCGAATGTTGCAGCGGATGGGCCGGACAGGCCGCAAGCGAGCCGGCAAGGTCGTGTTGCTGCTGATGCGTGGCAAAGAGGAGAAAGACTCGATCCAGGCCAGCGACAACTATGAGAAAATGCAGGAGATGATAGCCGCTGGGACCCGGTTCAACTTTCACGACGACCGGTCTCGACGCATCCTCCCGCGGGAAATACAGCCCATAGTGGACAAGCGTATTGTCGAGATCCCCTTCGAAAACACGCAGCCGGATCTCCCCGAGCCAAAGCGACGCGGTGGCAGAGCGCCCAAAAGGCCGCCGAAAAAGTTTCACATGCCCGACGGGGTTGCGACTGGTTTCATGAGGGCTTCGCGGCTTAACGGCGATGGCGGCGATGGCGAAGATGACGACGCCGGGCAGCCACCTATCAAGCCAGTAGAGATCGAGCCCATGCCGTCGCTGGAAGCGGTCCTACTCGGAAAAGCCGAAGAGCAAGATCTTGTTCGCCGGTATCAGCATGTCTACGGCGACGACATGCAAACGGTCTCCGCACCGAGGCTGAATGCCCATCCGCGCAGACAACGCATACTTGGCCGCACCAAGTTCGTCGGGCATTCTCCTGCCTCTGAAGCCGTAGCCCGCTTGCACACTGTCTCGGATGCAAAGCTGGACAACTGGCGAAGGCTCAAACCTGATGATGCACGCGGCATGTCAGACGTGGAGTTAGCAGAGGATGCACTGGCTGAGAAACCTGCGAGCGACGGGAACTCCCTCGCCGAATCCATTGCTCCGTCAGCTCGACCTGCCCCTAATCGTACCAAACAACAACCACGTCGCCCCCTTCCCTCCAAGAAGCGGCTCGCAAACTCCCCCTCCTCCGCCGCCGAAGCACTCCCCAGCAGTCCGCCGGCGACAGCAGCAAACATGCGCATTCCATCCCAGGCCATCTCGCTCGGCTCCTGCACCACTCGCTACTCGTCCGAAGCCGACTTACAAGCTGCAGATGACGCCGAAGTCGATTCAGAACTAGAAGACTTTGTCGTCGACGACGCTGCGCCGATACAGGCGCTTACCTCGTCCTACGGGCTTCCGTCATCGTCTTTGCCTCCCGCAAGCACGATGTTGGGAGGCGGTACGGGTTCTTTTGCTGGCTTGTCGAGGAGCATGTTACCGGATGCGGCGGGGGATGCAGAGGAAGAGTTGCCGGATATTGTGGATGTTGTGAGTCGTCGATCTACAGGAGCGAAGGACATCACGCTGGCAAAGAGTGGTAAAAGAACGCAGGTGGTGCGGAGTAGAGATGAGCAGAGCGAATCGGAGCACAGGACAAAGAAGAGGAGGAAGAAGCGAAGGGTGATAGAAGAAAGTAATAGCGAGTGAGTTTGCAATCGAGCTGTCTTCCCATGAAGATAGACTTGAAATAGCACTTTCGGTTGCCGGCTTGGATAAAGAGCGATCTCTCGGTCTTAGCTTGATATGTTAGGACTCGCCTGGTGCGCGTTCGAGCACGACGCTACTGTCAACTGGTCGCACAAGTATAATAAAAGAAGCATATCAATAAGTTAAAACGACGGAGGACGATGTCTGCTCATTCCCTCAAACGGCTGAGACTGCACATTTTCTCCTAGTTACTACCAAACTTTCCATGTTCGACGGCGACCCCAACAATGCCATCACCTTTTACAACACCCGTCGTACATATTAGAATCCTCCTTCGCTCACCAAGCTGCTTGCTGATGAACCGCAAGGCAGCCACCTCAGCTCGACACACGCCGCCCAGGAAGAACACCACCACGGTCTTCTCGGCCCCAGCCCCTCCTTGACCCGCAAGACTCAACCTAGCCCGAGCGGCTTTCTCATCTCCACTCTGCGTCACATCAACTACCGCTCCGCGCACGGCCTTGACAGCATCGTCAAACGGCCGGAATCCCTGCGCGGAGCCCGCCACTGCGGCGGCGGCGGCTGGGTTTGTGCTCGTCAGAGCGGCCAGAGTCTGTTTCTGGATGACGGCCTGCACCAGTCGAACCGAGAGCGGGGCGTAGCCGCTGTAGACGTATGCGATATCGTCCGGTTCGCCCTCGCTGACTTCGTCGACGATGAGACGGAGAAGTTTACGGGCTTGGTTGTAGTTTGTGGCGGGTACCGTGCTTGCGGCGCGGGTTGGAGCGAACGTGCCGCGTGCGTAGAGAAGACCTACTTTCTCGAGATTGGACAGTGTCAGGACGTGCTGGTGGCCGTAGGCAAGAAGAATGGCGCGCTTGAAGGTATCGAGATCTCGAGCCCGTATGCCGGCGCCGATGCAGGACTCCAGGCACAAGAGACGTAACACGGTGGTGAGGGGCGCGTTGCGTGATATGAGCTCATCGATGCTGTCATGTAAAGTGGAGGGGTCCGCGCCGGCCGCTAGGTTTTGCTGGACTTCAAGCGCGCGAGTGAAGAAGTCCGTCTTGGTTTGCTTGACGATCTCTTCGGCGAGTGCGGTGTGGTTCTTTAGGCTGGCCTGCTCGGCTTGGTATCCGGGGAGTTTAGAGACGAACTCTCGTAATTCTGATGTCGACTTGTTCGCTATGTCCCGCTTGTCATAGGATGTCTGTAGTCGTCGAGCGACCTTGTTGAGCAATGTGCCGACAACGGCAAAGTTCGAATCGCGAAGAGTACTGTAAAGAGCATCCGAGCCATCTAGCATGATCTTCCTCTTCATTGGCTGCTGTGGCTGGGATGCAGGAGTATTGGCGGTTTGCGAGGGTTGCGATTGGGAAGGAGCAGCACCGACAATGGAGGTCGAGACATCAATTGAGTTAGATGATATGCCGAAAAGTTCATCGATTAGGCCTTCGTACGTGAGCTGCGTTAAAAGAGCCGTTGGGAAGTCGACTTCGCGATCAATGATGATCAGACTCTCTATTGACGAGCTTGGTGCTACGTCTAGGAAAGAAGAGCTACTACTGTGCGAGCTATCTCCAGCAGTGGCCTCAGAGCGCATCCGTAAGAGCAAGTCTGCCAGCCGCTTGGCGTTGTCGCCTTTACCAAGAATCCGTGGGAATAGCCCATACTTTTGCTGCAAAGTCATCAAAGCCTTTGCGGCGAGATAGACTGGGGTTGGGTCTTTTCGCTTAACTCATAGTCCATCCATCAGTTATGTTCATGTATAAGAGTGACATTCACGTACCAGATATAGGTCACCGAACGTATCATCGAGCTCTAGAGAAAGGAAATCTTCTGCAAGAGGGATTAAATGGAGAACAAATTCCGCTATATTGACCTCGCCGAGTACCCCTGCCTCTTCAAGAATTTGATCTGAGACAAGGGTTCGTCTTGGTACCCAAAAGATGAAGAATTCATGGCCTGTTTGGCCATTCCGACGGAGGCGCTTGATCTGATCTTGGATAAGTCATATGTCAGCGAGAAATTAGTAACTTCTTCCTGAGTGAGGTGTACTGGAAGAGCTATAGAACGTTCATGCAGATACATTCTTTCTAGGGATCAAGACTGATTAGGTAGAGTGGGAGATGATGTCCACATAATCTACTTTAAGATCCCTTGCTGATAGAGAAAAAGAAAAGGAGTTGACAAAGGAAAGCAGCTTGCATTTAGCACCGAGATACATACCTGCTATGGCTACGACCTGCGTGGCCTTCTCACCCCTTGACAGGAAGACGACATTGCGCTGAGAGGAGTCGACATTGTCATTCTCCAGAAAGAAGGGCTTGTCGACCCCATACTCCTGCAAAGTGGAGAACTTGACGAGCAAGCCAAGCGGTCCAGCCAGACTCTTCTCAAGCACGAGGTTCTTCTTTCCTCGAACCTATACAGCGGATTTAGAAGCTGTAAAGCCCGCATAGTCCAATAATGGTGGCTCCTTACGTACGCCTTCCAACAAACGCAAGAGATCTCTTCGCCCCTTTTCAGCTATTTCGGCCGTGTTCACGGCGGTGTTTGGAGCCATCAAGAGCTCATCGTGGTGACCGTTGGATGGTGTTGGTCTTGGCGTAATCTGTGGTGATGCAAGTCGCAACACCAAATCGGCGTCCCTGCACCATCTGGTCCGCCGTAACAAGCTCTGGATTCTTGAATCTCGTAGTCGCGGAGCTCTTATGAGTCAAACATGCCATTTCGTCGACTTTGAACTGATACTCCTTCTACTGATATCGATGGTGCCTGCGCTCAAAAGCTTTTTATGAGGACTCATCCTCACTTCCTTCTCCGGTCTGCAGGTTCAGCCAGCTTCTTCAATTCGCCATTTCCGCAGGCAATTCAACGGCCCTACACTTTATACCTGCGCCGAGCGCAAGCTTTCCGTTCGATCGTCAATATGGGCAAGGAAAAATCGGAAAAGACTCAGTTTCAGCTTAAGACGCCGAAGGGCACCAAGGACTGTAAGGATGGGTCACCTCACCGCCTCTGCCCCAGACTGATTTGCAATGGAAGGGGAGGGAACGGATATGGTCATCCGGGACAAGATATTCTCCACCATCGCAGACGTCTTCAAACGCCATGGAGCAGTGACGATAGACACGTCGGTAATCCTTCTGCAGCTGTCATTGTTGCTTCTCCTCTGACCAGGGTCCCGTCTAGACCTGTTTTTGAGCTCCGCGAAATTCTAGCTGGTAAATATGGCGAGGACAGCAAGCTCATCTACGACCTGGCCGACCAAGGCGGCGAGATATGCTCCCTACGCTATGACCTTACCGTCCCCTTTGCGCGCTTTCTTGCCATGAACACCAACATCCAGAACATCAAGCGGTACCATATAGCGAAAGTCTACCGGCGGGATCAACCGGCGGTGGCCAAAGGCCGAATGCGTGAATTTTACCAGTGCGACTTTGACATTGCCGGGGCGTACGACCCAATGATTCCAGACGCTGAGATTCTGAAGATTACGTGCGAGATTTTCAAGGCATTGGGCTGGCAGGGGAACTTCACCATCAAGATCAACCACCGCAAAATCCTGGATGGGATCTTTGAGGTCTGCGGAGTACCTACGGACAAGTTGCGGATGATTAGTAGTGCCGTGGATAAGCTGGACAAGGTGAGTCCAATGCAGCAATCCAAAAGCGGAATGATAGTATTGCACACTGTCCCTAGTTGGAAGCTAACGTCGTCCGTCATACCAGTCGCCGTGGAGTGAAGTCCGTCGAGAAATGGTTGAAGATAAAGGCCTCGACTCAGCCGTGGCGGACAAAGTCGGCGAATACGTTGTTCGCAAGGGAGGTCTTGATCTTCTCGCAGCTCTTAACGCTGACTCCAACCTTGTCGCCAACGCATCCGCGAAGAAGGGCCTCGACGACATGGAGCTTCTCTTCTCGTATCTCACTTCATTCCAAGTGATGCCCAATATCTCTTTCGACATGAGCCTGGCCAGAGGTCTCGACTATTATACAGGTGTCATCTACGAAGTCGTAACGGAGGGTTCGGCGCCGTCATCCACAGAAGGCCAGACGCTGCAGCGGGACGCGAAAAAGGAAAAGAAGCACAAGCGTGACGCAGAAGCTGATGATGACCGGTCCGCGGATCCGTCAATCGGCGTGGGCAGCATTGCTGCCGGTGGTCGTTATGATGAGCTTGTTGGCATGTTTAGTGGCAAGGGCCAGATTCCTTGCGTGGGTATTTCGTTTGGTGTCGACAGGATATTCAGCATCACCAAGGCCCGTCTGGAGAAGGACAAAAATGCTGCGCCCATAAGAGGCTCCGAAGTGGACGTCTATGTTATGGCTTTTGGTGGAAAGGGGTTTACTGGACTGCTGAAGGAGCGTATGGAGATAGCCAACCTACTGTGGACGGCTGGACTCAAGGTATGGAATCTTATATTTGACTCTTTGCGGGCCAAAATGAGAGCAGGCTCCATCTGCGCTTTCAGATCTGAGTTTGAGACTCCGCTAACCAGGGTTCATTCAATCGACAGGCCGAATTCTCTTATAAAGTCAAGCCAAAACTGCCTGCCCAGTTTAAAGCTGCTGAAGCCAATAACGTACCATTCGCCGTCATCTTGGGCGAAGACGAGCTTGCGCAAGGTGTCGTCAAAATCAAAGAACTCGGTCTACCCGAGGGTCATCCTGAGAAGGAAGGTGTGATGGTCAAAAAAGAATCCTTATGTTCTGAGCTTGGCAGGAGATTGAGTAAGATCAACTCACCCCCAGGGGATGAGTGGGGCTCAAAACAAGAATCAGAGCCTTCGAAGGAGGAGCCCGCCGTCTCAGATGTGGCAGAAGCGAAGGCCCAAGATCGGGACGACGTCCCTGCCGAACAGCCGGTAATACCCACGGTATCATGATGAGGCTGAGATCTCTCATCATGAACATAAAATGCGCCAGAAGCGGGATGTCCATAGACTTTTCTGTAGATTATTCTCGTGTCCTTCCCGATCTTTCGGGGAGAGATCATGGTACCCATCAAGATGGGGTTTGACATCCGATTCGCATATTTGCTGTACTCGACCGAGAAGCTGACCGCTTCCTCGTCAACCTCCCGCGGCTCTGCTCATGAAGAACTGCTTCAACGGCGTCATCATATTGACCGCACTCAGTCCCCAGCTTCGCAACGGCACCAAGGGTCCGCTTTGGACGCTGTACAATTTGTGCAGCTTGTCCACGACGCCAAGTATGGCATTGTTGGCCGCATACCGTTCGGCGTTATATGGTTCCAGTGACATGTGTGAGCCTATGTCTTGGCCGTGCCTGACAGCGTTCTCGATCGTACGTAACAACGAAGCAACGTCTGCTTGGCCGGCGTTGAGGCCTTGGCCAGCGAGCGGATGCATAGTGTGAGCTGCGTCACTAAACAACAGTATAATGTTAGCATTGCATCGAAACGTCTATCACCCAACGAACGTGTTACTTACCCTACAAGCGCGATCCGCTCACTGGTATATGTATCTGCATGACGCATTCGCAAGGGAAAACTCGCAACACTACCCTCTTGCACGCCAACTATGCGCTGCGGGATCTTCTCCGGTTCGAACCGCGTATGCTTCTCCCGCCACGCAATCTCATCTGCCTGACCAGCCGGGATGGAATGCAGATACTCGAGATCAACGGGCGAGAGTCGAAACGCCGCGTTGACCATGGCAACAAGGTCATCCGTGCTCAGTCGCTTGAGTAGCGCCGCATGTTCTGGCAATGTGGACCAGACAAGCGTCGACAACTTCCCGGGCAGCGGTAGCAGTGCCACCGGGCCCGTCGGCAGGAATCGCTGATAGGCAGTCTTGGAGGCGTTGCCGCCCCATCCGGAGTCCTCGAGATGCACCGTGGCGACAACGCCGTGTCTGCCATAGTCCCACCCGCGGCTGGGAATGTCCGCAAAAGTCCTGACAGGGCTGTTGGCACCATCGGCACCGACCAGCAGGCGGGCAGTAAGAGTCTTGTCCGAAGCAAGCTTCAAGGTTGGCCACGCGGACAGATCGAGATCCGGTGTTGATGAGCCGAAAGTGATTGACTCGAGGCGGGTCGGAGAGAAGATGGATGTGCCGCCCAGAGACGTTAGATATTTCTGTAGGCCAGTGGTGAGGTTTAGATTCTCGATCATATAGGCTATTGTTGGAGAGCTTGAGGATCCGGACGAGCCCAGAGAAGATCGTGCACCGGCATTACGAGGCCAGTCGAATTCGATGCGTGCGTCTGTAAGGCCATCCCAAACCTGCATCTCCTGATACGGCTGTACCCTTGCGCTGTCGATGTGATCCCATGCTCCGATATCTGATGCAACGAGATTTGCGTGAGCCTACGCGAATGAACGCAGGCCGCTGCGACACTGACCTTTGAGGAATCCTACCGACGCTGGTGTCAATGAGCTGCAACGGTTTGAATATGCGCCTGGCGAGGCATTCTGGAGACGATTTCGTTGTAAGTCCTGACCCTCCACCAGAGCGACTCTCAGACCTGCTGTTGCTGGGGACGAACCTAGCAATTCTCAGTATTTACACCATACATAATTAGAAATACATCAGCTCACGTAGTCCTGCAACAAGACTCAATCCTGCCGGGCCCCCTCCCACGCATACAATGTCGTATATGTCAGGCTCGGAAGACGCGAGTGATGCGTACCGTCGATATCGCAAGCCAGCGCGACAACGTATAGATCCCCGGGCTACACTGTGGCAGAACGGATTGACTGGTCTGACCAGCATTGCAAGGACGCGAATATGAGCCCAGGGTAAGAGTTCTTCAGCCTGGAAGCATGATCATGACGTTGGCCACCTTCAAATCAACTGGTTTCTGTAGTGCTCCCAACCCATCAGCGGCAATGTATGAGTGGGATTAGCGGTATAACTACGGAGTACCAGGAGGTGTCCGAAGGCAGATTTACAATATCGAACACCCGAGAACCGGCTCTGCCAAATACAAGGAGCAAGCAACGTCTGGAATTCCTTGATGCTTACAGTGGTGAATGCGCACTTTCATGAATCCTTACTCCCTCCATTTCTGACGTTCTTTTGTCCCTATCACTTGAGAGAACATTCATTTCTTAAATAGCAATTGGCATGACCATAGGTAAGGAAATGATACGACACTGACTACATAGTAGGTACTCTGGCGGTGGGCTCGTGAGAGTAGTTATAGGATTTGAATTTGGCATTATTATAGTATCGCCGTTGAGATTGAGTGTCCGCACTGTCACGTTCGCTATAGTAGACAGAAATCTTCGATACGTGGTGTATCAGCCAGAAATTCACCGTCCATGATTCCATGGACATAACACTCTCCAACCAGCTGATAGCTGATCTTTGCCTTCCGCCAGAACCACATGCCTCTCTCACTCGAATGCCCATTCAGTTTGCGTAGGATAAAGGGAACGTCAGCACCAAGAACAATGCACACCAGGTCGCCAGGTTGAAGATGTTGCGGGCCGATGCCCAAATGGCCGGTATCTGTTGTGAAAAACGCTCGCCCTTTGAAGACGTCTATCATTGTTGAGGTATAACGTGTAACATCGGGTTGTTCGTTGGTAGATGTAGACGGATCATCCCCTTTGATCGAGTCAAATGCGGAGCGCATAGCCGGCAAAGCCCTTCGATTGTATCGCCCCGTGCTTGAGAATAGCCCAAACTCTGTGTCGAGTATTGGGGCTCGCCAAATCGCATCTTCCTTGGTCTGAGCCGTTCTGTAAGCATCGCAATGGAGGTTGACAAGATCTTGTACTTTTTTAAGGCCGCATCTTAGCAGCTTCGGAATATCTTTCACATCGTCTAAGCTTAACGACGACCAGGACCACCCGACTACCTTGACAGTCCCGAAGATAGCTCCACGAAGTTTAAGAGACCCACTCGCAGTCTCGTACTTTGGAACTCGAGGACATCGGCCTGTGGAAAATAAGTGGTGCCTGGGATCCCAAATCGTCACGCCTAGAGGTAGAGACCAATCCGGAACCCAGGATGGAAGCCCCCATTGCTGTTTGGGAAACCTGCACCTGGATAGAATCTGCAAATTGCCTTGACGTATGATGAAGGCCGCTGCAGTCTCGGTGTATATCTCGGCGCATGGCTTCGAGTAATCCGCGTATATGTCGAGTTGGTCGACATCGCTAGCCATCCCTAGAAGAGCAAAAACGTAGTCTCGGGGATCTGACGCACCCATGCCTCTAACATCGAGTAATCTGCGACCGAGCGGTTGAGGGTCTTGGTTATGCCCCAGTAAGGCCGCTTGAACAAGTCTCGGATCGCATCGCAGAACTGGAAGGATGTTTTGAATGCGGCTGCTGAGCGCACCTTGAAGTGAAGCGTTGAGAAGTGGGAGCTCAAACAAAGCAGCGAAGCCCAATAGAAGAGCGGCGAACGACGCATTCATCCGTCCGCAAAGAACGTACACGTCCTTCGCAAGTACCACTTCCTGCACGACCCAGACGCGTCTCCACCATGCCCGACTGAGTAACGACACAACTCCTGCCGTAGGGAATGCAATTTCGGGATCTTCGTCATTCGTAGGGAGCACCTCCTCGAAAAAACGATGCCGCTCCTCCAGAGCTGGTCCGTCCGGCATTTCGAGGTTTCTTTCGCCGATATAGGACAAGGCTTTCATAGCCAAGTCGCTATCTTCAGCAGAGGGGCCAAGCCATCCCAAGACTAGATTTGCGGCGCGGTATATATTGCCCATTTGCTGAACTTGAGCACTTTTCTCTTTGTCATTCTTCTGGTTGATGGAAATAGCATCCACCCAGAGTGGCAGGACTTCATCATGATCCGCTAGATGCTCCAAGGCACTAGCAAGATTCTCAGTAACCCAGCATACAGTGCCGTTCAATATAATAGGCACTTTAACGTTCGAAGGACCCCATACGTAAGAAAGGGCAAGAAACGGAGGAGCTTCCTGCAAAGAGACGTGAACGATGGATGCGCATGAAAGGACTTCCTTATAAGCTTCGCGAATTTGGCGAGGCTTATGAAGGTAGAGAAGTCGAATGTAGGAGCGACTATCAGGGAGCGACTTGTACTGAAAATCCGGTAGTTGTGCTAAGGTATGATGGGTAGAGATGTCTGGCTGTATCAACTGTTTCTGGACGGCTTCGCTGTAAGGAATGCGTGTATTGATAAAGGAAGGATCCTCTCCAAGCGGTGATGATACGGGTAGTTTAGACCAGTCCATCATGAGCAAGAGTCACTCGTTTCGATTTGACTTGGCCAGAGCGACTCGCCCTTGCTGATGATAAAGTAGGATACTTTATGTAGTAGACTTACACGCTGGCTGGCTGGCAGGCTGCGTCAAGGCTTCGGCGAAGACTCACGGCCAACGCGAAGTGAGCCGATGGTTGTCTTGTTGCTTATTCGTGCATTCAGATGTCTGTTGCATGGTGTTGTGAAATCCGGGACATGTCTGTGCCGAGATATATCCGAGCCGCTGTCTGTTTTTCTATGTATTCAGGGCTAATAACTTTTCTGGCAGTTGGAACGATCTGCAGCTGGATTTAATGGCCCGGACGCTCAGCTAGATACGACATCTCGAGGTGCTACGAATCTTTCCCAGCTATCGAAGAAGAACAGTCGCTAACGCGTACTTGCCCTCTAACTGATGCCCTTTTTCTTCATTGATATTTTGGTGATACAGACTGCTACAATACACCTGTGAAAAGCATGCAGAGGCAGGAAGACAGACAGTGGTCAGAAGCAGGAAGACAGAAAGTGGTCCGGTACAGAAAGCCGGCCGAAGCCAAACGCCGTCCGCTGCAGAAAGTCGTGCGAGCAGAAAGCTGGCCGATGTCCACGGCGCTGAGCATGCATATGTTAGCAGAGAGGACAGAAGACAGGCATTTCTACACGATCAACTTACTTAGTCTTGCAGAACAACCAGATCTCGACCGAGTTTATAAGTGTGTAGATCCAGCAATCCCCAGCAGTCTGGATGTTCCAGCTGCCGCCCTTCCATGAGTGCGACTTCCGCAGAGGTGAGCGTGAACTTGAAGCGCCGTAAAAAATCATCTTGTCCCAGGAGTACCCCCAGATACGCTGACGGCATATACTTCTGCGGCCGAACCCGAATGAAAGATCGGAAGACCCTCTTGACCGAAACAAGAGTGACCTCCATGGGCAAAACGAGATCGTCACCTTCCACACGGCCGTGAATGCGAAGTTCCGGGAGGACCTCGACAGGGACGCACTCCAGCGCGACCATCGATTGGGCGCAACCGGTATCCCAAACGAGGTTGATCTCTCCAGTCTGGTAGACGATGCCTGGAGGGTCGTTATAGGATGCAGCGAAAGCGATGCGTCCTCGGACTGAAGGCACGGAATTGCATAGGCGATTGGGGTGTAGGGAGAGAAGCGAGATCGGGAGATTTCCTGTGTTTCGGCTCAACGCCACGGTCGCGTCCATCAATCTTCGAGATGCTTCCGCGGCCTCGTCAAGGGTTGAGTATTCTGAAGGGTATGGGGCGATGCTGGAGGGTGGCGGGTTCCGGATCCCCCCGGAGAATGGCTTTGGCTCGGGGTCCGGCCTGCGGCACACGACCGTGACGCCCTGCGAATGCTGGACGGCCGAATCCGAGTGGCGGGCGGTCGAAGCTGAGTGGTTGACGGCCGAAGCTGAGCGGCGGTGACTGCCGGCAGGAGTTTCATGGTGAAACTGGAGGATATCGTTGCCGGCCGAGTTCTGAGCGCTTGTGGATAGCTGTGTTGAGACTAGCCCCAAGCTTTCCATTAAAGTACCCTGAAAGGGCACGTTGACGGTGAGGCTGGGATATAGTAACTGCAGGTGTTCGCTAGCCTTTGCCAGCACCTCGTGCGCTGGCATCGTGATGGTACCAGTGGCGGCCGGCATCTTGGCTGGAGTGAAGCAAACGTCTGGTTTGGTCTGATCAAGGCGTAGGAAGACGTGAGAAAGCGTGGAGACGTGAGAAAGCGTGCGTGGGGAAGAAGGTGAGGGTGAAGAGTTTAGTATTGATGTGAGGTTATGGGGTTTTATACCGAGTGCGGAGTCTTCCCCAACAGTCACCCATGCCTACCTCTGTAGGTAGGGACGTCCGGATGTCTGAGGGCAACTTGCCCTCTTAGGGGACTCGAGCACGCGGATTAGACTATCGATGTCTGCTTCGGATTGCAGGTTCGACACAGGGACATCGGTCGATCCTGGTAGAGAATTTGCCATTATCAGAGATGATGAAACGATATCAAATAGATTTCGGAAGATTGATAGCTGCAAAATTCCACGCGTAAGCATCAAGCCAATTTTCAAGTCAGAAGAATTCGTATCGAACTCAGCCTGCAATCATACGGCTCATTTGCAGCGAAAAGGTGGTTTAATAGATTCAGGCGGCCAGTTGTCAGGCTGAGATGATGCTGTACAGCAGTACACCAGCGATTAACATCTGCACACAAGCCAACCCTGTTCACCAAGTTCATCGGCTTCACAGAACAAGCTCCGAATTCTCTGAGCGGCCATGCCAGGCGCATGTGCGCGTTGCCAATTACAGCCCTGAAAACTCATAGCAAATCATGGTTGACTATCGCACTGTGCCCACAGAACGATGTCAAAATGCTGTATAGAACCCAATGAACGTCCACGGAAGTGTAGAGCCATGGGTCAAGGCAGGATGAGCCGGGATAGTGCATTTGAGCAGGTTTGAAGCTGGTAGCAGCAATTCTGCGTTCCTTCTTTTCCATTGTGCGCTCCTTCTGCTTCCTGCCAGCTCTCTGCTGAGTCTGCTCTCCCAGTGCAAGTTCCCACCCCGATTCTGTCTTAAGCTTCGTTGCCCACGGTTTCCTTCATTGACATCCTTATCGCAATACCCCTCAGATGCCCAGGTGCGCAGTTGAGGATGGTTTCCACATCGAGCCGTGTATGAGAATACTCGAATGGCGCAGAGTGACGACTCCCGAGGTCTCTACTCGGTGCTAGTGCACCGTGCAGGTGCGGCCCGGCAGCGGAGACCAGCGGAGACCAGTTTCCGCCTCCGCACGCGGGGCGGCTGCCGAAGTTAGGAAGCCTTGGCAGCCACGCACCGGAGCAGGAGCCAGTGAGGTAGGAGCTGACAACGAAGCTGTACAACTCTTGGATCAAAGGAGGAGCTGCCCAGTGATGGCCTCATGTTATGATTCTATTCAGCAGGAGCCAGCGAGCTGTATATATTCAAGCTCCACCATCCCAGCTCCATCGTTCATCCTACAATCTCATCCATCAGCAATGCAGTCTTCATGTTTTTCACTGGCGGCCAGCGCGAGACACCTGGGCACATATTGAGCAAGCCTTCGGCCAAGAGGCTCAACCGTGGAACGCGTGAGGACTTGACAACTCCATGGCTCGACAAATCACCTATGCCACCCCGGCAGGTCACGCAATGTTCCAGAACAGAAGAATGAGAACGGTGGAAGCACTCACGATCAATTGGAGCTGGCCTCCGTTGGGCGAGATCATCCATGCTGTTGCTCACCGACCAGCTGCGCAGTACTGGTGCTTTGAACGTCCACAGCAACAGCGGCAACCCCCAGATGAGCCAGCCGACTTCGCCAGCCCCAGCTGCTCCACAGGATCGAACTTCGAATACTCTGAGCCGCCAAATCAGAGACCCAGCATTCGGCAGACAAAGCGTGGTCGACTATACTCCTGTGCCAACGAAATCCTGTCAAAAGCTCTCCAGATCCCCGAATCCAATGAACGTCCAGGAAGGAGTGTCCAGCCATGGATCAGAACATGAGCCAATTCCTAGGGCATCTGAGAACTTATGGAGCCGGTAGCGGGACTCTTTCGATTTTCTTCTATATATTGTGCGCTCCTTCGGCTTCTTGCCACAGCTCTGCTCTTCTGGCACCATCCTTTTCACTACTCTGTCTTCATTACGGACGCTTTCTCCGTTGAACCTTCACAAGCACTCATCCTTCCGCTCGTTCCACCTGAGGATCTGGCTGCAGTCTCCTGGCCCCTTGTCAATCGCTCCTCGTCTCTGATCAACTCAGACCCTGAAACCAGAGCTTCAACCGAGGGATCCATCACGATGGCTTCCACTGCCTCGAAACCAAGCTTCAGAAGCATGGTCCGAAGTCGTATCCAGATGCGTGCTTGCAACCACAAATCCAACAGCGACGGGGCCACTTCAGAGCCAACCAGCGCAAGTCCACCCTCCTGCATGGTCGAAGACAAACCACGACGGAAGACCAGAGCAGAAAGACGAGCCTTGAAGAAGGCCCGGCGGGGAAAGAAGCCAGTCGTTGACCCTACCGACGCACCGGCGCTCTCGTTTCAGCCAAACTTGACGCTGATACGGATCATCCGGTGGCTAAAGAGCGGAAGGAACACGTCGTCCAAGACTCTTCAGCACGACGATCGTAGTGTGGCTGCAGACGTGGAGGCTTCCATCATCAGACACAACTCTGATGTCTCAGCCGTCTCGACCGACTCCGCTGAACCCTCGGTCACGGCGCCTCTGCCGGGCAGTCTGCCCAGCACACGGACCGGATCCGCCCCGCTCGCCACGCTCCATTCCGCCACTACTGACGCTGGTCGTTGCTCCCGCTCTTCACCCCCTCGTCTGCCCATCCTGTACCCTTACGATCCCGCCCCTGGCCTCGTCTCCGCATCCGGGACCCCCACGCCCCGCACCTCCACTTCCAGATCAACTACCGCTCCTCCCACATCTTCCGCTACCGTCCCCAGCGACCCGCACAAGCCGGCCTTCGACTTCGCCGTCGTCCGGCCCACGTGGGACCCTCCCTTCGCCGGCTCCAGCGACTGGTGGAAGAAGCCGCCGTCTTCTGCACCCGGCCCGCTCGCTCGCCAGGTGCGCGTCTCGATCGTGTCGCGACCGACGCTGGAGCATGTCCCGCTGCGGGTTGGGAATGGAGCGTGCCATGCGCGCAACTGGAGTTGGAACTGGTGAGGGTGGAGATGTGTTCCTCAGGGGTTGGCTTGCGGTTGGAATGGGTCGTCGGGGTTGTTGGCTTGCCTGACCTGGTTTGCGTGGTTGGATGCGGTATCTGACTTTGGATGGGTGGCGGAAAGTTCATTTAGATCGATGGTGTGGGGTTCCTAATGTTGGAGCTTCAGCAACCCCATGACGGGAGTACAAGGGGGTTGGTGGTGCGAGGCGTTCAAATTGAAGATCGACTGCATTCGGTTCATTGGTTATCATGATACCCTGGGGACTGTACCTAGCGATATGGATTTGTCGTGTACTCGTCATTATTCTTCTCGTGGCATTCGTCTGGCTTCACACTTGGGCAGGTAATGTGAACACAGTATACGATTGGAGTAACAAGGCAGATATTTTGCGCCTGCACTTCAATCCCATTGTGATGACTGCTCATATTTTACTTCTCCATTAGATAGGATTCATGAGGTGTATCTATGATAAGTCTATCTCCTCATCCTCCGCACTTCTGCTTCTTCTCCTTCTTTACCCTCTCCTCCAACCAAACCAAGCAACCCAGCCCCAGCCGAGCTCAAAGTCATCATCTCACGCTCAGCGACAGCGAACCGCCGCAAAAACCGAAACGTCCGCAAGCAAGCCATCCATACGACTCATGCCCTGCAAAAGGACGAGCGAGGGTGTACGCCGGTGGGAGGGAGTGCATGGGATTGCGGCTGGAAGATATTGTGAGATATGGCGGCCGCATATACTGAATGTTTTTGTCGATAGGTGAGTCCACTACGTGGGGCCCAGTGCGTCTCAACATCGGTGGGTATCGATGTGTCGTCGACCAAACCCTCAGAAGACCAGTTCTCCTCCAGAAAGCTGAGGTCACAACAGCACAACAGACCCCCAACCTCGTGATCGGATTCGCCGATAAGAAGCTACTTCCGGCGACGAGCCTGCAAACAACCAACCAACCAACAGTCTTCATCCCGGAGACCCAGCCCCACTCCCCCCCGTTCCATTCGCGCCATGCCCACCAGCACTAGACGCAGCCGCCCCGCCGAAGCTCCCGAACCGGATTTTTAAACGGGGCCCTTTCGCCGACGCAGGCGGAGACATGGCGCCGCCCGTTGACGGGTTGCGCGAGTGGCTCAGCGACGCTAGCGACTGCGGCGGCTGTGCTGACGAGGCGGAGGTATGTGGAGGATGGGATTTTGCGGTGCTGTGTGGAGGAGCGGCGGCGGAGGAGGTGGAGGTGGATGTTGCGGAGTTGGACAGGGAGAGCGAGGCGAGGTTCTTGGTCTTGAGTTTGAGGATCGTGCGGGGTCGGTCGGTAGGTGGTGCGGGGCGGGACGGTGGGGGTTGGTGAGCGGGTTGTTGCGAGGTTGGTGAGACGATGCTGCTCTGACGGCGGGAGAGGGCGGGAGGAGCGGGTTTTGCGGGAGGAAGGCTTGTTGGGTGAGGGGGCCACGTCAGTTTCGGGATCGGCTTCATGCGAACACGAGAGGAGCGGGTGAACTTGAGTTTTGCCTGATGGGTGGTGCGAGGAAGAGTCAGTCATTGCCTGGTGATGCGGACAATCAGTGCAAAGGAGCCTGCAGGTCTTACCTGACCGAGATGCTCGACCTGCCAGTAGCGGGGATACTTCAGCGCGACCATCAGAGACGTGATCGGTTTATAGAGCAGAGCGCATAGCTCGAGCAAGTCGGCAAACTCCTTGAGGCCGATCGTTTTGGATCTGTCCTTCTCATCAGCTTTTCTCTCTCTACAAACTTCATATTTGCAAGAACCCACAGCAGAGCACTACGAATAGCATCCTTCAAAACCCCATTGCCCGCCAACTCCTCCCTCAGCGCCGCCAACGCGCCCGGCGCAGTCTGCGTGCGCGCAATCTCCGCAGCACGCACATCGGTCGAAGCCTCCTGCTCGACGATGAGGCCGCCCTGCAGCTGCTGCTGCGTGATGCCGTCCGCGGTAGGTTGACCGATGGCGATATACCCTAAGCCGCGGCCGAAGATGCGGTACAGCTGGTCGCGCAGGTATGGCGACGGTTCGGTTTCGAGACTGTACAGGATATACTTCTTGACTGCGTCGAGGCGTAGCATGCGGAGGTCGACGAGACACCCGAACGCTTTGAGCCGTACGAGGTCTGCGTTGCCGCGGCTGGTGTATTGGAGGAAGTCGGCGAGGCGGGAGGGCATTACCTTGTTCTGCATCAGGCGCTGGAAGCAGTCGAGGGAGGTTGTGGAGTATATATTCTGGTAGGAGGCGATCCACTCGTCGATGCGGCCGTAGCGCTCGATGATGTTGATGGCGTCTTTTTGGAGCTCGGACTCGTCCTCTTCGTCATCGTCGAAGCTGAAATTGTATGTTGCATGGCCGCCGGTGACGGTCAAGGCGTCCGCCAGACACGACATCAATGCAGCGACGTAGAAGGCATCGGAGTACTGTCAACGTCAGCAA
>QQTW01000148.1_pt1 | contig 39356 bp, 34 predicted proteins | sample 1904831 | NCBI WGS metagenome assembly QQTW01 (sample SAMN09435610, study PRJNA476489) | Subsurface metagenome, whole genome shotgun sequencing project.
CGTCGGCACCCTTTCGGATCTCATCCAAAATCGCCGTTTTGCCAAGCAGCACCCGACACTGGCTCTGCACGTAGTTGAGATGACACTGCCAACGTCTGAGGCTTACATTGGTCGAGTCCGGAGAATCTTAATGGATGAGGCGTATCGCCGCCTGACAACTCTAGGACATCGACGCGGTGTAATCGCATCAACCGATGGCGATACGAGGGTGGCACTGAGCTGGATAGCGGCGATTTTGGATGAGATCCGAAAGGGTGCCGACGCGGTTGGCGGTCGTATTCTGACTGATCGCGCTGGTCGTGTTGCCCTCGACGACTATACGCGCCTGTGCCACCTGCGCGATGTGGGCTATCGGTATCTCATCACCGAATTGGAAACTCATCTGGACCCAAACCCTTACGATGATTGGCCACGGCACCATCAGCACTTCGGAGCTAGCCTGGCAGTAACCGCCCAGATGTACAAGCACGTAGGTGGCCTACCAGCCGTACGCTCACTTGAAGATGTCGCCTTTTACCAGGCGCTTGTCCGGGTAGACGCCCGCTTCCGCCACAGCCCAATTGTACGGGTCGTGACCTCGGCAAGGCAAGTTGGGCGGACGAAAATTGGGCTGGCGCACCAGCTGAGTGAATGGGCAAAGATGGGACGTCAGTATCAGCCGTTTCTGGTTGAGTCCCCAATAGTAACTGAGACACGCTTGCAAGCGCGTAGTCAATTGCGTATGCTGTGGCGGCGCTCGCAGGCTGGTCATCAATTGAGTAACACTGTCATCGCCCAGAGCGCGAGCAACCTGGGGGTAGCGACGGGGTGGCTCGCTCAAGAACTCTCTCAGCTACAGACTTTTGGCTTGTTGCTCGAACGCATAACTGCGCAGCAGGAGAAGACAGGGTCAGATTCACTGTTGGTGGAGATTGAACAGGCAATTTGTGATCTGCGTGTCTGCCTTAACCGCCTGCGACAGGGTGCACTGCCCCTAAACCCTCTCAAACAGGTCAAGCCGGTATTGCTCCTCCCGTTGACCCCCCAGATGTCGCAGGTCAGAACCGTTTCGCTCTAAAAACGAGTCGTGAACCTCATCGCCACTGAGTGGATAATCGCGGGCATAGAGCGTCCAATGAACGAGCAGTAGATGACCCCCCGGTTCGAGATGGTCAATTATGAGTTGCTGCGCTTTCTTCAGGTCTTCCCACGACCAGTAATAGCCAACCTCTGACACAAGCGTCAAGTCAAATAAGTCAGTAGGGTATTCCTCCGGCACCCGCATGAGCTGGAAGCTGACCTGGGGCAGATGCTGACATCGTTGTATTGCACGTTCCATAGCCTTTTCAGAGACATCGACCGACAGGAGAGAATCACACAGCTCAGCAAGGCGGGCGGTAAGTACGCCGATTGAGCAGCCGATCTCGAAAGCAGCGCGATATCGCGCTTTAGGTAAGGCTGCAAGCGTCGCTGAGTATTTGTTAGCTTCGTACTCACTTGTCTGGAAGTTCCATGGATCAGGGTGGTTGTTGTACAGGTTGTCGAAATAGCTCGGTGGCAAAGATGGCCTTTGGGACTGATTCACAGCGCAAACCTCCAAATAAAGTTCCCAAGGGTGAGTAAAGTTAGCCAGCATCTCTGGTGTCAGGCGAAAACCTTCTGGATCGTCGTCAATCAGATCGGTAGTTTGAGAGCGATGAGCCGCGATCGCTTGTAGCTTTAAGGGCAAAACCGGGCTGATATCGAGCCGCCAAGCTGTTACCTCACAGACCGGCGCAGCGCTTTGGGTTGGGTCCCAATCCCAGATGGGATACTCTACCAGCCGTGGCGATAAATTTAAATCTGCTATTGCCGTGTAGAGCAGTCCCCAAGCGGCGCGATGATCCGGGTGCGGATCGTACCGCCACGGTAGGAGAATCGTTTGCGGCGCAAAGGCTGCGAGGTAGGCACAACAACGGGCAACCGCCTCGTCAAACCCATTTGTACTCTGGAGTGCTACTGAGCCATCCTTCAACTGTAGAAACTTTACTGCCTCTGGCTTGACGCCGAGTTCAGCAACCGCACAAAGAGTTTCTCGCTCACGCAGCGCCTGTAGTGCAGGGGCAGGATATCGACGGGAGTGAGGGTGAGAAAGAGTACCATCGCTGATCACAAGTACCCGCACAGTGCAACCCATCTGCCGCAGAAGTGCGATCGCGCCACCGCAACCCAGTGATTCGTCGTCCGGGTGAGGTGCGACGACAAGTGTAGAGCCAAACTCCGCGATCGCACTTGGTGGATGCAGTGGTAGCTCAACTGGATTCTTTAGCAGCAATTGGGGGATAACTTCACTGCTCATAAGACCACAGAGAAAACTTTTCCTCGGTTTCAGAAAGCGCATACTCTCCCACGTTTGCCAGTGCGGCATCGAAGGCGGGTTGGCGCAGGTAAAGAGATAGATCGCGTACAATACGTTCGATTGGGTTAGGTGGTAGCAGACCACGGGTGCCAACTGAGCGCTCGCTTAGCTGCATAACATCCATACAAATCCCTTCAATTGCTGTACGCACCATATTTGCGTAGGCAACAAGCATCTTCGCCTTCTCGTTTGGATTTGTTGAGTATCCGCCAAATACCGGTGCGTACTCGTCCATAACCTTTGCGGCACCATGTAGCCAGAGATTACCGCTTTCTATTGCGATCGCCATTTTTCCCAAACGAGATTGCTGATAAGGATCATCAGTTCGGTTTAAGTCGCGCAGGTACTGCCGCGTCGCATTAAACAGCGCTTCAGCACCACCAAGTTGTACAGCTGCAAAACGAATCACACCTCCAGTTAACCAAGGCTGTCTATAGTAGTCACCTGGAGCGCCAATCAAGCGAAAGGAGTCAAGTTCAACCCCGCTAAAGTCTACCTTATAGCTGGCTGAGGCACGCATCCCAGAGGGTTGCCACCAAGAGGGATCAGCAACAGTAGGGACCTCGTCCATTGGTACGATACACATTTGCCAGCCGCCATCCGGTAATACACCGTTGACAAAGGGACGTTGAACGTAACCTGAGCCAGAGGCAAAAGTTTTTGCCCCTTCCAGTCGATACCGTCCTTCATTAATGGGAATAATCTTCACCCCATCATCTGCCTCAGTGTTCCAGACGCCAAAAATTTTGTGGCGATCGCGGGCGTCAGCAGCATACGCTTTTATTTGCTCCGGCGTGCCAAAGGTGTGAATAAGTTGTAGGGCATTGACGTGGCCTTCATAAACTCGACCAACTGCCAAGTTTCCACTACCAATCTGTTTGAGCAATAGAAGTAATGCTAGCGTACCTCCTGCCTCCGTACCTAAGCCAAGTCCGCCTTCTGCGTGCGGTAAGGGAGCAGCTAGCAGTCCAGACGAGGCGAGCAGCTCGAACTCCTCGGCTGGAAAGGCTCCTTGACGGTCAATTGTAGACGCGTTGGCAAATGCTAAATCGGCGATCTTGGTAGCCCGCGCCAGGGCTTCAGAAACAGATAGGTAACGCATCGTCAACGAAATTGAGGAAACTGTACGAATTGTCATATCTCCGCTTCCCCGGATAGTAGCAAACTATCGCGGGGGAACGGGGTAATACTAGGGAGTAGTCGGTGCGGGAGCTGGTTGATTAGGCGTCGGCTGATTTTGAGGCAGTGGAGCGGGAGCTGATTGATTGGGCGTCGACTCATCTTGACGCAGCGGTGCAGGAGCTAGTTGATCAGGCGTTGGCTGAGTTTGAGGCTGTGATGTGGGATCTGGTTGATTAGGCGTCGTCTGATTCTGAGGCAGACCCGGTGTTAGATTTGGCTGAATCGGCGGCGTTCCATTCTGAGGCACAAAGGTGGGAGCGAATTCGCGGGGAGGTAGCTGGTCAGTTGCACTGATGCAACTCTCCAATGCCTGGGTGGGCGCAATGTCGCTACTTTCACGACGTAAGCCTACCACGCACGCAGCAAAGCTTACCGGCAGCAAGCTGCGACCACAATAATTTAAAACACCTGGAACAGCTTGCTCTTCATTGTTGCGGGTGATACCAACCACACAGCTAGCTAATTCGTTGGGACGTCGCACTTCTCTACAGGTCGAAAGAGCCTCTTCCACTGGGATCGTTGTCCGATCCTTAATCCGAACAACACATCTAGATAAGTCCCTTGGACTGAGTGCCCCTGCACAAGCCGTTGCTGCTGCGTTGGAAGAAATGCCAACACCTAGCAGCCTACCAGCGCAGCCACGGAACTGATTTCGGTAGGAGGTTGGGATCGTTACCTCTCCACTACGGGACGGAGCTAGGAATAAGGACGAGAACGCATCAGAGGTAGGGAACGATTGCGCCGTACTGGGGAGGGTCGTTGCTAACCACCCAACAACAGCCAATGGAGTAGCCGCCAAACGAATTAAACTAGAAATAGTCTGTTTTGCCTCAAGGGCAGTGGTGAAGCCATCGCGTGCTTGTTCTGTAGGCATATTGTCTCTTCTTTATAATCAGGATTACGGAGTTTTTGGCAGTCTGATCATTCCAGACTTATAATGGTTTATTTGGGTGAAGTTTGACAAGGATTAGAATAAGGAAACTACATGTCCCGATATAGAGGGCCACGCCTCAGAATTGTACGTCGCCTGGGTGACCTACCAGGATTGACTCGTAAAAGCGCCAGACGCGCCTATCCGCCCGGTCAGCATGGTCAGAACCGCAAAAAACGCTCTGAGTATGCTATTCGTTTGGAAGAGAAGCAAAAGCTCCGCTTCAATTATGGCCTAACTGAAACGCAGTTGCTGCGTTATGTACGTAGAGCTAGACGAGTTACTGGTTCTACCGGACAAGTGCTGTTGCAGCTGCTGGAAATGCGATTGGATAACACCGTCTTCCGTATGGGCATGGCTCCTACCATTCCATCGGCCCGTCAACTGGTAAATCATGGTCATGTGACAGTCAATGGTCGCGTGGTCAATATTCCCAGCTATCAGTGTAGACCTGGAGAGACAGTTGCTGTTAGAGACCGAGAGCAATCGCGCAAGATGGTGCAAAATAACCTGCAATACCCAGGCTTGGCGAATTTGCCCACTCATCTAGAGTTTGATAAAACCAAGCTGGTTGGTAAGGTCAACAGCGTGGTTGAGCGCGAATGGGTGGCGCTACAAATCAATGAATTGCTGGTAGTTGAGTACTACTCACGGCAAGCATAAGAAGAAAGCTGGGGAAATCCCCAGCTCTCTTCTAGCCCCCAATTTGCGACATAGTACGGCTATATGCGCCAGTGGCACCTGATTCACGTTGCTTGAAGTTGATTTCTGGTTTGAGTGCCAGTAGCTGGCTCACCTGCGATCGCAATTCAGCTAAACTAGCACCGGCACGGAGAGCGCTTCTCAAGTCAAGTTGATTACTCTCGTTTAAAAGACACGGACGTAGCCAGCCATCTGCTGAGAGGCGCATCCGGTTACAGCGATCGCAAAAACATTCTGACATCTGGCTAATAAATCCCAGTGTGCCTTTGGCTCCAGGGATTTGGAACACATCGGCTGGTCCATTGCCACGAATTTGGGATTCCGTCAAGCCCCAGCGCTCGCGGATGCGTTGGCGCAACTCAGCCGAAGCTACCCAACCCTGGTCACCAAACAAATGGGCGTTACCAATTGGCATAAATTCGATAAACCGGACGTGCCATTGCCGAGTAATGGTGAGAGCAGCTAAATCCAGGACTTCGTGGTCATTGATACCTGGAATCACGACCACATTCAGCTTGAGGGGGTCGAATCCCACCCGATGGGTAGTCTGAATGCCTTCCCAGACTTGCTGCCAGCGAGAACGACCACGATTGTTAATAATTTGATCAAAGGTTTCTGGGTCAAGGGAGTCGAGACTGATATTGATGCGTCGAAGACCGGCGTCATAAAGGTCTTGTGCCATCCTTGCCAGTAAAAAACCATTGGTAGTCATCGAGAGGTCCTGGGTTTGGGGGATGGATGAGATTGCCCGTACCAACTCCACCACATCTGGACGTAACAGTGGTTCACCTCCAGTCAAGCGAAACTTGTTAAATCCGACTGGTACAAACACCTCTTGAATCAAGGTAAGAAGTTCTTCGTTGGTTAATAGCTGTTGCCGCAGGAGATAGTCTAGCTCAGCCCCCTCTGGCATACAGTACTGACACCGGAAGTTGCACCGGTCGATTAAGCTGATACGTAGATAATCAACCTGATTCATGATGTTGTTTTTATGGAGGGTTAGTACTTTACCCATCCCTTAACCCCTAACCTCTATCTTGCCGGATTTTTACTTCTACTGTTGGAGTGGGGTCAGTTGCGACTTAAAGCCCAGGAAATTGCGCACGACTTGAACCACTGGCTGACTGCGTGGTCGGACGAAGACTAAGGGCTAGACAACAATCAGCAGAAAGAAGAACTTCTCAATCTATAGAAACAAAAACTAAAATATAAGACTCCTTCCACAGCTGGATTAAAAAACTACAATGGGCACTAGGTCAGCACGTTCCTACGCAACTCTCTCAATTGGAGCGGCAGTACTCACCATAGCTCTGAAGTTTGGGGCCTATTTCCTGACTAACTCAGTAGGTTTATTCTCTGATGCTGCCGAATCAGTCGTTAACCTGCTTGCCGCACTGGTGGCATTGTGGGCGCTGACACTGGCTGCCCAACCGCCTGATGCGGAACACACCTTTGGTCATTCTAAAGCCGAATACTTCTCTAGCGGACTGGAAGGCGCATTAATTTTAGTTGCGGCAGCCAGTATTGGGGTGACTGCGTGGAGCCGGCTATTTCACCCGCAACCGTTGGAGCAGGTTGGAGTGGGTCTGGGACTCACGCTTGTTGCAACAGCAGTCAATGGTGGTGTTGCATTGATTCTGTTACGGGCTGGGCGAAGCCTCAGATCAATCACCTTAAGAGCCGACGCGCATCATTTGCTCACTGATGTATGGACTTCGGGTGGCGTTGTACTAGGCGTCATATTAGTGCAATTGACTGGCTGGCTGGTGCTTGATCCAGTGATTGCGCTCATTGTGGCAGCAAATATTGTGTGGGCAGGGGTTCGGCTCCTACGCGAAACGGGCTCTGGATTGCTAGATACTGCGCTACCTGAACGCGATCAACAAATTATCGCCGCTGTATTGGCACCTTATAAAGAAAAAGGTATTTTGTTTCACGCATTACGGACACGTACTGCCGGAGCGCGCCGCTTTGTGAACTTGCATGTTCTCGTACCTGGGGAGTGGACTGTTCAGCGCGGTCACAATCTTTGTGAGGAGATCGAGTCGGCGATTAGTAGAGCGTTACCGGGCACCAACGTTTTCACCCACTTAGAGCCATTGGAAGACCCAATTTCATGGCACGATCAGGACTTAGATCGTTCGTTCAGTGATGACTGATCAAAGACTTTTTTTTGACTATGCGCCCAATTTCTCACCCCCGCTCTGGATATACACTACCCGTCTTTGCCTGTGCCGCCGCGATCGCAGCCCTGCACTGGTTACGCTATCGTCAGCCTCTGGACTTTGTAACGCTTGATTTAATTATACCTCGACAATCAGTAGAAATTCTGATTGAGCAGGTGGCTGGGCTTCAGGAAGGGACAGCGTTGGCAATGACTCGTAGCGATCCAGGTGATAACCTGGACCTGACTCGCAATACACCGATTTGGGCATTAGTGGAATGGAGAGAAGATAGGGAGGCAGGGGAGTCGGTGATTATTAAAGGGGGAGAGGGGCTTGGGCGGCATAGTGAGGGAGGGCAACCAGCTATTTATGCTTATGCGCAACAACTGTTGCGAGAGAATCTAGAGCGACTACTGGAACCAGGGGAAAAAATTCAGGTAACGATTATTCTGCCAAAAGGGCGACACTTGGCTGAACGTACCTCCAATTCTGCCTTCGGTGTTGTGGAGGGACTTTCATTGCTAGGTACCACTGGCATTTCTCAGCCTCTTAGCGCTCCCAGCCAGTTGGATGTTTTCCGTGATGAATTGCAAGGAAAGGCTAGTTGTTTTGATTGTTTAGTGTTCTGTGTAGGGGAAAACGGTCTGGATTTAGCAGATAAACTAGGTATTAATACTAAACAAACAGTTAAAACTGCCAACTGGCTCGGGCCCTTATTAGTGGAAGCTGGACTACAGGGCGTCAAAGCAATTTTGTTGTTTGGCTATCACGGTAAGTTGATGAAACTTGCCGGTGGGATTTTTCACACCCATCACCACCTAGCCGATGGACGCTTGGAAATCTTGACCGCTCACTGTGCTGATCAGGGTCTACCAACACCTGTGTTAAAGGCTGTTTTAGCCAGTCCAACCGCTGAAGCAGCGCTAAAATACCTTCGAGACTTAGATGCTACTAACGGTAGCGATTGGGTGAATCAGGTATATGGTGCGATCGCTTCTGCAATTGACCAACGCTCTCAAAACTACATTTTTAACCACAGTGAAGGTGTTGTGGCGCAGGCATCTCGCCCCAGCAATCCTATCATTGGTTCAATTTTGTTTGACCGCGATCGCCAAATTATTATTAAAAGTAAAACTGGATCTAGATTATTGGCAGAGTTGTGTTAGATTAATACGAATAAATATAATCAATATAAAACAGCAGATAAGTATTTATTCTAAGTAGAGATCGACTTGCAGACTCTACCTAAAAATAATTTATCGGTACATTCACACTCTATCCTGCAGGAAGAAATCAGTGACTTTAGAGACAGAAGCACTGCCTCAAATCGAATCTTTGGGGCAGTTAAATCGCCAAATGATTGTGATTCTGGACTTCGGCTCTCAGTACTCTGAACTGATAGCACGTCGGATTCGGGAGACGCAGGTCTATTCAGAAGTCCTTTCTTATCGAACTACAGCTACCCAGTTACGGCAGTTGAATCCGAAAGGGATTATTCTCTCAGGTGGTCCCAGTTCTGTTTATGACAATGGAGCGCCGCACTGCGATCCCCAAATTTGGCAGTTGGGCATTCCTATATTGGGCGTCTGCTACGGCATGCAGCTGATGGTGAACCAACTGGGTGGGCAAGTGGTAAGGGCTGAGCGGGGGGAGTATGGCAAGGCGTCTTTATTAATTGATGACCCCACAGATTTGTTAACTAACGTGGAAGATGGCACAACTATGTGGATGAGTCACGGCGACTCGTGTACAAAGTTGCCAGATGGGTTTGAGGTGCTGGCGCACACGGAGAATACTCCCTGTGCCGCGATCGCCAACCACCAAAAAAAGCTTTATGGCGTCCAGTTCCATCCAGAGGTAGTGCATTCGATTGGCGGACTTCCCCTAATTCGCAACTTCGTCTACCATATTTGCGACTGCGAACCAACCTGGACAACCGCTGCCTTTGTAGAAGAATCGCTCCGGGAGATTCGAGCCCGAGTCGGTGACAAGCGAGTGCTATTAGCACTTTCAGGTGGTGTGGATTCTTCTACGCTTGCCTTTTTGCTACACAAGGCGATCGGCGCAAATCTAACATGTGTATTTATAGATCAGGGCTTCATGCGGAAGTTAGAACCAGAACGCTTGCTGAAGCTTTTCCAAGAGCAGTTTCACATTCCAGTGGAATATGTGAATGCGCGCGATCGCTTCCTTTCTGTGGTTGCCGGTGTCACCGATCCAGAAGAAAAGCGCCGCCGCATCGGACACGAATTCATTAGTGTATTTGAAGAAGCATCCAAAGCTCTTGGACCCTTTGACTATCTGGCTCAAGGCACCCTCTACCCAGATGTGATTGAATCAGCTGATACCAATGTTGACCCCAAAAGCGGCGAACGGGTAGCCGTGAAAATTAAGAGCCATCATAATGTCGGTGGCTTGCCCAAAGATCTACGCTTCAAGCTAGTGGAACCCCTGCGTAAACTTTTCAAGGATGAAGTCCGCAAAGTCGGTCGCTCAATTGGGTTACCAGAAGAAATTGTCCAACGGCAACCTTTTCCAGGTCCCGGATTAGCGATTCGGATCATTGGCGAAGTCACGGCAGAGCGATTAGATATTTTGCGCGATGCCGATTACATTGTTCGCCAGGAGATAAATCGACGCGGCATTTATCACGATTTCTGGCAAGCTTTTGCAGTCTTGCTGCCTGTTCGCAGTGTAGGCGTCATGGGCGATCAGCGCACCTACGCTTACCCGATTGTATTACGCTTAGTTTCTAGCGAGGATGGCATGACTGCTGACTGGTCTCGCGTTCCTTACGACGTGTTGGAGGCGATTTCCAATCGGATTGTTAATGAAGTCCGAGGCGTCAATCGGGTGGTTTACGACATCACCTCGAAGCCGCCTGGCACTATCGAGTGGGAGTAAAAGTCTGGGCAAGAGCGATCGCCCCCTTCTGGGGGACTATAAGCCATAGCATACAAGGTTGCTTTTGCCCATTTGACTACTTACGTTAGGCAAAGGTGCTAGTCTATTCCTGTTGATAGACGCGAAGCCGTCCTCGCTGAATAATCCAGAGCTTGCCAGTAACTTCTTCTGTTTCCAGCGCACCAATCAGAGTCTCAAAAGCATCAAGTAGGTCTTGTGGGGTCGCTATACCAGGCAGACGTAAAACTACAATTCCGGCATATTCCGCAGGATCAAAGCAAAGTGGGTTGCTAAAGTCTAAGTCTAGTGTTACCAAGCAACGCTCTTCAGCTAGGCAGACTTTAATTAAGTCTGGATCAAAAGTTGATTGTAGACCTTGCTCGATGACAGTGGCAACATCATGTCCAGCTTGACGCAGCAACTCAGCCCTCCGCTGCCCTAAATTCTCCAACATAATTTTAACCACGGGCGAGACCAAATCATCATTAACTCACCGGAAGCTGTCTACGTCGAAGGGTTTAGATCGATCGTATCAATTAAGGATGAAGAGGTTAAATCCCACGAACAAGAGGCATTATCGGAAGAGTTTTATCGTGGAATCTCAGCCCGGTACAAACACATCCTTGCAGGAGTTGATAAGCCTCGCCCGAATAAGCTGAATGAGATTGCTCAAAAATTTAGGGAGACTCAAGTCGTAATTGTTCACGGTAATTCTGGGCAAGGAAAGACGACTCTAGCATATCGTTATCTACATGACTTTTTCCCAAACCACTGGCGTTGTCAAGTGCAGGTAGTTGAGGGACGTCAACATGCCTTGAGTATCGCAAATGCACTTGTAGAACAAGCAAAAGCAATCGAAATACCAATAGCTGTCTATTTGGATGTTGCGCCAAATGACGTTGGTTGGGATGAACTTGTCAAACAGCTATCATTTCACCGAAATATTCAAACTCTCGTTACGATTCGAGAAGAAGACTTTCGTCGAACTAGTATCCTTGGTACAGAATTACAGTTTTTGCCTGTAGAGTTGAAGTTTAAGCGAGCAGAAGCGGAAGAGATCTATCAGTTTTTAGTGGAGACAGAAACACCAACTCAATTTCTCGACTTCGATGATGCATGGAATCGATTTGGTGGTGAAGGACCATTGATGGAGTTTGTCTACCTTGTTACGCAAGGAGATTCTCTACGGGAGAAATTGCGACAGCAGGTCAGACAAATTGAAGATGAGGTTAGATCAGGAAGACGCTCTAATGCAGAACTAAAATTACTTCGGTTGGTCTCCGTTGCTTCAGCTTTTGAAGCACGCCTGAAGGTTAGAGAAGTGGTACGCTCCCTTGAATTGGGTGCACCACAGCGAACTTTGGAGGTGATGGAGAAAGAGTATTACCTGTTGAAAATCACAGAGAATGGTACTTTGGTTGGAGCTCTACATCCTATCCGGTCAGGGATTTTAGCAAGTATCCTAACTGACCCAACGTATTATCCTTGGGTTGAAAGTGCTATTGATTGTTTACCATTTATCATCGAGCAAGACGTTAGTAATTTTTTACTCTATGCCTTTTTACGACATCGAACTGATCTGGAACCACTGTTAAATGCGCTTAACTCATACCAACCACGACGATGGATTGCGATCGCAGGTGTAGTCCGATCCTTGATTTGGCTTGGCATTAAGCAATATATCGAAGCTAATCAACAACTGATTGCAGATGCCTATCAGGAGGTCAATCATGGATGGACGTTTGTTCTTAATTTTGATATTGCCGATGCTAGTCCAGATTCGTCAGAAGTTTTCCTGTCAACACTAGCGCCATTCCTACCTGAAGATAAACTAGCGCATTTGCAAGCTCTACGAAGCCGTCAAACAGAGAGGAGCCAGGTGTTTGTTCATGCCTTTGAGTGGCTATCAAATTTGACCCAGGAACCAATCCCTCCCCAGCTTGAGTTGGATTGGGCTGGAATGGCAGAAGTCTTGTTCTGGTTAGGACGGTTACAGGTGACGTTACCGATCGTCGATTGGCTGTCCCGCATTGACCTGGATTGTACAGTTGAAACATTAACTCTTGAAACTCTCTCAAACTTAGCCCTTGGACTGTTCTACAGCTATGAATCAGGCTATCGAGCTTGGATGGAGAGGACTTACGCTAGATTAATCAGTCGATTCCAGCAGGAAACTCAGACGATAGTTTGGGAAGACGATGGACAAAACCTTCGATTACATTTCGTAGTTGACTTATTCCAACCTGAGGCTCCCTCATCAGAAATACGATTAATTAATAGCAGGCAGGACATTCAATCTGTTTCTACGGTTGAACCGTCGCAATCTAGCGTACAGCGCATTGAAACTCAATCTAGTCAACCAGATATTCAAAGCAGTTTCATGAGCGCAGCCCTGGAGAGATTGGAGTTGTGTAGAAAATTCTTTCCAAACCGTGAACGATATAGCAGCAGAGGATATGGGCATCGGATCTGGGTCAATGCTGAACTTCATGATGAAACTGAAAAGAATATTTCGTACTCTAATTTTCCACTCCAGTGGTTAGTTTCGTTGAACGCTATCTTTAGAACATTAGGAGAACAAGCTTTAAGACCTAATACATGGGAGGAGTATACTCAACTCGTTTTGGAATTACGACGAACAATTGTGCAAGTTTTGCAGCAACTGAAACAGGGTCTGGAAATTTACTTTAAACGGCAACAGATGACCCAAATTCTAGGTGAACATGTTGAGTCTAGTTTGTGGACTCGCAGTCGGCAATATTTAGACTTTTCTTCCTTGTTACCACGTTGCGCCTTCGATGAGTGGGGCTTTGTCTCAGATAGCAGCAAGCTCTCAAATGAATCGAATGAGAACGTTCCATACAAGCGACAGAATTTAGTTGTCGAAAAATACAGCCACTATCTCAAAGCCTTTAACGAATACACTCGTACATGCTCTAACTTCTTTGGGCAATCTGAGTGGGTTCTAAACTTTTATCCTTATTTTAGGAACGGAGAGAATACTACAGTTCAAGACCTTGCCCAGCAATTCAATATCGATCTAAGTCAACAGGCGCGACTCTCTGTACTGAATTTAGGAGATGCTTGGAAAGCTCTGCCTAAGCTGCAAGGAGAATTTAAAAGTCTTTTAACCCAGTTTGTAGACGTTCATCAGCTCAGTGACTTAGAACGCTCAGAACAAGCAGTATTTAGCGAACTGTGGTGTTCATGGTATTTCTTCGCCTTTCATCCGAATCGACGGTTTCAAAACGCCATTTGGGACTGTAGACAGCAATTCAGTAATCAAGTTAGAGAAGTCAGAAACAATGTTAAAAGAGAGATACGGAGAATCTCTCAGAACGGTTTACAGATCAGGATACTCTCAGAGGAAGTGCTTTGGGAAGAAGAACGATCACTCTGGTTGGTGATTGACGGGGAGAACGCATTTCATGTTTATAACGCCGTTGAAGGAGTAGTTTCTGCTATCCGTCGAGCGATCGCGGTTGCTCAAAATCATGAATTAAGGCACTATGCTATTACACTCACGTGGGCAAATATTGTCATTGTGCCATTAGTAAAGGGCGGATCATTGGATGGAAGGGCTTGGCGCTTCTCCTCAATTCTCTTCTCGGTAAATACAGATGAGAATACTTTTGGGCAATGGAATTTTGTCCCAGTTGCTATTCCATCAACTGCTTTCTCTCAATTGGCACTTTCAGCTTGGATGTATCCTCGTTTGGTAATTGCACAACAACTCACAGGGTTGATTTTCAAATTGTCGTTGTTGGCTTCACACATACGAGATTTTGAAAGACTGCCGGCGCAAAGTGAACAGGGACAAGAGTTACTTCAGCATTATCTTCAACGGCTTACATCTCCGATAAGTGAAATACTCCAAGCGATATTAAATGCTGAAACAGAAATGCTTAATTATTTCACTCAGCTTCCGCTTTTAGAGCAAGCGAATCGTCATAACTTAATTGCTGTAGTTCAAGGATTTATAGAACTACATGAACAAATTATTCCGACTGTTAACTGTTCTAGAAATGGAAGGATTGAGCTAACTCTGAACCTTACGGAAGTTACTGAGTGGGCTAATCGTTTAGAAGCCGTTCAACAATCCGTCTTTTTAGCGTATTTATTTTGGGCATCGGACGTGTTAGAGGAAGGGGGATAGATGGCAAAGCTGCATCAATTGCAGGAAAAGTGCCCAAAAATGATTTCTCTTACTTAATGTACTTCTTGAGTTTGCTCGATAAAAGTCCGGTCAAATTATTCACCAGTTGATGAATGGCAGTCCCATCCATTCGTAGCAAAGGGAGTTAGGTCATGTCGTAGATATCACCAACCGGTATCTGCACTTAATACCGGGCGAGTACAGCGCGAAGTCAAGTTACCGCATAATCTGTATGTTGCCTGATTTCAGTCGGATGGAATCCGAGAACAATTTGCTCTTTGGGAATCCCGGCGCTTACAAGTTCTACTGCGATGCCGTGTTCTGTGCCATCCCGTTGAATCCATAATTTGTTATTGATGATGTCAATATGCACCAGACAACCATGAATCCGTCTGTCCTGCTCCCATCCCACAATCATTAGCAAGTAACGGTCAGAGTCCCGGTCAAATATCGTCTCAGTCTGAATTTGTCCATAGGCATAGGGAGTTTTAGTGTATTCAGTTAACACTTGTTGAACGAGATAGCGATATTTATCTAAAGTATCCATTTGACAATTACCTCTGTTTGAGGGTCGAATACGATCAGGCGAAAACGATTGTTCTCCAGTAAAACTTTACCGATGGGTTCTTCAAACAGGTCAAGAAAAACGGTTTGGCGGATAGCAAGGTACAACGAGCGTTCGCCTTCCAAACGTGCTAGTATGTCATAGTACAGAATATACTGACCTAAAGCATTTTCCAGGTCTGTTACTGGGGATGCACCGATAAAACTTTTGATTTCAACGGCTATTTTGCGCTCGCCTTTTTCAGCCGCCAAGAGTTGCTCTGCACCTAAATCCACGTATAAATCCCTTGAACCCCATCTTAACCTTAAGGGATCGTGGGTAATTGCCCAACCATCTTTTTCCAGAGCCGTTTTGACGACGCTATGATAAATATCTTTAGCAGGCATAAGCAACTTTCTCTCCAGATTTGGGGTTTGTGACTGCACAAGACTGACGTGGTCTTTATCTATGGGTTACCAACCAATGGGTGTGGGAGCAATCGGTTCAATATCAGGGTCATATCCGCCCACCTGATTGGTACGTAACACCCAAACCAAAGCTCCCTGATGGAGAAACAGCTGCGTAATGGTTTCACTAGTAAGACGGGGCAGCAGGGTGCGCCAACTTGCTAAGCCCATGATAAGTCCCTGAAAGGCATCCTCCTCCGGACTAATCCCAAGGGTGTTTTCTTTGTTCTGCCAATCGGCACGGGCAGATCCAAATGGTAGGAGTTTACGCTTGATCGATTTCCCTAACTTCATTAACTGATGAAAACGTTGGGCTTGCTCCGGGTTTTGCTCTAGCCAGTTTTGAAACTCAGTTTCTTCAGGGTTAATGGCAACCAAGAGTTTCTTGCATGCAGCGTAAAGTGCTTGATTAGAATCTTGGGTGCAGCTGTGAGCAGGTCCGACGTAAGTTCCCCCTGTGCCATCCCCAATTCGGTAGCGTGCCATCATCGCCTCTAGCTGATTAACCAAGATATCCAGAGCAGACCGTTTCACTCCTTTAAATTCATAGTCTTCAGTAAAGGCATCCATTTTAATCAAGATGTCACAAACCGGACGCGTACCCAGCCAACCAAACTGGCGATCGCCCATATACCGATTCCATGCCAGCGTACCTGCAATTAGCCCATCGGTGTTGTGTGTGTAAACCTGGCAATATTCAATGTCAAAGTGTAACTCGTCAGCCAGTGGTTCCTGCACTACTCGTGCGATTCCATAGGCAAAATGACCGAAGAATATTGGCGTTTGGGCAGCCGGTTCTCGCTTGTTTCCTCCAATGCCACCATAGACATGCAGAAGTAAGGCAGAATCGCCCTCTTGCCATTGAGCGGTCGCCTCTTGAATTTCTCCACCAGTGGGACTGAGCAGAACAGATTGGACTTGTCCCTTTTGTGTCACCGCATCCCGCCAAGATTCCTTTTTGATATAGTTCAGCGTTGCAGCTTTGCCAAAAATCATCTCATCAGGTTGTAGACGCAACAAAGCACGGGGAGCGATCGCTTGCACCACAAATAACCCGTCGCTATCCTTTGCCCCATAAATGTACCAGCCTGTTAAGTTAGGCGGAGACTCTGCAATGTTTTGACTCGTAGAGGGGAAAATACCATTCTGATCTGCAACCACCTGGGGAATGCGAACGAGTTCCTCAACACCATCAAATTGACGAGAGTTGCGATTAAAGTGAACCACCCAAAATCGGTCACTACCTTTACCTAAAGGTTGTAAAATCTTCACCAACCCATAAAAGCGTCCAGTAATTTGTACAGGTTCACGCGAGATGAACAGAGTTGACTCTTCAACCACTACAGGATCTCGCAGCATTACGATCACATCATCGTTTGGTCTCGATCCAGCGAGAGATTCCAACGGGTCAACCTGTTGCCAATGATCCAAGCGATGCGGATGGATAACTCCCTGCATGCGGCTGTACTCTGCGTCTTCGCTGAAGTGGAGGTCTTTGGTGACTGCTCGAACGTACGCTTGCACCTCCGACTCATCACTCCAGCGTAAATTCACGATCTGACCCACCAAATGCTGATGGGCAGGGGCGGTATGATGGACTTCAAACAGAACCCCTTTGATCTGGCGACGTTGCTCAAGCTTAGGCAAAATCAATCGTCCCATCCAGAGGGAAATTGGACGATAAAGTTTCGAGTTAACGGATTGATTTAAAGGGTAATAACTTGGTTGATTAAACGCCGCTTGTTGATAAAGTTCGTAGTTGCTGGTTTTGCTTTGGGTAATTTTTCGCTCCAGGGGCGAGTTTCCTTGGATAATCCCTACTACCATAGCCACAGTCTGACTTAAGTAGCTGCCGCCATCAGGCAAAAATTTGTTTGGATCAAACGGACCCCCAGCACCGTTATGACCTACTGGTCCTAGAGAAGTAATACTAATTTTCCCCCGACGCTTCGCCCGATTCCAGTAGGACAAAAAGACAATTCGCCAACGCCTCGGAAATAAGATCGGACCTAGCCGTTCGAGTAGATCTTTATCACCGACAAAATGGTGGAGGTGCTCCAGTTTTAAAGCATTGTTATTGCCGCTCATGACGCCCGCTATGGAGATCACATCAATTGGTGCAGCCAACGCCCGCTTCAGATATGGTGCTGCTCCCATTGATATTTGTCCACCACCACTGTAACCAATCAGCGTAATTGGCACTTTACTACCGGTTTGGTAGCCGTGATTAATTAGGCTATTGTAGATGACCTGTGCTGTCCCTTGGTTGTAGATAGGTCCGTAGCGTTTGTCAGCGGAAACAGCCACAACGGTGAGGTTACGAAGTAGGATCGTTAGGCTAATCAAAGTGCCGATGATACCCGCAGACTTAGACGTTTGTAAGCGATCGGCTAAGCGCCAAAGGAATGAAAGCACCCGACCTTCTGTAAGAGGGCGATTAATGACGGAGTAGGGTATCAGCCCTTTGATAATTAGGATGTCGTCTGGCAAGATAGTTGCTAACTGATTGAGAAATACATCAACCTCTGGTAAGTACTGAAATTTTGCCTGAGCAATGCCGTCCAAGTAAATCACATAGCGGATAATCTGCGTTTTAGGAGGGATGGGTTCGACTAGTGTCCCTGGATCGGTTGTATTTACCTGATCGCCGTACCACCCTGCCCACCAGCCTAGTGCCTCTAAAGGGGACAACAAGGCAGCAAAGATAAAAGCGATTAAACCAATATTTACCAGGTGAATGACCAGTCCCCAAGTTGCACCCAGAGCTAAATATACATCCAGCAACAAACTCCGAAAGGAGGGGAAGAGGACAACGCAGAGTAGGGCAACCAACCCTATGCCCACAAATGCGGCAATTTTCTGCGATGTTTTACTCATTTTTTTCTCCTTTACCGCCGGAATCGTCGCTTTTCTCGATTGGCAGTAGAGGCACGTTGCACGCCGGTTTGCACGATTTGTTCCAAATCTTTGAGATCCGTCACTAATTTAACTCCTGCCGCTGTATTTGTTAGCCAGCGACCGACTGCTGCCACAGGACGACCAATCGTACGTTCTAACGCCTCAAACATAGCCCAGCCCAACGCACTACACCAAAATGCCTGCCAGACACCGAGACCCAATATGACATTCAAGCCAGTTAAAAAGGCGCTTAAGCTCCACACCGAAAGCAAGACAGAGATTGGCACACCGAGGTAGGGCAAGGCAATAAAAAAACTAAGCATCAGTGGCGCATAGGCAAGCCCTAGAGTTCGCGCTACTGTGAAAAAAGAAATATTCACCCTAAAGAGCAGGTAACAGGCAAACCAGGTACTAAGTACCCAGAAAATGTAGCTAAAAGCAAACAAGATTGCCGAAATCAGCAAGCTGAGGACGAAGCGAAATGGTTTAACCCGATTAATGAATAAAACAATGCCCTGACCGATTGCCTGAGAAAAACCAGCGCTCAGGACAACGCACAGTGCTGCCCTTGTACCCTGAGGGAGCGTTTGAATCAGCTTAAATGGCTCAGGGTCGAGAGCGATCGCTCCTAATACCAACTCCCAAAATTTGTCCAGCGCAGTCTCAGGCATGTCATAAGAATAGTAGGACAACAGAGAGATCCCTCACTCAGCTGACGCTTAATCTGATTGAGAGTTCCATCATATCCTTGCCCAAGTGAGCTATTGATGCCAATTAGCTTTAGTGATTGCGTATAGTACGTGTTTTCTAAGAGGATGTCCTTCTGGCAAAGAAGGATGAGCGAATTCTTTGATAAACTCCATACCAATTCGTTCCATTACCCTACGAGAGCGTAAATTTGCCGGAACAGTAAATGACACTACTTCTCTCAAGTTTAGTTCAGCGAAAGCAAATTCAAGAACTGCCCTAGCTCCTTCAGCTGCATATCCGTTCCCCCAATGTTCAAACGCAAGACGCCAGCCTATTTCTACACAAGGAGTAAACGAAGATTGAAAACGGGGGATGGCTAATCCGATGAATCCAATAAAGGTCTTTGAATTCACTAATTCAGCAGCAAATAAGCCAAATTTGTGTTCTTTAAAATTATTCTCAATTCGTTCGACAAAACTGTGGCTTTCTTCCCTGGATAGGATTTTGGGCATAAACTCCATTACTTGTGGGTCTGCATTAAGATTAGCGAAAAGTTCTTTATCTTCATCTTTCCATCTCCTCAGTGTTAGACGAGGGGTTAAGATTTCTTTCATTCAACTGAAGATGAATCTGAACTTGATGGTACTAATTATTAGCTATCCTAGCCACGCCGGATTTTGGGCTGTGCTATCAAAGCGGTTGCTGGTCTTGAATAGTTCGTACTGACCTTTTGCAGCAGCTTTAGCAGTTCGCTTAAGTAGCGCCGCGATTTGTTCTTGCTCCATTGGTTTAAATGTGCGTACCGCCTCGAACGACTGATCTAAGATTTCCATGCTGTCAATGCCCGTAATGACTGTTGAAGTTGGCAGGTTCATCACGTAGTGGAGGCACTCAATTGGTTTGACAGTATTGCTCTTTAAAATGAACGGATCACCCATTGCTTTCATGCCCAGCACACCAATTTCATCCTTTAGTAGTCTGGGTAAGACTTTGTGCTCGAAACTACGAAAATGGGCGTCCATGACATTTAGCGGCATCTGCACCGCATCGAAACGGAAGTTGTTTTCGGCGGCGACTTCCAGCATTCTGATGTGAACTAGGGGATCTTTGTGTCCTGTGAAGCCGATATAACGAACTTTGCCTGCCTTTTGCGCCTCCAGCATGGCTTCCATTGCTCCGCCTGGGGCGAAAATGCGGTCGGGGTCTTCCAAACGAATAATTTCATGAAACTGCATCAAGTCCACGTGGTCCGTCTGCAGGCGTTTAAGAGACTCATCGATCTGCTTGGTGGCAGACTCTTTCGTGCGCCCATCAAACTTGGTCATCAAAAAGACCTTTTGGCGGTAGCCACCCCGGAGCACCCTGCCCATACGAATTTCGCTGCCCCCATTGTGATAATCCCAGGAGTTGTCCATGAAGTTGATGCCACGGTCGATGGCACTGCGGATTATCCTGATACTTTCCAGCTCGTCCTTCTGCCGTCCAATGTGGTGACCGCCCAAACCGATTACGGAAACTTTTTCTTTTGTACGCCCTAGTGTTCGGTAGAGCATCTCACCGCTTCTGTTCGTCTCTTGTGCTGCCTGAGCTGTTGTTGCAGATGTTTCGGCTTGGGCAGATTCGTCTGCGGCGAGGATTGGCTTGAGAAGACCTTCGGAAGCCGCCAGTCCTGCGGCTAAACCTGAAACTGAAGCTGTCTTCAGAAAATCTCGTCTACTGAACTCCACTGAGCTATCTCCCTATTGAAACGGCGTTAGAACTTGTCCCTGATAAGTAACAGAAGACGTGATTTGTTTAACCCTAAGTAAGATCAAAAGCAATTGTATCTCGCTGTAGGCATAGCCACAATGGTTGTGCTGAGTGAAGAATAGGGTACAAGCTTGAACTGTAATTTGAGGCTCATGGATAACATTGAATAGCACGATTATTTAGATAAATAGCCCATGTCCCCACAGTTGACCCTGAATCTAGTTGATGGTTCTGTTTCCTTTAAATTCTCACCCCAGGCAGCACGTGATTTACAGACAGCGATCGCACAATTGATGCATAGTCTCAAAGCCGCCACCGCTAAAAATACTCCCGGCGGCAAAGGCAGTCCCCAGCCTATGTTGGAATACCGCCATACAGGTGACGTCTTCCTCGAAATTTTCTGCAATCCAAATATCTGGCCTACTCCCTTCGCTGCCAAAGTTTTGATTACCCTTCGGGATACCAGCATCCGCTTGACCACCGAAGCCGAACTTACTAGAGTAAGCGAAGACCTCAACCAATATTTAGAACAAGTCAGTTGAAATCAGCTTTTGCTGATTACAGGCGAGACGCCTTTGCCTAGCTCAAAAAACTGCTGTAATATTGATGTAACTAGTCGAGCTTGCCGATGTGGCTATGCCTCTCGTCACCGCGTGCCAGATCAAAACTCTTACGGGTTGGATATGACTTTGCGACTGCCTCACCCTCACTCCACAGCTGCAATGAACTCGGACAACATTACCCAGCTACTGCAACAAGGGTTTCGCGTCACCTTGGGCGCGACTGCTTCTTTGGTTGAAACCTTGCAAGACCCTCAAAAGCGAACCGAGAACCTTTCCCAGGTTAGGTTAGAGTTGAATCAACTAGCGACTGAATGGGCAGCCAAGGGAGAAATGACGGAACAAGAGGCACGAAATTTTGTCAATAATCTTCTGAATCAGCTAGGCAATCAGCCCTCTACAACATCAGCATCCTACCCTTCCAGTGTCACTACAACAACTACTCAGGTTGCCTCGCCCGATGTGCAATTGGAGTTACAGGAATTGACAGCCCAGCTATCTGCCATTCGGGCTGAACTCGAAAAGCTGCGCAATTCCGATAATCCCTCTTAGCTGCCAGCGCATTAATTTTTGAGTTATACTAAGCGCCAGCCAACTCGAATTTTTGGATTGGCTGGCAGCTGACTGCGCATTTAGTCGTTATCCCATTCTTCACGACCGATCAGATCGCCAATGCGATCGCGCAGTAAAAAGTCACATTTTTCCAGCTCACATTCAATGCGAACCCACTCCCGAGCTGGAATGTACTTACAGAGACTGTAGATCGGCTGCTGTCGGCTAATTACTCCTTTCTGCACTAGCTGACGTGCTTCATCTTGAATGATATCCAGAGAATACTGGATAAATGGCAACGTATTCACACTCATGGTTTTAACCTAGAAACTTATAGGAATATTGTGTTCGACACTCGCAAAACGCAAAGATAGTTAAAGATTCGGCTGTTGACGACGCGAAGGATTTGTATTTGGCTATACGGAACTATTCTTTATCTTGAAGTATCCCTCTCTCCAATTATATTAAGAAAGCTCGCAATAGTTACCAATACTTGACAACTTTATCTATTTGATTGTAGATTTGTGTGTTGCTAAGCCAAAAATCTAACTTAAGGTAGTGGACTTTATATATCCAATAGTAATTTAAGAGCCGTCGCCTGGGCAGAGGGCATCTGTCCGTAAGAGAAGATGCAAGGAACCTCTGGTGGTAACAGGGGGAGAAACTCCTCTAGAACATAAGGACTACCGTAAATTACTAGGGCTTGTAAATTCCCCGTTCGTGATAATCTCTTAAACAAATCAAACGCTGCTTGTGTTATGCCAGCACTGCCTCGGAACGGATTACCCCGAATGAATAACTGAAGCAGCGTACAGGAAGCCTCATCTAGAGTAGGGTCAGATGGCGGAGTGTGGCAATCGCTCAGGCGAGTAGTATAACCTAGCTTGGACGGCAGAGCGATCGCTGGAGTATATTGACCTAAGAAATCACGCGCGAGTAGATCATCAACCACAATCAAGTTACACAGATGATTAGATCCAGTTGGGGTTAGCTGCAAAGGTACAGAACCTTGAATCAGTTGAGTTTCTTGCAAAATGTTGGCAACTGTGGTGAATGCAGCTGGTTGAGCCAGTTCCATGGTTAAATTCCCCTCTCCCCCAGATCTTCTCACCTTAAGCTTGGCTTGCCAGATCCGCTCAACCGAGGCACGAATCCGCTCTGGTAAAATACGACCACTAGCAACCGCCTCACACACCGCCTGAATCGCTCCTTCTGGATCAACTGGCATTAGCAAAATATCTGCCCCAGCTTCCACCGCTAGGACTGGCGCAATGTTTGCACCATAACGCTTAGCAATAGCACCCATCACCAGAGCATCTGTAACAATCAATCCTGCAAAATTCAGTTGTTGTCGCAGTTGCTGGGTCAAAATTTTCTTAGATAGCGTTGCCGGTAGTTCGGCGTCCCAACTGGGAATGAGCAGGTGGGCGCTCATGACTGCATCCACCCCAGCCGCGATCACAGCTTGAAAAGGTGGCAATTCAATCTCAGCTAGTCGGGCGGGTGAGTGAGGTAACACGGGTAGATCGAGATGGGAATCGGTAGCAGTGTCGCCGTGCCCAGGAAAGTGCTTCGCCGTTGTCAACACGGGATAAGCTTTAGCACCCCGAATAAAGGCAGTCGCTAGCTGGCTCACCTCCACAGGGGTTTCTCCAAACGCCCGGACGTTGATCACAGGGTTATTAGGATTGTTGTTAACATCCACAACGGGCGCTAGTACCCAGTTAATACCAATTGCCAGCGCTTCAGTGGCGGTAATGGCTCCCATTTGTTCGGCATAGTGCTGGGCAATACTTGGATCTTTACGAGCGATCGCACTAATCGCCATGGGTGGCGGAAACCAAGTTGCTCCCGAAAAGCGCTGTCCGACCCCTTCTTCTATATCTGCTGCAATCAGCAAAGGTATTTTTGCCCAGTTTTGGAGTTGTTGCGATCGCAGTGCCAATTCTCCAGCACTACCCCCAAGCAAAATCACGCCACCGACTCCCAAATGTTGCAACCAATATTGGAGTTTTGCGGCTGGTGGTTCCCAGTCTGGATACTGAATTTGGTGGTCAAACAAGTAGCCAGAGGCTCGCACCACAACCATCTGGGCTACTTGTTCTGCTAGGGAGAGCGAGTCCAAATCGGGTAGCGATCGCGTCACAGGCAAGCGTCCTATTTTTTATTTATCTTCATCTTCCTCTGCCAGGTCATCCGGCGGGCGATCATGGTTCAACTGGTTTAGCAACGATAGAACTCTAGTGCCACGCTCTATTGACAGGTCTTCTACAAACACGACTTCAGGCGTCCGGCGCAGGCGAACCCGCTGACCTAGTTCACTACGAACGTAGCCTGTTGCCGATTTTAAGCCTGCCATTGTTTGCGCCTTAGCTTCCTCCGTGCCATAAATACTGACAAATATTTTGGCGTGTTGTAGATCTCCAGAAACATCTACATCAGTTACACTAACCAATCCTGTACCTACTCGGTCATCCTTGATGCCGTGGAGTAGCATTTGGCTGACTTCGCGTTTAATCAATTCAGCAACGCGAGAAACGCGACGACTTGTAGCCATAAATAATTCGCCTCCTCACATAAGTTTGTGTTCATCGGTTGAATCTGGGGAGGCAACCCCTCTCTTGTCTAGTCTAGAAGATTGAGTTCAGACCCAGCATGGCACGGAGAGTGAAAGCGGTGAAGATAATGACCCCGACAAATAGGCTCACGATTGCGATCGCGGTGGTTGGGCGCTTCAACAGCGGTGTCAATGGCGCGAACGCGTTTAAGAAGACCCCTAAGAGGATAGTAATAAAGTAGCGGGGGTAGCGTGAAATATTATCCCAGAAACCGTCAAACATGTTGATATTTTAAATTATATGTAGGTATAATTTGTGACAAATGACTAAGTTATGAAGCTTTCCTTCTGAAACTCAACCATAGCGCTGGTCTTATCTTTATCTAATTTTATGAGATCCCTTTACAGAAAATTGTAGCGCCTCCTTATACCAGTCTACCCACTCAATTAGCTAAAGCAGTTCTTGGGGTAAAGGTTCTAGTGCGGCAAATAGTCTGCTAACTCATGTTTTGCGCCAGCAATGCCTTTTTACAAGTTGGGAATACTTATGGTATCACTAGATATATATTACGAGGCATTTGGTCTGCTTGAGCCAGACAGCAATTTCAGCATGGATGTCGCTGCTGGTCGTCTTGCTGCTCAATTTCCTGGATGGGCGCTCCGTTACGAAGGCAGTAACATCTCACTGGCGTCCGGAAACTGGACAATCCGCCTGTTTCTCAACAGTGAGGCGTCGGTCATTGAGGAATCTAGGGAGATTGCCCAAATCCTCCCTGGAATGGCAGCAGCCATTGCACGTTGCAATCGCCGGGTTGAGGTAAGTAGCGCTCCAGACCCGAATATGGATTATTTCAACGACTATGTTTTCGTTATACATGTACTTGAGTCATTTGAAGGCGTGATTACTTTGGACCCACGAGAACCATGCTTCATCTAGTCGATGAGGTGTGTCAAGGGTAGACCAGCAGTAGGCAGAATGCAAATTTGGACTAATGACTGGAATAATATTCAGTCTATTAACCACATTCCAATAGGTAAATGTATTCGGATTATGCTAGGTAACTTATGATCAAAGCAGCGAATGGCAAGGAGTTCTATGCAGTCCACAACCACCAATCCAATCCGTTGGACGATTTCTGACCTAGTAATTTTTGAGGGCGATCGGGTCAATCGCTATGAAATTATTGATGGAGAATTATTTGTGACCAGAGCACCGGATTGGAAGCATCAAGCCGTTTGCGTCAATATTGTCACCGTGCTGAAGCTTTGGTCAGATGAAAGTGGTTTTGGTCAGCCCGCAATCAATCCCGGCATTGTTTTTTCCGAAGCTGATAATGTCATCCCCGATGTTGTGTGGGCAAGTTATGGACGTCTGGAACGATTGCTAGATGAAGCAGGACATTTAACTGCTGCCCCAGAATTAGTTGTTGAAGTGCTCTCTCTGGGTAAGACAAACGAGAGACGCGACAAAGAAGCCAAGTTGAAATTGTACTCGGTGCAGGGGGTTCATGAATATTGGATTGTCAATCTCAAGGAACAAACCGTTGAGGTTTATCGCCGTGAGAATGCAGCTTTAAAGCTTGTCGCGACTCTATACAGCCAGGACGAACTAACCAGCCCAATTCTGCTTGGTTTTAGTTGCTTAATTAGTAAGTTTTTCTAGTTTTTAATGAGTTTTTCATGTCTATTTGTTAGATGCGGTTATTAAATGTAGAAAGTGTTAATCGAATTTGTCTTGGACAAGTTTACTACTTATGGCGATAAGTGTAGGAAGTGGCTCAATAAGCCAAGCAAATTGTATAGAGGGGTATAAGCTTCTTCAGGCATCAGGGTTAGTTTATAATACGCTCTACCATCTCTCTAGTTCTTGCAATACAACCGAAATTGGTTGTATTCTCGTAACTGAGAACACAAATTTATAACTTAGAAGAGATTAATAATTTCCGTAGCAGTGTAAAGAGGCTATTACTCTAATGAACACGATCCAAGTCAAGCAACTGTTCACCCATCCAGTCAAAGGGTTGACTCCTCAAGCTTTAGAGCATGCTGAGCTTAGAGTCGGATATGGACTTTCTGGCGATCGCGCATTCGCACTCCTGTATGATTCATCTGATCCTGAAACTGCTGATCCTATTACTCCCTGGATAGACAAAAACAAACTTGCCATGCAGCGCGAGCGCCCAGAACTCGCAGCATTAGCCTGCCACTATGAACCTTCTACAGGGGTTTTAACGGTGAAGCGCAATCACACTGAGTTGTTGGCGGCTGATACGAATACTTCTGGTGGGCGAACTCAAATTAGTCATTTTTTTAGTGACTACCTCGCAAATGTTCCCTCTGGTCAGTCAGGTCGATACGCGAATCGTAATCAGCTACGATTCATCGGCACTAGAAATAACCAGACTCGCTATGCCGATCGAGAACATATCCATCTCTCGATCGTCAGTGAAGCAACGCTCGTCCATTTGAGTGAGGTTGCTGGGCAGTGGATTGACGTGCGTCGATTTCGCCCCAACATCGTGGTCGAAGGTCTGTCAGCTTGGGAGGAGTTTGCTTTGGTAGGACAAGAATTTGAATTAGGAACCGCTCGAATTCAAATAACTGAACGCCTGGCTCGTTGCCCCAACATTGACGTGCATCCTGATACAGGAGACTTTGATATTGAATTGTTTAAGTTGATTCAAAAGACATTCAAGCACAAAGATACAGGAGTTGTTGCAACAGTAGTTCAAGATGGCACCCTTGCTGTTGGAGATTGTGTAATCCCTAGCTAAGTTGTCCACAGTCTGTTTGCTAGACGCTCCCAAAATGATTTCCTCTGCCTCTGCCTACGGCCTCACTTAAAAGGGTGAGCGTATATTGATTGAGGGTGAATCCATCGGCTTGGGCTGCTTCCGCTAAACGTCTATGGAGGGACTTGGGGATTCTCAGGACATGTACTCCTGTGCCATCATTGCCACTTAGATGCGGTATCTACCTGCTTCACCACTTGAATTGCTTTTCTGCGTGCCTCTATGATTTGACCTATCTCACGCGCTAGGCTAGGCTGACGTTCTATCATCTTATTGACGACATTTGAATAAAGCTCCATCACTTCCAAATCCTCAATGGCACTCACTGATACTGTGCTCGGTTCACCTGAGAATAGTGCCATTTCGCCAAAGAACTCACCACGAGTGAGTTTGACAAGTTCATGCTCTTTGCCACAATCATCAGTGATAGTGATGACAGCCTGCCCAGCAATGATGATATATAACGAGTTACCAGGATATCCCTGCCGCACCACTTTCTCACCTACCCCAAAATGCTGGAGAACGACGCCTTGAGACAGGCCCTCCAAATTCCCATTCTCCCTAGTCAAGGGGACAAAGATAGGACTTGACTGCAAGTTCTCTGCAAACTTCTTGGATGTGCTATCTGCCTTGGAACTTGGACCATCGAAATGATAAAGTGTCTGAATCGGAAAGGGAATCGTCAGTTTTTTGCGTTGTGATGCGTACCAGACTCGTGTCATAAACCTGTCGCGGATGTCTTCTATATCCTTGTAGTCATTAATGAAAAACTTGATCTCATAGGTAATAGCAGAATCGTCATAGGAGATAGTAAAGATCTGTGGTTCTGGCTCAGCCAATATACCTTGAGTCGTGATTGCTGTGCTTTTAAGAACCTGCTTTGCCAGGTTAGGTGGATCATCGTAGGAAAAACCAATCCTAACGCGTTCTGCATGAAGGCGAATCGGTTTACTGAAATTACGGATAATTTCTCCGCTAATCAGCTGATGGGGAATAATCACCATTTCACGCTCCAGGGTTTGCAGACGAACGGCTCGCCAATTGATATCGATTACTTGACCGGTCATATCCCCGACGCGTAACCAATCCCCTACAGTGAAGGGACGCTCAAACAGCAGCGCAATGCCAGACATAACGCTGCCCAAGGTGTCCTGAAGCGCCAAGCCGAGTACGATCGAGCTAACGCCCAGAGCAGCAGCGAGACCTGCTAGGTCAGCATCCCACACGCTTGCTAAGACGATCGCAGTTCCCAACAGCACCAAAAATAGCCTTGAGAGATCGATGAGCAGTTTGGGAACCTGCGCCCGCCAAGTATCTGCCTCTGCTCCTGCAAATAAGACGGCATTAACTAGCGAGAGCAAGGCGTGGATCACACATATCCAGAACAACGTTTCAATGCTCTTAACAAAGTTCCCGTTAGCATCTAACTTCAGGACGTATTGAACGAACAGCATGAATACGAAGACGGGCAAGACGAGGTTGCGGACAACCCGCAGTGTCGCCTCTAGAGATTTACCACGCAAATTTAGACGATGAATCACCTCTCCCAGCACAATGACGAGGAGCGGAAAACCCAATGCCAGAGCTATCGCCCAGATAAACAAATCGTTCTGCAAGATCGCGTTGCTCATTAAGATGCCTAATCCTTAGCACTTAGGGTTTGCTGAGTACTCTTCAACTGCCAAATCAGCCGATGTTTTTTTCCATTGCCTTCGACGCCAGCCTGCTCAAAGTCGTAGAGATCGCGGAGGCGGTCGTAGATGTCTTGAGAAACAAAGATAGCACCTGGTGGACAGGCAGACTTCATCTGACTAGCAACATTGATCGTATCGCCCCAAACATCGTAAATGAACTTATTTCTACCCACGATGCCTGCTACCACATCACCTGAATCGATGCCAATCCGAATATTAAGCTCAAATCCTCGTTCATGATTATATCGACGGATAATGGCCAGCATCTCCAACGCAAAATCAACGGCACGTTTGTCGTGGTCTAGACAAGGCACTGAAAGCCCACATACAGCTATGTAACTTTCCCCGATGGTTTTGATCTTCTCCATACCGTATCTTTCGGTTGCTTCATCAAAAGCAGTGACCAAGTCATTCAGCGTCGCAACGATCTTGTAAACGGTCATAGATTCAGATAGCTGCGTGAATCCGGTTAGTTCAGAGAACACGACGGAGACATTTGAAATGTTTTCTGCAATGTCTTTCTCTCCGCGTTTGAGACGTTTGGCTATTGCCTCAGGAAATACACTTAAGAGTAATTGTTCATTTGCACGATTTTCCTCTTCGATGAGATTTGTTTGGGTACGAAGGGTGTGGATCGTGGCATTGAATGATCTTGCTAACTCACCGAATTCATCGCGCGATTCTAGAGATGCGATCGCATTTATTTGTCCAGCCTCCACTTTTTTCGCACCAGCAATTAATCTATTAATCGGTCTAACGAAGATGTAAGCAAGCCCCATAGCAAGCAGTGTGACTATCAGCATGAGCAATGTTGCTGAAATCAACACTTGACGTTGAAACGAGTAAACCGGGGCATAAGCCTCAGACAAATCCATCTCCGCCAAGATAACCCACTCCAATTCATCAACACGTAAGGGAGCGTATGAGCTTAGAACTGGAATGCCTCGATAATCATTGACAATTTGCGTACCCTGTTTCCCTGCTAAGGCTTCCTGCGTAGCGCTCGTCTGCACCTTCTGTTCGAGAATTGAAGTCCCGTACTTATTGATTCTGTTGATAGATTTTTCATTAACTCCAATCGCTCGCAGAGTTTCTAAGTAAGCTTTGGGGTCTTCAACTAGAAAGCGGGACACTGACCGCATGAGATAATCCTGCCCAACCAGATAGGTTTCCCCTGACTTACCTAAACCATCACTTTGCCAATTACGGTTTCCTGTCATGACGTTGTTGAGTTCGTCTACAGGTAACTGAAACGCCAAAACACCAATAAATTGGGATTTGTTAAAGATTGGTGCAGCAATGAACGCAGCTGGTGCTCCATAAGATGGGCCATATGGCTCAAAATCTACGATCTTCACATAGTCTGTTCCTTTGGCTTGTCGAACAGCGGCAGTCAGTTTTGCTAGGTTGCTCTCGCTATAGGGTCCCGTCGTGTAATTTGTTATAAAGTCAGTTTCTTTGAAGTTAGTGTAGACGACGGTTCCTTCTGGATCGATCAGGAATATATCGTAGTAGCCAAATTTTTCAATGATTTTACGAAAAATAGGGTGGTAGCGTGCATGGAGACGACTGTATTGACTGTCATCGCCAGCAGCATCCAGGAGATTTTTCTTACCAACAGGATTAGGATTAGCGGCAATGTAGTGATATTGCAGGTAACGAGCAGCAGGTGATTTCGGTGTGTAGGATTCGAGGACGGGCGACCCCTCGTTCGTTTTCGCCAGTCTAGGCAGGAACTCGTTACTGTAGTAAGCAGCAATCTTTTTGTCAAATTCTGCTGGCACCTTGGCGGCTTCAAGCTGACGGTAGGCTGCCTTGAATTCTTGCATGGCTGCAACGATCATCAAGTCTTGACTTAGCGTTTGGGTATGGTTGCGAATGTTTTCAAAGTAAGATTCAATTTGATAAGCCTTGGAAGCACGCAAGCTCGTTAACTGGCTGAACACTCGATCGGTCAGATTAGCTTGTCCGCTTCGATAGCCTAGATATGCCGTCACGAAAATAGAACAGCTGCTAACGGCTAGCAACATGAGAATAAGCTTTGACTTGATGCTCAAACGATTAAGCAAGCTCATATGGAAGTTCCTGCTATCCTTTAAGCAATTAATTTGGTGTGGTAACTAGATTCGACGGCTGTGGAAGCGCAGAACACTTTAGCAACCTGTAAGTAAGTCATTAACAACAGATGTATGAAAGTGCTGGCTACTACTGAGGTCAATCGCTAGCCAGCGAGAAGTAACTACACGTCATTGTATAATTAGGCATAGTAAGATACTGTAACGATTAAAACAGACACGAGTGGAGAAGATTGCTAATCCTTTTTGTATCGCCCACTCATCTGATGGTTGAACCTAGCTTGAGCCTTAACAAAACTTGCCCGGCTCTCAACGAATCTTGCTTCACTATCAGCATACGTTTTAATAAAACTATGCTTTCGCTGATCCTCATAAGCGCTCTGCTGCCCAGTGGGTTCTTTATCAAACCGCTTATTTTCTTTTGAAGATTGAGAAACCGTCTCTTGCTCTCGTTCTAGTCTTAACGCCAAGTCATCCTTTGGTTTCTCAATACCTAAAACCCGATGCACGATATCTAGCTGTTTTTGAATTTGAGCTGCAACTATATTCCGTTCAGAGGTATCCATTGGGATGCATCACAATCTCAAGTTTATAAAACAGTATGACACCCAAACTGATACTACTTTGTTGTCAATCTAACAGTTTTTTTACAACGAACTTATCCTGAGCAAACGCGAAGTGATAAATTAGGGCTGAAGAGGGGTAGCAATTCTAATAATCTAGCTTAATGGTACCTAATTCGTTGCCCTCTAGGGAGATCTGATGTCACAACAGCCAAAGTCACAGCCGCCGCTTACCCCTAAATCGGGAGCGGGTCAGTCGGAAACCACTTTTGAGAAGGAAACTCAGCTCCAGGAAACCCAGAACCAAATTCAGGCAGTTCTGAAGGCTCAGAGTATCAAAGCCCTAAGAGGGACGATTGGGGTTTTAGAAGGGGTACTGGAGAAACTGGAGGCAAAACCACCAGCAGGCACACTGCCAACGACTGGAGAAACGTCGAGTTTCTTGGACAAGCTACAGATTTGGTGGAGTGCTGCCTTAGCAAACATCCGCTCTCTCTTGCCGGAAAGCCTGAATCAAAAGCTGTCAAATACAGCTTTGACTAGCATTGTTGCTGGAATGGCCGTAATTATGGTTTGGACTACCTCAGTTCTCCTGCCTGGGAAGCCTACTGAGGTGGCAAATGATCCTCCCGCTGAGCAGGTGCCTCCGGCAAATATAACAAATGTTCCTCCCGCTGAGCAGGTGCCTCCGGCAAACATAACAACTCCACCAGAATTAATAGCTCCGGCAGCACCACAACCAATCGAGATTGCTCCGCAGCCAGAGCCAGTGCCGACTCCTAGTCCAACCTTAGAATTGACCCCAGAGCAGAATTTGATTGCATCGATTGAAAATCAAGTAGCTGAAATTACTGACCACTTCGCCGATGGTCTGATTCAGTCTATTCAAACCAATTTCCAGAACAGCAGTTTGACTATTAAAGTCGGTGATGATTGGTACAATCTCCAACAATTGCAGCAGGACGAGTTGGCAGCCCGGATGCTAGAACGAGCTAATGAATTGGACTTCAGCCACTTGGAACTTATTGATCCTGAAGGTATGCTGCTAGCTCGCAGCCCAGTTGTGGGTACCGATATGGTGATCTTGAAGCGGCAGGTTCTCAACAATCAGGATTCAGCAGTCAAAACTCCTGCAGGTTGACAAAGAGAGGCGATATGGACTGGATCAGCAAAGCGCGGCTAGCGATCGCATTGGATGAGAATGGGCACCTGACGATTGCCCCGGAGCTAAATGTCGAGGTACTATCTCCTGGCACCCATTGGGAGCGGCGCGATAGAGAAACTAAACTCAAACTCTATGCTGAACGGGGATTGCAGGAATAGCTCAATAAAATTTGTATTAACTACGGTATCTTGAGCAACTTGCAGGTTTATTTTTTTTAACCCTTGATTTGCATCAATAGCTGTGTCATACTCCTAACTTAATCGACAAAAATACGGTATCTCGATCGGTTTACATTAGTTTAAATTATAAGGACACCTTGCTGTTGTTTGTTGCAGTCGTTGAGGATCGGCCTTATTGGCTCAGCAATTCTAGAAATTCTTAAGGCAGCCGTGCTGCTCGATCTTTTAAGTATTCACCCAATGCTTCGTTCAGGAGTAGGTTGTGTTCGTGATCCGGAAAAACTCTCTAAGTTCAGCTGTTATTTTGACAGGTCAAAAACCATTGAAGCCGTTTCTTACTCAGCCTTCTGCCTTTCTGGTTGCCGTCGGATTCAGTTTGAGTGTGTTGACAACTGCTTGCACTTCTAATACTTCGACTACTACGCCGAATACTAATCCACCTAGTTCCTCACCTGTTAGCAGTAGCAACGTTACTCAGCCTATCAAGAACAATGTAATTCACATTGGATATCAGAAATACGGCACCCTCAACATCCTGAAAGCCAAAGGCAGTTTGGAAGAGCGGTTAAAACCGGAAGGGGTATCTGTGCAGTGGATTCAATTTCCTGGTGGACCGCAACTGCTAGAAGCTTTGAACGCAGGCAGCATTGACTATGGACATACGGGCGAGGCTCCGCCCATCTTTGCTCAAGCAGCCGGAGCAGATCTGATTTATGTCGCTAATGAGCCACCCAATCCGAAAGGAGAAGCAATTCTCGTTCCCAAGGATTCACCCATTCAGGATGTAGCAGGTTTGAAAGGCCTTTCTGAATGTCCAATGCAAAGAATACTTAGCGAACGGCAGCTTGAGCGACTTATTCCTTGGAGCTTGCCAACGTCCCCGTCAAGGCGGAGATGCTTCATTTGCGGCGATGATTGAACACATCTTGAACTGAGTTTTAAATACTGAAGCAACTCGTACAAAACACACAGAAATCAATAATAAATTTGCAACACTATTCACAACTTAAATTTAAATTGATTAATAAATTAATAAAATTCCTGAGTTTTTAAAACGGGTATTAAATAAGACTAATCTTTTGGTATTTAGCAACGAGCAAAATATTCAAGATACTTACAGACTGCAGGTTTAGGAGCAAAGCTCAAGCATTATGGTATTTCAAACAGGGCAACAAAACCTACCAAAAAATGGTCCTGATTCTAACCAGCGTTCTCAAGGAAAGCTCAGTAAGTTTTTCACCCAAGAGCAGGCAATCTCGTTGGCATCTATCTTGGTTGTATTGCTGCTTTGGTACCTCAGCACATCTCTAAAGTGGGTGGACCCCCTATTTTTACCGTCGCCCGCTGCTGTTTGGTCAGCGTTTATCGAAATTTTGCTGAATGGATACAAAGGAAACTCGCTGGTGTTTCACATTTACCAAAGCATGTATCGTTTACTAGTGGCGCTGGTGCTAGCCGTCGTGACGGCGATCCCTTTAGGAATGCTGTGCGGGTTTTCAAAACCGATTCGAGCCGCGTTTGATCCGCTGATTGAGTTTTATCGTCCACTGCCACCGCTGGCTTATTACACGCTGCTGGTGATCTGGCTAGGCATTGAAAATCCGTCCAAGATTGCACTTTTGTATTTGGCGGCATTTGCACCTCTCTTTTTAGCGGTAGTTTCTGGCGTACAGAGGATCTCGCTTGATCGCCTCAATGGTGCTCGTTCTCTTGGTGCTTCAGGTTGGCAGTTGTTTTTCTACGTTGTTTTCCCGTCTTGTCTACCTGAGGTGTTTACAGGAATACGAACTGCGATTGGCGTTGCTTACTCAACTCTAGTCGCCGCAGAAATGGTAGCAGCGGTTTCTGGAATCGGCTGGATGGTGTTAGATGCCAGCAAATTTCTTAGAAGTGATGTCATCTTCGTCGGCATCATCATCATGGGTGTCATTGCCGTAGTGATTGATACAGGCATTCGCTGGATTCAGAAAACTCAACTTCCCTGGATTGGACACGATAGTTAAGTGTGGTGTTTGTTATGCAATTAAAACGTAGAGATGTTTTGTTTGGCTTGGTTGGCTTGAGTTTGCCGCTAATCACTTCTAGCTGTGGTGGCAGCACTTCCGGCTCATCCTCTCCTGCCGCAACAACCGCTGCATTAACGGCTGCTGGAGATTCGGGACAAATACCCGATAAAATCCGAATTGGTTACCAAGTTATTCCTAATGCTGAGTTGCTAGCAAAAGCTCAGGGACTGGCAAAGCAGGCATTTCCGAAGTCAGAAGTGCAGTACATTAGCTTTGATTCTGGTCGAGATGTGAATACCGCAGTTGCTGCCAAGGGCATTGATTTTGGCTTAGTGGGTTCCGTCCCTGCAAGTGTTGGGATTGCTAGAGGATTGCCTTACAACGTCTATTTTATTCATGATGTCATTGGCAGCGCCGAGGCACTTATTGGTAAGAATGGGCTCAAAGCGATCGCTGACATTAAAGGTAAAAAGATTGCCACCCCTTTTGGCTCAACGGCTCATTTTTCGCTGCAATCGCTACTTCAGTTGGAGAACATCCCAGAAAATGCCTTGACTATCATCGATATGCAACCACCCGAGATTGTTGCAGCTTGGCAACGGGGTGATATTGATGGCAGCTACGTCTGGCAACCAAACCTGAGCAAGCTCCAGAAAACTGGCGGCATTATTCTCGTTAGTTCAGCAGATTTAGCGAAGAAAGGGGTTGTTACCGCAGATGTGGGTGTTGTCCGCAAGGAGTTTGCGCAAAAGTATCCGAACGTTGTGAAACAGTATGTGGCAGTACTGGATCAGGCAGTCAAAGCATATCGCAGTGCTCCTGAAGCGGCGGCAAAATTACTTGCACAGGAACTGAACATTACGCCTGAAGAGACTAAATTGGCAACAAAGGAACTGATTTGGCTCGACTCGACTGAGCAGAAAGATCCGAAATATCTGGGCACATCAGACAAACCAGGTGACTTTGCGAAAGTTCTCAAACAGTCAGCAGATTTTGTCGCCGCTCAGAAAACCATCAGTTCAGCACCTGATTTGGCAACGTACCAGCAAAATATTTACACAAAAGCGTTGTAGCTGCATAGCAAGGAAGACCGCCATGACTTTTCAATCACCCGATGCGATTGCTGCACCCAGCATTCAAACAGGCGATTCCCCGATCGCGCAACTCTCCGATGTCAGGCTTACCTTTGGGACGGGCAACAGTCAGGTTGATGTGCTGGGCAATATTGACCTAGAGTTAAAACCCGGCGATTTTGTCTGTGTTTTAGGGTCTTCCGGTTGCGGCAAAACAACGCTGTTGCGGGTCTTAGCAGGATATCAACGCCCAACACACGGGTCTGTGTTTGTGTCTGGCAAGGTTCATACCAAACCTAATGCAGATGTGGGGGTGGTGTTTCAGCGTCCCAATCTGTTTCCCTGGTTGACAATCAGCAAGAATGTGGAATTTGGTCCCAAGATGCGGGGCGTTAGCAACCTGGAACGTAAACAGCGTGTGTATACGTGTTTACATCTGGTGGGATTGGTTCATGCTGCTAAGATGCTACCCCATCAGCTTTCTGGTGGCATGCAGCAACGAGCGGCGATCGCCCGGACTTTGGCAGCCGAACCCAGACTGATTTTGATGGATGAACCCTTTGGTGCATTGGATGCACTTACCCGTGAGTCGATGCAACTTCACCTCCAGGGCATTTGGCAGCGCACACGCAAAACGATCTTTTTCATCACCCACGATGTTGAGGAAGCCTTGTTACTGGCAACCCGTATTATTGTCATGCACGCCCTTCCTGGTCGGATTGTGAAGGACATTGTAAATCCCTTTGCCAATCGCCCTGCCGAGCAGTCTGCTACGAAATTGCGTTTGTCTAAGGAATTTGTGGAGATGCGAGAATACTTAGTAGACAGTATCAGAAGCACGAGTTCAGACGATGCAGAAGCGGCTGCAGGCTACCAATTTAAACCGAGACACTCTGTAACATAAGGCTTTTAGGCTTTGCTGATTTTTCAGAGATTTTGGGACAAGATAACTCTCCCATCCGCTCCATCACCTAGGTGGTTAAAGACGTATCCAGGTGTTCCAAATCGAGTGTGCGTTGTATCCAACAATTTGGGGTTAGACAAGGTAAATCTGACACCGTTTTCTAAAAAGCTTAAACCTTTTGGTGTTTAGCGATCGCTACAGCCAAAACTGCTTCTTGAGGTTAGTTTATGAGCAGTCTTTCACCTGAAAAACAGATGTTCCATTCACACATTATTCATAGCTTAGGAGACTAATTTCATGACAAATATTCTAGCAATCTCAGGTAGTCCGTCCCATTCTTCTCGCACCTACGGCTTAGTGCAGTACGCTGCCGACCTGTTACAGCCAGAAGGATTTCACGTCGATATTTTGTCTGTGCGCGATTTTCCACACGAAGATCTCGTGTTTGGTCGCTACGACAGTCCCGCTCTCGATCCTGTGAAGGCGCAGCTCGAAAAAGCCAATGGTGTGATTATTGCCACGCCAATCTACAAAGCCTCGTTTACTGGTGTGCTGAAGGCGTTTTTGGACTTGCTGCCCGAAAAAGGACTGCGAGGCAAAGCCGTCTTGCCGATCGCCACTGGAGGCACGATCGCTCACCTGCTGGCGATCGACTATGCCCTCAAGCCCGTCTTGGCAGAATTGGGGGCGCGGCACGTACTAGGCGGCGTTTATGCCGTAGATAAGCAGCTTCAAAAACAAGACGACGGCAGCGTTATTCCCGACGCAGAAATAGATCTGCGGCTCAAGCATTCCCTCAGTGACTTCGTAGCTGCGCTCAACAGTCCTCAAGCAGCACCCAGGGCGTTTGTTTCTGCTAGCTAACCAGTTGAAGGGTTGAAAGGGTTCTGAGTTCTCTCGAAAGCGTTGCAGATGGACTGAGTGCAATCCATCTGCATTTTTTACCAAATGTTGATCTGATCACTACAAGAGAAATTTGATCGCTACCTGCAAATGCAAGTTCAATTTGCTTCACAATGAATCTAGACATCAAAAAATATAGGCACATTCTATCAGTAAGAGCAAATCGCTACAGAGTCTAATTTAACAGTTACGATTGCAATTTACGCGATTTAATGGGGGTGCTCACCTGTTTGCTTACAATTTTCAGACAAATAAATGTCTGTAGGAGACGCATAGTTATGTGACTCTATGTGCATCACAATTAACAAAAACCGATATTATAATTTAGTTTTGTAGTATCAACGCTTGCTTCCTAAAAAACGTTGTGGTAACTTTAAAATTATAAACTACGATAAATTAATCGAATTATCGTTGCTTCCAAAAAGACCGAGACTTTTATTTAGATTTAGCATCGATTAAGCTTCCTGAAAACCGTAGTATCTGTCTGGTTTTGATAGAACTGAACCGCGATCACCACTTCTCCTAAAAACAGGTTCATCAGATCAGCAGGCGGTCACAAGTTTCAATTTACTCCTATCAACCGAGAGAGAATTCATCATGGTCGATATTAAGTTTGCTTACTGGGTTCCCAATGTCAGCGGGGGTTTAGTTGTCAGCAAAATTCCTCAAAACACTGATTGGACGTTCGACTACAACGCTAAACTTGCTCAAACGGCTGAAGACGTGGGCTTTGAATACGCCTTAGCGCAAGCCCGCTTCATCGCCAGTTATGGTGCAGAATATCAGCTTGAAGCAATCACAACTGTTTCGGCTTTGGCTTCCGTTACCAGGAAGATTAAACTAATTGCTGCTGTGCATCCAGGACTTTGGCATCCGGGTGTTGTTGCCAAAATTGGAGCAACGATTGACTTCATTTCTAAGGGTCGATTTGCCTTGAATGTGGTGAGCGGCTGGTTTAAAGGCGAATTCACTATTTACGGTGAACCTTGGCTTGATCATGATGAACGTTATCGCCGTTCTGAAGAGTTCATCCGTGTCCTCAAAGGTATGTGGACAGATGATGAATTTCATTTCAAAGGCGATTTTTACCGCATTAATGGCGGCTGGGTCAAGCCGAAACCTATCAATCAAAATCCGCATCCTGAAATTTTTCAGGGCGGCAACTCTAAAGCAGCCCGTCAGATGGCAGGTCGCGTTTCCGATTGGTATTTCATGAATGGAAATACGATCGCTGGCGTGCGCGAACAAATCACTGAAGTGTCTGAACTGGCGCGTCAAAACGGACGCACTATTAAATTTGGGCTTAACTCGTTTATCATCGTCCGTGATACTGAAGCCGAAGCACATGAAGTGCTGCGTGAAATTATCGCTCAGGCAGACAAAGAAGCCGTTGAAGGATTTGGTGAAGCTGTCAAGCAGGCAGGTTCTTCTACCCGCGACAAGGTAGGGATGTGGGCGAATTCCAATTTTGAAGATTTGGTGCAGTACAACGACGGATTCCGTTCAGGCTTAATTGGAACCAAAGAACAAGTTGCCGAACGCATTCAGCAGTTCCATGAAATCGGAGT
>QQTW01000149.1_pt1 | contig 39307 bp, 32 predicted proteins | sample 1904831 | NCBI WGS metagenome assembly QQTW01 (sample SAMN09435610, study PRJNA476489) | Subsurface metagenome, whole genome shotgun sequencing project.
CACGGGTAATATTAAGCGCAACAATCAAGTAATAGGCGCGGGCTGCTTGCTTACAAGGAGTTTCAATTGAGAGAGATTTCTCGTTTACCCATCTTAGGAACTGCTGCAACTTGTTATCAGCGGCTATGATTGCATCAACCTGCTGTTTCATTAATTGCAACAGACGGTCTGCGCTTGGCTGCAACATTCCAACCGATAGCACAAAGACTTCCCACCAGCGTTTCTCAGTGATGTGGCTGACCAGATTTTGCAGTGCCTTCTCTAACGGCTGCGTCCGAACAACAATTTCTCTAGCAGTGAAATACTCATGAAATGTGAGATGGGAAAAAGAGTAAATTCCTTTAGCGCGTTCCACTAATAATCCGTGTTGGGCTTCAAATGACTTTAAAACTTGTTCACTGTCGAGTTGCAATGCTTCTGGAGTGGTACTTGCATCGGGTAAATTGCAAATGTATTGCGTAATATATTGCTCTGCTATTTTTTGCTTGAAGAAATAATCTCCTGACTTAAAAGTAGCAAATGCAATTCTGCTCAGTAAATCTTCTTTACGCTGAAATGATAGCTTTTTGTAAACCTGCTTGCGCTCAATTCCACGCTTGGCATCCCATTTTTTTAGCAGGGTATCCAGTCCTTCTTTATATAGCTCAGAACGATTTGCTGGAAAATTGCCTGTTTCTTCAAATATCAAACACAGTAGTGTTAGCAGCAGCGGATTTGTAGCTAATTCTTGAATAGTTTTTTTTGCTTGGAGATGTTTAATAAAATTTTCTGCTTTTACAGGTTTGTTCTTAAACCAATTGGTTGCAAAGAAAGAAATTTGTTGATTCTCAAAATCTGCTACTTCCACCTCTGTAAATTTCTCAAACGTATATTCTCTAGCCGCAATCCGGCAAGTCATAACAAAGTGGTTCTCACAAAACCGCCCAGAGAAATCACGGATTTCCTTTAAAACACGGCTACTGTCTTCTTCTCTAACTTCATCTAATCCGTCAAGTAGAATCAGCATTCTACCCTGAATTAACAAGTTTTCAGTTATTGAAATATTGGTGGTTTGAGCATCCTGTACTAAAGATTGATGGGGCAGGCAACAGTCCCGCCTCCACACATCTATATATTCAAGGAATCCAGGTTTATTTGTAGCTTCAGCAAAGTCTTTGAGGGTAATAAAAATCGGGACTTGTTCAGCTTGGAACTCTCCTTCAATGCACTGAATCGCTACAGACTTCAAAAAAGTAGTTTTACCTGCCCCAGGGTTACCCAAAATTATCAATTTAGAATATTTTTTAACGGCTTCCAGTCCCAGCACTCTTTTTTCAGTAATTCTGCCCAGTCCAAAGCGTTCAAAGTTATCTAATTTAGATTCTTGCAGCAATTGTGTAATCTTTTTGCGCCGCTGCCCAGTAATTTTTTCCAGTATGTTGACGGTGGTGTAAATATCATTCAACGCAATCGGGTGGGACATATCTAGTACCCGCATTGTGCCGCAGCGTTCTTGGATGCAGGTCCTTATCTTTTCCCGTACCTCTTGTACTAAGGCATTCAATGTATCTTCATTAAAGTTTAAAGGCTGAACTTGAGCCGCAGAAATACGATCTTCTTTTTCCAGTTTCAGTCCCAAAGCATTGAATAAACATCTAAGAGACTTTTCATCAACGCCTTTTTGATGACTCAAAATCTTTGCAACTGTTTCATCAGTTATCCCACTTGGACACTGAGTAGTAGGTGTTCTTTGAGTTAGTGCCGATAGCTTTTGGTTATTGTATTCCTCGGCGAATGTTTTCCAGATGGCATCATTGAGTTTTTTCTGTCCTTTCTCGGTGAGGACAAGACCGCGATCGCGTTTTGCTTGTTGAGGAGTATTCAGCATAGAGAGTTTAGCTGTAACCTGCGATGACTATAACTAAACTTAAAAATAAAGATAACGAAGATAACGAAGATAAGAATTTATCCTATTTTAAATATTTGTTGCAGTGAGTAGCTGCAAGTTACATAAGATATTTCCTTAACTCTGTATCTTCGGCTAAAAGAAATTTCGGGTTCCTTATAAGTATTAAAAATCCTATTTTCTCTGAACTACACCTATGCTTGAGTCAAAACCTCATATTTGGGAGGCGCTCGAAACTCTCAGTCACAAAGTTACGCCCTTCGTACCTTTATTGGTTGCTAGCGGCTTAATATGCCAGGTACTAAGCCTGATGCTGCAAATAGCACAGTTAAATTCGCCTCAGATAAATTCAATTCCAATCTCAAAACTCCAAATTCACACTAAACCTAATTGAGATACACGCGATCATCGCGCTGACAAAGCAAACGAGCGATCGCATCCCCTCCTAAATCCGCTGCTGCTCCAACCAAGCATCTAAATCAGCAGCATCGGCAAAATCCAACAACGCCTCAGCCAAATTTTCTAACTGCTCAACAGATAAACTAGGAATTCTTGCTTCAACTTCAGGGGTGACTCCTCGGAAACGACGGTTGAGTTGGCGCAAAATCAAGGCTACTTCACCCTGCTGCTTTCCTTGCTCAATTCCTCGTTCCATCCAACTGGTGACGATTTCCATAACTACCTCTTGCTGTGATGGTTCAATTGTATTAACCTCAGCTTGAAAAAGCCGCTCCTCTTCAACGTTCAAGCATAGATAAGTATCAATAAACCCAGGAATCATCTTCATCCGCGCAGGAGCTAGGCGTAATGTTGCTAGCTGGGGCAAACATTCAAGTTTTACTCTAGAGCGATCCTCCGACGCAATATTCATTTTTGCCATCAACGCACTGGCTACAGGATTCTGTTGATGTAAAAAATCTCGCGCTCTTCCAGCGATTTAACTGAATTACCCTGTAATTGAATTTCAGCACCTCAAAGTCAGGAAAACTAACTTGGTGGAAGTTTGGCTCTGGACGCTGTGGGATATCATAGGAAAACAAAGCTATTGGATAAACTGGCAAAGCAAATTTTTCATACAGACGGGCAAAGTAGCGAATTCGCCTGCTGAAATTGCTTTGTGCTTTTGCTTGGTTCTCAACGTGAATTAGAAAAAACGATTCTTGAGTACGAAACCGCACTTGGGCGACTAAATCAGCTTCATACTGTTCCCTAGCAGTAACATCGGTAAAAACTTCTTTGTCGATAAATGTCAGCGTTTCAGGTTCTAAATAGCTAGTGAGATCTGGAAAAAATAAGTCTAAAAACTCTAAAAAGAAGGTTGATAGGAGTTCTTTAAACAGGCGATCGCGGTCAATCATTATTAGACTCTACCTCAGCTTTTGTTCCAAAGCAGCGATCGCTCACCAATATGCATTGGTCGCCAGCAAGATAGAATAAATCCAGCAAAAGTTCTCAACATATATATTTATTCATAACAAGCTAGGAGAACGTTCACGCATGGGCAAAGTAGTCGGCATAGATCTGGGGACAACTAACTCAGTAATAGCTGTCATGGAGGGCGGCAAGCCCCTTGTGATTGCCAATGCAGAAGGATTGCGGACTACTCCCTCCGTAGTAAGCGTCAGCAGAGAAGGAGAAATTGTTGTCGGACAAATGGCACGACGGCAAGCTGTTCTCAACCCGAAAAATACCTTCTACGCAATTAAGCGCTTCATCGGTCGTAGTTATGATGAACTGAGCCAGGAAGCAAAGCGCGTTACCTATCCTATCCGTAGAGGTGAAGCAGGCAACATCAAAATCGATTGCCCCCGCTTAAATAAAGAATACGCTCCAGAAGAAATCTCAGCGATGGTGCTGAAAAAGCTGGTAGAAGATGCCAGTCGCTATCTGGGACAGCCTGTGACACAAGCAGTAATTACAGTCCCAGCTTATTTCAATGACTCCCAAAGGCAAGCTACGCGGGATGCGGGGCGCATTGCTGGCTTAGAAGTGTTGCGAATTCTCAATGAGCCAACGGCTGCCTCTTTGGCTTATGGATTGGATCGCAAAGAAAGTCAAACTATCTTAGTATTTGACTTGGGTGGTGGTACGTTTGATGTGTCAATTTTGGATGTTGGTGATGGAGTATTTGAAGTCAAAGCTACTAGTGGAGATACGCAACTAGGTGGTAATGACTTTGACAAGAAAATTGTTGACTGGCTGGCAGAGCAGTTTTTAGAGACAGAAGGAGTCGATTTAAGACGCGATCGCTCGTCTCTCCAACGTCTGATGGAAGCCGCCGAAAGAGCAAAAATCGAACTTTCAGGTGTTACCGTCACCGACATCAACCTTCCCTTCATCGCTGCCACAGATGATGGACCCAAACACTTAGAAACTCGCCTCACCCGTTCTCAGTTTGAAGAATTGTGCAGCGACTTAGTAAGTAGACTGCGCGCGCCCGTCAAGCGAGCCTTGATTGATGCTAATCTCAGACCTACAAACATTGATGAAGTCGTACTAGTGGGCGGCGGCAGCCGGATGCCAATGGTACAGCAAATCGTGCGCTCGACGATTGGTACAGAACCAAATCAAAACGTCAATCCCGATGAAGTCGTTGCAGTTGGTGCTGCCGTTCAAGCAGGCATCCTTGCTGGAGAACTCAAAGATGTGCTGTTATTGGATGTCACACCTCTATCATTGGGACTGGAAAACATTAGTGGGGTAATGAAGAAACTCATTCCCAGAAACACAACTATTCCCGTGCGCCGCTCTGATATATTTTCTACCTCAGAAAATAACCAAACAATGGTGGAAATTCATGTCGTTCAGGGCGAACGCGAAATGGCAGCAGATAACAAGTCTTTAGGGCGGTTTAAGCTGAGTGGCATTCCGCCTGCACCAAGAGGCATTCCCCAAATTCAAGTATCGCTTGACATCGATGCCAACGGTATCTTGCAAATAACGGCTTTGGATCGAACTACTGGTAGAGAGCAGACGATCGTAGTTCAAGGCGCTTCTACTTTAAGTGAAGCGGAAGTTAACCAAGCAATCCAAGATGCCGAAAAGTATGCGGACTTAGATCGTCAGCGCAAAGAACGGGTAGAAAAGCGGACTCGCGCCGAGTCTTTGACAGTGGAAGCAGAACGCCAACTCAAAGAAGTAGCGCTGGATTTTGGTCTGCAATTTGCCCGGAGTTACCGCCAGCGGATAGAAGGCTTGGTACGGGAATTGCGCGATAGTCTAAAACAAAACGACGAACGAGGAATTGACCAAATTTACGTTGACCTGCAAGATGCATTGTATGAACTGAAACGAGAAGTGCGCGAGTACTATAGTGAAGATGAAGACGATGATTTGTTTGGTTCGATTCGTCGTATCTTCACTGGGGATGATGAAATCGATCTACCGCAAAGAGATCCCTATGGCGATCGCGATTACTATGGTGGCTATGGCAGGGAACCGCGATCGCCCTACTACGGTGGCGATCGCACGAGCCGCAAGCGTCCCACCTACCAAGATAACTGGGATGATGAAGATGATAACTGGCTTTAATCAAGGATGAAGGATGAAGGATGAAGGATGAAGGATAAATTAATCTAGGCTTTAGACTTCAAACTTCACAGTTTTAGATAGCTTTAATATGCAGCAAAATTTGCAGAACTTCCGCGATTACTATGAAATTCTGGGAGTACCCAGAGAAGCTTCAATTGACGAAATTAAAAAGGTGTTCCGGCGTTTAGCTAGGCAGTATCACCCGGATCTCAATCCAGGTGATAAAGAGGCAGAGGAGAAATTTAAGGCTATTGGTGAGGCTTACGAAGTCCTTTCCGATCCAACTCGGCGGGCGGAATACGACCAATACAGCCAGTTCTGGAATCAGCGCGGTTTCAAAGGTAAACAAACGCCACGCGCTAAAACTTGGGGTAATCGCCCCATAAGCAACAACACTGAAGATGTTGATTATGGCGATTTTGCCGACTTCAATAATTTTGTCGATCAAGTACTGGGACGGCGCAAATATACTAGAGATGGTACTGCTGCTGATGCTACAGCTAGTAACCGCGACACCTATCGTCCTGGGACTACAAAAACAGCATATACTGTCAATTCCCGACCAAATAGAAGGGATATAGAAGCCAAATTAACTGTACCCATACAGAAAGCTTATGAAGGTGGGTTAGAACGAATTCGCTTACCTGAAGATGGGCGATCGCTCGAAGTTAATATGCCACCAGGGATGTTCACGGGTCAAACTATTCGCCTGAGAGAACAAGGTATCGGTGGCGGCGATCTATATCTCAAAATTACTGTCTCACCTCATCCTTTCTTCAAGCTAGAAGAAAATGATATTGTCGTTCAGCTACCAATTACTCCCAGCGAAGCAATTTTAGGTAGCCCAGTAGCAGTGCCAACTTTGGATGGTTTAGTCCAAATGAATTTACCACCAGGAGTTAAGTCTGGTCAAAGATTGCGTTTGGCAAACAAAGGCTATCCCGATGCTGAAGATAGACGCGGCGATCAGATCGTAGAAATTCAAGTTGTAATGCCTAAAAATATCACTCCTCAAGAAAGAGAATTGTACGAAAAGTTAAGGCAGATTGAAACTTTTAATCCCCGTGCCGATTTACCTGTGTAGAAATGAGACTTGGAACACTGAGTTAAAATCATGACAAATAAGAACCTAATCAAAGGAAATATCTGTCATGCGTAGATATGTCGATCATATTTATAGATATCCTTATGCTTGTTTAAATCTAGGAAAATGTTCAAGCAAACATCAACTTTAGATATTCGAGCTAAACAGCCTGAAACTGGAAGTGAAGTTAAGTGCCCTCAGTCTGGACAGTTAATGAAGGCTATGGGGCATGATTTTAAGCCTCCTAAGCAAAATGATTTGAAGCAGTGGAAGAAGGTAGAAATCTTGTTTGAGCATGGCTTGAAATTTTGTTCAGGCGGCTGTGCTGGGCTTGGTTATCGTCCAACAACACTGCAAGAAGTAGACTCATTTTTAGCCGAAAATTTAGAAAAATCAGAAGGACAGAAGTTGCTAGAAAAGATTTATCACAAGAGTGATTATCATCAGACCAAAACCAAATAGTGTAAAATTAATTCCTTAATCAGATGATAATATGTAATTTGTATGAGAATTATTTAAACCATGCAGTAATTAAACTCAAACAAAAAGGGAAAGATTAGTGAACACATTTAAAGAACGATATATAGTGAATGAAAAAGGCGATCGCGTTGGTGTAATTTTGGACATAGCAGATTATCAACACCTGCTTGAAGAATTAGAAGAATTAGAGTGTATTCGCGCTTATGACGCTGCCAAGGCTTCCGATGATGAAGCAATTCCATTCGAGCAAGCAATTGCTGAAATTGAGCAGCCTGGTTGATGAATTATACGATTTCTATCCTGAGACGTGCGCAGAAAGAGTTAGGCGAATTACCTGTCAAGGGTGGCGCATTCGAGTTGGAGGTTATCGAGTAATTTACGAGATTGACGATAAGCAAAGAATTGTCACTATCCTCGTCATTGGTCATCGACGCGATGTTTACCGATAAATAGTTTTTGTATTTTAAAAGCAATTGATATGACATCTTGGCGAGAAATTAGGCAAGAAGTATGACGAAGAGACGATTGCCAGTGCCAAGTTTGTGGAAAAGAACATAGCGGACAAGTGCATCACGTTACCCCCAGAAGCAAGGGCGGAAGTAACGAGCTTTCTAATTTAATTACCCTTTGCGGTAAGGGCCATATGTTAGTTAGCCCTGTACCTGAATGGTTGATTACTAAGTTATGGAATCCACTAGAAGAAATTAGTGCTGCAAGTGAAGTGGTGCAAAATCGAATTGATGAAGTTATGAGTGGTAGCGTGCGTTAACAACCTATCCTACTTGGGTAGAGCGAAAGATTTCCCGGTAAGACTTGTGTTGCCCTGATAATATGAAGATAGGTAAATAAGTCTTAATCATTTTAATTATGACTTTGAGCAATGTCCGCGACCTGTATCAGCAGGTGATTTTAGAACACTATAAGAAACCACGACACAAGGGCAAAACCGATCCGGCGCATCGATCGCAACGGGGACATAACCCATCCTGTGGTGACACGATTGAGTTAACGGTGCGGCTGAATCAAGCAGGTGACATGATTGAAGAAGTGAAGTTTGAAGGGGAAGGCTGCGCTATAGCAATGGCTTCGGCTGACTTGATGGCTGATGCACTACGTGGGAAACCAGTTCTTGAAGCACTGGCTATGGTGCAACGCTTCCAAAACATGATGAAAGGTGAAGATGAGTTCCCCAAAGAACAGCGGAAACTCAACGTCATGGCTGGCGTAGCACAGTTTCCCGTGCGGATCAAATGTGCTAACCTCACCTGGCATACCCTCAAAGCAGCTTTAGAAACACCTAACGGTGCTAGCTTGGATCGGTTTATCAGTAACGAAAACGAGTAAGCAACCAAAAAATGTTAACTACTGCTTTTTTTCTCCCCGTCGCCCAATGGGTAGGTATCGGTACACTGCTATTAGCTGCCTTAACGGTAGTAGCTTTTATCTTCAAATGGGACAACGCCAAGTTTCGGCTAGTGGGAGCTACTGGCTTTTCAATAGTTTTGACGGCGGGATTATTTACTCTCACCTTGGGGCCGCTTACTCGGACTCAAATTTCAGGGGGAATACACTACTCTCTTGTATACGACAATGGCGCGACGCAAGTAGTGATTGCTGTACCCCCAACAATTACTAATAACCAACTCGAAGCAACTATGCTTCAAGCAGCCGGAGATCTATTTTCTTACGGTCGTTTCGGGAGTGAAACTCAATTGACGATCCGAGTGCGGGCAAATATTCACCCTGAAAAAGGAATAACAAAACCACTTTACTTGGGTCAGGTCAAGCGAGCGCTCTCCCAACGCAACGATGAGAAAATGGAAATTGAAATTTTTTCAGAAAACCTGGCTCAACTACCAAAATCTTCAGCTTGATGTGATATAAAGTTAGCTCTAATGAATCAAGTGTCTACACCAGCAACTGTTGCAATGCTCTGTCTCTCTGTTGCCCCAGCACAAGTAATTCGTGGCGATATAGCTTTGACACAAGCGGGATTCGCGATCGCGCGTTTGGGCAATCGTCCTCTGGTTGTCGGGGGCGATCGCACTCTTGCTCTGACCCTACCACGTTTACAAGCCGTACTCAAACAGCAAAAACTGCACTTCGCATCTGCATCTTATGGTAAAAATTGCAGTGAAACCGGATTAGCTGCTCTCAAAATCGCGGTAGCAGAGCATAAAGCTAATTTAATTATTGGTGTAGGCGGAGGTAAAGCCCTGGATGCTGCTAAGTTACTAGCACATCAGTGTCATTTACCAGTGGTGACAATTCCCACTTCAGGGGCAACTTGTGCTGCTTGGACAGCCCTTTCTAATGTGTATTCTGAACAAGGGGCTTTCTTATATGATGTTGCTCTGGCTAAGTGTCCCGACTTATTGATCCTCGATTACGAGTTAATTCAAACTGCCCCCCAACATACCTTAGTAGCTGGAATTGGGGATGCGATCGCCAAGTGGTATGAAGCCTCAGTCAGCAGCGGACACTCTGACCAAACTTTGATTATTGCCGCAGTCCAACAGGCAAGAGTCTTGAGAGATATTCTATTTCAAAAATCAGCCGCTGCCCTAAAAGAACCAGGTAGCAATGTCTGGAGAGAAGTTGTTGATGCCACAGTTTTGCTAGCTGGGGTAATTGGTGGAATAGGAGGCGCTCAATGTCGCACAGTCGCAGCTCATGCCGTACACAATGGCTTAACTCATCTACCCATCCACAACAGCATACACGGTGAGAAAGTTGCTTATGGTATCTTAGTCCAACTGCGCCTAGAAGAAATGGTGCAGGGAAACCAACTTGCGGCTACATCACGGCAGCAGTTGTTGAAGTTCTATGCTGAGATTGGACTGCCACAAACACTGAACGATTTGGGCTTGGGTGAGATTACATTGGCACAGTTGCAACAAGCAGCAGAAATTGCCTTAAAACCAAATTCTGACATTCATCGGCTACCATTTCCTGTAGCGTGGGAACAGCTAATGGCGGCGATGGTTTCAACAACTGCTCCAACTCATGGTAATGTTCTCAATCCTGTTGCTACCAGTAGCATGAATCAAGAGGTAGCTCAATGAAATTGGATTGGATTAGTCCAGCACAGCGCCTACAACAGCTACCACAGTATGTGTTTGCTCGGTTAGACGAGTTAAAAGCTAGGGCGCGGGAACAAGGACTGGATTTAATCGATTTAGGGATGGGAAATCCCGATGGAGCGACACCTCAACCAGTGGTGGAAGCTGCGATCGCGGCACTGCAAAACCCTGCCAATCACGGCTATCCACCTTTTGAAGGAACTGCTAGTTTCCGGCGGGCGATTACTAATTGGTATCACCGTCGCTACGGAGTTAATCTCGATCCAGATAACGAAGCCTTACCCCTACTCGGTTCTAAAGAAGGACTCGCACATCTGGCGATCGCCTATATCGATCCTGGCGATTTGGTTTTAGTCCCCTCTCCCGCTTATCCGGCGCATTTTCGCGGCCCCTTAATTGCTGGTGGTAAGGTTCATAGCCTAATTCTCAAACCAGAAAACGACTGGCTAATCGATTTAACGGCAATCCCCGATGCAGTAGCAGAACAGGCAAAAATCCTCTATTTCAACTACCCCAGCAACCCTACTGCGGCGACAGCACCCCGCGAGTTTTTTGAAGAAATTGTTGCCTTTGCCCGTAAATATGAAATTCTCTTAGTGCATGACTTGTGTTATGCCGAATTAGCTTTTGATGGTTATCAACCCACCAGCTTATTAGAAATTCCAGGTGCAAAAGATATTAGTGTCGAGTTTCACACCCTATCTAAAACTTATAATATGGCTGGTTGGCGCGTGGGTTTTGTCGTAGGTAACAGCCAAATTATCCAAGGATTGCGGACGCTGAAAACGAATCTGGATTATGGCATTTTTGCCGCCTTGCAATCAGCAGCAGAAACTGCTTTAGAACTTCCAGATGAATATTTGCACCAAGTGCAGGATCGCTACCGTCGCCGCCGAGATTTTCTGATTCAGGGATTAGCCGAATTAGGGTGGGATGTTCCTAAAACCAAGGCGACGATGTATGTTTGGGTTCCTTGCCCGCCAGGGATGGGTTCAACAGATTTTGCCCTTTCGGTGTTGCAACAAACAGGGGTGGTGGTAACGCCAGGAAATGCCTTTGGAGTTGGGGGTGAGGGATATGTGCGGATTAGTTTAATTGCCGATTGCGATCGCCTGCAAGAAGCATTGCATCGAATCAAACAAGCTGGAATTAGATTTTAGTTCAGACTAATTCATTAACATTGCAATATACCCCTAGTTCCAATACTGCTTTTGCCACCAGTTCAATAAGTTCCTTGTCTTCTGGGCGAACTGATAACATAAAAAACACTAGAACCGCACTCGTGCGATCGTCAGCAATAATGGGAACACCAAAACCCGTTTTGACACCGAAAGCTTTGGCGATGTAGTGCCGCAAAAAATAAGTTTCTGACTGCACTGAGACATCACAAATCCATTCGGGTTGCTGCCTGCCCCAAACTCGCCCAGGCAAGCCAATACCTGGTAATAAGATAAATGCCTGGCTACAGAGACGAAATTGCTCTAAGGCAGAAATACAGTCTTTGCTTTTATGAGTATTGATGTACGAGGCTGGGCTGAGTTGTAGAATTGTGCCTTCGGAATTGGGAACCCACACCTCGCCATAATCCCAGTTAGTAAGTTCGCAGATATGACCGAGTGCGACATTGAGAGCGCTATTAAAATCCGTCGCTTTCCTTACAGTTTGTAGCAGCGTAGGTAACAATTGCATTTGTTATTCTATCCCTGTTTGCATAACTCTGTCTTAAGGTACAGGAATAAAATATTTAAAGTAGCTGTGAATAATACTAAAAAAATGTCAACAAAATCACCAAAAGCGACGGAAAGAGTAATGTTATTCTATTCTTCCACCTTTGAAAGTCGCCCTATCGCTTATGTCATTAGTCATGGGATTTAAACAAATGACAAATGACAAATGACAAACAGGTATGATTTAACAGCTATAAGTTTGGTTTGTATTTAATCAGGAACTGATCGCGATCGCCTCCCTCATCTCGACTGTGCGTTTGAGACACTTCAACTTCTGTATTAAACCGCGTACCCAAACCCTTGACCAGCCCCAATACCATAGGAGAGAATCCTTTTCGGCTAGAGTGATAATTAAGATGTAGGGACTCTGTTTCCACATCGGTGCAGTCAAACGAAGGAGGCTGCAACTGCGGGAAAATAACGCCGACACGGGCGTGTAAATTGTCGAGATTTTGCAAGAATTCGCATAGGTTATCGCCGCTCATTGCCATCATTTCGCCGTAACCCTCGTCAGCTGTATACTGAACCCAGTACTCTCCGAACGCTTGCATAATCTCCCCTCCAGATAAACCTAACACCTCACTAGCTGCTTTCACAAGTCTATGGGTAACATCGTCAGGATATCCCTCCATACTGACGAAAGTATCTATCTCAATCTCAGCTTTTTGTCTAATCGCTTGCCAGGTATCTTCCCCAAAGCGACTGCACACCATATCGTGGATCGCTTTATTTACTAAGCCGTACATAAGTTGCTCCTAATTAATGCTTAAATTTAGTCAGTACTAATACTATTCCCATATTGCTAGGCTATATTTTGGCTTTCCCCCAGTTCTCCAATTACCCCGGCAAATTCTGTAGCAATTAGATTTTGTGCAGTTGTGCTATTCAATGGTTTAGAGAAAAAATATCCTTGTCCGCTTTCGCACTTTAATATTTTCAGTTGAGCAAATTGTTCGGCAGTTTCTACTCCTTCTGCCACAACATCCATTCCCAAGTTCCAGGCCAGCATCACAACAGTACGGATAATCTCTAGTTTCTCAGCGTCAGTATCAACACTGCTGATGAAAGAGCGATCAATCTTCAATGTATTAATCGGAAAGCGATTCAAATAGCTCAAAGACGAGTAGCCCGTGCCAAAGTCATCCATTGATAATTGAATTCCCAAGGCTTGCAGTTCTAAAAGCATTGCCACCGTAGATTCTATATTTTCCATGAACCTACTTTCAGTGATTTCTAACTTCAAGCTATGGGGATCTAGTCCTGTTTGTTGTAGAGTATTTTGAATCTGCTCGACTAAATTTGGTTGGGAGAATTGTTTGCCGGATATATTTACACTTATGGTTAGATCGGCAGCTGCAGGAAATTCCTCCTGCCAAATTCGCATTTGACAACAAGCTTCCCTTAGTACCCATTCCCCCAGTGGAATAATTAATCCTGTCTCTTCAGCTACGGGAATAAACTCGGTTGGCGAAATCAGTCCCCGTTCTGGGTGATTCCAGCGCAACAGTGCTTCAAAGCCACTAAGTTTTTGATTTTGTAGTGACACAATCGGCTGGTAGTGTACCTGAAACTCATGCCGCTGTAGCGCTCGTCGCAGATCGGTTTCTAACTGTAGCAGCGCGACTGCTCGGATATGCATTCCTGTGTCAAATATTTGATAGCGGGATTTACCTAGTGCTTTGGCATGGTACATGGCAGTATCAGCATCGCGCAGCAGTTCTTGGGGAAGCTGATAACCATTTGTACTGAAGGCAATCCCAATGCTCGTAGCAGCGAAGATCTCGTGTCCATCAATATGAAACGGCTGCATCAGCTCCTTTTGCACTCGCTCCGCAACCTGAGTGGCGTAATCAGTGTCTTTAATTTCTTCAAGTAGGATGGCGAATTCGTCACCGCCGAGGCGGGCGATGAGATCGTTAGAACGCAGGCAAGTTTCCAAGCGTCGAGCAATAGCAATTAACAATTGGTCGCCAACTATGTGACCGAGACTATCGTTAATTACCTTAAAACGGTCAAGATCCAAAAACAGAACAGCAAATAAGTAATCCCTCTTTCGATTCGCAAGAGCAATTGCTCGTTCTAAACGATCTGTAAACAGCGCTCGGTTCGCTAAACCAGTTAGCCCATCGTGCAGTGCGTCATGTAATAACTGTTGCTCAACTCTTTTGCGCTCAGTAATATCTCGACAAACAATTACCCCACCCTTAACCAGACCATTTTTATTTTTGAGCGGCCTTCCTGTCGCCATCACCCAGATCCCATTCGTTCCGGGAGCCTGACGTACAAAAATTTCTACATCGTTAACTTCTTCACCTTGGATGGATCGCGCCAAAGGCAGCTGCTCTGGGTGAAAAGGAGTCACACCATCGCTTAGATATAGCTTCAATGGTGATGAATGGTAATGAGTAACTAGATTGACTGGCGCGGTGCCGAACATCCGTTCTGCCGCTGGATTAAAAACTAGGCAATTTTTGTCCTCATCAGCAACGATGACAGCATCCCCCACGCTGTCCAGAATCGAACTGAGACTTTCTGAAATCTCTGTTTGCTTCAGTAGTGCGGCTTCAGTGCTTTTGCGCTGAGCGAACTGACCGATATCCAGACCAAGATCGGACATCATTTCCAGCAACCTGTCATCGGGTTGACAAGTTTTATCGCTGAAAAACTCCAGCACGCCAAGTAATTCGCTTCCACTTTCGATTGGCAAACTAAAACTACCGCGCAACCCCGCAGTGATCGCATGAGTAAAGTAAGGTGAATTGCGATCGCTGCTGATATCTTCAACCCAAACAGATTTGCTGGTTTGCCATACAATACCCGGCAATCCCACACCAGACATCCAAGTTAACTTTTGGGTGATCGACTCGAATTGTGTGAAGCGATCGCTTCGATCTGTCCATATTTGTTGGCATTTCAACACATTGGTTTGTTTGTCCACAATCCACAAAACACCTACCTGCCAGTCCAGCGCCGTGCAGATTGATGCTAAAACCTTGACAATTGCTTCATTGAACGTAGCAGCTTCTGCCAGAATCTGAGTTACTGCATATAGCGCTGCCAGTTTTCGATTCGTTTTACGCAGTTGAGTTTGCTGTTGAGTTAATTGATCTGTCAGCTTCTTAGCATCAGCCAAAGCAGTGTTTTGGGCTTGGAGTAAGAACAGAAAGTCAACTACAGGGTCGTGAATTGCAAACTGATTGAGTGTGAGTCCGAAAGATTTTAAAGCTCCTATGTCAGTTACCCAAGGAGAACACAGAAAAAACATCGCTTCGAGATGTTCGACATAAACCATCTGTCCCTTAAGCTTCATACCATTGCTCAGCGATTCCAGCATGAACAAGGAGCGCGATCGCTGCCGGATCAGATCAAAGTCGAACTGAATGCTCGGACGAACAATCCGAAAATGCTGCTCCAACTGCTTGCCAGGTGCTAGCTCTGGATATATTTGTTGTAATACCTCTCCCACCTGGAGAATCTCTTGATTTTGGTTGAAGACTAGATGAAATGGGAAGATGAGGGCAAACAATTCTGGTGGCAAGCTGAGATTTGGGTTGGAGTGAGCAGTTGTGGTAGTTTGCATCCCTGAACTAACTTTCCATCAGCAATAAAGATAGTTTTTTATTAATAAACTTAATAAATTTTTAACTCTATATTACTATATAGCGTCATATTATTTATTTTCAATTAATTCCGTTATACCAGCGATTTATTGATTACACAACCGTATTTACATCATGGTGAAAATACAGAGTGAGAGCTTTGCTCGTCCGAGCTTGAATAACTTTTATGCTTTTACCAAAACCTATTTATAGTCAGCTTCTCGGTTATGATGTTAAAGATATGAATGATTTATTTGCACAGTTTACTAAATGAATTTTTTAGATACAGTATACCTTGGATCAAAAAAAACATCTTGGCTTTAAAAATTAGAAATAAAACCCGTAATTATTCTGAATATTGTTGTTTACTCATAATGTCAATTTAATTAAGTCCCGAACAAATTCCTATCCTTGGTTAGGATTTCACAAATTTATTTAAGAATTGCGTAATTGTTGGCAAGCTTGAAAAATTATCAAAATTGCTGAGTGTTGAACGTTAACCTTGAACCTACGCCCGTACAGGCGGGTTTAGCAGACATCTTTATATAGCAACAAGCAATGCAGTTAAACCCGCCTCTTGCTATTTGCTACTCACTTCCGCTTGCAAAAAGTCAATAAACTGTCTTGCTGTCCGCCCAGAACGACCGTTGTGACGGGTTGCCCACTGCAAGGCACGAAATTGTAAATCTTCCTGGGAAAGGGTGATTCCAGCCCTGGCTGCTAGATGGTAGACAATGTTGAGATAGGTGTTTTGATTGGCTGGTTCAAACGTCAAAGTCAAACCAAAGCGATCGCTAAATGAAAGTTTCTCTTGCACTGTATCCCAAGCGTGGACTTCTTCATCGTTACTAGGGCGTGGGCGATCGCCAAAAAATTCTCGAATCAAGTGGCGGCGATTAGAAGTAGCATAAACAACCACATTTGGGGGACGTGCAGTTAAATTACCTTCCAACACCACTTTCAAGGCTTTAAAGGCATCATCATCTTCTTCAAAAGAAAGGTCATCCACAAAAATAATAAATTTCTGCGGCACACCCCGCAGTTTGTCCACAATAGTTGGTAAGTCTCTTAAATCAGATTTAGCAACTTCAACCAGCCGGAGATTACTATCGCCATACTGATTCAACAACCCTTTAACTAAAGAAGACTTACCAGAACCGCGACTACCATAGAGTAATACGTGCAGCGCTGGGTAGCCTGCCAGTAAAAACTCTGTATTCTTCAGTAAAGTGTCGCGCTGGTATTCATAGCCTACCAACTGATTCAACTGCACTGGATCGGGGTGCGAAATACCGACTAATTGCCCGTCTTGCCAGCGTAGAGCTTTATACTTAGCAAATATGCCCGTGCCAAATTTGCGGTAATAAGCTGCTAGTTCCTCTACAGAGTTAGCCCAATTTTCAGATGGTAGAGGCAATTCGCGATCGACTTCTACCTTTTGATTCCAGGCGACGGGTGCAACATTCAGTTGGACTGCTGCTTGTACCCACTGACTCAACTGTTCGCTACTGCATTGATAGAGGATCTGCAAAGCCTGTAAATCTTGCTTTGCAGCTGCTACCAAGGCTGGCGGCAAGTTTGCCCAATCAGTCTGCTGAACTTGACGAGTGAATGGGTTATCGTCGGTGAGAATTTGAGTAATGAGATAGTCTTGCCAGCTTTGATTCCTGGCAGCTAAGGCTTTAAAGTAGTTACAGTAGGCACGCAGGCAACCCAAGTCATCAATATCGCTGTGACGCATAGACTGCATTAGCCCTAGTTGACGTAAAGCCTGCAACAAGTTGAGGAAGGCTTGCCCAACTTCGTCAGTCAGTACAGCTTGATAGAGTAACAGAGAAGCTGTTTGAGTTTGGAGCAGTTGAATTGAGGCGTTAGCTTGACTATCCATCAATATAATTGGGAATTGATTCTCACCACCTAATACTACCGACCAACGACGAGCATCCAAATACTAATTGCTAACACTACAGAACCCAGATGTTGTAGTAATAGCAATCGCATTGGTTGACGGGCGATTTTTTGAGTTAATATCACCGTCAACAGAACTGATAAAATCAGCGTTGTTCCCTGTAAAAAAGCTGTTACAGCCGGATGAGCCACCAAAACAGGCATTTGCTGTACGGGCGCACCGCCGTGCGCCCCTACGCCGAATGTCGCTAAAGTCACAGGTATAATACGTCCTGCTTCTCCCAAACCAAGATATAAATAGTGAGCCAAATTTCCCCCCAATACCAGTGGTAAGTAACCATAAGCAAGTTCTACAAATGGTTTAGGCTTTGGTCGATTTTGTCTCGTTTCCAGGCTCCAGCTTGGAAATGCAGATTTTGGTTCGTTCCCAGGCTCCAGCCTGAGTCTGTAATTACCCAATTTGTGCCACAGTTGCATCAAACCATAGACTAGCAGGGCAACACTAGCTGGAATAATCAATGCGATCGCTGATAATCCCAGATGCGGCAAAAACTGCGTTAAATCCAAATTCCAACCCAGCAGAGCGTTGATTTCTGGTAAGCGATGGATAAACACTCCTCCAAACAGCAAAAACAACAAAGCCACTTCATCAGCACGGGGTACGTGAGTTGTCCACAACTCAATACCTGGAGGACGCAAATTCAACTCCACCGAACGATGCGGACAAGCCTTAAGACAAGTCATGCACAATACGCAATCCCGATTATCTTCTAGTTGCGCTGGGTGAGAATATACCGGACAGCCTCCTGTCTCCATTCCTTCACCCTTTTGCGGCCCGCCTTTGTAGCACTGATAAGTAGTGCATTCTGCTGAACAAGTACCCTGCTGCGCCCGTAATTCAATCATCGATAATTTGGCAAACAGACCATTCATCCCGCCAATCGGACACAAATAGCGACACCAAAACCGCCGCTCAAAAATGGCAGAAAAAATCATTGCTCCAGCAGTAATCAGCAGCAGCAAGCAACTAGAGAGATAAGCAGTGTCTTCCAAATGCCAAAGTTCTTCCCACAAGAAAATTAGGGTAAATAACCCAAACAGAAACCATCCTCCCCACTTTTCCGCCGACTCTCTCGGCCAGTGCTTCAACTGTCGCGGAAAAAGCCACAAAGATAGCTTCTGCGTCACTTCCCCATAAATCATGAACGGACACACCGCACACCAAACGCGACCGAAAAAGGGAAAGCCGAAAAGGAAGAAAGGCCACCACCATGCCCAAAATAAATTTAAGCCGAAATTCTCCGATCGATGCTGGGGAGCCACAAATAATAGAATTACCAGGATAGGAAAAAACCACAAGGTGAAGCCATAGTTAATTCGATCCGGCCACCAGGAACTACGTAGAAACCGTCGTAAACCAGGATAAAGATTTAATAAATTGACCCGAAATTGTTTTTTCTTCGTTTGGGCTGACCAGAAAATTTCTTCGGTTAACTCGGTTGCGTCTCCAGATTGGACAATTGCCCGCTCTACCAAACTTTGTAGTTCTTTAAAGTTACCAGGGAAATCGTATGACTGTAAGCGACGTAGAGCTTCTGGCGCGATATCTGGTTTAGAAATACTTTTACTGCGCGTGTACAAACTGATATAATATTCTACCCATGCTTTGATGTCAGCTTTACGCACCCGTAGCGGTGGAACTTTGATTTTATGGCTGACACAACGAGCGATCGCAGGCTGCGTTTTTTCCGCAATCATCAGAATACGCGCCTTACTAGTACGGGGTTGTGCTGGCAGATCTCCCGCCCGACTGACTGGCGTGTAAGTACCTGTTTCTAGCAACTGAGCTATTTTAGGGACTAATTCTGAAGGTAACTCTTGGATATTGTTAAGCAGCAGCGTTCCTTCACCCAGCCATTCGATTAACCCCGGTTTACCATTAGCACGACCGAATAAATCTGCGCCGCTAGTTTGCAAAATACCACAGTTCACTTTAATTATCGGTTCTCGCCGCTGGGGGGAACCAAAGTGAATCAAAGTGGCTATATTATCTTTCTCCAAACCTGGTTCGCCAAAAATTAGCACCGACTTTTTGCTATTAGCTGCTGCTCGAATTTCCTGACGCAAACGCACAGCATAGCGACTCGTTCCAACAATACCTCGTCTTACCTTGGTGACTAAATAGGGACGCAAGGCGACGGAGCGTTCCTGTTCGTAAGTAAGTGCAGATGTTAGCTGAGTCAACTCTTGAGCCAACTGGCGCGAGACAACCTGAGAAATTTCAGGATATTGCGCCACTATCTGCCGAAATTCAGCAGCAGGAACAACCCACAGATGGCACTCTGTTAGAGTAGTAATTGTTCTTTGGGAGAGTTGCCCTAACAGCAACTCCTGTAAGTTAATCGCGGCTCCGGGGAGTAGACTAGTAGCCCAAATTGAGTTGGTTTGGCTAGTGCGATCGCTTTCCAAGTGACCTTGTTGGAGTATATAAAGTGCCTCTGGGAGAGTGTCTTCTTCAACCAAGTGTTGGTTCGCTGGTACAATCTTTTCTGTCGTTACCCTTGCGATCGCGTTTAATACCTCTGGGGAAAGCACTGCTAGAGCCGTTCGCTCTTGTAGAGCGATCGCTAAGTCTGTAGATGTCATAGTTACTTTGCCGCTGGCGATACTTCTAATTTTCGGTTCGTCGCTAAGAGCCTGCTATGCAGCCCAACACCCTGAGAATAAAATTTATTGCGGGCAGCACTTAGAATCTATCCTTTTAATCGGAGCGTGACAAACTGTTAGCTGCAAGTTCTAAACTTACTGCTATGAGTATGGCGGATCTTCCCAATCTCTGGGTGCCTTTGACACTTCTTGCTACAATTGCGATCGCTGCTATTTTTTTCAGCCGTAGCAGCCGTTAGGGTTAAGTCGTAAGTCGAAATTGTTTCAACTCGTCACTCACTCTTCACCTCTTCCCTGGTTCCTGCTGCCTCTTGCCACTAATACAGTCGATTTAGGACGTAATCAGTCATGTTAATTAGGGCTTGTTGGGATTCGGAAGCAGGTAGTTCGCTGATATGTTCGACTGCTTTATTAGCATGATATGCCGCTAGTTCCCGCGATCGCTTGATGCCTTGGCTATCTTGAATTAAAGCGATCGCCTTATCTAAATCCCCATCCGATTCAAACTTACGTTTAATCAACTCTTCTAAAAATGGGTTTTCTTCCATTGCAAATAAAACCGGAGCAGTCAGATTACCGCTCTTTAGATCCGATCCTGCTGGCTTACCTAAAGTTTCTGCCGAGCCTGTAAAGTCCAGAATATCATCTACAATTTGGAATGCTAAACCCCAATGACGACCATAGCTATACATATGATCCACTGTTTCCTGAGAAACACCGCTAAGTAAACCAGCAGCCTTAGAACTGTTAGCGAGCAAAGAAGCAGTTTTGTAATAGCTCTTGTCTAAGTAAGTTTCAAATGTAATTGAGGTATCGAAGCGAGTCACTCCCTGCTGAATTTCCCCAGCAGCGAAATTCATAATCACTTCTGAGAGTAGTTTCACTACTTCTAGGTGATCCAAATTAGCTAAATGCCAGGAAGCTTGGGCAAACAGGAAATCTCCTGCCAATATCGCTACGCGATTATCAAACAAGCTATGAACGGTAGGAACGCCGCGCCGCATCTGAGCTTCATCTACCACATCGTCATGCACCAAACTAGCCGTATGAATCATTTCAGTAATTTCGGCTAGTCTTCGATGACGGGGGGTAATATCTTCATCTAGCATTGTTGCCCGCGACATCAGCAAGACAATTGCTGGTCGCACCCGCTTTCCCCCAGCTCCAAACAGATATTCTGCCGCTGCTGAGAGGATTGGGTGTCGCGTACCTACTAATTCTATTAAATTCTCTGACAGCAAACGCAGGTCTGCTTCAACTGGAAAAAAGAGGGAAGTCGCTGATGTCATGAATAAGTTAGATTCTATGTTTGTTTACGAAATTTTACATATTCTGTACTCATTTTAAGCACGATCGAGGCAAGCTGGAAGTCTCATTTTTTGCTATTGCTTGATTTTAGGGATATAGGTAAAGGATGAAGGCTGAAAGCTGTACGCGAAGCATTGCCGAAGGCTAGGCTGAAATTTAAATCTTCACATTTCATACTTCATACTTGTCTGGGAAAATACTGAGGCGATCGCGCCACTAGGGCAGCAACGTATTCCCGATTTAAGCAATTTTACTCATCCTTTCTCTATGTTATGAAAAGATTTTAAATTTAGTTAAAACAATAGTCACTAAAAGTCTAGAATCTTGTGTTAGCCTAGATGTTGAGGATTTTAAACAAGTTCATACATTCAACACAGCTATAAAAGGTGACAGTGTTACTGAGTAAGCTGATTTGAATGTATGTATATAGTTGAACGCAGTCCGGATACTCGGCATCATTCCAGAATTACTTGGTGCTGGTCGCTTAATTGTCTGAGTAGACTAGTTAGCCGCCAGCATCATGTTGCTGTCGAACATTCAAGAGTACCGGATAAGTGGTGTGCTGGAAAAAATTCGTTTGCAAAATTGTCAGAGAACAATCTAGTTTTACTGGCAAATTTAACTTGCCAAAAAAACCGCCAAAAACTTTTGCTGGGGGTTGATTTGGGCTGCGTGTATTGAAAATATTATCTTCCTCTCTCTTTGTTGGCGGCAAAATGACTTACGGTAATATTCCTGTGATTATTCCTATTCTGGCAACTGGTTATTTGTTCACTGTTTATCTATTGTTGGTACTAGCACAGCGACACACTAAGAATTCTGGGGCAGAAGAGTGAGGAAAGTATGAAGGATGAAGTATGAAGTGTGTAAGCGTTGCTAAAAAGCGCAGTGTGAAGTGAAAATTTATTCTTCAGCCTAGCCTTCGGCAACGCGCTTACGCTATGCTACACGCACGTGTTCGCGTACAGCCTTTAGCCTTCATTCTTTTCCCTAGTTCCTAATCAAGAAATTCCAGTGGTAGACTGGGACTGAGCATATTTTCTAAGTAAACTTGTTCTACTAATGGTGTACAGCCGAGCCACCTAACAGAGGAGTGGGCGAACTGTTTTGGACAACCACTGACGTAGAAGCGGGTGGGAAGAGGAGCAAAATTGTTTCTCAATCCCAGCAAGTCGAGTTCTTGAGCGATGGCTTTAACCAGATAAATAGCTGGATCGACTAGCTTAACTGATGGAGGTAGCAGCGATCGCACGACGGGTGATAAGTGGGGATAATGGGTGCAGCCATAGACTAACGTATCAATTTGCTGCTGGATTAAAGGAGCCAGATATTGCCGCGCCACTTCTTTGGTATACGGTTCGCTGATGCGGTTTTGCTCGATTAATGGTACGAACTCCGGACACCCAACCTGCCAAACTTGCGCAGTACCATCAATTTCAAGAATTGCTTGTTGATAAGCATTGCTAGCGGCGGTTGCTGGGGTCGAAATTACACCAATGCGTTTACCCTGTTGCACTGCTGCCTTTGCCCCTGGTAGGATTACTCCCAAAATTGGAAAAGGAAATTCAGAGCGCACTGTTTCCAGAGCTAAAGCCGAGCTGGTGTTGCAAGCCATAATTGCCATTTTCACCTGCTGCTCGTGCATCCAACTGAGAATTTCCCGCGTAAATTTTATAATCTCTGTTTGAGAGCGGGTGCCATAGGGCAGTCGGGCTGTATCCCCAAAATAAAGAATTGATTCTTGCGGCAGTTGCCGATAAAGCTGAGTTAAGACAGTCAGCCCACCCACACCGCTATCGAAAACACCAATTGGAGATTGCTGCGGTTCTCGACTGGGAAGATAAGAAAAAGAACCGTTGCAGGTGGAGTGAAACGAGATGAGATTGTTTCCAGCGATCATGCTTGTCACAGGATTAGGGGCGAGTTTGATGGATGTGGGTGTGAGGATGCGGACTTAACTTTCAAACCCGCCTGTCAACTTGTCAGTTACCAGGCACATATTTCTTAATATTAATTAATTTTGCCTAACATACTGCAAGATACCGCGAACGATCGCCTCAGCCAGTTGATTTTGATAAGCTGAAGTTGACAGTTTGGGTGCGTCTTCACGACCCGTTACAAATCCAACTTCCACCAAAACCGATGGCATTGAACTCTTTCTGAGTACATAAAATCTAGCTTTACGCACTCTGCGATCGCGAATATTTACATTTTGTAACAGGCTATTGTGAATTACCTGAGCTAAACGTTGACCGCTGTCAAAATAATATGTCTCCAGACCACTAATATCTGGACGGGTGGGAAGAGAGTTAGCGTGAATGCTAACAAACAAGTCGGCATTCGCTCGCTCTGCTAAATCCACTCGTGGTTGTAGGTCAACGAAATAGTCAGAATCCCGCGTCATCACTGCTTGGATGCCCTTTTCCTCCAAAAGTTGGGCTATGCGTTTGGAGATTGGCAAGATGATGTCCTTTTCTTGAACTCCTTTGATTCCAATCGCGCCAGGATCTTTGCCTCCATGTCCCGGATCGACCATCACGACGATCCGCCCTTTGCGATTCAGCGGTTTTTCTGCTGGTGGTTGAATTTCTGGGGCTGGCGATGGCACGGGAATAGAAGGGGACGGCTCTGGATTGGTAGACGACGGTGGGGTCAATACTAGAGAAGAGCGTTGTAACTCAAGAGATAGTAACTCTGGTCTAGGCTGACCAATATTCCCAACTCGTACCCCAGCTGCTGGCTGTACTAAAATAGTCACCGTGCGGGGGTCACTTTGGCGCAACCGCACCCGCAGAACAGGACTGCTAGCGTCTAGCGATGGGCCTTTGACTGAGTTAGCTAACTGAGCATTAGTAACCGTGATGCTGTAGGAAGCAGAGGCTCGATCCCAGCCACTGGCATAAGTAATAATTTGGTCGGCTCTGATTTGGAGTTGCGTTCCATCACCAGCTAGTTCTACAGATTGAATAGTTGCCAAGTCTGGCGCAGAATTCTGGGAACTAGGAGATTCTCTTCGAGCTTCTGCGATTGAAGGCTGAAGATTACTTGGAAGCAAGACTACACCACCAAAGCGATCGCCAAACTGACTCAGCGTTGCTTGCCAGTTGGGGCTATTTGGATCTACCTGCATTGTCATGCGGACAGTTGGCGGCGAAGTTTGTGCTTGGATAAGCTGGATGCTATTGATGCCGTAACGATCTCGCAACAATCTTGGCTGAGCAAAGCGCTGTGATAAAGTTGCGCCTTTGAGATCTATGTAAACGTTAGTTCTATCCTCAGATCGATTTACTTGAACGTCAAGCTTGGCATTGCCACGAGTCCGGATAAAAAAGCCATCTCCTGTAGGTAGCACTCGCTCCACTTGCACAGTGTCTGATGCTGGGACTTGATCTCCCCTGTTGTTCAGGGCAGTTTTACGCGATAACGAGGGATTTGACCTCTGAATGCGACTATTATTAGGTACAACTACTGGAAACAACACCCTTGGAGATGTTGTAGCTGCTGACTTTACTGGTGGCTGTGGCTGTGGGGTGCGATCGGCAGAAGCTATAGTAGTTGGAGCCACTGACGCTTGCACCGGGGCGGTACTGGGCGTAACCGTAGCTACTTCTACTGGCGGTTGCACCGGGGCGGTGATGGGTGCAACGGATGCTTGCGCTGCTGGTTGCGGCGCTGGGGCGGTACTTGCTGGGCTAGCTGTTACTTTTTCCGGCTTTGGTAACTGTACCGTCCAATAGCTGGGGGATGCACCGCGAAATTTCACCTCCTTGGGGTCTAGCTGATAACCTGGGCTGAGTTCAATCACCAGGCGGGTTGTTTTGTCATCAACCTGCCCGACACGAATAGAGCGATATACACCGCCGATTTGCCGCCTGACTGTCGTCCGCTTCAAATCCGTTCCTGGTAAATCGATTACCAGACGAGTCGGGTTGAAAACCAGTTTTGCTTTCGGTTGAACCTTGCCTTGAGTTTTAATTTCCAGGCGGTGGTGCTTGACATTGAAATGCCAAGCATTCAGTCTCGCTGCCTCAGCAGGAGACGATAGTAGAAAAATGCTCAAAGTACTGGGTAATAGCCAGTAGAATTTCACGGTGCTTTCTCCTTGTTCGCATTCATCCCAGCAGTCAACGTCTCCTCTGTTGGCGCTGTTTCACTCCATCAAGTTTTGAATTTGCTTGATGTCGACCATGAGTATACCTGAGTAATCAGTCGATGGTTGAAATTGGATTTAAACATACTACGAAATGCTCTCATCCGATAGCCACGCATAACCCTGATTTTCGTTTTCCAAACGGTCGACTTACACCAAAGGGCGAACCATAATCAACTGAGCTATCAATTTACACAAACTTTAATAGCATAGGATTTTGTACTATAATTTAGTCCTTTTTAAACGATAGTGAACATCAATTCCTCCATAGTTGAATAAAAAGTTTGTCCATATAATGCAGCATTATTTTGGCTGGAGTTGAATTTTGCCGTTTGCTGCTGGGCGAAAGTACATCAAAATTTACAAAGGATGAAGTCTGAAGGCTGAAGGATGTACGCTTCGCGTTCCCGTTAGAGGCACTCTTTGCCGTTCGCATAGCGTTGCCGCAGGCTAGGCGCTTGGTAGGGTAAAGGCTGAAAGATGAAGGCTGAAGGATAAATTTTTATCTCATACTTCATACTTCATACTTTCTCCTAAGAGACGCGATGATATATCGCGTATCTACATACTTCATCCTTTACACTGCGCTTACGCGCCGCTCCGCTAACACACTTCATCCTTCAGACTTCATTTAGGTAAAACCTGAGTAGTGGTTAAAACGGCAGTTTCTGACTCATCCGCCGTTGTTGTTTGGGGAAACACGAATCGCAACAAGGGAGGAGCTAAAAATGTCGTCAGAATAACCATCATGATAATTGCTGCTTCGAGTGGTTTTGATAGCGCACCACTAGCAGAGCCAACCCCGGCAAATACTAGTCCTACCTCGCCACGAGGAATCATTCCAACACCGATCGCTAAGCGGTTAATTCCTGGTTGTCCAAAGACTGCCAAGCCTGTCACCACCTTACCGATGATGGCGATCGCAATCAGGAACGAAGCGATCGCAAGTCCCTCACGATTACTAGGAATTGCTGGGTTCAGCACCCCCAAGTCGGTTTTAGCACCAACAGTCACAAAGAAAATTGGTACTAGCATATCAGCGATCGGCACTACCTGCTTTTCCAGTTCTCTACGCTTATCCGTTTCATCTAAAACCAAACCAGCTGCAAACGCGCCCAAGATCGCTTCTAAATGAATAGCAGCAGCTAGGTATGCCATAACAAAGGCGAAAATCAAAGCTGGGATTACCAATTCACCGCGAGTCTTGAGACGCTCGACAACCGCAACAAAAGATTTATTGAAGACATTGCCCAGCAGAATCGCACCAAGCAAGAAACCAGTGGCACTAATAATAAGATAGATAACGTTAGTAACGTCTATCTCGCCAGTTTTAGCCAGACTTGCCACCACTGCCAACACGATGATACCCAGCACGTCATCGATCACAGCAGCCCCAAGAATAATCTGTCCTTCCTTGGAACTGAGACTGCCCAGTTCTGATAAAACTTTAGAAGTAATACCAATACTGGTTGCTGTTAAAGCGGCTCCGGCAAAAATCGCTGGCACAGCTGATATGCCAAAAAAGGTCATTAACCCCACCGTACCAGCTGCAAAGGGTACTGCTACTCCTACCACTGCTACAACAGTTGCCTGGATACCAACAGCCATCAATTCTTTTAAGTTCGATTGCAGCCCGATCTCAAATAGCAAGATGACGACACCCAGTTCAGCCAAAACAGAAATTACCTCGCTTTGCGCCGCAAAGGTGGCAACTGCCTCTTGTTGGTTCAAACCCGCAGTGGCTTGGATGAAATTCATAATCACAGAATTAGAGGCGTTTCCGCCACCTTCTGGGAATACCAACAAATCCAGGGCAGAAACACCGACAATCACACCGCCAACTAGTTCTCCTAATACTGGTGGCAAGCCTACGCGGTTGGATAATTCCCCACCGATTTTGCTAGCTAGGTAAATTACAACTAAACTCAGCAGCACAGAGGCTAGCACCAGCGCACTGTTCTCTGCTGGTGGAGTTGCACTCAGCAGTAGGGATGTAGATTTTCCCCAAATTGTCACTGAATTTATCCAGTTGAGTGTATCTAACTCCATTAGCTATCCAAAAATCACCTTTTTAAATGTACAAGTTTGTTGATAAGGTGCGCTTTGAAGAAATCAGTCTGCTGACGCAAAAATATACTTGGTTGAGATCGCGCTCCAGGTGCGTTGCTCAAACAGAAGAGACAAACTCTAATACAAATAATCATTTAACTTACGAAACACTCGTTTTGGTCATCATTTGTGATTAATGTTGAATAAATGACCAATGACAGTCAACAACGTTGCATTAGTTCCTCCTTTGCTGTAAAAAATTCATCACTTGCGCCATCTGTTGCTTTAGGCGATCGATTTCAGCCTGCATACTGGTAACTTTGTCACTTAAAACTTGAATTTCAGATCCTCCGGCTGCAACTGTAGATGCTGTTACAGTATTCTGGGTTGCTGCTGCTACTGCCCCGCGAGGCAACCTAGCCTTTGTCATGGCTGATTTAATTGCGCCAAGCAGATCTTTCTGCTCAAACGGCTTTGGGATAAATTCAAAATACTCAAATGGTTCTGGGAGCTTTTCCAGCACTTCTTCCTTACGGCCTGACATCAAAACTAAGGGAATTTTCTGCAAATCTGCATTTTGTTGAATCTGCTGATATACTTCCCACCCACTGAGTTTAGGTAACAAGAAGTCGAGCATAATCAGGTTTGGTTTTTCCTGAAGGATTAAGTTAATTCCTTCCAAACCGTCTTTGGCTTCCAAAACTTCAAAGTTGCCAGGGGGCAACATTTCCTTAACTCTTACCCGAATGACACGGCTGTCATCGATAACTAGGATTTTGTTACTTGCCACAACTGACTCCTCTGAAATGAAATATAAAGTGGTGAAATGGTATTGCTAATTAAAAATAAGAATGTCCGGTTGTGCAGTATCGAAGCCCCGCAAATTGGCATCTATTAAGTTGACAATTTTTGAAAGCAACAATTACCTGAACGATCTACGTAAGTAAGTAGGGGTCTTGGCTGTTCGCCCGTACAGTAGTAAGTATGCATATACCTTCTACTTACTTTTCCAGGTAGTCTTGCACAACAAAACTACAAGTTCAACCTAACGCTGCCTTTGTTTTGTATCCAAGGGAAATTTCACTGATTACTTGATGATGTTTTTTTGGTTAAATTGCTTGAAGTCCGTTATTATACGGATGTTAAATTTATCGGCTTATGCGTATACAGATATAATTTTGGCAAAAATAGTTTCTATATAAAGCTTTTATCTCTTAACCAACTTCTGACTGCTTTAAAATCTAAAATCCGGGCAGACAAAATCTAAAATTTAAATATGACTCAATCATCTACTTCTCAGTTGAAGTCTGAAATTGAAGCACTACCAACGTGGTTACGCCGCCCAATTGGTAAAGCTAGTGAACTTTCCACAGTACAAAAAATTATTAAGCAACGGCAAATTCACACAATTTGCGAAGAAGGACGTTGCCCAAATCGGGGCGAGTGCTATGCCCAGAAAACAGCAACTTTCTTGCTGATGGGTCCAACATGTACTAGATCTTGTGCTTTTTGTCAAGTAGATAAGGGTCATGCCCCCATGCCTTTAGATCCACAAGAACCACAAAAAATAGCTGAGTCAGTGCGATTACTGGGGTTAAACTACGTAGTTTTGACTTCAGTAGCGCGGGATGACTTACCCGATCAGGGCGCTGGTTGGTTTGTTGCTACGATGAAAGAAATTCGTGCTTCTAACCCGGAAACTCAAATTGAGGTGCTGACTGCTGATTTTTGGGGTGGTGCGGGGGCTGGAGTAGAGGCGCAAAAGGAACGAATTAACTCGGTTGTGAGGGCAAAGCCAGCTTGCTATAACCACAATATTGAAACAGTGCAAAGGTTGCAAGGACGAGTGCGCCGGGGAGCCAAGTACGAGCGATCGCTTGCGGTGTTGCAAATTGTCAAAGATATAGATCCGAGTATTCCTACTAAGTCCGGATTAATGTTAGGACATGGGGAGACTTCTGAGGAAGTAATTGAGACAATGGCAGATTTACGTCACGTGGGATGCGATCGCCTCACCATCGGTCAGTATATGCGCCCCTCCCTGGAACATCTAGCAGTACAAAAATACTGGACTCCGGCAGAATTCGAGCAATTGGGAGCGATCGCACGGGAAATGGGATTTACTCATGTCCGTTCAGGCCCGCTCGTGCGCAGTTCCTATCATGCAGGACAGGAGTAAGGACAAGGGGACAAGGGGACAAGGGGACAAGGAAAAATGCAGCATTAGATCTTCCGACTTCTGACTTCTGTCTGCTCACACAAATATTTCTAAAGGATTTAGATAATTGTGACACCTGTTTGGTATTTCTGTAGAAGACCTACATAATGAGGAGAGAAGCCTATGAGTACTCAAGCTAACCAAGCAGCCAACAGAGCAGCTGGAGCAGTAGCTGGGACAGAGGTTGCCAAAACTAATGCCAAACCGCCCTATCCATTTCGCACTGCAATTAGCCTGGTTCTGCTGGCTGGTAACATCTTAGTTGCAGCTATTTACTTCCATGTAGTAAATCCTTAATTACTATTTAGTTGGCTCTAGCCGCAGATTAAGCTCTAGTGCTGCTGATTCTTTCTGCATCGACTTGAAGGAAGAATTAGCAGCATTTTGATCATAGTTTGTTAGTAATAGTAGTTTTGAAACTAGCGCGAAATTCATCATTCATAATTCGTTCCTCCTGCCTCAAATTGTGCTTTTAAATAAACCTTTAGGGCGGATGAGCAGTACCAAAATCATGATCGATAAACCTACACCTTGTTTGTATTGAGAACCAAGCAAAGGAGTGCTGATTTCTTGGGTAATGCCAATGACTAAAGCGGCAGCGATCGCACCGTAGGGGTTGCCAATTCCTCCCAAAATCACTGATGCGAACATTGGCAAAATTAAAAACCAACCCATGTTTGGACGCACTGCTGTAATTAGTCCGTACATACTGCCTCCGAGTGCTGTTAAAGTTCCAGCAATTACCCAAGTCCAAATCACAACTGAGTCAACATTGATGCCGGAAACACGAGCGAGGTCAATATTATCAGCAACGGCTCGCATTGCTTTACCGATTTTTGTGTTCTGCAACAAGTAGTGCAAAACTAAAATTGCTAGCACCGCCATAAACATAACTAATAGTTGATTTTGAGGTATTTTTAACCCCAAAATTTCTCTAGCAGGATCGATCGGCAAATTATAATCTCGGTTGCCACCACCCCAAATTAAGATAATACAGTTGCGAATAAATAAAGCAAGTCCGATTGAGATAATAATTGAGGTGGTGGAAGTGGCTCTAACAGCGCGCATTTTCGACCACATCAACTTTTCTGACAACAGCATCGCTGCTACAGTACCAGCTGCTCCCAGCAGCATTGATAACCAGATATTTATCCCAACAGTACTGTTGGCAAGCAGGGTCAGATAAGCGCCCAGAGTCATAAAGTCGCCGTGAGCGAAGTTAGACAGCCGCAAAATTCCATAAGTTAGTGTTAATCCCACCGCAGCTAGAGCAATGATGCTGCCCACAGCTATACCATTTACAAACAATTGAGCTAGTTGTGCATCCATTTTCTTTGACTTGCCAGTAAGTAATTCTCAATCGTGCTGGAAACAACCATCATTAAGGGTAAAGGGTAATGGGGCTAAAAATAGTTATAAATTTTAAATTTTAAGTTTTAAGTTAAAAATCATTCCTCAAAACTCAAAACTTAGAACTAGAGCAAAGCGACTCACCCCTGATGTAGCGGCTAGGGTGAAAGGACGAGTAAAATCGGCTGGTTTTAACAATCTTATTCAACCCAGAAGCGATCGGCTGCCCAAACTTTAGAAGAAATTGAATTGCAGCATTAGCGCTGTTACAAATCCACCAATAAATCTCAACTGTGAAGCAGAAATTTGGCAGACAGTTGTTGAGCAACTATAGTGTTGCTCTAGAAACAACAGTGTCGCAGTTGTCTTTGCTCAGCCTAATAAGCTGGTGTGCATACACTTTGCTCGTGATGATAGGCTTGAGGCAACGCTTTTTATGCTGCGTTAAATGTGTAATAGATTACTTGCGATCGCATCCTCGGCTCGATGTCAGTCGCTCAAATTTGTTATGTAACGCTGACATAACCAGTACGAGCGCAGTTAGATATGAAACTTTTGGCAGTGTTGGTGTCAAAATACAACGATAAAATAATTAATTACCCGTGATTCATAATTCGTAATTAATGTAATAACTGTGAACCATTAGTTAAAAATTATAGGTCAGCAATTTAACTATCCAGATAGTTAAATTCAGTTATTAACTACAGTTATTCATCTATTGTATGTCGATACAAGAGCTTGCTTTTGCCAGTCTCCGCGCCCGCTTGACGGCTATTGTCACCTTTGCCCTTCTGCCTCTGTATGTCTTCATTTTGTTAGATAACTTACAAAACACTCATACACACAATTACACGCTCCTGGGGCTATTTGCCACAGTAGAGATCGCCATCATTTGGGGTGGTAGCGAGTTTATGCTTTTGCGTTGGCTGCGACTGCTAATCAACTCAAGTAAAAATTTAGCAGCTGGCAACTTCAACGTTCAAATCGATGACTTACGAACCGCGCCGACTGAAATCAGACAGTTAGCTGAAGATTTTAACTCTTTGGCTGCATCGCTAGAACGGCAATTAACCGAAGCTCGGCATATGTCGGCTGAGCTAAGCAGTGCAAATGAGCGCTTTCAATTAGCTGTCGCCACTGTCAAAGCAACGATATATGAGTGGGATATCGATAACAAGACAATAGAAAGGCTACAAGGGCTAGTTGAAGTTTTAGGCTATCAACCCGAAGAGACTGAGCCTAGTCCTGATTGGTGGCTAGAGCGCGTCCATCCAGATGACAGAGAGCGCATCCGCACAACAGTTTATGCTGCGTGTAACAACAGCGATCGCGATTTTGAACTGGAATATCGCATTCTTCACAAGAGCGGTCATTATATATATGTTTGGGACAGAGGACTGATTTTGAGAAATGCTGACGGCTCTGCGGTGCGAGTAGTCGGTAGTATCTTGGACATCAATGAGCGCAAGCGAGTAGAGGAGGATCTGCGGGAGAGCGAACAGCGGTTTTATCAAATTGCTGAAAATATCCGTGAGGTTCTTTGGATAGCTACTCCGGGGCTAAAGCAGATGATATATGTTAATCAGGTGTATGAAAAGATTTGGGGTCTATCTGTTGAAAGTTTATATGCTCAACCCACATCTTCCATAGAAGCAATTCATCCGCACGATCGCGATCGCGTCATTGCTGAGTGTGAGAAAATATTCCAATCAGATTACAACCTGGAGTATCGGATTGTGCGACCTGATAGATCGATTCGGTGGGTACGCTCTCGTGTCTTTCCGATTTGCGATCGCTCAGGAGAGGTATACCGCATAGCTGGACTGATCGAGGATATTACCGAGCGCAAGTCCTCCGAAGCAGAAATTCGGCAACTGAATGAAACTCTAGAACAACGAGTGCGCGATCGCACGGCGCAATTGGAGGCTGCTAATCAGGAACTAGACGCTTTTTCCTATTCAGTTTCTCACGACTTGCGCGCTCCTTTGCGCCACGTCGGCGGTTTTGTAGATGCCCTAGCGTTGCAATTAGAGCAAAGTGGAGCGATCGCCAATCCCAAGCTCAGACACTATATAGAAATCATTCAACACAGCACCAATAAAATGGGGCAGTTAATCGATGGTTTACTAACTTTATCGCGGCTGGGGCGGCAGCCATTAGTAAGTCACCCCGTTGATCTTTGCCAGTTAGTTGATGCTGCAATCGCTTTGGTCAAGGATCGCACTCAAATAAATGAACATAGTTCGATAGAATTTACTGTCGGTGACTTGCCCACTGTAAGTGGCGATCCCACCTTACTGCAACAAGTATTCAGCAATTTAATTGACAATGCCGTTAAATTTAGTTGCGATCGTCAGCCAGCAATAATTGAAATTGGTCTATTACCAGATAGCACAATTTTTGTCAAAGATAATGGAGTTGGCTTTCAGATGGAGTATGCCGAGCAACTGTTTAGAGCTTTTGGGCGGTTGCATTCCCAAAAAGAATTCAAAGGCACAGGCATTGGCTTAGCAATCGTGCAGCGAATTATTCATCGACATGGTGGCACAATTTGGGCAGAAAGCGTACTGCATCAGGGAGCGACTTTTTACTTCAAACTTGGACAAGGTAGCAAGGATGAAGTATGAAGAGTGAATTTCTCCTTCAGCCTAGCCTAGGCTAGCCTTCGGCAACGCTGCGCGTACGGCAAAGAGTGCCTCTAACGGCAACGCTGCGCGAACACACTTTATCCTTTCCTCGCCCTTCACGCAGTAAAATTGTTTTGAGAGAAATATATAGTTGTGGAAATTGAGCCTGCTCGAATTTTACTTGTAGAAGACGATCCACTAAATGTAGAACTATTGCAATTGGCTCTTGAGCGTTACAACTTTGTCAATTCAATCGAAGTTTTAGAAGATGGTGAACAAGCCCTTCAATACTTGTTAGGTCGAGAAGGCAATCCTCCTAATCATCCCCTACCGGATCTAGTGTTATTAGATTTGCGGTTGCCAAAAATTAATGGACTTCAAGTGCTACAACAGATTCGCAATCATCAGCGTACACGGAATTTAGCGGTTGTAATCTTAACTACCTCACAAGAGGATCTCGATTTAAATGCGTGTTACGCTCTGGGAATTAACAGATGCATAGTCAAACCGTTGGATTTTGAAAGATTAATTTGTGCGTTCCGCCAAGTAGGTTTGCACTGGATGCTGTTGAAAAGTTCACCACTGCCACCGCCCTCAACATTTTCATGACACACATATCAGAGTATTCTCAGCTTATGCATCGGCAGGAACTGCTAATTCCAGCAAAACTCCACTTGTTGATTGTAGACGATGTGCAAGCAGATATAGAGCTAATGGCGATCGCTCTAGAAACAGGGGGAATCACTTTTACCTACAACACGGCTGAAACACTCAACGACTGTCAACGGCTGCTTACTACGCAAACTTATGATGCAGTGTTGTCAGATTACCGCCTGCCTCAGTTCACAGCCTACCAAGTTTTGCAGCTTTTACAGCAATCTCAGCCAGAAATTCCCTTGGTTCTGGTGACAGGCAATTTAGGGGAAGAGGCGGCGGTTGATTGCATTAAGGCTGGAATGACTGACTATGTACTCAAAGAGCGCTTGTTTCGCTTACCAATGGTTTTAGCGCGATCGCTGCAAGAGTTTGAACTGCGCCGTCAACAGCAACAAGCGATGGCAAGAATTCAAATTCAAGCGCAGCAAGAAGCAATTATCAACCGCATCACTCAAGCAATGCGCGAAACTTTGATGGTAGATCGGGTGCTGCAAATTACAGCAGATATGCTGCACCAAGCTCTTAGCGTCAGTCGCTGTTTAATTTTTCAACCCGACAGCCAAGGGCAAATGTCGATTTACAATGTCAGCGCTGCTACTGTTGAAAGGGAAAAATTCATCCGCAGCGAATGCTGCCTCTACCCCCACTATAAAGAAAAACTTGCCCAAGGTGAGTCAGTAGTTATAAACCGAATCGAGGCAACACCATCAGCAATTCAAGCTATAGCGAAAGAATGTGGATTTTGTTCGCTGATTATCGCACCGTTGTTTTACCAGCAATCGTTTTTGGGTGGGATTATCCTACATCAGTGCGATCGCGAACGGGAATGGACAGAGAACGAGATGTCACTCGTAAAAGCTATTAGCGATCGGTGCGCGATCGCTATTCATCAAGCTCAACTATTTAGCAAAATTCAACAACAAGCAGCTAGGGAACAAACACTAAATCAAATTAGTAAGACGCTTAATTCCAGCCTCGATCCAGAATATATCTTGCAGGAAATTGCCAGACTGACTGGAGAATGTTTTGGTATCGATCGGTTGATCATCTTTTCTGTAGAAACCGAACAAATTCAGGTGCTGAATGAATGGCGCGCTAATGACCGAGTTAGCTCGATGCTGAATCACTCTTTTCCTATTTCCGATTGGGTAGATATGCTAGATCCTGCCTGTGAATTTTACTCGAAACGGTGTTTTCATGCACCTGATTACGCTAAACTTCCCCTAAATTCAACTCGACGCATGATGATCGAACAGGGGCATACTATTTCTATCTTGGGTGTACCGATCTTCATTCGCGATCGCCTATTTGGCGGTATCGGTTTGCATACAACCACAACTTACCGCACTTTCACAGACGATGAGATTCACTTACTACAACAAATTGCCGATCAAGCGGCGATCGCCTTATACAATGCTCAAAGCTATGAACGTTTGGAAGAATTAGTTCAACAACGTACTCAAGAATTAGAGCAAGAAAAACTACTTTCCGATGCTGCCAATCGTGCTAAAAGTGAATTTTTAAGTACTATCAGCCACGAATTGCGCACTCCACTAACTGGTATTTTAGGTTTTTCTGGGGTGCTGAGCGAACAAATTTTTGGCTCATTAAATCCTAAACAAAAGCAATATATAGATTGCATTCATTCCTGTGGTAAGCATCTATTAGAACTGATTAATGACTTGTTGGACTTCAGTAAAATTGAAGCTGGTAAAGAAGAATTAAACTTAGAAAATATCGTATTAGAGGAAATGGGACAAGCTTGTTTATCTTTATTTGAAGAACGTTGTTCTCAGCGAGGATTGCAACTATCTATGGAAATTGCACCCGATCTGAGTACTTGCGATGCCGATCGACGTCGCTTGAAACAGATTTTAGTTAATCTATTATCTAACGCAGTTAAGTTTACAGACTCTGGTTCAATTACTCTGAAGATAAAGAAAACAGACGATAAAATCCTCTTTTGTGTGAGTGACACCGGAATTGGTATTGCTGCATCAGATCGAGAATCAATATTTCAACCATTTCACCAGATAGATAGCGGTTTAAATCGCAAATACGAGGGAACGGGTTTAGGTTTAGCCTTATCGCGTAAACTTGCTCAACTGCATAACGGTGATATCACCCTAGATTCAGAATTAGGGCGTGGGAGTTGCTTTACTCTCCATCTGCCAATCTTGTCACTAGATAATAATTTGTAATTCGTAATTCTATTTAATCTCCTAACTCTCCTAAAACTTACATAACTGCGGTTTTTTGATTAAAAATCCTATATTACAAATACAGCCAAAGCGTACTACATTAGCCGTTTTAAAGTGTTGTTGCTCAGACTGTGATGAAGGATACTCCAATTTAGATTAATATATGAATAATTAATTTATATTCAGCAACAATTGTACCGATCATGTACCATTCATTACCTCAAGCCGTTCTGATGGTGGACGGCTATAACATTATTGGCGCTTGGCATTACCTGAAAAAAACCCGTGATGTCGATGGATTAGAAGCAGCGCGTTGGCAATTGATAGAAGCTCTAATTAACTACAGTGCCTACAAAGATTTTGCCACTCAAATTGTCTTTGATGCCCAGTATCAGCAAACTCCTGGCGATCGCGAAATCAAGACGGAGAATTTAGCGGTATACTACACCAACTTTGGCGAAACAGCAGATACCTTTATAGAAAAAACCTGTGCGTCCTATTTTCGCCAATACATACACAAATCTGCTTTGTCGCGCTTAATTGTGGCTACTTCGGATCGAACCCAACAGCTGATGGTCATGGGTTACGGTGCAGAATGGATGTCAGCGCAGCAACTGGGATGCGAAGTAGAATCTACCTTTACGAAGGCAAAACGCCAGCAAAAGCCACGCAAGCAGTCTTCCAGCAGGTTTTTAGCTAGTTCCATCGACCCAAAAGCAAGGGCTAGTTTGGCTCAGATGCGCTTCGGCTTGAAAAGCTGATGGAGAAAGGTTTTTGAGTCATTGCTCAAAAAACTTAGAAAAAAGTTTAGCGAAGTACTTGCCAAACCATTTTATTCAAGCTAATATTAAAAATCTCAATCCTCAGTAGCTCAGTGGTAGAGCGGTCGGCTGTTAACCGATTGGTCGTAAGTTCGAGTCTTACCTGGGGAGTTATAAAATCCTCCTTTATTACTATTGGAGGGAGACAGTAAATTTGACATCCTCACTGCCCTTGAAGGGCAGTGATTCCCAAGAATCACTTCTTGAGTTTCCTATCTCTTCGGCTGCTAGCTAAACTGACGTTACTGTCAGTCCCCGCCGCATCGCCTCCATAGGCAATTTCTTTTACTTCCAGGTCATGCCCTAACCCAGAAACTAGTTCTAATCCGCGATTTCTAATTACCTGTGCCGCTGCAACATCACGCGATGTCGTGTAGAAACATACTGGACATGAGTGAATTCGTTCGCTCAGTTCCTTTTTGCCCGTATGCGTTCCGCACTCAGGGCATTGCTGCGAAGTGTAGTCCTTGTCTACTTTCGCAAAGAACACATTTCGCTTAAAACATACCCATTGCAAGATGTTAACGAATTGACCAAAGCCAGCATCAGCACTGTGTTTGCTTAACATTCCTCTCGCCCAAGAGCGAAAGTCGATGTTTTCAACAAACAACATTCCTACACCGTCACAAAGACGATGAGCTAACTTGAAGTGCCAGTCTTTTCTATTATCAGTGATTCGTTGATGAATCCTTGCTATTTTTCGATTGAGTTTGTGCCTATTATTAGAACCCTTCTTTTTATGCTTTAACCTACGTTGCAGTAATTTCAACTCGCGTTGTAGAGTCTGCAAAAAACGGGGTCTATTAATTTGCTCGTTATCGCTAGTAGCAACGAATTTATCAAAACCTAGATCTAAGCCTCGCGGTTGACCGGATATAGGTGTATCTGGTATTGATACGTTTAATTGCAAAGCCAGCATGACGAAGTAGCCAGATGCCCGTCGTACAATCCTAGCCTGTTTAACTTCAAAACCTTCTGGAATTGAACGCGACAAGCGTAAACGAATCCATCCCAATTGCGGTAATTTGAGCAGACCTCCTTTTATTGGATTCTTGCCCAATTGAGGAAAGACAAATGACCGCATTCGGCAAGAGTCTTTGAAGCGAGGAAAGCCTAACTTCTTCGCTTTCATATCCTCAAACGCCCTATCCAACGTCCTCAAAACTTGTTGCAGCACTTGGGAATGCACTTCTTTGAGCCTTGGATATTGTTCTTTGGCGAGGGTCAATCGCTTGGCTTGAGTATGGTAGCTGGGATAGGGTTCATCGGCTGGAAGAATGTATTCTTGCTCAATAGAACAAGCATTTACGGGTGACTTACGGGAATTCAACCAATCCTTGCGTTCCCGCAAAGCAAAGTTCCACACACTACGACACACAGCAAGGATTTGCTCGATTTGTGTCGCTTGCTCTTTTGTTGGCTTTAGTTTAAATTCCCACGTCATGTTTAGCATGGGATTATTTTACACAAGACAGATACCTGTGTAAAGCCGTCCTCCGCTACGTTGAAGGACGGGGTTTTAAACCCAAATTTCCGATAAAGGGTGGGCAATGCCCACCCTACGATGTAATCAGACGGTACGGTGGGCAATGCTCACCTGCGATATAACCAAACGGTAGGGTGGGCATTGCCCACCTACGATGTAACTAGTGCCGATTAGCGGGAGGGATTAAAACCCCCACGATTGCGTTCTAGCAATTGACGTACATCGGGACTGGGCGTGTAATTGTAACCCATCGAGGAAGAACGCTCCGAATCATCAATAATACGCGGTGTTAGCAACACAACTACTTCATTGCGCTGATTCTGTTTGTTTGTGCTTCTAAACAGCGCTCCGAGTATGGGAATATCTCCTAAGATCGGAATCTTGCTAACCGAAGAGCGAGCGACACAAATCGAGCAAATCCTTGCTGTGTGTCGTAGTGTGTGGAACTTTGCTTTGCGGGAACGCAAGGATTGGTT
>QQTW01000150.1_pt1 | contig 39295 bp, 32 predicted proteins | sample 1904831 | NCBI WGS metagenome assembly QQTW01 (sample SAMN09435610, study PRJNA476489) | Subsurface metagenome, whole genome shotgun sequencing project.
GACTGTAACCGGCAACCCAACCACATATTTTTCGGTGGTGGATTCGCCCCTTATAGTCCCACTTTTTTTTGCAACCGCGTGGCAAGGTCACCTTCCAACACGTCACAGTTGGAAAGTTTCCTTTTTCTGCGAGAGCTAAACTCAGCTCAAAGCATCGTTGCGATAGGCTCAGGCTGTGTTTCAGCTTGAAAAGCTAGGTTGGTTGTTGCCCTGGGCGTGTCAGCTGCAGTGATCTTCGCTGGACGATACGATCCGTTATCCGCCTCTGACTTCATCTGAGGTCCCTGCACCAGGCTAGGGCAAGATGAGTCTGTTCCGGGAAGTTACTTTTCTTGAGCTGGGGACGTCTCATTCTTCCTTTCTTGTCAATTGAACCTCCAGCTAGGTCTTGGTCGTGCGAACTTGGGGCTCGAGACCTACTAGAATTGCCAAACGACCTCCGTGGAATGGTCTAATGGTCTTGCCATTAGGAAAGGTGTGTATCTCTAGTATCTCGCTGTCGACCTCTTTGTTGACAAGCCGCGGCGGCAATGTAGTGACCATCGGCTCGTCCGGCGCGAACCTACGAGTCAGTGTTCTCTACTCGTTGTGGGTACCTTGACCCTTGGATATTCCATTCGAGGATCTACGCTCGACGTAAGATAGTTAAGATCATGTCTTCGGCGGCCGAGGTGTATGAAGGCGTGTGGATCGACTGGTCCAAAGGACGTGTACGAGGCGTAACGCTTACGATCGACTCCAACAATGCTGCCTTCCTTACCGCCTTCCTGGCACTGTTCATTCAGTTTGTTGGTTCGTCATCGTGGGCTATCCTCGCCTTTGCCATCCATCAATTTAAGTCGAGCAAACATCCTCGAGATGGACTTTATCACCAACATCAAGTGGTATTCCGGAACGCTCCAGCTGGTACCGCCTTAACACTGCTGCTCAAATCTGGCCGGACCTGGCGAGCTCTTGCAAAGCGACCCCTTCTACGCTCGCTTCCCTGGGCGATGTTCGCGGCCCTTCACATCGCGTCCTGGCAGGCGGCGGCCATCTTATCAGCTCGAATCGGCACCCAAGATGGGGATGTACTGCTCAGAAGCCCTCATTGTGGCGATTGGGACAATGCACGGGAGGATCTCCCATCCTACAATCGAACCGCGGCTGATTCCCTGGTGGCCTACTGGCGTCATAACCGACAACTTGCGCTGCACGGCTCCACATACGCTGGATCCTGCTACAATGCTTCTGCAGAGCAGTCGTACTGCAAAACCCTAGCCGGCAAGCCCGTCAACTGGACCACGTCGTACGATACCGCCTGCCCATTCAGTCCGGGTATGTGCGACCGACCAGCTCTTCGGATGGATACTGGACCCATCGACTCGCATGAGCATCTGGGCGTCAATGCGCCCGAAAGAGACCGCATCACCTACCGGAGAGTCACCACATGTGCGCCGGTGACCAAGAAAGGCTTTGAGTCGGACTGGCAGAACGCGACGGAGCCTGATTATCCGGGACAGCAATATCGGGAGTTATACTACGGCACTCTTGGCGATAGAAACTTCACCCATCGACTCTACAATACCTCTTTTAGCGAGCAGGTACCTGGATACATCCTGGAATTCATGTTCTACCTAGCCAACGACACTCGAGCCAACAGTTCTCGTCCCATCAGCAACATCAGCCGGACTGATGCTGATGTAAGCCTCTTCTTCTTGACCTTCAATGGCATCTATCTCGATCCCGTCACCGATTCATGGTTTCACGCTCAGGTAGCGATGGAATCCAACTGGACTCCGACCTTGTATCGGAGAGAGCGTGAAACGACGGTCTTGGGATGCGTCGAACAGCATCAATTCTGCACTCCAGCCACGTCGAAGGCGCCTGAATGCACCGCTCGGATGGGGTCTTGGCAGCTGTATCAGGCACGCGAGAACAACACGATTGGAAGCCAGTTTAACCCTCGACAGATGGCGCTGGTCCGACGACTCATAGACGCGGTCTACGACACCTCCGTCTTCCGGCTGGGCACGCATTTGACCGCGAGCATGCTCAAGGTGGGACAAGCTACGGTCGGGGTACTGTCCGCGCAGCCGTCAGAGCATCAATGGATGATCGAAGTCCAATGGTGGCAGGCCATCGCCATGGCTGCTATGCAGCTGCGGGCCATCGATTGGGCGGTCGGGCCCGAAAATCCAGTCAGTCGTCAGTATGTCAAGGTCCCGACTACGCCGGAAGGTCGACAGATGTGCGACAACCAAAAAGTGCGAAAATCGACGCATACCTCGTTTAGTGTGCTCGGAATGGGTTTAGTGTTCGGGCTCGGACTGTTCATCGTCTTCCTCGGCAGCTTCATTCACTCCATTGTGGAGCGCATTCAACGGTGGACTCACCGAGGTACCCATCGACGACTGCAGTGGGTTTGGGATGGTATGCTTCAACTGCAACGCGTAGGCTTCGAGGGGAAGAATATTGGAACTTGGTCAGGACAAGATGATGTGGTGCCCACCACGGCTGCCGGGGAGAAGTTCCGGCCACTCTTTGCGATCAATCCCCAAGAGGAACTCAATGATGGTCTGCTGTTTCAGAAGATCCACCGAGGGGACAGTGGATTTTCTGACGGAACAACGGCTTGAATATCATCAGAAGCCTGAGCAGTCTTGAGTTTTGAACGCCTTCCCATCAGAACGGGAAATCAAGTCAAGATGGTGAATCCAGCCGAGCAAGTTCCACCTCCTTTCCCCGCCGTCCCAAGACACTTTTTGCGATCGAACAGGGCCTCGGTTAAAGACCCAGCTCCTCCAACCACGCCACGACCTCCATGGCACTGTCGACCTGTCCTCGAATCGATTCGGGCATCTCTAGATCTCCAGTTTGTCGGAATCTGTCAACATACGACCTCGCCATCTCCTTCATCTTCTTCGCTTCCGATGCATATCTCTGGCGAACCTTGGGCACCGCCCGTTCGAGCAGCGCGGCGGCAAGCTGGTAGCCTGAGATTTGCAGCTCCGCTCTCAGCGCCACCATATCCGTGCTGGGACTATCTGCGGCGTTTGGTATCCGTGGAATGGGAGATAGAGAGGCAATGGGTGGGATAACCTCCATCCATTCCTCTTTGATCTTGGTTTGGGCCGCTTCGTTCTCAACAAGACCAAAGAGCACACGCACGAGCTCGACACCTCTGTGAAGGCCACTTGTTGATCCTCCGCCACTAGCGGGCTGATGATCCACACTCGTCAGGATGGTCGAAAGATCGGCGGACAGCACTCGCCAGCCGTCCTCCCTTAAGAATGCCTCGACCCCGTCTTCACTAGCGAGGATGCCTTCCGAGGCCATCAGCACCGGCGACTTGAAGTCTACCTCTTCCCGGAACTTATCTCCGGTATCATCGGCGGATGAATACAACCCCAAAAGCACGTCCATGATCCCAGCAGCTTCTCGACGCAAAGCTTCGTTCTCGTCTTCTCGAAGCCACAGTGCGAGATACCGCACCGCCGCAAGAATGATCGGATTGGTGACGAGGCCTCCGTCCTTGGTGTCCCATGTGAGACTCAACGGTGCGTTTGTCGACGGTGGTTTGCCAGGAGCCGGTCGGACATCTGGATGCAATCCGGCCGTGCCTGATGTCGCGGCATCCCAACGATCCCGAAGGAATTCGATCGTCAAAGATGAGGTTTCTGCAAAATAATTGCGGAGTTTTAAGAATAAATCTGGATCTAGTCGCAGCTGAAAGTCTGGATGATCAAGACTCCTAGTTAAGAAGCCGAGGAATGCAAAGAGGACATTGAAATCGGCTGCTAAACGTTGCGAAATGGCCGGATAATCTGGCGAGGCCAGCTGTTCAAGCAGGGAAGGGAAAGTAGAACGCAGGTCGATGGTTAGTAAGCTGGGAAAGAGGTACGAAAAAGGTTGCTTGCTGGCTGATGTAGATAGGCCTGTCGGCCCGAAAAGGAGAGGAGGAAAGTCTTGCGGATAGGCTTGGACGAGAGCAGATGCTAGTAAAGTGCTGGTCGTTCTGACTTGGGCCACAGGTCTGGCCATGAAGGTGCGACGCAAAAGCTCCGTCATGGGTCGAAGCCATGCAGGAGGCGATTCCATCACCTAGCATTATCCCTTAGCTATCTATTGTTCGCCAAGGGCATTGCTCAAGGCTTACACCTGGAGGGAGTCTGGGTAGTAAATCTGCTACAAGCTCCAGCAGCGGTACAGCATCGTATTCTTGGAAACGGACCAGCAGTTCGCTGATGACCGCATTGCACACTTCCTGCAGTAAAGCATGGAGTTCTGGTCGTGCTGCTGCATTTGACAGAGCATGATGGAGGACACTCAATGCCAGCGGCTGTGCAGTAGTTAGATTATATAGCGGTGATAGATCCTCGATCTTCATCAGCGCTTCAGTGCCTTTTATTCCGCTCTGGAAGGTGATGAGCGTCTGTAAGACTCGCGTGACGGTCTCTGACGAACTAAAGTACGCAATCAAATACCATCCGCCACGTTACACCTGATCTATAGACCAACTAAAAATACTCACCAGCTCCTTAACACTGAAATCAATCTAGATGTCCGTCCAACCAGCTTCTCATCATCCCCGGCATTACTGGATTTGAGTAATGTAAAAGTATGAATGACCTGAACAGCCAAATCGACCATGCTCTGCGCTTCCGCATCAAGTTTCTGTTTATTGTCTGACGCCCGCAAGAGCCGGTCGAGAAATCTCGCTGGGACAGCATCCCAGCATTTGGAGGTCACTTCGGTATCATGTCGTAGTTCCTCATGGTTGTCCAGTAGGGATTTGAGTAGCGCGAGGCCCACGAAGCGGGATGTATCATTTTTTGCACCGAGGAGGTTGAGCGTCTGATTGACTGCTTCGGCGATGTTGGTTATAGCAGGTGTTATAGTTTCTTGGGATGCCATCTACAGTTTTGCCCAGGGTGGTGGATTGGACCGCAATGACCTCACCTCTGGCTGTCGCGAGTTGACGAAACATACTGCCCAGAATGTGAGCATAGGGCGGTCAAGATTGAGCCAATCACAGCGTGTTTTGTAAAAACCTTCCAACAACGCGAACAAGCATTGATCTTGACCTTTACAACACCACTTCACATCATTACTGTCAACACCATCAATTATGTCGACAACCACCTGCAGAGCAGCCTCGCGATGCTGCGCCCTTAGTCTACGCTCCTCTACGAAATCATCCTCGTCAGCCATCTCCTCCCCTCTCTATCGATGGAGAGTAGCATCTTCATCCCCTCCGACCTCGCGACGACGATGGCAATCCACAGATGCAGCAGCGGCATCACCACCATCTAATCCCAAAATCTCCACCATCGTCGATCAAATCAGCCAATTAACCCTCCTCGAAACGGCTGATCTAGTATCCACTTTGAAGGTGGCCCACCCTACTCCCTCATACCTACCCTCACCAACAAAGAACACTCTACTAACATCCATCCTCCAAAGACACGTCTAAACATCCCAGACATGCCCACCTTCGCCGCCGGTCCCATGGCAGGTTCCGGCCCAGGAGGAGCTGCCCAAGCAGCTCCAGCAGCGGAGGAAGAAGACGACGCGGCCCCTGCTCAAGCAGCCAAGACGCTTTTCAATCTCACTTTGAAATCCTTCGACACTGGAGCCAAACCTAAAGTCATCAAGGAGATCAAAAGCATGTTAGGGCTCAGTTTGGTCGATAGTAAGAAATTCGTGGAGAGTGCCCCGAAATTGATGAAGGAGGGTGTGCCCAAGGATGAGGGGGAGAAGATTGTCGAGACGTTGAAGGGGTTGGGCGCTGTTGTTGTTATGGAGTGATCTATTCATCTGATTCATGGAGCATCATAATGCGTATGACTCATTTGCAGACAATTTTTGGCGGTGGGATGGCTATTCGAAAGGAATTCAATATCGGTGTGAACTGTGTACATACCAGTCTCTAGAATGTACATTACATGGACCAACCTTCTCGCAGAGTAGTCTTAGCGTCATCTGAATAAACGTCTAAGAAACTGGGGAAATCGTGAAGAAAGAAACGCTTGAGAAAAACAACGACGTAGATCATGACACCGAGAGCACTGGAAGAGCTGAGAAAGCTATGCAAATACCCCGAGAAAGTAGGGAAGACAAGCTCATGCCCCGACTCCGCCGCTATGCACGCTAACAGACATCTCATCATCCAATTTCAAGCCCGCATAAAATACTCCGAGAATCGATAGCTATAGCAATAGCCATTTCACTCTGAAATTCCCTCGTCAACAACAACACCCGCCGCGGCCGCCTTACGTTCCAACATCTCCTCCTTGGCGATCAAATAATCGTCGTCTCCCAATTCACTTGCCTCCTCCCACAATTTCTCAAACTCGGCGTCCTCCTCGGGATTCACAGCCCAGATACTTTCTCTGAGCCGTTTATGTCGTTCACGATCTTCTTCGATTCGTTGTTCGATTTGTTTCTTATCGAGTCGTACCGCCGCCGAGGTTGGCCCTCCTCCCGTGCCGTTGATTCTGGGAGCACCACCATTGACGCCCATATCGTTGCTCCCGTGACCATTACCACCACCACCACCGCTTCGAGGTGTGCCGTTTGTGGAGTAGCTCTTCTTGTTAACCTCTGCGGTTGCTCCTGCTGCTGCGATTGTTGATACACGTGCCCCGTTGTCGATATTCGAGGGGATGGGTGATAACACAGCGCTGGATGGTAGAGTGTCGCGTTCTTTGAGACAGGCTTCGATGTCGGAAACTGTTTGAGGGTCGAGGATGGATTTAGATTGGAGGCCGTTTAGAACCTGTCATTACCTCGGTTAGCATTATGAGTCAATATACCTTCCTGCCGCGTCTTTCGGTGATATTTCGAGTGTGTGGTCCTATGTACGAAAGTGCATATGCTGCACTTCTTTTGGAAGGATATATAAAGTGAATAAATATGTAGATGTAAAAAGGTTGTCTTTCTTACCCTTCGGATGACCTTGACATTCGCCGCCCCCGATCCATCCTCAGGTGCCACGGCATCCACAACTCTTAAGATATCGCGTTGAATCATCCGGATATATTCAAGATGGGATTCTTTCTGGGCCATATCGCAAAGATGTTCGATGAAGTACATGATATTGGCTCGGGTGTTCATGGAATTCTATGGAATTGTATTAGTCTGATGTTACCAACATGTCTGGCATGTTTCCTGAACATATTTGAGAGAATGGGAAATGATAGGTACTAGGAAGAGATGATGATAGAAGGGTGGTAATAAAATGACTAACTCGTTCGAGTTGTTCCAAGATACATGAATGAAGATCTTCATCCATGTCTTTATATTTGAGCGCATAATGAGCCGCTTTTTGAGAAGATGTTACAGACGCGTTGAGATGTTGAAGCTGCGAGGTGAAGCGCATGCGGACTTCGAACGGGTCGGCCATGATTGTGAATAACTCGACGATGCAAGTTACTGTTTATGTTTTTGTATGTCGGACTGTTCAGCCATGAGGCTGTAGGAAGTGTATTGGTGATCGGGAGGTAGGGGAGTAGGTAGTGTCGTGATAGTGGTGATATTGGATAGTCAGTCCTCGGCGCACCCCACCGTCACATTCGGTGGTGAGTTGACCGTTTCGGCCCCACCATCCCACAAGGCCAAGGACATCACACGCTGGATACTCAACGGGATATTCCAAAGAAGGATAATTACATCTTCATAACACTGGAGCTGTTGTTGTTCAGACGGAAAACTGACTCAATTGCCCGGTCGGAACAATGACTCTCGAGAATGGACATCGCAATGGTGAAGCCGGGTATACCCTTACGGTCCTTGGATGCGGTATGTCTTAATCGAGCCCATACAACTCGAGCCAACAACATGTTAATATTTCATCAACTAGGGACAATGGGAATAGCCATCCTATCCGGCATTCTGTCTTCACTCTCCGAAAACAAGCCCTCAACTCCATCCACGCCCATTTCGGAAGACCCGCCTCAGACACCATCCCGCTTCATTGCCTGCGTGCGTCGTCCAGAATCCGTAAAGCGGATCAAGACCTCCCTTGCCGCACACCTGGACTCCTTATCCATTCTTCAGAATGACAATCTCCGTGGCGTACGCCAAGCCGACGTCGTGCTACTATGCTGCAAGCCCCAAATGGTGTCTACGGTCCTAAGAAATATTGACTCTGGCATGCCGCACAAGAAAGACTCCTCCTCCTCCTCTGAAATGGTGGCTGCCTTGGAAGGAAAAGTTCTCATCAGCATATGCGCCGGCGTGCCTGTGTCCCAGATTGAAGAGATCCTCTACGGTTCCACTAGCGATGCGGACCCTTTCTCCGAAGGCCGGTGTCGGATCGTGCGCGCCATGCCTAACACTGCCTCGTTCATTCGTGAATCTATGACTGTTATATCAACGCCGACGCCACCTCTTCCACCTGCTATTTCTGCCTTGACGACGTGGATCTTCGGCCATATCGGTCGAGTTGTGTATTTGCCTCCGTCGGCTATGGATGCCAGCACGGCGTTGTGTGGATCCGGTCCGGCGTTCTTTGCCCTGGTCCTCGAAGCTATCGCCGATGGAGCGGTCGCGATGGGTTTGCCCCGCGCTGAGGCGCAGTTGATGGCTGCGCAGACGATGCGGGGGACGGCGGGATTGGTGTTGAGCGGAGAACATCCCGCACTGGTAAGAGAAAAGGTGGGAACGCCTGGTGGATGCACCATTGGTGGCTTGTTGGTACTGGAGGAGGGCCGGGTGCGAGGGACGGTGGCACGGGCAGTGCGAGAGGCTACTGTCGTGGCTTCGCAGCTTGGAAAGGGTGTCGAGGGTGTGAATGGGACAAGATTCTGATAAAATGGGAAACAATGAAAATTGGGTTGGTATATCTGACGTTTGGCGTTGGGCGGGCGGAAGATAGAATAAAAGCAGTTCGGAACATGAGAATGGAGGGAAAGATGTTGAACGATGAGATCTAGAGAACTTATGTCACCTCCCAAAGATTGGGCTGTCGGACACGTCTGCCTCGCGCTCCCTAGACACGTTCTGGGAATCATGTCCTCTCTGCTCCGCCGCCCATCTTCCCTCCCCAGCGTTACGACTTTCAGCTTGATTGAGCACGTACCACAGGTCCTTCTTGGTAAGAAGACCTTGCAAGACCCCCCGATCGCAGAAGAGCACGTAGCGAAGACCCAGCTTCTGAAACAAGCTAATGGCCAGCTGAAAACTGCTTTTCGAAGATAGCGTGATCGGGGTCTGATCCATCCATGGCCGCAGATCGAGACTCGCCCCGTAGTCGGCGACATGGTGATGCGAGAAGAAGACCTCGGTGCTGGGTGGTAATCGTCGAGGCGGTGACAGAGCGGAGTTGACGGCGTATGCCAGTTCGGTGCGGGAGATGTAACCCAACAGAAGAGCATCTCTCGAATCAGAAATGACGGGGAAGCCGCGGTGGGGCTGGCTGGAGAGTAGATCGCTGAGACTCTGGATGGTGTGCCCAGACGCCGTGAGTACGACTAGATCTTCCACGCGGGTCATGACCTCCGACACAGACGTGATTGGGGCCGGTGTGTCATCTCGATTGTCTACAAACGGATATTCGTTGAACTGGATCCAGCTCTCATAAATTCCTCGCTTGCCCATCGCGTCGCCCACCCACTTGCTGATCATGACAGCAATCATGATCGGGAGGACATATGTCAGCGCACCCGTCAGTTCGAACATGATGACCACAATGGACACCGTCATGCGGGTGACGCCGCCTAAAGCCGAGGCAGCTCCGATGATCGCATACGTGCCCGGCGTTACGCACGGCACATCGGCTTCGCATGTCGAGAAGATGAGAAGATGCGGATAACTGCGCTGCCAGACTTCGACAAGGATACCCAGCACTCTTCCGTAGAGAGCACCGATGGCCATAGAGGGAAGAATGACACCGGCTGGAATTTGGAGGCCGAATGTGACGGAAGCAAGGCCCATGCCCAGGACTGCAGCAAGGAGGAGCAATGAAACTGGCTGCATGACAGCCAGCCCTTCTTTGCAGAGTCCGAATTGATCGTCCGGGACGGCCGAGCATTCTGCAAAGAGCGAATACACCAACTCGGATGATTGAGCACTGCGCAAATCAGCGTGATTCTTGGCGAATGAAGACAGGGATCAGGTACCGCATAAAAATGTTGGGGTAGTTGATGATAGCTGTGACCAGCGCAACAATAATGACTTCTACAATAGGTTTCTTGGCGAGCCAGTATGTTCTCCTCCAGGCTGCCACTTTCATATTCAGCCGGATAAACACGGCTCCGTAGAGGCCCTGAACAACAATTCAATCAGTAACTTAATCCGATGCTCAATCCTGCATGCAACCTACTCCGATGACACCCAACAAAGCAAAAGGGACAGTTTCGAAATCATGCCACCCTCGAGTATAGGTGACTTGATATTGCACGAGTTTTCCTGTTCGAAACGGATTGAAGGCTTGCAACGTCACCGCCGCGACCATAGCACAGACAAAGCTCTGCCACATTGTCTTGTCAGGAAAGTAGTAAGACAGTTGCTGCCCACTCGTCAGTACCGCGGAAGACTGTGCTAACGATAGGTCTAACCTCGAGACTGAACAAAACGCCTCCAATGGGTGATCCAAAGGCTACTGAGATGCCTGCAGCTGCTGCAGCCGAGAGCACTTCTCGCTTTCGTGCTATGACAGAGGCGTCAGCTGTGATAACATTGATAGAGGCTCACAAATCACCTTCGTTGTTGGTCAAGGTGCCAAACATTTTCATCAGTAAATTGGCACAACAGCAGGCCACATGGACCAAAGGCCCTTCCTTGCCCAGCCACAGGCCAGATGCAACGGCCAAGCACTGAAGAGAACTGAGTCAGATCATGAATACCGTCGTAGATTCCCAATTTGCTTACCAAGCCTAGGGACTTGACCAACAGCGTCCATCCGCCCATGAAACGTCGAATGACAAAGCCTCCCAGCACTGTCTTGATTTCTGGGATACCACTATGCCTGGCGTAAGGAGCGTAGGCATTTACGAGTATACTCGCTGCCGCTGCGCATGCTACCTGTGGAGAGTTCAGAGAAAATCCAGAATTCGCGTTGTCACTCTTTCGGTAATACGCACGGAAAACATCAAGTAAAAGATAAATTCGACGGTGTATCGCCCAGCTTTGGAGTGTGCCCCGAGAGCACTACCCCAGGGTGTCCAATCGAGACATTGCGACCACTCTAGGTAATCAGCTTCAATATTTAAGCTATCTTTGTGTACATACACGGGCTCAAAGCACAAGGAAAGCGCAGTAAGAAAGCCAAAACAACTGGAGGTCTGCAATTCACCTAGATTCTTACCTTCAAGACCCCAGCAACAGAAGCCTCTGTTGAGATAAAACTTCCCCCCTGTTGGTCCATTACGGCAATAACCAGTCTTGAGGTCGCCAAGCCAATCGCTGGCAATGTCAATGCATGCAGCAATAATACCGGCAGCGATGCCAGTTCCGATCAAGACCGTCCATATTTGGCTCGCGTCCAGGAGCTGACGCACATAACCAACCAGTCCCGATGTGTTGGATAAAAGTGCCCGAAGTCGCTGACGCTCTTTGGTGTATTCAAATATCCAGTCGATCGCAGTCAAGTCATCGTAACCGACACGCTGTCCTGGTCCCTCGAAGGACCAGTCCGTTGAGTCGTCATTCTTGACCGTTGTTGGATAGCCGTCCGCGTCATCTGGCATGCTGCCGCCAATGGAACCATCCTCGGCGAGACTAGTTTCCGGCAGCTGGTTCTTGCGGTGGGCCCCGCGAGAAGGGGAAGCTGTTGACGCCAATACTCTCCTTCCATTCTGTGAGATCGAGTTCGACCTTGAGTGGCCCGCTAGATGATTGCGATTTAGCGTGGTATCGACGCTGCTTGCGTATCAGCTTTGCTCTATCCGAGACTGGGCAAGAGACTATACTTCTCACCACCAGCACCATCCGCCCAGCCGTCATAATCAGAGGCGACAGCGGCATAAGCGCCATGTTGCTGGCCATTCATGGTCCTAGCTGACGTGGTGAAGCATGTAGTTGTCTCCAACACCACGGAGCCGGAGGTGGAACGGCCCGACGTCGGCGTCGGAGAAAGGTTAATCCTGGTCGGAGGGGCACTCAAAAAGTTCACCGTGCGAATATCTCGCCGTCCAGCGCACGCCACTACCATGGACTGCGTTTGGGATAATATATCCCTGGAGGCCAGCCCCAGCCTCAACAGTCTTTCTGATGATCAGATACGGGTCATCAAAAAGGCTTCTTCAAATGACGAATATCTCGATAACCTTGCCGCAGCTGCACTCTGCCCTCACCTCACAACCGCCGTCTTAGCCTCTTACGAACCCCTCTTCCCTGACCTCTGTGCTCGATGGATATTTCACAAGATATCACCAAGGGCTAGCCCGTCGGTGGTGCTTGCAGCTTTTGCAAGAGTATTGCCCGTTGCTCCACAGCTGGCCATCTTAACGGGACATCTCTTATCCACAGGTCAAGCGGACACAAGATTCCAGGTCCATGCGGATGATGCGTTTTTGTTTCTTTCAGCACAACAAGATGTTGATCCAAGGAGTGTTCAAGTGGAAGAGCTCAGGCAACTGCTCCTTGCGTTTTTTCGACTACTCCATTTCGACTACGAGACCTTTGTTGGGGCGGTGTCCCCAGCGAGGTTGCAGCAGCTGTTCGGTCATGACAGATCCGATGTCCGATACCTTGCAGTTCGGCTTTTTTGCATGCGAGTCAAGGCGGCCGATGCACTTACTTATAAGATGGTGTCGAAACATGTTGGAACTGGAGCGATCCAAGGTGTTTGGGAAGGAAGAACCATCAACTATCGATTTCTGGCCCTCTGGGAGGAGAAGCTTGCCGCCGATCGACAGGCTCAGCTCAACGAATCGAGGGTGGGCCGGCTGGAACATAATACATCAAAAACGGGAAGGATTATCAGATGCGATGATCTGTCACCCTGGACAGGCAATATCTGCGGCGTGCTGCTACCTCGGCTCTGCAATACTGCTTCTAAACCATCGACTCTCATCCTCACTACTACCGCAGCTGCAAATGCTCGATCTTTGGCCAATGCTCTAAAATCCTCAGCGCCAGTAGTGGTGATCGGCTGCCCGGGATCTGGCAGGACAGCCACCGTCCTTGACATTGCACGGGAAATCGGGGTGGAGAAAGACATGCTGATACTGCATCTGAACGAACAAACAGATGCCAAAATGCTCGTGGGCATGTACACCACTGGATCGACACCTGGTTCTTTCAAATGGCGGCCCGGAGTGCTTTCGATTGCCGCACAAGAAGGTCGCTGGGTCTTGATTGAAGATCTGGACCGAGCCCCAGCGGATGTGATCCAAGTCCTCTTACCCTTGCTCTCGCGTAGCGAGCTCATGATTGCCAGTCAAGGACAGAAGATTCGGGCTGCCTCAGGTTTCAGACTTCTTGCCACCGTCCGGTCGAGTTCCACTTTTTCTGGATCTGAACAGGTGCCATCGTTCTCCGCGTTCGGCGAGGGATTGTGGAATCAAGTTCGTTTCCGGATGCTTGATTTGGACGAGTTTCGAGAGATTATCGCCTCCAGATATCATCTTCTTAAACCTTACCTACCGACCATTATGCGTATTTACGGGCGAGTGCAGACGCTCTATCAGGATCGGTATGCTTTCATCGCCCAGAGGACAGACGCAAGGTGGGCGACTGCTCGGGACTTGCTACGATTCTGCTCCAGGCTGGATGTCGCCTTTCGCGATCTTGGCTTGCGAACCGGGATGGAGCCTTTACCGGAAACTGCGGAGATGAACATCCTCGCCGAGGCCGTGGACTGCTTTGCCGGATATCAGCCCTCACAAACAGTTCGACAGTCTTTCATAGATGCAATCGGCGAAGAGCTGCATATCTCTCCGAAACGAGTCCAACATCATTCTCAGACGTATACCCCAAGCTATCGGAATCTGGATGATGAGCTCCTGGTAGGCCGCGCGAGACTACCGAAGAGAAAACGAGAGGACGCATCAAGCGGATCTCGGAAGCGCAGAGCGACGCGGTCTTTCGTGGCAACCAAACAAACCCTTCGGCTTCTGGAACAGGTTGGAACTGCCATTCGGCAGGCGGAACCCGTACTTCTTGTTGGTGAAACTGGAACGGGAAAGACAGCTGTGGTCCAGCATCTTGCAGAAACGCTGGGCCATCGGCTTACAGTTCTGAATCTCTCCCAGCAGAGCGAGTCGGGGGACCTGTTAGGGAGCTACAAGCCGGTCAGCACTCGATCGCTCGTCATCCCCTTGAAAGAGCAATTTGAAACTCTTTTTGAGTCTACGTTTGTTTCAGGGAAGAATCGTCGCTACATCGAGCTAGTGAGCAAATATATCGCCAAGGAACAATGGCATCGCGTCCTAAAGATGTGGGAGGAAGCAGTCGGTATGGCCAAGAAATCGCTTGATTCGGCGGCTATCCTCAAGCAAGAGGCGGAGCTTAGACCAAAGCTCCTACCGAAAAAAAGAAAACGCAGCGAGGCATTCCAGGACGACCTTCGATCAAGATGGCGCAGGTTCAGTGACGACCTTAAGCCGCTTGAGAAACAGTTATCCGGAGATGCCAAGCCATTCGCATTCAAGTTCATGGAAGGGGCTATTGTCAGGGCCGCCCGTGATGGAGATTGGGTGCTTCTGGATGAGATCAACCTTGCACCGCCCGACACACTCGAAAGCCTTGCCAGCCTCCTATCTAACGGATCAACCGACGATCGATTCCTTTTATTGACTGAATCTGGCGGAGTTGAGCGGGTGCAAGCCCACCCTAACTTCCGCATTCTTGGGGCCATGAACCCGGCAACCGACGTTGGCAAGAGAGATCTTCCCCCAGGACTCAGAGCAAGGTTCTCAGAGATCTATGTCGAGGGTCCGGATGGAGACTTCGATGACCTCATTCATGTACTCAAGGCTTGGTTGGGACAACTCAGCGAGAAGGACAACCGGATGGCTCACGATATTGCTCGCTTCTACCTATCAACCAAGCAATTAATGAAGGAGAACCGGCTTGCAAGTAGCACCAACGACAACCCGCATTTCAGCCTTAGAACGTTGACCCGAACGCTAAACTACGTCACTACGCTTGCGCCTCTATACGGCATTCGTCGGGCCATGTACGAGGCGTTCTCCATGAGCTTCCTCGCGCACCTCGACAACGATTCGCAACGGCTCCTTGTACCCGTCCTCGACAAATACATTATTGGCAACGGTCGGACTGTGCGGTCTATGCTCAAGCAGACCCCACGGTTGCCGGACGACGGTCAACAATACATCCAGTTTGAGCATCACTGGGTGCTGAAAGGGGACTTCTCTATCGAACCACAGCCGCACTACATCATCACGCCATCCGTGCGCCGCAACTTACTGAACCTGGTGCTCGCAATGTCCATCAGACAGTTTCCGGTCCTCCTGCAAGGTCCAACATCCTCCGGAAAGACCAGTATGATCACGTACCTGGCCAAGATTACCGGCAATAAATGTGTGCGGATTAACAATCATGAGCATACGGACTTGCAAGAGTACATCGGAGCGTACAGCTCAGACTCCGAAGGCCAATTGCATTTCCAGGAAGGTGTGCTCGTGCGGGCTCTGCGTGAGGGTCACTGGATTATCCTGGATGAGTTGAATCTGGCCCCGACAGATGTCCTCGAAGCTCTCAATCGTCTTCTGGATGATAATCGGGAACTCATGATCCCGGAAACTCAGGAGGTGGTGAGACCGCATCCCAACTTCGTGCTGTTCGCCACTCAAAATCCACCAGGGTTGTATGGAGGCCGCAAGATACTGTCCCGTGCTTTTCGAACCCGCTTCGTCGAGCTCTACTTTGGCGAGATCCCGGAAAGCGAGCTCGAAGTCATTTTGCAGGAACGCACTCAAATCGCTCCATCCTACTGCACCAAGATTGTCTCGGTCTACAAAGAGCTGCTGTTACTGCGCCAATCTGACCGACTCTTCGAGCATCGGAACAGCTACATGACGCTACGGGACCTTTTTCGCTGGGCCTTAAGAAAGGCAGATGACCGCGAGGAAGTGGCCATCAACGGATTCATGCTCATCGCCGAACGCGTTAGAAAACCCGAAGAGAAAGCCGAGGTGAAGCGGATCATCGAACGAGTATTTAAAGTAGGCATTGATGAGGATTTGCTCTACGGCATGGTCGGAGAACTTCCAAACAGCACGAGTTCAGGAATCGTCTGGACCAAGGCAATGCGCCGCCTTTATCATCTTGTTTCCAAAGCTTTGGAAAACAACGAACCTGTTCTGTTGGTTGGTGAAACCGGCTGCGGAAAGACATCACTCTGCCAGTTTTTAGCCGGAAGGTCTAACAAGAGAATCCACATCGTCAACGCGCAGCAAAACACCGAAACCGGCGATCTCACTGGAGCACAGAGACCGTTGCGGAACAAGTCAACCATCGAGGAGCAGCTTCGTCAGGACCTTCTCGCTGTCTTCAACACCTTTATGCTTCACGCAATACCGGATGATACAGCAACAGGGTTACTGCGTGATGCTTACAAAAGTCTGAGCCAGGGGGACAGAGAGCGGATACCAGTGCCGCTACGCGAGAAGATTGCTACCAATCTCGTCAGATCAAAGGCCCTATTCGAGTGGGTAGACGGCGCCTTGGTTCAGGCTATGAAGCAAGGGGAGTTCTTTCTGCTCGATGAGATTTCCCTTGCGGAAGACTCGACCCTCGAAAGACTCAACAGTGTTCTGGAGCCAAACCGAACTATCCTGTTGGCGGAGAAAGGCTCGGTCGACTCGGTCGTCCAAGCCGCGTCAGGGTTCCAGTTTCTCGCCACCATGAACCCCGGAGGCGACTTCGGCAAGCGTGAGCTTTCTCCTGCTCTCCGGAACAGATTCACAGAGATATGGGTTCCCCCAATATCAGACGACAACGACCTGCTCGAGATAGCGACGGCCAGGCTTGCGCCACGAAATGCCAACTTTGCGCGACCCGTCGTACGCTTCGCTCGATGGTTCCAAGACAACTTCGGCGGCTCGACCCATTCGTCATTATCCATCCGGGACGCACTAGCCTGGATCGACTTTATGAACAGGACCACATATCTCGAACCATTCGATGCGTACATACACGGGGCTGCGCTGGTATATGTGGACAGCTTGGGAGCTAATCCAGCTGCGCTAGTTTCAATTCTTCCGCATAACTTGGCTCAAGAGCGACGAGGATGCCTCGATCATCTCCGGAGCCTGGTGGACATTCAGGCCTCATCCCTGGAGCTGGAGATTCCGCATCTCGGTATGACTGAGAATTCGTTGTCTATCGGGCCCTTCTCAATGAGCAGAGGAGCTTTCGCAAGCCCCACCCCACTATTCCGCTTCGACACCCCAACTACAAGGATGAACCTCTTGCGTATTGTACGTGCATTGGAGCTACAGAAGCCTATTCTCCTCGAAGGCAACCCAGGAGTGGGCAAGACATCCCTAGTAACGGCGTTGGCCGAAACCGTCGGTCGGCCGTTAACAAGAATCAACCTATCGGAGCAGACAGACCTAATCGACCTATTCGGATCCGATGCGCCAGTACAAGGAGCTCAGGTCGGGACCTTCGCTTGGCGGGATGGACCATTTCTTCAAGCAATGCAGAGAGGAGAATGGGTGCTGCTTGACGAACTAAACTTAGCGTCACAGTCGGTGTTGGAAGGGCTCAACAGCTGTTTCGATCACCGAGGAGAAATTTACCTGTCAGAACTCGACCAAACCTTCTCGCGTCATCCGCAGTTCACCATCTTCACCACTCAGAACCCTTACTCTCAAGGCGCCGGTCGAAAGGGCCTACCAGCCTCGTTCGTCAACAGGTTCTCCGTCGTCTATGTCGACACTTATGTGGAGGATGACCTGTTGTCTATCTGCAAAGGTTTGTTTCCAAGTTATGGCGCCTCAGATCTTCGACAGCTTCTGGATTTCATAAGCGCTCTATACGATAGAGTTGTTCGAAAGCGTCAATTTGGCTCCCAAGGTGGTCCTTGGGATTTCAATCTGAGAGATGTCACTCGATGGCTGCAGGTTTTAACCTCCGATAAACCCCTACTATCTGCTGGTAACGCAGCAGATTTTCTTTCTCTCATCATCTCTCAGCGCTTTCGCACCAATGACGACAAAAGGATAGCCGCTTCGTTATTCCTGGAGTATTGTGGCCAGCCCAGGCTATCCCAATATGTCTTCCAGGACCTGGGCTTCGCATACTTCCAGGCAGGGCTCGGCCTTCTTTCCCGGAACATTAGGAGCCAACCTGTTCGTTGGCCAGCTTCGGGCACTCTTGGATTCGAACCATCCGTGATGCAGTCTGTCACGCTCTGCGTTCAGATGAACTGGCCATGTATTCTTGTAGGACCGTCTGGCTCCGGGAAGGGTAGATTGGTAAAGTACCTCGCTTCCATTGCCGGTGCCGACCTGTTCGAGATTACTCTGGATTCCAACACAGACACCATGGACTTTGTCGGCGGTTATGAGCAAATGGACTTCTGGCGGCAAGCTCGACAGCTGACTGCGGACCTTGAGGATCTCCTTCTGGATTATGTGCGGCAAGTCGCACCCGCCGTGGTGCCTAACGAATTGCTGGGAATACTCGAGCGTCTGCAGTCTCCTTTGGACAGTGAAAACCAGCTTCAGCAGATACAGGATGACCTGATCGCCCTCGACTCAAACTGGCCTTCGTTCGCCCTATCAACATATATCAGACAATGCGGCGAATACATTCAACTAGCCAATCACCCCGAGCAAGCCCGATTTGACTGGGTTGATGGTGTCCTGATCAAAGCTCTACAGCGAGGCGCATGGGTCATTCTCCGACAAGCCAATCTGTGCACTCCCTCAGTCCTCGACAGGCTAAATTCGCTTCTGGAGCCGAATGGCAGTTTGATTGTCAGCGAGAAACAAGACAGCCAGGGCGGAACGATGGTAATTAGACCGCATCAAAATTTCCGTGTCTTCCTGACCATGGATCCTCGCCACGGGGAAATGTCAAGAGCCATGAGGAATCGGAGTGTTGAGATCTATATGACGCAATCGGCTGAGCCTAAAAGATCGGAAGTACTCCGACGCTCTATAGCTTCCACTTACGACTCTGGGGCGTCGCAATATCAACCTCTGACAGCACTCTGCAACGCCCAAGGCAACAATGCTCAATTTGCTTCTCAGCTAGAAGCTGCCATCAGACGCTTGTCTGTCTCGGATCTTGACTACCTGGATATGTGGAGATCAGAAGTGGTTAGTGGACTAAGCACTCTTAGTGATCAGGCTACTACCGCATTCCATCTGGTAATGGACAAGATTAAGACGTTCAAGTCGATTTGTGGCGGTCCTGAATCACCATTGATCATCCTGCATAGACTCGAAGGCGTTTTACCGGATGACTTTTTGGCTACACAGCCCATCGATCCTCTGGCAAACGAAGCTCTGCTCTCATTTGGAAGCAGCAGAGGAGTTGAACTTCATGCTTATTGGGCAGCATTCCTGCAAGACGTCATCTTGGAAACGTTATCAATGGAATCGACGCTCGACGCGCAAAGAAAGCCGGGGGTTACGGAAGAAGCGTCCGTTAAACGCCAAATTGCAAGGTTACAGGCTGCTGCGTGGACTGCTCCTGAGCAAGAGCGACCTGAGACTCTAATGCTGTCTTTCCTTCGAGCTATTCATCAAGACATCCAGCGCTGGGCAGTGGCAGCGCGATCCAGTCCACCACAAGATCACCTGCGCCAAACCTGCATATCGGAAGTCATCGCTTGTTGGCATGAGAGCTTCGAGGCGGCGTCTGGATCGGGTTTTGATACTGCTTCATTCTTGACGCATGTACAACTGTGGCAGACAATATCAGTTAAGCCAATCAATACCCCCGATTCAGTATCGAGCCTTCTTCAGAGCATCGCTGCCAAGTCAGTCAAAATAGGCTCCATGTGGCAACTGTCTACTGGCCTAAGCATGGAACGATTGTGGTCGGTGTTGAGGCCAGCTAGGCCTCAGAAGTCGCAAAGTTTCGAGGCCTTCTTGCAGCTGGAGCAGCTTGCGCAGCGAGTGGATGAGTTGATTTGGAGTATCCGGCAACCTCTCTCCGAGATAGTTAGTCTGATCGAGTCTGTTGGGGTGGCATTTCAGCGAGTGCTGCTGGAGGATACGGAATGGGAGGGACCGCTCAGGGTGAGTAGATTATGACCCAGTCAAAAACCTCTGCTGATGCTTTTTCCAGCGACTACAAGAAGCAGTACACGGCCTCGAGAGTCGTTCGGACGGGTTCTATGCCTGGGAAACACCATATTTCCGGTCTGAGTTCGAGGCTCTGTGTCAATATCAAGACCTCTTTAGTCCGGGAACGAGCGAAGAAATATCAACGAGACGACACAAACTGGATCCTTTGGCATCGCTCCTTGCTAAGAGACCAACCAGACCGCTGGATACGTCTATTTACCTCGCCGATGATGGACAGTCGCTTCCTAACCGACCAAACCCAGCAATTCGTGTATCCCAGCTAACAGCGTATACGGCCTTCATGAAGGATCAATCCGATCACTTGATGGCCTTTCAAGGGCGTTCTACTTTTGCAGCGCTTTTAAAGATCCGTACAGCCGAGAATGTGCCGCTGAAGAAGCTCGACCTCCTACGCTGGGAAACGAATTGTCTGGGGCGCTTTCTGGGCCGAAATACTGGCCTCATTTCAAGAGATCAGCTCGTCGTTGTTTCGGCCCACTTGGCGAGCCTTTTACAGGTGGTCGTCGATGCACACTACGACTCCTGCAACCAAGCGCAGTTCTCTGGGATTCGAGACTCCATTCCATCTGGTGAGCAGATTAATGGGAAAGATGGTCAAGAAGGAACTACGGCGTTCTTGGATTTGCCAGCCAAAGGCCCGAACAGTCATCACTTCCAAAACATTGCAAAACGCTACTTGGTGCCGGCTTTAAAGATCCTGCGGGATAACCAACAAGCCGGCATCGCCATAGGAGACCTAGCTCGAGCCTGGACACTTTTCGGTCTTGGATGTCTGTTACTCTACGTTCCGAATCTGCCATTCGATCCGTCCATGAAAACGAGACTGGAGAGCAATGTATACAGGCAACGTCGGGACGCTCTCACTACCAAGCTACAAGCCTCCCGTGAGGTTGAAAGAGTATACACCGGGCAATTGACAAGCTTAAGATGTGAGATGATGGAAAAGGATCTGAAGGACCTCGGAACAGTGAACTGCAATCAAGATGTCTTCCGTCCCGACATATCACAATTGGATGAGCTCCAAGCCGAGTTCAATAGCCTCCTTCAGTCTGTGGTCGCGCCGTGCCAAGACTCATCCTTCATTCAAGAACTGGTGTCAGCCAAGGACAACTCGCGGCGGAGTCTGAACACGTTAAGAGCCAACATAGGACAGCTTGTTCACAGGTTGTCCAGCAAGTACCGTCCCTACGACGACATCATCGTCCCGCTAGTGGGTTTTCTTGCCTGTCTTGATCTTGGCTTATCTCTGGCTGGCCTCGGCTCGCTTCCACGGACAGATTCAATTAGCAACGCATCTTCAATAAGGACTCCAGCTGTCTTCCTAGGGCCAACCGATTGGTCACTTGTGGCTACTCTCCCTCAAGGCGTCGATAAACTCGAGAGTACGGATCTGAAGATTCGGCTTGAGTGCCTTCATGAATTCGCCGTCCTGGCAAAAGTGGAAGGACTTGGGTCGTTATGCGGACAGGAACAGCGCACGCTCTTATCCATCTTTCAGTCCATATACCGACACTGGAAAAGAGAAGTTGAAGCGGACAAGCAGGCGCATGCAGCGAAAACCGGCCTGTATAGGTTCCGTAGTGGGGAAGACGAACTCGCGGACGATGAGGAGGAACTCAAAGAATTGTTTCCAACAAATGAAATCTCTGGGGAGACCGAATACAAAACTACGGAGGCGAATGGCCAGGCCCAGAGGCTGACTTTGGAGCTTGCCAATCTTCATTCAGCCATCTTCGGAGGGACAAATCAGCCAGCCGATCAGATGCTGCAGCTTGTCGAAGAGCGAGCGAAAAAGCATAGCGAGCCGGATCAATTACCAGGCGCCTTCTTACGCACCCAGTCCACTACGGAAAACCTGCTGCCGGGATTGATTGTGTCGACTTACCGGTTGAAGAGCTCCTTATCTGCTACCACAATAGACCCCGATCTCTATGATTTCTACAGGGACCCGAACCTCGGCGAAGTGAGCAAGCTACTGGACTTAGTTCGTACCATCCATCACCGGTTCTCGGAGCTGCTCGCCCTTTGGCCCGAACATGCCACCCTTCACGATGTTAAAACCACTTGCGAAGAGGTATCAGTCGTGCGACACACCGAGCCCTTGGGGAGAGTTTTGGGAAAAGTTGAAAGGCTTCACCGACACTTGCATGAGTGGCAGCTAGTCGCTAGCAGAGAGTTCTCGGTTGAGATCCTCTTCGCGGGCATTACCTCCATGATCGTCAGCTGGCGTCGTCTGGAACTGAGGACCTGGGCCCGACTATTCGAGCTTGAAGAGCAGAAATGCGAGGAGCAAGCTAAAGCATGGTGGTTCATGGCCTACGAGATGATCGTCGCATTGCCCATGTCTACCGATCCTGCAGAAGAAGCGCCAGAAAAACCTGTCGCCAACTTGCTGTCGGTATTGGAGACTTTCGCATCCACCACTACGCTTGGCCAATTCCTGCCACGGCTGCATATTCTTCGCCATCTGAACGGACACGCTGCCCTTGCTGCCAAGCATTTCGAGCGCATGGAAGGCATTCACACAGCACCATCCAACTTCCTCAACTACTATAACTCGTTTACAGCTGCGGTAGAGAAGGTCCTTAAAGAGGGAAAGCAGGCACTGTCGAAACAGATGAAGGAAGTGATCTTGCTGGCCAGTTGGAAAGACACGAACATCGACGCGTTACGAGAAAGTGCACGACGGTCTCATCACAAACTCCTTGGTGTCGTCCGCCGATATAGAGATCTGCTCGCCCAGCCGGTGAACAAGCATTTGGGAATGGGTCAGCTCAAGCCCATGGCAACGGCAGTAGCTCCGCCAAAGTTGTTTATATCACCAGTACTAAGTATCGAGCCGGGAGCTGTCGACCTCTGCATGTCTTCGGTGACCGGGTGGGTGGAGAAACACAGGCCGTGGATCAAACCTGAATTTGTCTACAAAGATGCTAGAAGCATTGGCAAAGCCTTAGGTTCTTCCAACGGAGCTAGTGGATTGCTGGAAGACTTCTCGTCAAGGTTGACGCTTTCCATCAAGGAACTCCAGAAAGAGACTCCATCAGTTCAGACAGAACACAATAAAGTGGTTCTGGCACTTCTCAAAAGAAGGAAACGCAAGCTGTTTGCAGAGACGTTAAGAGACCTTCGACGAATGGGTTTCCAGTACAACCTCAGCACGGATTTTTTGGCAGCTCAAGATTCTTTGTCAACCGTATTCGGGCGGGTTAAACCCTTCCAGAAGGCAGCACGGTTTGAAGGAGTGGAGGCCATTGATGAATACTTTCATCACATTCTGGATCTAATGAAAGTTGCCAGAAAATCGACCAGCAAACATTCCGAGGACCTAACCAAAGCGGAAGTGGCAAGGAGCATAGGGTATCTGGAAGGAATCTTTCTCACCATTCTCAAACAACGGGAGGTCCTCGTGGCTGCGTTACGTCAATCTACGGCTCTAGCAACTGTTTCCGACATTCTGGCAAGCCTGAAGTGGACAGAAGAGAACGAACTGCAGTCGATTGGGCCGGCATCTGATCAGGAGATGAAACGGCTACAGCGATCAACAACTTGGTTACCTATGGTTCTGGAAACCTCGATCCGAGTGCTCAAGATGCAGATAGAGATGGCGGAGATTGAAACTTCAAGGGTACCCGAGGATCTCTTTGTTTGGAAACAGAGGTTCGAGACGCTCTCACGAAGATGGAAATCGCTGCCTGCCCTTCCGACAGGCATCATCACGACCGAGCATACCCAGCTCCAGACAGAGACAGAGCACAGCCTCAACGAGTTTCGCGCCGAGATTCGACAGTGGAGCGAACAACAACCACTCTTCGGATACCTCTTGAAGCAGCTGTTGGCGTGGGAGCTGGCACCCTCGTTGGAGCAGACTCCGAACGCTCAAGAAAGTCTGGACCTCAGAAGTGGTCTTGCTGAGACCGATGTGAAGATTTCGGCAATCTGTGAAGATATTCACTCAGCCTCTAGGAAGACCCACGACCTTCTCAGCGGTGAAAAGCTGTCGGAGCAGAATCCTGCTTGGCTACTCCAATATCACGAGAAGATCAACGCCGCCATTCGCACCGTGCAGGGGCCAGAGGTCGCAAAACGACTTCAGACTCTCATGGCACGGCTACCTAATCTCAATGTTGAGCAATTGAAGGTTGCGTCGGCCATCGTGGCCACTGCTCTTCCCACTTTCCAACACTACCGCAACATTTACGATGAAACGGTGCACCTATACATGAACCTTCATAGCTCAACTTGCCGTCTAGCTTACGTTCTCGCCAAAGCATACAATCAGCTAGCGGCTGAGGGATATTGTGCTCCATCAGATTCCTCCGGATCCAAGGAAGGCAAACTCGAAAATGCAGAAAACGGAACAGGGCTGGGTGAAGGCGAGGGAGCCGAAGATATCAGCAAAGACATTGCAGACGACGAAAGCTTGCCAGATCTGGCGCAGGAACCTAATCAAGAGAAGAACGGAAAAGAGCTCGAAGATGAGAAGGATGCTGTACAGATGGCTGACGAGATGGAAGGGGAGGATGTCGAAAAACTTTCTCAGGCAGATGACGAAAAGGATGACTCTGGAGATGGTGGCTCCGAGAAAAGTGAGATTGATGAGGAAATTGATGATGTCGACAATCTCGATCCATCTGCTGTTGACGAGAAGGTTGGTGGTCGTGATGGCGATCAAGCGGACAAACAACAGCTTGCAGACAAATCTCAGGGCAAGCCCGACAAAGATGAACAAGGGAAAGCAGCAGCAGTGGAGGAAGCCAATGGCGACCTAAATGATGAAGAAGATATGGACGAGATGTCGGTGGATGAAGCAGAGGAAGTCGTCGATCAAGACCTCCAGGAGCAAAATCCATACAGTCGGGAGCAAGATACGCTAGATCTACCGGAGGATCTAGATTTCGAAGACAAGCAGTCGACTCGATCAGATGACATGGAATCTGGGAGTGAAGGAGGAGTATCCTTATCTGACGAGGAAGGGCCTGAGCCAATGGAGATAGACGCTGACGTGGATGACGCGGACGATGCCAATGACAAAACTGAAGCGCGGTCTGAAGGGGAACAGTCTGAAAGCAAGGAGGACGAGGAGGAAGGGGGAATGAAAGATGCAGAAGTAATCCCCGAAAAGAATGAAGATGAGGTTGCGGGTGATATTCAGGATCTCTCACTCAAAGACACCGATCCAGGGTTGGGCGACGCCGACGATTCCGGGGCCAGTAGAGCTGCAGGTGTTGAAGATCACATGAGCCAAGAGATAATGGATCAGACGATAGCAGACTCTGAACAGGCTCAAGCGGGACCCGCTTCAGGCGATACAGCCAATCGTACGGATTCATCAAACAGGGACGTCGAATCTGCCGATTCGCGCCGCCAAGCCGGCCAATCTCTAAATCAGCAGGATGCTCAATCGCCGCACTTCCAAGACGACGCACAAACTCAAGCATTCAAGCAACTAGGGGACGTTCTTCGAGATTGGCAATATCGGCCTAGAAAGATCCGTGAAGCGTCAGATCAGGAGATGATTGCAGACGAAGTCCCACAACAAAACACTGAGGGAGCGGAACTAGAACATCTCCGGGAAGACGACGAGGCGGCAGACACGCAGGCGCTAGGAACAGCAACAGAAGAGCAAGCTCACGCCCTTGATCAGTCCAAGATTCTGGAAGGCAGAGATCAGCAAGAGAGCGGACTTCCACCCGAAGAATCTATCCAAGAAGAGAAACCGAACGATGAGGGGGATCCGATGGATATCGATCAGGGAGCAGCTCGAGAGAACCAACAAGAACCGAAGGATGAGGAGCAGCAAGGCCCTGTAGCCATGCTGTCTGATCGTCGGAACCCAGCTTCTGACTTCAAGGAGATTCCAGACAGCAAGCCCCAAGATCCAGAAGACGAGCAGATGGAGGAGACCCATACCGAAACTCAACTTCAACTTTCTGGTCCCTCATCCTCTCGTTCCACGCTCGACTCCCAATCTCTCTGGACGCTCTACGAGACTGAAACCCGTCCACACTCCCTCATCCTCACCGAACAACTCCGTCTGATCCTCAACCCCACCGTAGCCAGCAAGATGCAAGGTGACTTCCGCACAGGTAAACGTCTCAATATCAAGCGGATCATCCCCTACATCGCCTCTCGATACCGACGGGACAAGATCTGGATGCGGCGTTCTAAACCAGGCAAGCGGAGTTATCAAATCATGTTGGCCGTCGACGACAGCAAGTCCATGGCCGAGGGGGGCGCCGGGGATCTCGCATTGCAGACGTTGGTCATGGTCTCGCGAAGCCTAAGCATGCTCGAGTCTGGACAACTCTGCATCGTCGCCTTCGGGGAGAACGTGCGAGTGGCACACGCGTTCGAAACACCCTTCAGTCCCGCTTCTGGACCTGGCATCTTCGAGCATTTTGGGTTCCAGCAGACCCGTACGGAAGTCAAGACATTGCTATCTCAATCGATTACGCTGTTTCGATCCGCTCGACTGCGTGCTAGCCCCTCGTCGTCTTCGAGTGGTGCAGATCCGTGGCAACTCCAACTCATCATCTCCGATGGTCTATGCGAGGATCATGGCTCTATTCGTCGCCTTGTGCGCCAGGCGCAGGAAGAACGAATCATGATTATTTTCGTGATCGTCGATAATATCGGTCAGACGAAAGGGAAGGGGAGAAGTATCTTGGAGATGTCTCAGGCGGTGTTTGAGGCCGAGGATACTGCTGGTGGTGCTGGTGGGAGTGGTGCAGGAGGAGGAGGGGCGATGAAGGTCAAGATGCAGAGATATCTTGACTCGTTCCCGTTTCCGTATTATTTGGTGGTTGGTGATGTTAAGGCTCTACCGGGCGTGTTGAGTACCGCTCTAAGACAGTGGTTTAAGGAAGTGGTGGACGCTGGGTATTAAAAGTCTCTTTCTTTTACTTTGCACAGGAGTTATTGGCGTGCTATCTAGATTGCACAAGTCGCTGTACGGTCTCTTGTACTACTATTGCCTATTTGATATGCTCTTGCGGTATGAACGGTCCACGTAAGGATAACTACCATCCCACAATCGAATCCTGATCAAACAAACTTCCACGATTCATAAAATGGCATCCTCATACGCAAGAATCTTCAAGAGTCAACAAGAAAGAATCTCAAGATTTGGAGAATATAGATCATATGCATATTGCTATCATGTCCCAAAAGAAAGTTCATTTCCTATGTCGAGCCCGTTCTCTATGAAACCATGCTATCCATCCATGATGACAGAACCTAACAGATAGCGGAATGCATCACAACAGATCTAATCAGCCGTAAGAGCAAAGCTACAGCCCAACAACGCCATACCAATAAAGGCAAAGTTGCTACAGATGGTTCGATTGTGATTGAGCGCGAGACTTTCGGAAAAAAGTTGGAGGGCGACGGAGGTCATGATACCCGCTTTATCCGTATCAGCAATCGTCAGCAAATGATATCCAACTGAACGAACGTATCCTGACTTCGGGATTTTGACTTATTTCATGACTTGGATGAAAAATAGTCAGGGTCACTCACCAGTAATAGCAAACATGGCTCCATAAACACCCTCGCCCGGAGCCATATTTCCCTTCCCTGCCAATTTGAACCACAGCGCAGCGACACCGGCACCTAAAGGCTGACTGAACCCGCCAAGCAAACTGCTCCAGAACATCGCCTTCCATCGACTCCCGATAGCCAGATAGAGCGGCAACGCCATGGCAAATCCTTCGGTAATGTTGTGAATGAACAGGGCCATGAAGACGGCGAAGCCTAATCTGGAGTTGGCGTGGTTGGTGGCGTACGTGATGAATCCCTCGGGGAGTTTATGCAAGGCGATGGCAATGGAGGTTTGAAGCCCGATGGACATGAAGGCGTTGGTGGGGACGTGGTGGTGATGGGATTGGGATAGCGGGTCTTCTTTCGAATCTGGTTCGTCGTCGGCTTCTCCATCTGCTCGGACGTCACCCGCGGGACCGTCTCCGTTTCCGAACAGGGGAGCATTACCGCCACCGTCCATTTCAGACTCGTGGTCGGCTTCGGAGATAGCGGCTCCGTCGAAGTATCCTCCTCCTCCCCCACCTTGACGATCATAGTCGACAGCCACTTCCTCGTCATAAAATCGACCAGTACTGTTCTGCATTCGTTGCGTGAACGGAGCAGTGGCGCTTCGAGGAAACGTGGGCTTGCGGCCATATCGGCCTGGGAGGAGTCGATCGCCATCGGACGATTTCAGAGGTAGATATTTCAAGCATTCGCGTCCACAGGGGTTGGAATATCCGTAACATGATCCAGTCTCATCGCACGTGTTGTTGTCGCCATAGACGATGGATGACATTTGGCTTCGTAGTCGCGCTTGTAGGGATGGTCGTCGAGTTAATTGATTGGGTTTTCTCGGACCAGCGTCCGCACCTCTTGGATGACTACTGTTCTCGTGTTGAGTATGTTGCTGGGCACCCCGTTTTCGTCCATCACCTGGTACATGGCTGTGATGATTCCCGCGGGAGAGTAAAGGTGTTCGCTCCAAGTCTTGTGCTTTTCCTCGACCAGTTGATTGGTTCTGGGCTCCATTTGGAATGTCGTGGTGCCGTTTCCCATGTTGAATGTCGTTATGGTGATGGTCGTGCCCTCCCTTCCCTTCATTATTGCCCTCTCCTTCATGATCGTGGCTATGATCGCAGTCGACAATCTCCGTCGGTATGTACGAGTGAAGCAGGTGGGAAACGATCCGGATCCCAATCACTCCACCCACAAAGCAGCCAATAAGCACCCAAGCAGCTGGTTTGGGAGATAATCCACTATTTTTCAAGTAACGATTGGCGGACGGTAGCATGCTGTACAGAGCAGAGAATAGCTAGACGTGAGAATGAGCATGAGACCCACCACATCCAGCGGAGGACAACCGACGGAGACATACCATCACCCCAAAACTTAAACTCAAGGACGCCGACAGAAAGGTATTGCTGTCCTGCACCTTGAAATGCCGCTTCCCGGGAAATAACCGCACCAAGAAGTCTATACAGATGATGCTGGATCCAATGACACATGCTACCGATCATGTCAGCTAATGTGGTTCCCGAAACTGAGCGGATGAGTGCATACCAACGCCGCTCACACATGCCATGATCCATCCTCGCGTGTCGTTGTCGAGTGTCATATTGAAGATATCTGGAGTGTCTAGAACCCTACTAACATTCATCTTTTGCAGGGAGTATCGTGAAGAGTTCAGAAAGCGAACAGGTGGTTGAAAGATGGACAGCTCCAAGTGAAGTCGCCTCCCCTCCCTTGATGACCCTTGATGGGTATCTGGGCGGCTTGTCAATCGGATGCGGTTGGTTCGATGTCATCATGCTGATTAAGATGAGAATGGGAGGCTGACTAATTCACAAGCTGCGTTGGAAAAGTCAAGATCACATGACTTGAAGTCATGTGCTGCTGACTCATTCTTTGTTTACATCACCTGCGCCCACCAACAGTCCTTCCGCCTGATCAACTCAGCTCTTCCACCCACAGCGTAGCATCACTTCGACCCTTAGAAGCCTCAACGGCCAATATAACGATGTCGAAAGCAACACTTGCACTGGTTGCCGCTGCCGGTGCGGCGACCGGCGCTGCTGCGACGGCCGCCTTTTACGCGTCGCGTTCGGAGCGCAGACCAGTGCCAACGCCGAGCGCAAAGACTGATATATCTCGGACCACACCCGCTCCTCCTATGCCTTCTCCAGTGACTCGACATCCAAACGATATCACTACACCTGTCAACCCTGCTGGTGTCTTTCAATATGGTTTCCCTGGCCCGGTGAACGACCTAGCGACCAGACACGCCCTCGTCTCTTCGTTTGACCGACGACTGCGGAACCCCTCCTGGGTTGCAGAACACATCACGCCTGAGTCTCTGTCGCAGCATAATGGCGATCGCAAGCACTCCTATTTCACCGAAGACCCTGCCGTTCCGGAGAAGTTCCGCGCGAAGCTGCACGATTACTATCGATCCGGTTACGATCGTGGCCATCAGGTACCGGCTGCCGACGCGAAATGGAACCAGCAGGCCATGGATGACACCTTTTATCTCACCAACATGTGTCCGCAGGTGGGCGATGGTTTCAATCGGGACTACTGGGCACATCTGGAAGACTTCTGTCGCCGCTTGACGCATAACTTCCCTTCGGTTCGAATCGTCACCGGCCCTCTTTACCTTCCTCGACGAGACCCGGCCGATGGGAAATGGCGAGTTAGTTACGAGGTCATTGGCAGTCCGCCTAACGTGGCTGTGCCCACGCACTTCTTCAAGGTCATCATGGGCGAAGATGGGCAGACCGGCGGCCATGTGGCTCTGGGCGCCTTTGTGTTGCCCAATGCTGAGATTGCGAACGACAAGCCCTTGACCGATTTTGAAGTACCTCTCGAAGCGGTGGAGCGAGCTAGTGGTCTAGAATTCGCCCAGAACCTCCCAGCCCATCGACGGCGGAGATTGTGCTCGGAGGTGCAGTGCAGTCTGTTGGTGCGGGACTGGTCTGCCCGACAGAACGAGTTTCAACAATCTGGCCGACGACAAATTCAATCTCAGAGACAATGACAAAGAGAGGCTTTTCAGAAATGAGGAGAATCGATATCAGATTATCATCTCAACAGATATACATACTCTAATATATGTACATGACCTTAAATTAGCCCTACTATTACGCCGTGGTAGCTTCTTGAATTTCCCTGCGTCCCTGAATGAATACGACCGGCTTCCCTATGCTCGAGTCTCAGCTACCAGACCTCTAATTGTATGACGGTCCTGCTCACAGTCCATACCTTTCCGATGCCATTGCTCTATCGTGTAATACAAAATCTATACACGCCAGAGGAGAGCGGAGTTCAAGTCTGGCCAGATGAAGACTGCATCTTCTCTAACGCGACCCGGCTGACTCGCGCTTTACCCGATCGATATAGGCCTTGCTGACGGTATTCCATGCTGCCATGTATTTCTCCATGCACTGCGTCACGCACGTCTCCTCGCCTTTCGCCAAGCTCGATCCGGGCTTAGGGATACAGCGATCGAAGCAGGCGGTATTGATGTTCTTCATGGATATTAAAACCGTGGCGGCAAAAACATTGAGTATCAGAACAAGGCTCATGCTCACCTCGATGAGCTGCTTAGCATTGCTGAGCGCTGTGTCATACTGAATCTTCTGCACGAACTGTGCCTTGGTATGAGGGTCCAAAGTAGCGTTGTGCGGGTTAAGCGCCGTGCTGAGGCCGTCCATCTCGAGAATGAGGTTACTACTGTATTCTTCCGACTTGCTTTCAAATTGACTGTCAATGGCCACCTGAAGAGGGGTTTGAACGTGGAGGGCAGAAACTAGAAAGGAATCCTTTGGATGTTGTAAAGCTGTCGGAGAAAATCTTTAGAGCTTGCCGCTTAAAAGCGGCAACTTCCCCGGATTAATATCGAACCATTCAACCCGTTGGCGCCAGTCTACACTATTCACGACCTAAACCACGATCAGTAGCTCATTGTGGGACACTCCAAAAGCACAACATGATCGGTGCATGGAGATGGGCCTTTCTAGGGCTCTTCGCCGGTGTATGCTCGGGAGATGAGTCTCACCACGAGGGTGTCAAGAGCATCCCAGTAAGCTTCTTGATGGGTCATCAACCAGCCACGTGTCTACTAACAATGTGTTGCAGCTACGGACTCATAGTCTAGCTACGGTCAGTTTGCACTCTGCGCATAACTGACGACTGAGGAGTTTCATACATCAGTTAAGATGAAGTCAAAATACTGAGATGCGGTGGAATGTTTAGCCGTATCTGGACTCGGACATGCAAAGTCGATGGTTTGATTACGGAGGAGATACCATCATTCGAGCAGACCAGTAAGCGACCTCCTACTTACCTCTCTGAATTTTCACTAATCTGGTATTTACAAAGATATATCCGTCTTACCTCGGAGCGACCGTCACAGAGGGGTTGGCTGTTCTCGCGTCTTCCTCTAACCGCAACCAACTGGGAGGTGCGTGTGCGCGCAATATTCACATTGCGATATCATTACTGACCATGAAGCAGATTGAGGTCGAGTTCAGTATTCATGGCCAGCAAAACTTGTACGGTGATGGCATGGCCATGTGGCTCACCAAACAACGGGGCGTTAGCGGACCGGTCTTTGGCTCCACCGATAAATTCGAGGGTCTCGGTATCTTTTTCGATACCTACAAAAATAACCGGCCAGGCGTGCAGTTTCCCTACGTCATGGCCATGCTCGGAGACGGACAGACGGCATATGATCAAAATAATGATGGCAAGGCGAATGAGCTTGCGGGCTGTTCGGTAAGCACGCCCCGTCCAATTTACATCAATTCAATCTACATCGATCATGTTTGGATTTTCTGCTAATTACGTGCTGAGCAGGCCCGTGGGATCCGTGGTGCGGATCATGTCGCCAAAGCACGCCTAACATATTATCAAGATGCTTATCTGACGCTGGAGCTGCAACACAAAGAGTCTCCCAGCTGGACCGAATGTTTCCGGCTGGACCATATCACAATCCCGTCGGTAGCGTATCTGGGCTTCAGCGCACATACGGGCGAGCTGTCCGACAATCACGACATCATCCGCGTCGAGGCCAAGAATCTTTACACCTATACCCCGAATTCGCCCAGTCCGAAGCCCGGTGTCGACGGCGGGTCTAGCGCGGGGCCCAGCAAAAAATCATTCGGCGAGCCCCAGAGCCCGGCCCGCCAAGGAGGCAGCTGGGGCTGGTTCTTCATGAAGCTCATTCTCTTGGGTATGGTGCTTGGGGGGTCATATGTCGGTTACACCATCTGGAGATCACAACGACGAGGATCACGATTCTAAAATCGGCGAGGGGGTGTCCTGGTCCCAGCGGATATCTTTGGATCGCGCCGTCGTGTTATGTACATGATGTACTGGTCCGCGTCTCCTGATTCTGGCATGTACGACGGTGCAACGCACGAGATCGGCCTTGCATCATGCGGTGCCCGTCGCCTCCAAATTCGGGTCGCCTTTCACCGGCCCTGATGGGCCGGCCAGGTCATGGCTCGGCTGGTATCAGACAGCTTTGATCGGAGTTCTTTCGGCTGGCGCATCGTCTTCTCACGTCCTTTCTTTGCGTTGCTTGGTGTTCTGGATATTCTTCTCCTCTCCTGTTCTCTTGTTATTCATATCCGGAAATTCTCTAGATTCCCATGTCACGGTAGCCTGTATCGAGTACTGTATTGAAGAGGTCAAGCATTTCCTCTTTGACAATTGTTTCATCGCAGCTGTTCCCTCCCCTTCGCCCAAGATCTGGGAACAGATGTCGGCTCGTTTCTTACTCATTCCTCGATGAACTCCCCTCATTGCTTGCTGCGCCGTACCCTGCACATTGCGGAACTTATCCCGTCCGCATACTGACACTCGTACCACTAGGCGCGCCGTAGGTCATCGTGGTCGGGAATGCGCATCAAGATATGGCGCGTAAAAAGCAAGCCCCTTCCTCGGCGCTCCGGATGAGGAAATTATCCCTCGCGGGATCTTCAACGATGCAGCGGGCCATCTGTTCCTCCCACTTCCGACCCTCGAAGCTCCCTCTGGCCCATCACCCATCTTCGCTCGTTATCATCCATCGACGACGCAGGCATCTGTTACTGGTTTGGAGGATTTATGTACGTTGTTGATGTAAGATATCCAATTGGCTGTGTTGATCATCCGGATGCTGACAGATACATCCATTCAAGGCGTTCCGCAAGCCGGAATCCATCCCGAGTGCCGCTTTCAAGACATCTGTTGCAGCGGGGTCTATCGGCGGGCACGGGCACAAGCACGAGCACGAGCTGTCGTCCGTTGCGGGAATTCGGGTCCATCGGTGCCGCCAGCGAGCCAACAACACGCTGACAGTCGCGATACCACCCATTCATTGATGTCCATGTTCGCCGCCGAGACCTTGATCGTCGATTAGTTGGCTTCCCTGGCTCGTCATCCGTCGTTCCACGCACCTGCCCGATCCAGTTTGCGGTCGAGCGAACTACGCGCCCCGCCCTCTTCAACAGCCGGTTCCTGAAGGGAAGTTGACCAGGTACGCGCCTGCTGCTGCACCTACCCGGCGGCGCTCGAGCTGGGGGACGGTGGCTTTTTTTCGTCTCCTCACATGCCGACTCTCGGATTCCTAAAAAAGAAGAAGACGAAGGAGTTTCAGACTCCGGCTTCGCCGACCAGCGACACCACGTCCTCGACCGCGCCTCCATCTTCTACTCGGACGTTCCGGGGCTCCAGCGTCTCGGCGTCGTCTAATTCGTCCTATCCGCAGTCCTCCGGCCCGCAGTCGACTACTGATTCCGCCAAGCTGGACGAGTCCATGTCCCTGATCGACCAGACCTCGCAGCCTCGAGACGTGCCTCAGCTGTCGTCGCCGCCGCAGCAGCAACCACCACCACAACAGCAGCAGCAACAACAGCAACCTCCGTCTGCGCTGGGATCTACGCCCTATCAGACGTCACAACCGAGTGCGACCAGCATCAATAACATCATCAACCCGCCCGTCGATGATCAAACAATCAAGGGCCAGCCCGGGCTAGGGCAGGCGCAATTCGATGGTCAGAGCAATGAGGCAGCGTCGAACGCGCCATCGGGCATGGGGAGCGCTCAGCCGAGCAAACCCGTACCTCGAGTCACCAAGGGCAAATATCAGCTCCATGACTTTTCCATCCAACGGACACTCGGGACGGGCAGTTTCGGACGGGTGCATCTAGTGCAATCGCGACACAACCAGCGATTCTATGCGGTCAAAGTGTTGAAGAAGGGGCAGGTGGTGAAGATGAAGCAGGTGGAGCATACGAATGACGAGCGACGGATGTTGGGTTTAGTTAAGCATCCGTTTTTGATTACGTTGTGGGGCACCTTTCAAGACTCGCGGAATTTGTACATGGTCATGGACTTTGTCGAGGGGGGAGAGCTATTTAGCTTGTTGCGCAAGTCTCAGGTGAGATGCAAGACAGCCCTATCCCTTTTCATTCATTTCGTCCGATCGTAACGATTGAACATCGGCAGCGCTTCCCCAACCCCGTCGCCAAGTTCTACGCCGCCGAAGTCACGCTCGCCCTGGACTATCTCCACTCGATGAACATCGTCTATCGCGACCTGAAACCTGAGAATCTCTTGCTGGATCGACACGGCCATCTGAAGATCACCGACTTTGGATTCGCCAAGGAGGTGCCAGACATCACGTGGACACTGTGCGGCACGCCCGACTACCTGGCGCCAGAAGTAGTGGCTTCAAAGGGCTATAATAAATCCGTCGATTGGTACGTCAATCCAATGCGTCGCTGGATTGCAGTCGAACCAAACCTGATCTGATGGATGAATATTATAGGTGGTCCCTCGGCATTCTCATCTTCGAGATGCTCTGCGGCTTCACGCCTTTTTGGGACGGTGGTTCCCCAATGAAGATCTACGAGAACATTCTCAAAGGGCGGGTTAAGTATCCATTATACATCCATCCAGACGCGCAAGATCTGTTGCAACAGTTGATCACGCCGGATTTGACCAAGCGATTGGGAAACCTGCACGGAGGATCCAAGGACGTCATGAACCATCCTTGGTTCGGGGAAGTCATCTGGGAGAAGTTGGCCCGGAAAGATATCGATGCTCCTTATATTCCTCCTGTGCGTGGTGGCGTGGGTGACGCCAGTCAATTTGATAAGTATCCGGAGGAGACGGAGGAGTATGGTATCTTGGGTGATGATCCGTGAGTTTTGTTGTTTTAATACTGGTCTCGCCAGTCTAGTCCATACAAGTTCTGGTTGCTGACCCAATCCTTTGTGAATTTATAGCCACGGCGCAATGTTCCAAGACTTCTAGGAATACCTGCTTCAGTAATGGAGACAAGAGGATTAAGAAAGGGGATCCTTACCCTTACCCTTACCCGGGCCTGATGGGATGTCAAGGTGGGCTTACTCGCTGCGTAAAAGATTTCGTACTTGATTCCCAATCGTGCTCCTCTTCCTTCATTTCTTGTATCCCTCGTCCACGTTGTTACTCCCTCATGATGTTATTCTCGTATATTATCTCTGTAACTCTTATTGGACGGGGTGGAGTATATATAGCTATATACGTACGTATGTATGAATAAAAATCCGCAGTATTTCTCTCATTCGCCGTATGTGGCCCAACCCACCCTGCAAATTCGCAGACTTCGTGGGCCCCGCTACTAAATTGTTAATGGCATTGCTTAGCCGGACTGGGTGGGGGTTGACTGATGACAATTGTTTACCCTTGTCAGACGCAATGAAGAGAATCCCGCTGAAGCAATAACGCAGCGGTAGTGGCCGGTGAACAACCCCCTGCTAAGCATCTTCACCGCCCTTGCAACGAAGACGACTTCAACCGTCCATCGTACAGGACACTGATGATCCATCCCTCGTCTCTTTGTTAAAATTCATGACGATGCGAGGATCATGTCCGCAACTGAGGACCCACGAGCGTTGGCAGTTCCTGCTGAGCTTTGGTTTACCCAATGTTTTGGTCAACCCATGTATAGTAGTTATCATGATCATCATCCTTGAAAACAAGAAGGCCATACCAACCAAGTAAAACACACCCACGCTGAAATTAAACCCAGTCTCTACAACGGGAACAGCGAACGATGGGGATATCAACGCTCGACCAACCGAACTCCAGTTAACACAGCATCAAAACCCAGACCTACGACAACCTCAACCCCATTTGACAACCACTTCGCTTTTTCAAGATCCACCAATGCCCCTCCTTGTCCCCCTAAGAAGCTCCACCACCACCACCCGCCAAACCCTGAAAAGGTTCCGCAGCCTTATTAATCTCCCTAACAATCTCCGCGGCGGCCTCAGGCGACTGAGTCTGAAAATCATACCGCTTCGATTCCCTGACCTTATACACCACCAACCGAAACTGGGACGGATGTTTTCTCGACACGCGGCATCCAATGACGCTACTGAGATGGATATAGGTCGTGGAGGCTTTACCCGTGGTGACGGCGGGGTTGTTAGCGATGAAAGTGACGATGAAGGGGATAGCGCGCAGAGGTAGATCACGATTCATTTCATGTATGTTTTCAGTACTGCGGACTGTCTAACAATATACATAGAGCTGCACAGCAGATCAAATTTGCAAAGATGCCGGTGCGCACGCGGTCTGGTTCTTCTCCCATTCGCAACTCTGCCGACGTCGCGGCATCATCTACGTTAAGTTCGCCTCCTCGACGAGGAGCAGAGAATCGGCATCGTCGTGGGTCTCTCAGTGCAGTAGAAGCTATCAAAGAGCGGGCGAGACGAGGGACCACGACCAGCAGCGACCTGTCATCAGAAGACGGGCTTGAACGGTCTTCTGCGCTCAAGACTCGCCCTAAACACGTCACCAGCAACAGCAGAGAGCTTCAGCTTCCAGAACGAAAACCGGCCAGCAATGTACGACAGAACACTAAAGAGAGCACCGATCTCGAAGATGAATTATCTGGCTCTGATTCCGACCATGGTAGTCTTTCTTCGGAGCTGGAGGAACAGTCTGGCTCGCTGTTCACTTTGGGCGATGTCAGTCATCCTCTTACATCTTCCCCTCCAAGGAGTCCGGTAGCCGGGCCGGTGCAGAGCGATTCCCCGAAACGGACGCGTGGAGGTCAAGCTCCTCTTCCATCACTACCTCCTCGTCAGCCAATCACCAAAGCAGAGCCTGTCAGTACGTTGAGCATGGCACTTCAAGCAAAGCGATCGAAAGCCGCCAGTCCGTTTGAGAGATTCGCGACGCTATCCGGCAAGGGGGAATCCAATCCGCTGCATCTTAAGATCTATGCGCCCTTCTCCAAAAATCCGGACAAGCCTTTTGAGGTCGCCATCCGAAGGTCGGTGCTGGAAGACAACAGCTGGGAGAGGAAGATTACCGTGGTGGACGCCATCGGGTTCAGTCTGTGGCGGTACGCAGAAGAGAACCTATCCCCACCAGTAGTGGGAGACAAGATGAATGTGAATCGGTGGATGATGCGCATGGTCGAGGACGGTGAGGTAGACTATGATTTCCCCGCGCTGGACCGCACCAAGCCGATGAACGATTTTGCTTCGAACAACAACCGGGCGGCACGCGGGGGACGGTCGAACTCGAAAGTGTACGACGAGTTTGCGCTGGTGGAAGCATCCGAGGAGCAGTTCAAGCTGAATGAGAGACTCACGCCGAATCCCGTCTCAATTCCCGTGCCAACTGCAGCTGCGGCAGCTGAAGATGACGACGATCCGACACCTCAGCCATCTCCATGGCCGGTGCAGCTGAAGCGATGGAACCCCGTACTAGGCCATGACTTCAGCAATTCAGGGAGTCGCAACAACTCCGTCACGCCCGCGGATCTTCCGGCGCTACCCAGCAGCCACGCCACGCCACGGAGAGGGCCTTCCAAGATCCTTAAGGTACATCTGACCTCCGCGGAGGGCTATCCCGAACTGGTCGCCCTGGACATCACCACGGATACGTATCTCGCGGAGGTGTTGGACACGGTATGCAAGAAGCGCAACCTGGACAAAGCGCACCACATCCTGAAAGTGACGGGCACGAATGTCGTCGCGCCGTTAGACCGCACTGTAGAATCCCTCGGCGACCGCGCCGACATCGATCTCGTCCGACGACGGTTCGGCAACGATGGATCCATGGGCAACACCACCCCGGGAAGCACCCCGCCCAACGCGCCCATTCTGATCACCGAGTCTCGCAAGGCATTCCCGACTCGCAAAACCGGCATCATCAGCGGGTCATCCACCCTCGGGACAGGGACCGCAACAGCAACAACAGCAACAAGCCGAATGATGCATCCCCTGGCTCAAGTCAACGATCTTCTCCTTCAAGGCACCTCCTCCTCGGGAGCAAGTAACTACAAACGCTTCACCGTCTGGCGAAAACAACCTATGAGTTTCATGCCCGCTCAAGAACGCATCATCGTCATCGATGGCGATTATCTACAGATGATGCCAGCTTATCCGACCAAGAGCAGTAACATCGATCACAACCCCGCTAACAACCCCGCCGTCACCACGGGTAAAGCCTCCACGACCTATATCCATCTCAGTAGCGTCATTGGATGCCGCGTGTCGAGAAAACAT